>Ga0302319_10008293_pt1 | contig 20255 bp, 18 predicted proteins | sample Bog_T0_2_FD_203319 | JGI IMG/M metagenome (GOLD analysis project Ga0302319, IMG submission 203319) | Peat permafrost microbial communities from Stordalen Mire near Abisko, Sweden - Bog_T0_2 | ecosystem: Environmental > Terrestrial > Soil > Wetlands > Peat | place: Sweden: Abisko, Stordalen Mire... | reverse complement strand
GGGACTCTCGTTGAAGGTACGCCCTACTAGGAATAATCGTGGCTACCAATTCTCTGGATAGGAAGATCGGCGCATCGTCAATCGTATTGATTTAGCTTGGAGTAATTTCGTAAATCAGCTTGAAATGAAGTCGAGAGATCAATTCGAGAATCAGGTGTTTCTGACTCACGGATCCTACGACTGGATGAAGGGTGGGAGGTAGATACAAATGATCCAACCAAGGTCGCTTGATGTGATCCTCCGAGAGTTCTCTGAGGAATATAAGGTCTGGGCGATACAGGCCGATAGCGGAAAATACCTCGTAATTCCGGATCTTCGTTTTCCGGGTCGAAGACCGATCTTGTTCTTCAAGAGCGAATATGATGCTTCGCGGCTCCTGGGCGCCGTCCTCAAGGTGAGGCCAAGGTTGGAGGACCAGAAGCTCGTTGCAGTTGAGGTGCGTCTCCTTGAAGCTCTCCGTCGGGTCGCAGCCGACAAGAACCGCAGTCAAGTCGACAGCTTCGTGATACAGTCCGCCAACGAAGTGTCCGACTTTATTACCCAGTTCAAGCCCACGAGAATGACCTAGCTCCACAGTGCCGTGCGGCGCGCAGGGGGGTAGCCCGCAGCGGGTGCAGGTCCAGACCGGAAACTGGTTCGTCACTCTGGGTAGCAATCCTTTGCAATAGCAAAGGCAACGAAGCCGCTGAAGTCTCGGGTGTGGAGTTTCCTACGCTGCCTGGCTCTGAAACCCCATGTCAGGGGGTCTGCGACAGCTCACCTGGCGAAGTGCAGAGCCGCATCGGCCCAGATCACTGCCTCCGCATAGCACCGGACCATCTCTTCCATTTTCAAGCCATAGGAACGAACGATCGCATCGCAGTTCACCCAATCGCCGCATTCGTGGAATTCGACCCAATGCAGTAGGCAACTGTCAAGGCTCACGGTGCCCATCAACGCATTCCGGATACCCTCCCGTAAAGGCAGCATGGGTGCCAGATCTGCCATCGGGACGCGCAACATTGCCGGCAGCAGGCTGAACATTCCCAGCAGGTATTGCTCCGCCCGTCCCAATGTGCAAACACCTGCGGCCAATTCACAGAACCGGGCACGCACAAAAGCCATTCGAAGGATCTCCGTTGGCTGATTGGCGTTCAATTCACTGGTGATTGCCAGGGTCGCGATACGGCGTATTGCATCGTCGCCCACTGCCACAAGCGCCGCCTTGATCGACCGAACCTTTTGCCGAATCGCACAAACGGGTGAGTTGACCAGGCGCAGAAACCGGTAAGTGAGTGAGACATCCCGTTTCACCAGTTCGCTCAACAGATACAGGTTGAGGGGATCGTCCAGCAGAAGTTCAAGAATCTGGAAATACACCAGCCGGTTGGGAGGAACTTTCCGGTTCTCCAGCAGCAGCGGACGGCAGAAGTAATATCCCTGAAACAGGGTGAATCCCTCCGCGCAAGCCTGCTTGTACTCCTCTTGAGTCTCAACCTTTTCCGCCACCAGGGTGACCGCCGAGCCCTTCAATCGCTTGAACAGGTTCTGCCGCATCACCGCGTCTGCCTGGAGGAAATCTACCTTGATGTAGTCGGCTAACTCCACCAATGGTTCGAACTTTGGTTCCCAGTTAAAATCATCCAGTGCAATCCGGTAACCCGCTGCTTTCAGTTCACGGCATGCGGCAATCAGCATGGGCGTCGGCTCCAGCGTCTCCAATATCTCCAATACCGTCAAACTCGACGGCAAGACATCCACCAGATGCCCGACCAGCGACTCCATCGTGCAATTCACAAACGCCGGTAACCCCGCCGTCAGTGCATCGAGCCCAAAGATCACTGCATTGTCAAGCATGGTGCGGGTTGCCTGGTCGAGGTCTCCGCTAAAAGCTCCGTCCGGACCGGACCGGTAAAGCAGTTCGTAGCCCTTCACTCTGCTGTGCAGGTCCAGGATGGGCTGCCGTGCGACATAACGCAGTTCACCCGCGAAATTTGGCAGCGCGACTTCGGGTGGTGAAACCACTAACGCCATGCGAATCCTTCAATCTTGTCTATCGGTTTGACGCCGGCATTCTTTCAAGAAGCGTCGATTCCTCCCTCCCGCATCCAGCAGGCAGACTAAGTCTTATCGTCGCCCTAACTTAGCCGGTAAATCGTAAAAGGGGGCGTAGTCATCGCATCTCGATACGGCGAGAAACTGTGCTGCATAAAATCCGATACCCACTGGTGACCGTCATACATTTCAATGTGACCATTTGGGTGTTGGCCTGTCTTGTCAAAAACGACCACGTCTCCAACTTGTGGAACGTAGGAGTCCACTGGCACCGTTTGCGCCCCATGCCTCAACAAGAAGGGGCCGTAGTCTCCCGCGTCTCCCGATTGCGGTCGATCTCCAGTGTTAAGACCCGCCGCCTCCATCCCCAGTCGACAATACATCGCACAATGATGACTGGAGCGAGAGAGTGCGTGTGCATCCATCCAATCGGAAAGCTCGCTCTTGTTTAGGATTCCGCCTGAGTTCAGTGGCGCTGCAACGCGACCATCAGGCCCAGGCGGCTGCCCAGAATCTTCGCTCTTCTGCGCTTTGGTATAGGCCCTCAGTGCCGCGGTTTCTGCCCCTCGCGTTCGTGCGGGCTCGACTTGAACATCGCTGCCCCTCGACATGAGCCGACCCATGCTGCTGCTATAGCTGGCCGTTCCGAGGGCCCCTGGGGTGATTTCGCCGTTGGATCCTTGTCCGGAAATGCAGAAGGGAGCGGCGCCTGAGGCTGCGCTGATTGTACCGCGCATCCCGCTGGAGTTGTGCGTCTCAGGCAGGTCGCCTTCGCCATCTTGGTCGAGCCAATTGTTGGACTCCCCGCTCTCAGAACACTGATCGTCGGAAAGGCCTAGAACAGCCTCATACACGAGCGCGAACGCAGTCTCGGTGACTTCGCCGTTGGCGACATTGCCCTGCAATGCGCGCTGGCCCGCAACGTCGGCCGGGTTGATCCAATTTACTTGCCCTGCGAACATCATTCTCTTTCTTACCGCACTTTGTTTGAATGGCCGACTGTCTCTACCGCACACTTTTCGGTCAGCAAATCCAGACCCTCATCAAAAACTGTTAGGCGAGAGTATCTAAGATCACATCGAGATTGTTCTCAGCGGATTGGACGCTTGACCCACTCGCGCTGGCCCCAGGCGGGTTCGGAATGGAGGCTACATAGGTTCCTTCCGACTCCTGGACGCTCCCTGAGTAATTCTTGCCGGCTACAGTTGTGGAATAGGAAGTAGTGAGTGCGGCTGCCTGACTGCTGGTCACAGAGCTCTGATTCTCAACTGAATAAGCGGAGACTCTCGCAGATGCGGGTGCCGACGTCGAAGCAGCTACCGGTATTGGTGAACCACTTGCAGAGGAGGTAAAGCTAGCTGCGGGCTCCGGTTGCGGAACGGTTGCTGAAGATGATGGGATTGCCGCTTTGGGTTGAGGAGGTGCCGGTAGGCGACCAGATGTCGAGGGAGCGACTTTTGAGATACCGCTGATCTGCATGATTCTTCCCTTCGGCTGCAAAGTGAATCTGCGTCGAATCGTCTATCGGCAGGTATCAATGATCCGTTCAGGCTTATCTCCAAACGATTACTCACGCCCTCAATCACGGCTGGCATGCCATTCGGGAAGCCCCGTCGAATAACCCGCTTCCGCCCGGATGTGTTCGCAGATGAGAGTCGCATGAGAACAAGCAATTTTGAAGGTCCTTCTTCCACCGGCAGCCACGTTCGAGCCTGCTTCCGCGAGTTACTCGCTCAAGCACTCGGTTGATTCTCGTCCCGAGATGCAGCCGGAGGCGGATACTATCATTTTTGACCATCAAAACCGCATGCGTTTGGGCGAGTGGTGTCCTAATTGCACACAAACAGATGGAGAGGTGACGTCGTTCGACGCATCCGACTTGGAAACCCTCTGAAGAAGCGAGGAAACATGAAACGGGGCACCAGTAGGCGCTCGAGTGCGAGCGGACACTTCCACGCAAAAGCGGCGACCGGTCCTGCCTCCCTCGATCCTGTCGACTGGACCGACTTTCGCCTACAATCCCATCGCATGCTCGATGACATGCTCGGCTACATCGAGAACATCCGCGACTATCCTGTGTGGCAAGTGATCCCGAACGAAGCGCGTGCGCACTTTCGTGAACCGCTTCCATCGAAGCCAACTGCCCTTGCGAAGGTCCATGAAGAGTTCATGACCACCATCCTCCCCTTTACTGCTCGCAATGCCCACCCTGGATTTCTGGGTTGGGTCCAGGGCGGAGGGACCCCGGTCGGCATGATGGCCGAGATGCTGGCCGCAGGTCTGAATGCGAATGCAGGCGGCCGCGATCAGATTCCGCTCGACGTCGAAAATCAGGTTACTGGCTGGATGCGCACTCTCTTCGGATTTCCTCCTGAGGCCACCGGGCTGTTCCTCACCGGCACATCGATGGCGAACTTCATCGCGGTGGTAGTGGCGCGGGACGCCCGACTGGGAAGCGATGTTCGCCGCCAAGGCATCAGTCGGAACCCAAGCATGCTGACCGCGTATGCATCGGCGGCCGTGCACGGATGCATCGGCCGAGCGCTCGATTTCGCAGGCCTGGGCAGCGATGCACTACGGCTCGTTCCGATGGATAGCCGGCAGCGAATCGACCTGAACGCCTTGGAAAAGGCCATCGCTGAGGATCGAGATGCTGGCTTTACTCCATTTCTTGTCATCGGCACCGCCGGGACAGTTGATGCCGGCGCAATCGACGACCTGGCTGGAATCGCCAGGATTTGCGCTGAAAACAAGCTCTGGTTCCACGTCGACGGAGCATACGGTGCGTTGGCCATGCTGGCTCCGGAACTGGCGCCGCGGCTCAAAGGAATTGAGCTTGCGGATTCTCTGGCATTCGACTTTCACAAGTGGGCGCAGGTGCCTTACGACGCCGGATTCATCCTGATGCGCGACGGCACGCGCCAAAAGGAGGCGTTTGCCTCATCCTCCGCGTACCTCAAACGGGAAGAACATGGGATGTCTGCTGGCTCTCCATGGCCGTGCGACCTTGGACCCGATCTCTCCCGCAGCTTTCGCGCCCTCAAGACGTGGGTCACGCTTAAGGTCTACGGCATGAATGCGATCGGCGCGGTCATCAGCCACACTTGCGAGCTGGCTCGCTATTTAGAGAGTCGCATTCTCGCATCGCCGGAATTGGAGCTGATGGCGTCGGTCGAGCTCAACATTGTCTGTTTTCGTTATCGCTTCGCAACACCAGGAGATTCAAGAACGGCCGAGAATTCCGACAAGCTCAATCGCAAGATCGTTATCCAACTGCAGGAGTCAGGCACGGTCGCACCTTCTACGACTCGGATCGAAGGACAACTCGCCATCCGCGCAGCCATCGTGAACCATCGGACGACTCGCACCGAAATAGACACTCTTGTTCAAGCAACACTGTCCGCGGGCAAAGCTTTGCAGCAGACAATGCACCCTGCGGAACAGGCCGATAGCAAGTGGCAACCATGGCTCAAGCGAAATGCCAAGGTGCGCCAACTCGATGCACAACTCAGCACATCGAGCAAAATGCAGACTGAAGTTGAGGTAGCTCTGCGTGTTGAGCGCGCCACATTGCTGGCCGAGATGGGACGCAGCCTTGACGCAAGACTCGACCACCTGAAGGTCCTCGAACTCGATCCCTCGCATCTCCCTAACTTGTTTGCCCTGGGCAAGCTGCTCGTTGCTGCGAGTCAGCACAAAGCCGCTCAAATGGTTTACGCCGAGGCAGTGAAGTACCATCCGGAGGATATTGTCTGTCAGGTGAACCTGGGTAGCGCACTGCTTGAAGGAGGTAATCCCGAGGAAGCACGCGCGCATTACGAGGCGGCGCTCCGGATCGATCCGGAGTTTCCCCAGGCGCACGGCGGAATGTATTACGCCCTGACTCGGCTCGGCGAGTTGGAAACTGCTAAGCTCCACCAGCGGAAGTCCTTTGGACAGAAGAACCTCTTCCGTTCCCTCTACCGGGGCGATTCCCAGCCCATTCCGCTTCTTCTTCTTGTCTCTTCAACGGGCGGCAACACACCGATCGAGAAGCTTCTCGATGACCGCGTCTTTGAGACAACTGTTCTCGTCGCGGATTTCTTCGATACCAAGACTCCGCTGCCTCCGCACCAATTCGTTGTCAACGGGATCGGCGATCCCGATTTGGCAGATGAGGCATTGAAGGCGGCCGAGTCGCTGTTGGCATTCACGTCTGCTCCAGTGCTGAACGCGCCGGCGGCAGTGCGGGCAACCGGCCGTTGCGAGAATGCAAACCGTCTGGGTAAGCTGCCGGGACTGATCGCTCCCGCAACCTCAGTATTCCGCCATGCGCTACTCGCAGGACCGGATGGACCGGAGGCGCTCGCCGCACGGGGCTTCGCTTTCCCTCTTCTACTGCGGACGCCAGGCTTCCATATGGGACAGCATTTTTGTAAGGTTGAGTCGGCGTCCGAACTCGCCTCTGCGGTGGATCGGCTCCCTGGGTCCAGAAGGCCGGAGGCTGAAGTACTGGCAATCGAATACCTTGATGCGCGCGGCTCCGACGGTTGCGCGCGAAAATACCGCGTGATGATGGTAGGCGGAAAGCTTTATCCGCTGCATCTCGCCATCTCGCAAAACTGGAAGATCCACTACTTCAGCGCTGACATGGCACATCGCGCCGAACACCGCGCCGAAGAAGCGGAATTCCTTACCAATATGCCCGGCGTTCTGGGGAGCAAAGCAATGACCGCACTCGAACACGTGCAGGCGTCCCTAGGTCTCGATTATGGGGGTATCGACTTCGGACTCAATCAGCACCGCGAGGTTCTTCTCTTTGAAGCGAACGCGACGATGGTTGTTGAGCAACCGAACGGAGACAAACTCTGGGATTACCGCCGTGCAGCCGTCGAGCGTATTCATGAGGCCGTCCACAATCTTCTCATGACGCGCGCGGGAACTTCGCATTGCTGTCTCGCGGCCTCCTCGCCATAGCCAGAGTGAGGCAGAACGCACGGCTTTGATGCATCTGGCTCATTGAGGTGGCGGAAGGATTCATCCACGCGGAGCCGAAGAAGATGAACAAGCGCTAGGTTCAGGTCGATAGAAACGCACCCACGAAACAAGACAGGGGAGCAGAGTGGAATTGCTGAAGCTGGTTGTTGGAATCGATGAATGGCCCAAACTTGAACCGTCCCCTCGCAACGACGGCTATGACGAAATGAGGCGCGAGATCAAGCATTTGCTCGCTACGGCCGAGGCCATGGTTGCATTGCTACCGAGACCGGAGTGATGCGCCAGGCCCGGTTTGATGCTTGGACGCAGCAGAACTGCTCTTAGTGGCGTCAGCATCAGCGCGCACTCCCTGTTTCGATCCAGATCCCAGCCGATCAACCAATGCGGCCACCTATCCAGGATGATCTTCAGGAATACGAACTCATCGCGCAGAGGAATTTTGATAGATTCGGCTCGACGATGTTGATCAATGTTGGCGAACACAATGGCACAACTCACCCGAAAGGCGCCCCACGAATGAATGACTTGCCTAACCCAGCAAATTCTCAACCCTTTGTAGCAAGGACCGTAACTAAAAAGTGGCCCTCGGCACACAGGAAAGCAACCTTTTCCAGGACCGCAGACCCGCATATCCGCATGTCGTAGTCGCGGCCTTCCATAACGGTTGGCATGGAAAGGCGAACCCCCGTCGCCATCCCAGACTTCATATTCCCGCCGATCATATTTGCCAATTCGCCGAGCACGTCGCGCACATCGTCGTCCACGGCGTCGGGCGCATCCATGGACAAGATCCGGCCTGCGAATTGACAAGCCTGCCTGGGGTTGCACTCGAATAACACCGCACCGTTCCAATCTCCTGTCAGATGCACAAAGGATGTCAACCGGTCACCGGTCGAGACCCATGGCGCTTCGCTGGGGGACACTTCAAGGTCCATCATTGTTGTGAACACAGACTCCACAATCTGCACAAGTAATTCCACACTTACTTCGGTTTGCATAAGTTCCTTTTCATCGGGCAATGTAGACGGTTATGTTTCCCACCGTCTTTCGCTCAAACCACTCGTCAAGGCCAAAAGCCGACTCGGCGCCGCCAAGGAGCAGCCAACCGCCTCGAAATAATGTGCTATGGAGCTCTTTCATGATGTTCCGCTTTGTTTCGTTGTCAAAGTAGATCATCACATTGCGGCAGAACACCAAATCGAAAGGTCCCAGTGTGCGCATGCTCTTGCGTAGGTCGATCGTCTCAAAATTAACCATCCGCTTCACCGTCTCACTCAACTGCCAGTTCAGACTGGAACGGTGAAAATGCTTCAACAGGAGAGCCGCCGGTAGTCCCCGATTCACCTCAATCTGCTGGTAATTGCCAGACTCGGCGCGTTCCACAACCTTCGAGGAGAAGTCCGTGCCGAGGATTCGAATGTCCCAATCCTTCAAGCCGTCCTCAATAAGCAGCATGGCGAGGCTGTAAGCTTCCTGCCCGGTAGATGCCGCAGCTGACCAGAAACGCATTTTCCTCGCCGCCTGCCGATCTTCTTTCAGTCTTGGCAAAAAGACGGTTCGAATGGCTTCATACTGGGCAGGATCGCGGAAGAAGTAGGTCTCATTGGTCGTCATCGCCTCTACGACTTGTTGACCGATCTCTGGATCGCGCTTGGCATGGATGTGATCACACAAGGCGTTGATGGATCCCAGGCTGAATTGCTTGACGATGGGAACGAGGCGGCTTTCAAATAGATAGTTCTTGTTATTCTCAAGCACGATTCCCACTTGAGAATAAACAAGCGCCTGCAGAAACCGGTAGTTCTCCGGTAGGATCTCCGCGACTAGTGATTGACTGCCCATCAACTTCCCTCTTAATTCTTTCCCGCTAATCGGAGGATCTCAGGCACCACTTCATTGAGCGGCAGCACGCGGTCAGCTAGGCCCGCATTCACAACTGCGCCCGGCATTCCCCAAACGACGCTGGACGCCTCATCCTGCGCGAGGACGTTTGCCCCGTGTGCCTTGAGAATCTCAGTCCCATGCAAACCATCCTGGCCCATTCCAGTTAAGATAACTGCCAAAGCCGCTCCGCCGTACACCTCGCCAGTGGAGGCAAAGAGCGCATCGACCGACGGGCGGCACGAGTTCTGCCGGGGAGACTGATCCAGGAACACTCGAACACGGCCTCCGTTTGAGGCCAGCTTCATGTGAAAATCCCCGGGCGCAATCAGAATCTTGCCTGGCTCAACCAAGCCATCCTGGGTTGCTTCCCCGACCGGCAACTGGCAGGTTGAATTGAGGCGCTCGGCGAGCAGCCGCGTGAACAGAGGCGGCATGTGCTGCACAACGAGGATGGGCAATGAAAAGTCAGCCGGAAACGTCGGCAGTATTGCGCCCAGCGCAGTTGGACCTCCCGTGGAAACCCCAATTACGACCACTTGAGGTCGCAGCTTCCTACTTTGAGAAGCGGGCGCCACCAGACGGGCGGGCTGCGGCGCCGGCGCATACGCATGGGTTGGCTCGGCCACGACGCGGCTCTGTCCCGACAAGTGGAAGAACTGCTTGATCTTCGGGATCATTTCTTCCCGCAAGCGAGCCATTGAACGGTCGAGCGACCCCTCATTGGAAACCTTGGCCACGTAATCGTCGGCCCCAAGAGTCAAGGCCTCCAGCGTTTTCGCCGCACCCCGCTCCGTGAGCGTGCTGAACATGATCACCCGGAGTTGCGGATGTTCTCGCCGAATGCGCCGTAACATCTCCAGGCCGTCCATATCCGGCATCTCGATATCCAATGTGACCACTTCGGGATTGAATTGAGTGATCCGTTGCAGTCCAATTGCGCCGTTCGAGGCAGTCCCCACTACCTCAATCATCGAATCCTGTTCGAGCACCTGAGTGACCAGTCTTCGAATGACCACTGAGTCGTCCACGACCATCACGCGGATTCGCTCCCCGGGCTGTAAAAAGCGTTGATTCAGCACGGCCATGGCTACACCCTCGCCAGCACAGATATCCCAACGAGCTCGAGCTTTTCCACGAGGATGTCTTTCGTAAATGGCTTCATGACGTATTCGTCGGCCCCAGCCTCCAGGGCTGATGCCATCTGGCCCATCTCGGTCTCGGTTGTGACCATGAGCACCTTCAGCGAAGCAAGTGTGGGGTCCTTACGTAACTGTTTCACTAGCTCAAGCCCGTTCATCTCTGGCATATTCCAGTCTGCCAGGACAAACTTCAGCTCAGCTCTCTCGGCTTCGACGACCTTCAAGGCTTCAATGCCATTGATCGCTTCGCAGACCTCGTATCCGAGCTCGATCAGGATCCTGCGGATGATGATGCGAATTGTCTTGGAGTCGTCTACAACGAGTGCTTTGCTCATCTCAGCCCACTTTCGTTCATTGAAGAATTGCCCGGCAGCCGCTAAAACGACCGCCAGGCCGCGTCCTAAGCCGATGCCCCGGTTAGAAAGTGAACTTCGATACGGACGCCTGGAGCCGCGCTGCCATCTTGCTCAACTCCAAAGATGCCGTCTTGGTATCGTTTGCTCCCTGCGTGGTATTCCTAGCCGAAGTGGCCACGCCGGCGATGTTCTTGGAGATATCGTTGACCCCTTGAGCTGCTTCGGTCACGCTGCGGCCAATTTCATTGGTCGTCACCGTCTGTTCTTCCACTGCCGAGGCGATGCTGTTGGAAATGTCATTGATCTGGTTGATGATCGTGCCTATCTCCTCGATCGCCGTAACGGCACCCTTGGTGACTCCCTGGATGGCTTCAATCTTCTGGCTGATCTCCTCGGTCGCCTTGGCGGTCTGCTTGGCGAGTTCCTTTACCTCATTGGCTACAACCGCAAAGCCCTTGCCCGCCTCACCGGCGCGCGCGGCCTCGATGGTTGCATTCAGTGCCAGCAGGTTGGTCTGCTGCGCGATCGAGGTAATCACCTTGATTACGTTGCCGATCTCCTGGCTGGATTGCCCAAGCTTCTTCATGGTTTCGTTGGTCGATTGAGCGACCGTGACCGCGTTCTTGGCCACTCGCGCCGAGTCGTTGGCGTTCTTCGAGATTTCGCGTATGGAAGCTTGCATCTCTTCGGAAGCCGTAGCTACCGAGGCGACATTCCTCGAGACCTGTTCACTGGCCGCCGACACCACGTTAGCCTGGACAGCAGTTTCTTCCGCAGTGCTCGCCATGCTCTGGCTGACAGCCGTGAGTTCTTCAGAGGAAGAGGCCAGCGTGCTTGCGTTTTCGGCCGTAGACTTGAGCGGTTCAACGATTGCTTCCAGAGTCTGGTTCACGCCCTGAACAATCTTGCGATAGTCCCCCATGTGCTTGCTGGCGTCTATGCGCGTGCCCACTTTACCCTCAGAGGCCGCCTTGGCCAGCATGTCGGTGTCGTCGATCAGCTTGTTAATGTTAGTCTTCAGCATCAACAGCCACTCGTGGATCTGGTCCTGGTCGGAAGCTTTGGCAAGCGACGCAGTCAGCTCTCCGTTGGCTATCTTGGTTATGTACACGACCAGTTCAGAGAGCCATTGATGGACGCCATTGATGGCGTTCTTCATCTTCTCGTGATCGCCTTTGCAGACAATCTCAATCTTTTCCCGCAAATTGCCGCCGCGAATCAAGGCGAGGACCCGGTTGCCTTCGCCGATGGGCAGCAGGATCGCGTCCAGCATCTCGTTGACATTCGTCACGATACCCGCATAGGCTCCTTGGAACTGATTCGGCTTGCCGCGTTCCGTCAGGTTTCCTTCATGGGACGCTACGGTGATTCGGCCCAACTCCTTCCGCAGGAGTTGAATCGCGCTGATCGTTGCACTCAAACTCTCGTTAATCGGTAGAAACTGGGCTCTCGCATCCACTGTGAACTTGTCTGCATCCGCCAGCTTAGTGTTTACGTCCAAGTCGCCATTCGCGATCTGGGCCAGACTCGATGCGACGCGGACCACTTCGTTTGCGGTGTAGTCTTTAACGGCGATAAGTGGAGTGAGGTCCTGCACCACCTCGACGAAGCCGATGTGCTCGCCCTTGATGTTGACCAGCTTCGAAGACTCCTGTTTGCATTTTTGGGCGCCCCAATCGAAATAGGTCTCTCCGTTCCCTTTGGCTAATTGCACGAGGCCACAGTTTTCCGTCTTGCAGATGCTGGCATTCGCCGATGAGCAAGGCATGCCAGGCGCATCCTTCCGGCTGCGAATCGTGCCGTTGTCTACCATCAGCTTCTCGAATGCCTTATTGAGGAACACCCATTTCATGTCCTTGTCGATAACATGAATGGGCAACTGGACGGCGTCGATAATCCCCTGGTACCAATTGACCTTCTCCACGACAACGTCAAGTGTTCCATTGAATCCCTCTACCACTCGGCGATAGGCACCTTTGTGTTTAGTGGCATCGCAGCGGATCTCCAACTTGTCTTCCACGGCCGCCTTTGAGAGCAATTCGGCATCCTCGATAACAGCCTTCACGCTCTCCATCATTGCAATCAGAGATGGAACAAGTTCGTCGCCTTCGGACCGGCGCCCAACTTTCCGGTATTCCGGCAGATCTTCGAGGTTTCCTTGCGAGACGTTCTTGACCGTGCTGACAACATGAGTCATTCTCCGATGTACGAGATTGACAGCCTCGGAGAAGCTAGCGAAAACGCCCTCATACTTTCCCTCGACTACCTTGCGATAGTCGTTGACCGCCATCTTCTGCAGAACGGCATCCGCTTCCATCAAGCCGGCGAGACTGTTGGTGCACGCGTTCAAATTGTTCTTGATGGCGTTGAAGTCGCCGTTGTAGACAGCGGTGATCTTCTCAGGAACCACGCCCTTGGAGAACTGGTGCACGTAATCGGCAGCGACATTGAGCGGAGCAATAACGGCGTCGAGTATGCTGTTCACGCCCTCGACCACTTTGCGGCTGGTCCCCTCGAATTGCTCTGCCCTACCGCGCTCGGTGAGGCGACCGTCTTGCGTTGCCTGAACCAGCCGAAGAATCTCATCCTGAAGCCGAACATCGTCCCGGTGCGTTGACCCATTAAGTTCTGGACGGTCCAAAACGGCGGCGCCGTTGGACGAATTCCGGCCGGACGGTACCTGCCGAACGCTGCTTGTTTGCCTTGCCATCTGTTTTGCTCCTCGCAATGTTCCTGCTGCTTTGCTATGCCGCTACCGGCGCTGAATTTCTTGCTTACCTTCTTTTGCGAAAGTCAACAGGCTCTCGCTGAATGTCCAATGCAACGTACATGCTTATGGTTTGCGCTGCCAAATAAACGGCACTATGCTGCCTTCCCAACGGTAAGATCTACCGTTCTCTCTTCATCCAGGACCAGTAGCAACCGATCCTTCAACTTGTAAACACCGCGGATCAGCTCCTTTGCCGCCGGATCAAGATTCTGCGGGGGCCGCTCGTAGGTAGCTGGATCCATATCCAGCACGTCTCCGATCTCGTCGACCAGCAGGCTCACCGCTCCGTCCAGTGTGCGGACCACAATGTTCATCGGCGCCTGATCTTCGGCGCGTTGCGGCAACCCAAGCCGCCGGCGCATATCGATGGCAGTCACAATCTGACCGCGCAGGTTGATCAGTCCCTCAATGACCCCGGGGGCCTGAGGCACGGAGGTCATCTGTTGGGACCGCAACACTTCCTGAACATGGAGAACATCCACGCCGAAGAAAAGGTCCGCCACATAAAATGTGGAGAATTGTCCGCTGGTCTGTGTTGCTTCGGGTTTCGTTGTTGTCACATCAATCGCCATTGGTTATCCCTTTTCTCCTACGCATTCAGGTATCAATTCAACTCCGTCTGTTGCCGAGATAAGCCGTGCCAACGATTCGAGAATGGCCACGGAGTCAATCTTCGATTGGCAGTCCTGGAAACCCGCTGCCCGAACAGCTGAAGCCAGAACATGATCTGTCGTGTCAGCCACCACAAGAACTGGAGTCTTTTCCCACTCCGGCCGGCTGCGCATAGCCGCAAGCAATGCGGAACTGCCGTTGGGCGGAAAGTCTAGAGCCGCCACCACCGCGTCCACGGGTTGTCTCTCTAACCCCCGAACCGCCTCGTCCAGACTAGCGGCCTCAAGAACCGTGTAACCCGCCATATCCAGACCGCTCCGGATCATCCCTCGCGAGAATGCCGAAACATCGGCGACCAGGATTCTCTTGCCGCCAACCTGGCCGTCAGCGCTCTTATCCCAGTTCCCTTCGGACGCGCGAAGGACTTCGTTGAGATCGAGAAAGTCGGTCACTCGCTTCCCTACCACTGCGGAACCGAGTAGGCCTTTGCGGTTCGACTTTTGCCGCACCGTGACCGCCTCTTCGGCGACATCCAAAATCTGGTCGACCACCATACCCACACTGCGGTCGCCATCGTTAAACACGACAACCTGCACTGGGTCGGCCAGCTCACCCGTGTCGAGAGCTTCCGGTTCCAATACGGCCCGGAGTAACACAAGGGGAAGAATACGGTCTCGATATTGAACCACTTGGCCCCCGCCTGCACGCTCGATGGTTGAACGCGGAAACTCTTCAAGCCTGGCAACGAGCGAAAGTGGAACGGCCAGACGATCAAAAGAACCGCTCCGGAAGAGAAGCAACCGTTGTTGCTCAATCTCCGCTTGTACCTTGTGCTTCTCGGCTGCGCGTCCCTGTTCACGTGATTCGCTAAACACGCCGGAACGTTGGCCGATACCAAGCACATCGAGGATCAGAGCCACGCGGCCATCACCCATGATCGTCGCTCCCGCGTACAACGTAAGTCCCTTCAATTGTTTCCCTAAAGGCTTGACCACAATCTCCTGGGTGTCGTTGATGCCATCTACCACGAGGCCAAACTGCCGATCTTCCGCCTGGAGGACCACCATGCTGACTGCCTCTGCCCGGTCTGCCGATTTAAGCCCTAACACTTGGTTCAGGTCAGCGATAGGCAAGAGACTTCCACGCCGGCGATACACCGGTGTTCCATGCACATGCTCGATGTGCTTTCCACCGGAATCTCCCTCAAGACGGATCAGCTCGAGCAGACTCACCTGAGGAATTACGAACCGTTCGCCGCCGCTCGTGATAACCAGGCCAGGAATGATTGCCAAAGTCAGAGGGATCCTGATCTTAACCGTCGTGCCTTCGCCGAGTCGACTTGTGACATCGACAATGCCACCGATCTTCTCGATGTGAGACTTCACCACATCCATACCTACGCCGCGACCGGAAATGTTCGTCACTGTTTTCGCCATCGAGAATCCAGGCTCGAAGATGAGACCGAGCGCTTCCCGATCACCCAGCTTTTCTGCCTGATCTGGCCTTAATATCCCGTTCTCCACGGCCTTCTGTTTGACCCGCGCAACGTCAATGCCGGCCCCATCATCGCCGATTTCGATATTGACCTGCCCGCCTTCGTGATAAGCACGAAGGGTCAGAGTGCCCTGGGCTGCTTTACCTGCGCGAATTCTCACATCCGGCGATTCGATGCCGTGATCGCACGAATTGCGAACGAGGTGCATCAGCGGATCCTTGATTGCTTCAATGATCGTCCTGTCTAGCTCCGTGTCAGCGCCAATCATCTCTAGCTGGACGCCCTTGCCAAGGGCAATTGACATATCGCGAACCACGCGCGGGAGTTTATTCCATACCACTCCAATGGGCTGCATCCGCGTCTTCATCACACCCTCTTGCAGCTCAGTGGTGATCAGGTTAAGCCGCTGTGACGTCGCGTTGAGAGCGGCGTCCTCACGCTCGGTGTTGAATTGGAGGATCTGGTTGCGAGTAAGCACCAGTTCCCCCACGAGGTCCATCAGTTTGTCCAATAGCCCGACTCCAACGCGGATGTTCGAATCTGCCGCAGCCGAGGATCGATCGCACTCTTCATCCTTCGTCCCGCTTTGCTTTCTTCGTTCCGGTCCGTCCCACTTTTCTTCTGGTCTCTTCATGTCCACGACTGTCTCAGCTTTCATGGATTGCACGCTTTCTTGAATCGCAGGGTCGTCCTTGTCGGCTGTGGGTTCCGGCGCACAAACAGCGGCCGCACTCATGGTGGGTTGGCAGGGTCGGGTCTGGCTACCAAGATCGGCTCTCAACTCCGTCGCAACGCGTAAACGCTCGGTCAAGTCCTCAAAAGTAAGCAGGCCCTCCTTCCCAGTTGCTTCAATCGAGGCGAGAACCTTTCGAGTTGCATCCACTGTCTCGAGAATGAGCGACACAAGTTCGGGATTGAGTTGCCGCTTTCCGTCTCGTAACTGACTTAGAAGGTTCTCGGCTTTGTGGGAGATCCCCTCCAATGTCGAGAATGCCAGGAAGCCGCATGCTCCCTTGATGGTGTGAATAGTGCGGAAAATGCTTCCAAGGAGACTCGCATCCTGCGGGTGTTTCTCCAGTTCAACCAGGTCCTGATCCAGGCGCGAGAGGTTTTCATGACTTTCGACCAGAAATTCCCGAATTGTCTCCTGATCCTCTACGTTCGTGTTGTCCATGATCCTCATTCCGTGCTCCGGTCATGTGGTCGTTCCAACTGCGATTCCTGGAGCGATTGCCGCAATGTCCGTCCGAGCCTCTCCTATCGGCATATTCACCAGATGAGTTCATGACCGCCAATCGAGGCGATCCAGTTCGATCGAACATGCAGGTGAATAAGAGCTGGACAGGACTGAATTGAGTACTGGCGCAGACTTGCGCGAAGCGGCAGGACCGGCAACAAATTGGGTGCCGAATCAAATCAAAGCAGTCCTCACCCCCGCGCCGAGCGGAACTCAGTCCCGCGCCTTCGCATTAAAGTGAACACCCTGCCCGATGCGTCCCGAGTTCTCCACTTGGAGAGGACACCAAACCCTGCCGAGTCAGCCGTTTCCAGAAATCCTCGCGATTGATCGTTCATTGAACCGAGGTATTGCTATTTTTGAGCGATTCCTCTGACCGCTCCTCTGCAAAGTGCCGATAGGGACCAGAGCGACGTGGAATCTGTCACTCATTGCGCGGATTGTCGCAGCAAAACACATTGATGAGGCGATGACATGGATATACTTCTAGTAGACGACAGTAGGACGATGCGCATGATACTCCAGAGAGCGATCCGGCAGGCGGGCTATCGCGGACTTACGGTGGGTGAAGCGGAGAACGGAGCCGTGGCTCTTGAAAAGCTCCGTGGGGAGAGTCCAAAGCTCATTCTCTCGGACTGGAATATGCCCGAGATGTCAGGACTTGACTTTCTTGTACACCTAAGAACAGCACAGAATCAGGTTCCATTCGGTTTCATTACCTCGGAAACATCAAAAGGCATGAGGGAACTTGCAATGAACTCGGGAGCGACCTTTCTGATCTGCAAGCCGTTTACACCAGAAGACGTACAGGATGCCTTGTCTCCAATTCTAGGTCGGTGTTAATAAATGGCAGAACCCAGCCCATATATCCTCTCGCGATGCTTTTCACAGCTGATCGGGCGAAAAGTGACGTTTGTCCAAACGACCCTGGCGCCAGACGCGAAGGTCAGGCAGATGTATGGCATTTACACCCTCCTGCCCGCTGATTCAGCAATCATCGTTAAGGCAGATCTCGCATTGTTGGGTTCAGTTGCAGGCGCTCTCGTCGGTCTGCCCGATTCGACGGTCAAAGAACACCTCAAGGTATCTCCGGTTGATGAGCTTCTGCGCGACGCGATCAGCGAGGTTCTGAACATTGCCTCTCCCGCGGTCACAGCCGAAGGCCGTGCTGTATTCACGAAGATGGTGGCAGACCCAAGCTACATCGACGGTGAAGCTGGAAAGGTTCTGGCTAATCCATTCCATCGGAACTATTTTACAGTCGCCGTTGATGGTTACCAGGGCGGCAGATTCGCCATACTTTCACCGTTCGTTCCCACCAGGCTCGTAGGCCGTTAAAGATCATGCACCGAAGGCTCTTCGTGGAGGCTTGAACAGTCATTCCCACAAGTGCTGCAATCAAGATCGAAGCGCAGCATTGGGTGGAAACTCTCTCCCTCGCGTCCAATCAGACCCATCGCGCCGACCGGCAACATCCAATTTCCCTGCACCGTCCAGGAGCTAAGGAACCTTAGCTTCAGGGCGAGTAGAAACAGACAAGACCACAATGTCTACCCGTCGGTTCGATCTGCGGCCCTCCGGAGTATCGTTGCTCGCGGTCGGGTGATACTGCCCGTATCCTGCAATCGACATCTTTTGGGGATCAAAACCGGATTCATTGAGCAACATCATCGCCACCGCCGTGGCACGTGCAGTCGACAGATCCCAATTGGAGGCAAACGTCGCATTGTGGATCGGGACATTATCTGAATGTCCTTCCACCCGCATATTAAGCCCATATTGCATTAGCACTGCCGCAATCCGCTTTATTTTGCCTGCTGCACCGGGTAGTAATTGTGCCTCACCGCTGTCGAAGAATCCAAGTTCATGAAGGCTGATAACGAAACCTTCTGGAGTCATTCGCATTTCAATTTCCTGATGCTCAATCTCCTTGCCGAGTGCCTTACTGAGCTTCCTTTGCAGCTCGACGACGTCGATACCGTCATTTAGAGGTGTTGCGCCCGGCCTCGCTTCGTCAGTCTCAGATGGGCTGGCTGCGCTGTTGATTTTAGTCATTTCAGAGTTCGACACGTCAGGCGTCCTAGTGCCGCGCGAGAACGTTCCCATCTCCTGAAACCCATTCTTTAGTGCGGAAGACACCCTGCGAATCTCCTGGTTGTCATGATGAGACGAGGCAAACAGAACCACAAACAGAGCAAACAAAAGGGTCATGAAATCTGCATAAGAAACAAGCCAGCGATCGGCGTGCGCGCCTTCTTCATTCCGGCGGCGTCTCCTCATCACGCCACCAACTTCTCTCTTACTGTGCCGGCGTGCCCACTTAGATAAACGGCGAGCTTGGCTTCAAGAACTCTGGGGTTCGTTTTCTCCACAATGCAAATCACGCCGTCAAGAATCAATTCGCGAAGCACCTGCTTCCGTCGCATCAACATCTTGATCCTTCCTGCGCATGGAAGAAAGAGTATGTTCGCTGACCCCACTCCATAGATAGTCGCCACAAACGCAACTGCGATGCCCTTGCCGACTTCATTGATGTTTTCCAGCCGCTGCATTACCTGGATAAGTCCGATAACAGCCCCGAGAATGCCAATGGTCGGAGCAAACCCGCCCGCAGCTTCAAACACTCTGGGTATCAAATCCTCCCTGTCGGCCTCCATGTCCATCTCGAGCTCCATCGAATGGCGCAACTCTGGCGAATGAGTCCCGTCTACAGCCAGTGTAAGGGCCTTTCTCAAGAATGGATCCTCGATCAACTCCAGTTCTGAGTCCAGAGACATCAGGCCGCTACGCCGCGCAGTCACCGCGTAACGCGTCAAATCTTCAATCAACTGCAAGGCAGGATCTTCTACATGGACGAAGACCTCTTTCAACTGCCTGGCAGCCTGCAGAACGATCGAGAACGGAAACTGTACCATCACCGCGCCAAGCGTTCCACCAAACACAATCAGGGCCGCGGTAGGTTGCAACATCTGTCCGACCTTACCGCCGTCTAGGTAGAGGCCAACAGCAATTCCCGAAAGCGCGATCCCAATTCCACTCAATGTGCTTTTATTCACGTTGAGCTCCCTTCAGCTGCTTGAACCTCATGATCTGATCTGCAATGCTAGCGGTCTTGGTCTCAACTGGACTGCCTTCTGCGAGTGTGCAAGGTGTCCTGCGCCCAGCAACAAAGCAGGCAATCTCTTTGAAACTCAGCGGAACTTCGCGGCCGATCATTGCTATATCCCCCCGTCGCAGGCCGGTCGACTCATTAACTTACTTATCCGATGCGAGCGTTTCGAACCATTGGTATGCGACACTCTTACGGAGCTATTATCGGCAAAGAGAGGGTTGTTTTTCACGCTACTGGCGCATTTGCCGATAATTGCGGCGCGATCTCCCGTTACGCGCGGCAGCGCACTCACGAAGGCCAGGTAAAGCCGGCTTCCGCGAGCTTCTCATCGATCTGTGATGAGGTAAATGGCTTCATCAGATAGTCATCGGCACCGGCTATGAACGCCCTTTGAAGTCTTCGCATTCCCGGTTCGGCCGCCGCCAACATGATAACCACGGTATTGTCGCGAGTTTCACGCCTTAACTGGACAACGAACTCCAGGCTGTCAATCTCGTTTGGAACCCAATCCACCAGGACCAGATCTGCTCTACCCATGCCGCGGTAAATCTCCAGCGCCTGTCTACCATTGTCCGCCTCCGCTACTTCAAACCCTCGCATAGAAAGTATTCGGCGCAAGACGGACATCATCGTGTTTGA
>Ga0302319_10008291_pt1 | contig 20256 bp, 17 predicted proteins | sample Bog_T0_2_FD_203319 | JGI IMG/M metagenome (GOLD analysis project Ga0302319, IMG submission 203319) | Peat permafrost microbial communities from Stordalen Mire near Abisko, Sweden - Bog_T0_2 | ecosystem: Environmental > Terrestrial > Soil > Wetlands > Peat | place: Sweden: Abisko, Stordalen Mire... | reverse complement strand
GCCGATGTTCTTTATCGACATCGCCGTGCCACGGGATGTGGACCCGGCGATGAACAAACTGGAAGGGATATTCGTTTACGACATCGATGACTTGCAGGCTGTGGCCGCAGCGCACATGGCGGAACGGAGCCGCGAGGCGAGTGATGCGGAGACACTGATTGCGGGCGAGGTGGAACGGTTCCAGCAGCGGCAAAGGACGGTGAATGCGGCGCCGGCGATTGTGGCGCTGCAGCGGCAGGCTGAGGAGATTCGCCAGACGGAGCTGCGGCGGGTTCATGCACGACTGGGGACGCTGAACGCCGAGCAGGCGGCCGCGGTGGAGGCGCTTACACGCGGATTGATGAACAAGTTTCTGCATCCCCCGATGCAGGCTCTGAAGCAGGCTGCGCGCGAGGGAGACTCGGCACGGCTGGATGTTCTTTGCGATGCATGGTCAGTGCCTGCGGGTGCAATTGCCGCGGTGCCGGCGGATAGCGCAAAGGCCGCTGACAGTGGAACGGGTTCTGAGGGAGTGGACGGCGAAAATGCTCAGGATGCAGCTCGGGATGAGGCGAAGATGGAGAGTCACAGATGAACCTGCGCATTGGCAGCCGCGGCTCGCAACTTGCCCTTTGGCAGGCCAACCACATTCAAGGATTGCTTCGGGCTGAGGGCCATTCGGTCGAGATTGAGGTCATCAAGACGACCGGCGACAGGCTGCAGGAGGTAACCTTCGCGCAGGTTGGGTCGAAGGGGATGTTCACCAAGGAGATCGAAGAGGCGCTGGTTGCGGGGCGCGTGGACCTGGCGGTGCACTCGCTGAAGGATCTGCCGACGGATCTGCCGGAGCCGTTTACGCTGGCGGCTACGCCCCCGAGAGTGGACCCGCGCGATGTGTTTGTGTCAGTGAAGTACGCGAGCCTGGCGGAGTCGCCGCTGGGGGCGCGGGTGGGAACGAGCAGTCAGCGGCGGCGCGCGCAGTTGAAGGCGCTGCGGCCGGATATTGAGGCGGTGGAGTTTCGCGGAAACGTGGACACGCGGCTGCGAAAGCTGGGCGAGGGCCAAGTGGACGCGGTTCTGCTGGCCGCTGCGGGACTCGACCGGCTGGAGAAGACAGAGTGGGTACGGGAACGGCTGGATCCAACGGAGTTTTGCCCGGCTGCGGGACAGGGATCGTTGGGAATCGAGACGCGGAAGGATGACAGCGCGACGATTGCGGCGGTTGCGTTTCTGGACGATGTGGAGACACGGTTTGCGGTGACTGCAGAACGGGCGGCACTGGCTGCCTTGGGCGGCGGATGCCAGGTGCCGATTGGGATTTATTGCCGTGTTCAACCGCGTGAGGTTTGGGGGACGGCAGGCGGATGGGAGCCGTTCGATGAGATTTTTGGCGTGGTGGCGGCGCCGGACAGCGGGGCAGCAGTGCGGATTTTCCATCGGGCGCCTCGACGGAGTTCCGAGGCAGCGGCGCTGGGACAGTTGGCTGCGAAGATGCTGATTGATGCTGGCGCTGGGCCGCTGCTTGAGGCTGCCGGCGAGGGCCCGCGGTGAGTTCGTTGCCGTTGGCCGGACGGCGGGTGCTGGTGACGCGGGCGCCGCACCAGGCGGGGAAACTCAGCGATGGGCTGCGGGCGTTGGGAGCCGATGCGGTTGAGGTTCCGGTGCTGGAGATCGGGCCTCCTGAATCCCATGCACCGTTGGACGACGCTTTAAGACATCTGGATCGATACGATTGGCTGATTTTAACCAGCACCAACACGCTACGCGAGGTCAGCGCTCGCTGCAGGCATTTAGCCATAAATCCGGTCAACGCAGAGGGATTGAATGTGGCCGCTGTGGGCCGCGCGACTGCCGAGGCGGCGCGGCATTCAGGATTTCGCGTGGCCGTGGTGCCTGAAGCCCAGGTGGCCGAGGGCCTGCTGGCTGCGTTGGGTGAAAAAGTGCGCGGCAAGCGTGTGCTGTTGCCTCGAGCGGCTGTTGCGCGCGATGTGCTTCGCGATGCGCTGCGTGCAGCGGGCGCTACGGTGGACGTGGTAGATGCTTATCGGAACGTCATGTCCGAGGCCGCGCCGGGGCTGCTTCTTAAAGCGCTGGCGAAGGGGATCGACGCGGCGACGTTTAGCAGCTCGTCGAGCGTTACGCACCTGGCGGAAGCGGCACGCCTGGCTGGCGTTACCTGGCCATTTGCAGGAGTACGACCTGTCTCGATTGGGCCGATTACAAGCCAGACGCTGCGCGATCTCGCCTGGGAGCCTGTGGCGGAGGCGAATCCCTTCGATATTCCGGGGCTGATTGCGGCGGTTGTTCAGGTGCTTTGCGAGTCTCGGTAATACCGCCAGTCAGCTCCGGTGCTGAGCGTGCCATCGACCCCACTGTTCACGATTGCCAGGTTTTGTCTTTGGAGTGGCAGAGCTGCTCGAGGTTGCAGCGGTCGCATTTGGGCTTGCGGGCGTCGCAGACCTGGCGGCCGTGGTGGATGAGCTGATGGGAGAAGGCGATCCAGCGGTCCTGCGGAATCACCTTCATCAATTCCTGCTCGACTTTCTGGGGCGTGTCGCCTTTGGCGAGGCCGAGGCGGTGGGAGACGCGGAAGACATGGGTGTCGACCACGACGCCTTCAGCTTTGCCGAAGCTGACACCGAGGACGACGTTGGCGGTTTTGCGGGCGGCGCCGGGGATGGTGATGAGCTCGGCGAGGGTTTGGGGGACCTGACCGTTGAAATCGGCGATGATTTTGCGGGCAGCGCCCTGGATGGATTTTGCCTTGTTGTGGTAGAAGCCGGTGGTGCGGATGAGGGCTTCGAGCTCGGGGAGGGAGGCTTTGGACATCGCGGCGGGAGTGGGGAAGCGCTTGAAGAGCGCCGGGGTGACCATGTTGACGCGGACGTCGGTGCATTGGGCGGAGAGGATGGTGGCGACGAGCAGTTCCCAGGGGGAGCGATGAGTGAGGGCGCACTCAACGTCGGGATAGGCTTCGTCAAGCCTCAAGAGAATGGCGGCGATGCGGTCGGGGGCGAGGTCACCGCGTCGCGTGGGGCCTTGCTTCCTGGTCGCGGTTTTGGGCGCTGATTTTTTGGCGGCGGGCTTGGGGATAGTTTTTCCGTTCGCGGTCATGTTGGATTTACCTTTTGAGGTACATGCTATCGCATCTTTGCTGCAGACGACGCGGCAAGGACGGGGTACTTAGACTTCAAGACGATCACTACGGAAATTTGCCTTGGTAATCAAAAATGTGTACTCTTGAACCGTGAAGAGTTCGGAATTCAAACGGTGGCTTGCAAGGCAGGGCGTGACGTTCGGAACCCAAAAGGGCTCTCATCTCAAACTATTTTTCAACGATCGACAGTCCGTTCTTCCCATGCATCATAAGGACATGCCGAAAGGCCTAGCGGAAGACATCAAGAAGCAGTTAGGGCTGAAGTAAAAGGAGGGATTATGCACGGTTATCCAGTGAATCTCCGCAAAGATGGGAAGTTCATCGTAGTAAGCTTCCCTGATATTCCGGAGGCACATACCTACGGAGTGGATCGCGCCGAAGCGCTGGCCATGGCGAAAGAGGCCCTTGAAGTGGCCATGGATTTTTATTTTGAGGATCAACGCCTGATTCCAGCACCTTCCAAACCCAAGCGCGGTCAGGCGGTGGTGGAGTTGCCGGTGAGCGTTGCGGCGAAGGTTCTGCTGCTGAATGAAATGTTGCGGCAGAAGGTCCGGCCTATTGAGTTGGCGCGGCGGATCGGAACCACAAAGCAGGAGGTGAACCGGCTGACGGACCTCAATCACGCAACGAAGATTGACCGTATCGATGCAGCGTTGCGGGCGCTGGGAAAGCGGCTTGTTCTGGACGCCGCCTGACGCTGGGAGGATTGGTCGCGGGCGCGTCGGATTTACCTGCCGAGGTTCATGCTATCCCAGGTCCGAGAATCCGGACCTGGGGCACCCGGCATCTCAGGTCATGGTTCAGGAGAGCAGCCGGGCTCGCTTGCCCTGCGACTTGAGTAAGGAGACAGCTTGTTTGTCGAAGCTGACAAACTCCTCTGCGCCCTGCCAACGGCCTTCGTAGGCAATCACACCGTCCGCGAAATCGCCGCCACCTTCGAGCACTTCCAGGCCCGCTTCGATGGCAGGACGGTCCAACTCGACGTTGTCACCGCTCATCAAAAGGCGAATAGAGAGGGCAATCTCCGCGGGAGATCTTTTATAAAGGCGCCGCATCACCCATACGAATTCGCAGAGCGCCGGCGTGGGCACGACGACGAGTTCGGCGTTCTGTAAGGTTCTTGAGGCTATCGGAGTTTGGCGCGGGTCGTCGTGTAACGCGTCACGAAGCAGCACGTTCGTATCGACCGCGATTCTCACCGTATGCCCGCCCATCCGTCGGCGATGGCTTTATTGATCTGTTTGATCGTCAGTCGGGGCGTTCCCTTTTTCGCAAGCGATCCGCTGAAAGCGGCGATGGAACCCTTCTGCGTTACGGGCCGCACCAGAAGCCGGCCGTCCGGCAGCATATCGACGCCGACCTTTTGGCCTGGCGTGACGTTCATGTGCCGCAGCAATTCCTGCTTCAGCGTGATCTGGCCTTTTGCGGTAACGGTAAGCGTCGCCATGGGAAGCCCTCCTGACTGATTGTAAGGTAAAACTTCCTTACCGCGCAATTAAGCGGGGCAGGTCCGGCGCTCTCTTACAATTTCCCTTCGAGCCAGGCCCGGAGTCTTTCGATCGGCAGGCGGAGGCCGATGTAGAACTGGCCGAAGAGGGCGTAGACGGCGCTGACTTCGTCGAAGCGCATCTCGTAGATGAGCTTCTTGAAGACCACTGGGTCCTCGGCGAACAGGTCGACGCCCCACTCCCAATCATCGAATCCGATGGAGCCGGAGATGATTTGTTTGACTTCGCCAGCGTAGCGGCGGCCGATGAGGCCGTGCTCGTGCATCATGCGCTGCCTTTCTGCGAAAGGCACGGTGTACCAGTTCTTGTCCTGGCCGCGGAGGCGGTCCATGGGGTAGAAGCAGAGGTATTTGGCATCGGGGACGGCGGGAAACAGGCGCGGGGCCATGGCGCCGGCCTGACGCTCAAGCGTGGCGGCGACTTCGGCCTGCCAATCGGGCGAATAGGTTTCAAGGTTTTTGGCGGAGGCGGCTTCGTAGGTCTTGCGGGTGGACTCGTAGAGGCCGAGTTCGACGACGGAGACGTAGGAGTGGGTAGGGGTGAGAAAGCTGGAAAAGTCGGTTTGGGCGAGGTCTAATTCAACCTGGTTGAGCGCTTCGAAAGAATCGCGGAAGTGGATGAGGATCAGGTCGCCTTTGTGGCCCAGCTCAGAAAAGAGGGCGGACTGGACGGGCGCGTCGGGGCTGGTTTCCCTAGGGGCTTTGCGCTCCAGTTTTGAAAGGACGGCAGCAAACTCGGTGGCGATGCGGTCGCGTTCGGCTTGCGGAGTTGCGCGCCAGGACTTCCAGTCGAAGCGAAAGAACTGGTGGAGGAGGGAAGAGCCTTCAAGAGTAAGCGGGACGGGCGGGAAGTCGGACAACGGTGGCACCTCGGATGGGAACGCCTTTATGGTAGCAAAGCGGGGACAGGAGTGCTGAGACTCAGGCACGGTCCCAGATCGCTCTCGCTCAGGGTCTTAGATCGCTCTCAAGGCTTGCAGCCGCGGGCGGAGAGGCTGCGTATTGCTGGCCCCAGGCCTTCATGGCGATCAGGATTGGGTTGAGCGCGCGTCCCTTGGGTGTGAGCAGGTATTCGGGGCGCGGAGGATGGTCGGCGTAGAGGCGACTTGTAAGAATTCCGTGAGCGGCAAGCTCCTTGATCCTTGATGAGAGCACGCTGGGGGTGAGACCGGGAAGACTGGTTTCAAAGTCCTGGAAGCGGCGAGTGGGATGAAGGAAAAGATCTCTAAGGATGAGGATGGTCCAGCGGTCGCCTATGATGTCAAGCGTGCACGCGATGGTGCAGCGCATGGAGTATTTTCTCGGCATGGGATGGTCCTCCGGAAGACCAAGAGTGGAAGAAGCCGTCGCAAAAAAACCTTTAGGTGTTGCGGGAGTACATGCCTAATGGGCGAAAGCCCAGTCCTATTCCGGCCCTCTGTGCGGCACGGCTAAAGCCATGCCCTTTCAAGGCAGGTTCATGGGATATTTCGTAGTTACTACTATAAACCAAGTCACTACATTTAAGATACTTGTCAGAAACAAAGGGAAAGTGGCGGGAAATGCAGCTACCGAGGACGGACCTGGGCCGAAGCGGCGAGGGCGCCAGCGACTCTCGCTATACTCGATTCAGCATGAGTGAAAAGATTATTGCCTTCCTGGTCCTGTTCGTTACACATGTGATTGATGCAGGCGGCTACGCGGGCGTTGCGGCGCTGATGGGGATTGAGTCGGCGTGCATTCCGCTGCCGTCGGAGATCATTATGCCGTTTGCCGGCTACGTGGTTTACCTGGGGCACATGAACCTGTGGTTTGCGGCGACGGCTGGAGCAATCGGTTGCAACCTGGGGTCGCTGGTTGCGTACTGGATTGGGGCTAAAGGCGGGCGTCCGCTGGTGGAGCGGTATGGCCGCTGGGTGCTGATGAGCAACCATGACCTGGACCGCATGACGGAGTTCTTCAATAAGTACGGATCGATTACGGTGCTGCTGGGGCGGCTGTTGCCGGTGGTGAGGACGTTTATTGCGTTTCCGGCAGGCATTGCAAAGATGCCGCAGGGCAAATTTCATCTCTACACGTTTATTGGCTCGTGGCCCTGGTGCTTTGCGTTGGCTTATGCGGGCATGAAGCTGGGCGAGGCCTGGCACACCGACCCGCGCTTCCATGAGTGGTTCCATCGATTTCATCTTGCCGTGGAGCTGGCATTGCTTGCGGGAATTGTGTGGTTTGTGTGGAGCCACCTTAACAGGCGCCGGCAGAGCAACGCAGCGTAGGTACAGTTTGCGGCGTGTATTTCGAAACAGCAACGGATTGTGGGGCAGTCAACCTCATGACCAACGAAGAACAGGAGCTGTAGATGGCAACGAAGAAGAAGGCAGTAAGCAAGAGCAAGCGGGCGGCAGGCAAGGTGGAGGCCGCAAAGGGCAAGTTGGGCGTGATGGTAGTGGGTCTGGGCGCCGTTGCTACAACGATGATTGCGGGCGTTGAGGCCGTGCGACAGGGTTTGGCGAAGCCGGTGGGTTCGTTGACGCAGATGGGCACGATTCGACTGGGCAAGCGTACAGATAATCAGAGTCCGCTGATCAAGGATTTTGTTCCGCTGGCGGACCTGAAAGACGTCGTGTTTACTGGCTGGGACATATTCAAGGACAACGCGTATGAGTCCGCGGTGCACGCCGGGGTGCTGGACAAGGAGATGCTGGAGAAGCTGAAACCGAGGCTGGAAAAGATAAAGCCTATGCCGGCGGTGTTTGACCAGTACTACGTAAAGCGGCTGAACGGTACCCATGTGAAGAAAGGCAAGACGAAGCGCGACCTGGCGAATCAGTTGATCGCCGACATTCAGGCGTTCAAGAAGAAGGTGGATCGCGTGGTGATGATCTGGTGCGGGTCAACGGAGATTTTTCTGGAGCCAACCGAGGTGCACCAGTCGATCAAGGCCTTTGAGAAGGGTCTGGACAACAACGATATCGGCATTGCACCGTCACAGATTTATGCATACGCGGCGCTGAGCGAGGGAGTGCCGTTTGCCAATGGCGCGCCGAATTTGACGGTGGATGTTCCGGCGATGATTGAGCTATCGAAGAAGAATGCGGCGCCGATCTGCGGCAAGGACTTCAAGACCGGGCAGACGTTTATGAAGACAGTGCTGGCGCCGGCATTCAAGGCGAGGATGATCGGCGTGTCCGGATGGTTCTCTACGAATATTCTGGGTAACCGGGATGGAGAAGTGCTGGACGATCCTGAGAGCTTCAAGACCAAAGAAGAATCGAAGCTTGGGTCGCTGGAGCACATCTTCCAGCCGGAGCTTTACCCGGATCTTTACAAGGACATTTACCACAAAATTCGCATCAACTATTACCCGCCGCGGGGGGATGAAAAGGAAGCCTGGGACAACATCGACATCTTCGGATGGCTGGGCTACCCGATGCAGCTCAAGGTGAATTTTCTTTGCAGGGATTCGATTCTGGCGGCGCCGATTGCGCTGGACCTGGTGCTGTTTCTGGACCTGGCCAAGCGTACGCCCTCGCTGAGGTCGATTGGGATTCAGGAGTGGCTGAGCTTCTATCTGAAGTCGCCGCAGACGGCCAAGGGACTTTATCCGGAACACGATCTGTTCATCCAGTCGATGAAGCTGAAGAACACGCTGCGGCACATCATGGGCGCGGGCCTGATCACACACCTCGGCCTGGAATACTACGACTGAGCTGGCCGCTCGGGCGGACGCTCGCTATCCGCTCGCACTGGCTGACTACGCTTGCGCCAGAACAAAGGCGCAATGATTAGAGATCAGGCACCTGCAATTGGGATAGACGGTCCCGTTGGTCGCACAGGGTAAAAGCCCCATCCGTCAGGGTGGGGCTTTGCTATTGGGTCGATGTGAATTGCAAGTTCTGGTATCGGTGCCTATCGAGACTCGGTGAGTGACTCCATGATGTATATCAATTGAGAAGAGGACAGCGAGAGCGGGATCACAACTCTTCGTAGTTGGCGAAGCCCCCGTTTCCCGAGAAGTTGGGAACCGTAGCTACGAACAGACGGGTAGCGGCGTCGGTTCGGCTGGAGCTCCCACTTGAACAGGTCCAGGTCGAACCGGGGCTCTCAAGAACAGCGGGACGGAAGCGGCAACAATCATGATCCCGGCCAGAATCAGCAGCGCCTGTCCATACCCGCCGGTCGATTGGCGCATATGGGCCATCAGCATGGGTCCGAGAGCGCTTCCGCAACCCCACGCTGTCAGCATCAGCCCGTAGATGGAACCCACTTCGCGCGCTCCAAAGTAGTCTGCGCAGAAAGCCGGCATGGTTCCGAAGCCGCCTCCGTAGCACAGCAGAATAACGACGGCCAGAGCGGTGAAGAGTCCGAATGAGTGAACTCGGGGCAGGAGTAAGAAGAGTCCCGCCTGCAGTAGGAACATGGTGAGGAACACCGAGCGCCTTCCGATGAGGTCCGACAGCCAGGCCCATACGAATCGCCCCGCTCCATTCGCGATCGAGATGATGCCGACCATGGTCGCGGCTATTACCGCGTTGACTCCCGTGATTTCCTGAGTCATTGGCGAGGCCTGGCTGATGATTGAAATTCCTGCCGTGACGTTCAGGAAGAGCACGGCCCAGAGGGCATACCATTGCCAGCTAGCCAGAGCCTGGCGCAGCGTGTACCCGCCAGCCGCAGCAGCGGAGGTGCGACCGGCAGGCTGCCAGCCCGCCGGTTGCCAACCCGCTGGTGGTTCGCGCATGACCAGGGCCGACCCCATCACCAGGATCAGCGAAGCGCAGCCGAGCCACGCGAAGGTTTGCAGTACGCCAACGGATTGGATGAGGCGCGTCGCAATCGGCGCTGTTACCAGCGCGCCGGCGCCGAAGCCAGCCACCGCAACCCCGGTAATGAAACCGCGGCGGTCCGGGAACCATTTCACCAGCGTCGCGATTGGCACAATGTAGCTCAACCCGATGCCGGCTCCGCTGAGCACGCCGTAGGTCAAGTAGAGAACCCATAGGCCGTGTCCTGAAAAACTTGCCAGAAACACCCCAAGCCCGTAAAGCAATCCACCGGTCAGTCCGACCACACGCGGACCCCTTGCGCGCATCCACAATCCGCCGGCGAAGGCAGCCCAGCCGAGCGTGAAGATCGCGATGGTGAACGTCAGGCTGACCTGAGGGATCGAGGCATGTAACCGATGTACCAGCGGCGTGCGGAAGACGCTCCAGGCATAGACGGCGCCGAGTGCTATTTGCATGACCACACCGGCGATTGCAATGACCCAGCGATTCGGTACTTTACGGGTAGGCATGGATACTTCTCTCCTGGCTGAAAATGGTGACTCTTTTCAGATCTTGAACATCTCCACAAATGTTTGCAGTTGGATGAAGATGCTGTTTAGCTCCGCGATGGCGGCGTCGGTCTGAATGGCGTTGGAACGGGTGCTGTTGGCGGCCGTGACAAGCTGTCCCATCTCGCCTGCGATCGCGACGGCGATCTGGGCGGCGTCTGAGACGTGGCGCCCCATGTCATTGGTAGTGACAGTCTGCTCCTCTACCGCGGCGGCAATGCTGTGGGAGATATCGCGAATCTGGTTGGTAACGCTCGCGATGGCAGCCATGCTTTCGACGCTTTCCGCGGTATCCCGTTGGATGGTGGCGATGCTTTCGCTCACTTCCTCCGTTGCCTTTGCCGTGCCCTTGGCCAGTTCCTTCACTTCATACGCCACCACCGCGAAGCCTTTGCCCGCTTCGCCGGCGCGTGCCGCTTCGATAGTTGCATTGAGAGCAAGCAAATTGGTCTGCTGAGCAATGCCCGAGATGACCTTGATGACTTTGCGGATCTCTGCCGAAGATTGGCCAAGATGGTTGATCTTCTCCGTGGTGCTATTGTTGACCTCGACGGCCGACTGCACGACGGAAGAAGCCTTGCTGGCGCTTTGCGAGATCTCGCGGATTGTGCTGAGCATCTCGGATGACCCGTTGGCCGCCGCGGTCAGGCCGGCGGAAACCTTCTGGCTGGACTGTGCGGCGGAGGTGGCCAGGCGGCTCGTCACCACAGCCCCGTTCGCCAATTCCTTAGTGATCGCAGTGAGTTGCTCTGAGGCGGACGCCATCACCATCGCAAGCTGGCTGATCTGCTGCACTTCGCCCGCAAGATTGGAACAGACCGAGTTGAGCGCCGCGGCGATGCGGCCGTATTCGCCGGTGTATTGGCCCTCCACACGCTTCGTCAAATCCATTTGCGCCAATGCGGTCAACACCCGTTCGATTTCCGCGACCGGCGCAAGCCACGCGTCGAACATGGAATTGAAACCCTCGAAGATGCGGCGGTTTACGCCTGTGAATTCTTCTGCTTTGGCGCGCACCTGCAGATCGCCGCGCGCGGCTGCCTCCGTCATCATTGCGATCTGGGTATTGCGCCGGTTGATCACGTCGATGAAGTGGTTGCACACATTCCTGGCGCGGGCAAAGTCGCCCGGGAAGCCATCCTTGAACGGTTCGGGAATATGGCCAATCGACATACTGTCAACGGAGGACACGACGCGCTCAAAAGTCTCAATGACGGTGTCCAGGATCTCGTTGATGTTGCTGCGGGCAGGGGCGGTATCCGCGTCATGAGCGTTGGGGGCGAGGCGTCGTTTGAGGTCGCCTGTGAGTACGGCGTCCCGCAGTTGATTCAACTCAACTTGAAAAGAAGGCCATTCGTCAATGCGCTCTTGCCGTCCTGGCGTGACGCTCCCAGACTCCACCATCGATTCCAACTTAGGCCCCTAACTGAGACGACACGAGGCTTCTCAAGAGCGCCCGAGTCATCGCGTCCACGCCTACCTATCGGCTTCGATCGGTAACAATTCCAGTGCGCGGCCAAAAAGCGCTTGCCGTCGACAGGAAAGCAAGAAAACCGCCTCGTTGTCTGAGGAGATTCGTTCGGCGGTGTTCAGATCCGGGATGTCCCGCTTCATGATGGTCCGTATTCGCGAATGCCTGAAGAGTCGGCTTCACGGCAAGTGCACTTCCAAACAAGAAACAAGAATGGAAAATGGAAAGAGCCGAGGGCGACGGTGGGCTTTGGTGGTCTCCCACCCATCGACCACCCCAGCGACGAAGACCTGTCGCCGTGCCCGGAGGGCGCCCACCCGGGGCCGCGATGAAGCTGCGCGATGGATGGGGCAGCCGCCATTTTGGGGTGGATTTGACGCCTGCCATGCGTTTCATCCGCTGGGGGCCGGAAACACCGGTGGGGGACAATAGCACGACGCGAGGATCGAAGATGGCTCTCGATTCGAATCGATTCAAACGATGCGGAACTGGCAATGCGCCGGTGCGACAGTTGAAGCCGCTTTTATGCGGCCATGGCCTGGGCTAACCGGCGGATGGTGAGGACGGTGATGTCGTCTTCCTGGCCGAAGGACCTGGCGGCGTCGGCGATGTAGAAGGCGGACTGGTTGCTGAGATTGTGGACGCGGTCGAAGCCGAAGAGTTCGCCGGTTGTGTGACGGGCCTCGACCACGCCGTCTGACATGAGCAGGATGCGGTCGCCGGGGTGGAGGTAGAGCTGCACTTCCTCATAGGTCATGTCGGGCAGGACGCCGAGGGGCAGGCCGCCGGGGACTGCGACCTCCTGGCTGTTGAGATAAGGCGGCAGATGGCCGGCGTTTGCCAGGACCAGCTCGCCGTTGGGGCCGAACCAGACGGCCTGGCAGGTGGTGAAGCTCTGGCTGCCTACGAGGACGCGATTTAGGGAGGCCAGGATTTTGGCGGGGCTTCGTTCCTGAGTGCGGCGAAGCGCACCCATGAGCATGGAGACGTTCATGGCGGCTTTGAGTCCGTGACCGGCGACGTCTCCGATGATGACAAGCAGGCCGCCGTCGCTTGTGGATTCGACGTGGAAGAAGTCGCCACCGACTTCGGTTGCCGGGTTGTAGATGGAGTCCACTTCGAAGCCTGGGGTTTCAAGCCTCTCCTGGGGGATCATGAGTTCCTGCACGCTGCGAGCGGCGGCGAGTTCGCCGGAGACGCGCTCCTGGTCGCGGTGGATGCGGAGGAAGCGGACAAAGATGATGAGCACAATGACGAAGATGCCGGCGAAATCGGCGATGGCGGAAAAGTGGATGGGAATGGGCCCGGCCTGCAGGGTGAGGGGTGAACGGTAGGAATTGCTTCCCGAATCGCCGGTGACCGCAAGGAGGATGGGCTCAATAAGTCCCACCATGCTGAGTATCAGGGGGATCAGCAAGAGGCCGGCCTCGAAGTTTCGGCGCATGGTGGCGGAAATCAGGGTGATGAAGATGAAGAGCAGCCAGCCCATGATCCAGAATGCAGTGATGATATAGACCACAAGAAGGACAACTCCGACAGCCTTACTGTGTCCGACGAACAGCAGGGTTGGTCCAACTCCTAGCAGGACGGGCGAGGTGTAACGCAGCAGCGAGATATACCAGCGCCGGCGCAGGGAGAGAAACGCGATGAGGAACTCGAAGTAGAGGTAGGCGGAGATTACTACCATTTGCATGATCATGGCCGCATACCAGAGCAGGTCTAACTGCGCGGCGCTGCCGGCAAGATCGACAAAACCGATGGGCGCCTGGGCCAGCTCATGCAGGGCGAGCCAGAGGTACTCGGTGTGCCCCTTCTGAGAGAAATAGAGAGCCAGAAGAAACATGGCGAGCACAACAAGCAGAATGGAGATGACCAGCCTGGGCAAGCGCTCGAAGAGGCCATGAGCGGACCATAATTCCAAACGGCGGTCGAGGTCGTCGCGGTTGCCAAGGCGAAATGTGCGATTGGCGAAGAAGGCGGTGTAGGCTCCATATCCAAAAGGAATATAGATGGTGCGCACTACCAGGGTGAGGGAAGTTTCAGACGGGGGCAGGTTGAGGTTATAGATGCGCGATATCTGCTGATAGCCCTGGGGAACATCTCCGTGCGGGCCTTCCGGCTGTATCAGCTTGCCGTTGGCAAAGACCTCAGAAGGCGCCGCCGAGCTGATGGACCAGGAGGTGTTTTTGGGGACGGGCAACTCGATGAGCAGCGCGACCGGGCCGTGATTTTCGGCGAGTTTCGTATGGAGCCGGAACCAGACGAAGGGCTTGGGGTGGTCATGTTTGTTGCCGAAGAGGCCAGGATTGTCGTTGCTGTGATCCTCGTCGTCGACGTCGGGAAAGGACTGCTTTGCGTCACGGACCGCCCAGGAGGAGTCGTCAAAATCGGGTGCTGCCGCCGCCGGGTTGGTGGTAACGCCGATGCGCCAGCCTTTGTCGAGAGTCAGCGGCGAGCCGAGCTGGGTTGCATCGAAAACTACGGGCGGGGTTTTCGGAGCGTCTGCCGGAGCTGGCCGCAGATGGTTGTGGGGGCGCAGCGCTTCAGAGAGCGGGATGGGAGGATGTGGCTGCTGCGCAAAGAGTTGCATTGCAGAGCAGGCGGCAAGAATGGTTACCCCCAGGACGGTCTTACGCACGAATCCTCCGCGGTACGGTGTGGTTTTCACTTTAATTCAGACGGGGACAAGCTCCAAGAAGAATGCATGGGGTTGGATTGGGGGTGGAATGCAGGTGGGAAACAGTATTTTTGACGGGGAAAGGGCGGTCCAGTGGAATTATTCTTCCTTGCGGTTACCAAAGAGGAGGATACTAACGTCTAAAGAGTCGAGCGAAGCGGCGCGAGCCGTACGGCTTTGTTCCCCGCTGGAGGTGAGGTCATGAGGACAATTCGCGTGAGTTCGACAGCAGCGACGCTGGCAGGCTTGGCGCTGGCGCTGACCACCGGACTATGGGCACAGTCCACGCTGTCGAGCACAGCTCCGGCGAGTACGACGCAGGCAAGTCCTGCCCCGGCAAGCACAACCCCAGCGAGTACGACCCAGGCAAGCCCTCCCGCGGCGCAGCCGGCACCGGGAACAGCTCCTGTTGGAGGAGACACGCCGGTTGCAACGCCCGCGAAACAGCCGGCGCCCGGAACGGCTTCGGTTGGAGGCGATACTGCGCCAACGACGCCCTCGAAACAGCCTGCACCGGGAACCACTCCGGTGGGGGGTGATACGCCGGCAGCGGGTGTGGATCCCGACAAGGTGATCGAACCTGGCAGCCAGAAGATCAACGTGAAGGCGGGCAGCATTGACGACGTGAGTGCGGTAGGGAATCGCGATATCGGTGGACGCGGAATGGGGAACTGGTACTCGGTCGACACCGAGATCAAGATGGGCAAGATGTATTCCATGGAGGTCGAAAAGAGTTCCAAGTTCATTACCGACCCGGTGGTTCAGGAATACGTGAACCGGATTGGCCAGAACATCGTCAAGAATTCCGATTGCAAGGTTCCGTTCACGATCAAGATTATCGATTCGGACGAAATCAACGCTTTTGCGCTGCCGGGGGGGTTCTTCTACGTGAACTCAGGCTTGATTTTGAATGCGGACGAAGAGGCAGAGCTGGCCGGGGTGATGGCGCATGAAACGGCGCACGTTTGCGCGCATCATGCGGTGCGAGAACAGACGCGCATGAACTACGCGCAACTTGGCACGATTCCGCTGATCTTTATCGGTGGGTGGACGGGATACGGGATCTACGAGGCAGCGTCGCTGGCGGTGCCTATTACGTTCCTGCAATTCTCGCGCGACTTTGAGGCGCAGGCGGACTACCTGGGTGTGCAGTACATGTATCGCGCCGGCTACGATCCGCAGGCGTTTATCAGCTTCTTTGAGAAGATTCAGGCTCTTGAAAAGCGGAAACCCGGTGCGGTGGCCAAGGTATTTGCCGACCATCCGCAGACGCCCGATCGCATACTGCACTCGCAGGAAGAGATTGCGCGCATTCTGCCGCCGAGGGATGAGTATACGGTGACGACCTCAGAGTTCGAGGACGTGAAGGCGCGGCTGGCACGGATTGAAAACAAGCGCCGGCTGACCGATTCCAAGGACAAGAACAAGCCTTCACTGCGGCGGGCTAGTACCGGATCGAGCGATCCGACAGCTCCTCCGAGCACGTCGACGGACGGTTCCGACTCGGGTGACCAGCCTACGCTGCACCGCCGCGACGACCAGAACTAAGTTCCGAAATGCCGGTGCGGGCAAGGATCTGTGGCCGAGCCGAACGGGTCCTCCGCGTCGGCGTGGATCGGGGTAAATCCATTCTCGGCGCACCATCCGCCTTAACAGCGCTATGGCTTGGGTTGGGCGTGGGGTGGGGCCCAACCGGCGGGGTAGGTGGCTGAAACCGGGCTGTGATTGCCCGAGGGCCGGGACGCAGAAAGCCTGTGAATTTCCTGTAATTCACGGAAAACCCTTGAACTGACGGGCGAAACCGCGCTATATACAAGACTACCGGCAGATTTGCCGGAGTCTGTATAGAGGTATCTGTCCGTTCAGGAGGCAAGTATGCGCAACGCTGCGGCACGATCGAACCTGCTGGTCCCAGAAGTACGCGAAGTGATGGATATTCGCCAGGCCTCGGATTACCTTGGTATCTCACCGGACACGCTTTACAAGTACGCGTCGGAGGGTTTTGTGCCGGCCTTCAAGCTAGGCAACCGGTGGCGGTTCAAGCGCTCGCGGTTGGACGAGTGGATGGATCGCCAGTCGGATTTGCAGGCAGCGGATGCGGAGCTCGATCCGCACTTGAAGAAGCCGGTGCGGCCGGCGCTGTGAGGACAGGTTTTCAGGTTGTGGGGATCGGTTGAGCGCAAATGTTCGCTTATCCGAAACAAGCTTGATAGTCATCTTGCTAAACGCCGGAACCAGAGACCTTCCGTATTCAAATTCGCATGCCAGGTCGGCTCGGGATGGGCGCGTGTTGAGGTGCCCCTTACCTGAGAATCCAGGCATTGAGTGGGACGCTGGGTATCGCCGTCTTCCCCGATCGTATATATTCCCAGGCTCGAGCGTGATGCGCACAGGCAAACTGTCCGTATCTGAACGCACGGATTCATGTCCGGGCAGTCCGCAGCGGTTTGGTTAGCAGACGGCGCTGATTTTGCTGGACTTAGCAATCGCTGAATTGGCCGTCTAATTGCCTCTGTAGTTGGAGATCAGTGCATCTGTTCAGAAGACGGAGGCATCATGTTCGGACTGTTCCAGGATATTTCCTTTGCCGGCAGGCAGCTGACCAAGCATCGCGTGTACGCTCTGACCGCGGTGCTCTCGATGGCGCTCGGCATCGGAGCCACCGCAGCGGTCTACAGCGTTCTGTACGGAGTGCTGATCGATCCCTACCCTTATCGCAACGCCGATCGCATCGCTTTCGTCACCATCGAGACAAAGCAGGGCCGCAGTGGGGACATTCCATTCACTCTCGCTGAAGTCGACCAGCTTCGCCAGGCCAAATCGGTCGAAGAGGTGATGGCGCAGGGCGATGCAAGCATGGTGGCTACTGATGGCGAAGTCCCGCAGTCGGTCAAAGTGCTGGAGATGACCGGCAACGGTCTTCAATTCCTGGACGCGCCTCCCCTGATGGGCAGGATCTTTACCAAGGCTGAAGCTCCCGAGGGTGTGGCTCCGCCCGCTGTAGCGGTGATCAGCTACCCATTCTGGAAGACGCACTTCGCCTCCAGGCCTGACGTCCTGGGAAAGGTGCTGGAACTCAACCACCAGAAATACACGGTCATCGGCGTCGTGGGGCCACGCTTCACCTGGCATGATTCAGAGGTCTACCTGCCGATGCCGGCTGGCGTGGATCCAAAGAGCCGGTACCAGACGCTGATACGGCTCCGCCCCGGTGTCTCGACCGATGCAGCCGCAGGCGAAATGAACAGCTTCGTCAAACAGGTGGGCCGCGCCGAGCCCGCGATGCTGCCGCCGGACGGCTATCTCGTCAAGGTTGAGACCCTGAACGACTGGATACTCGGCCAGTTCAAAGGCACCCTGATTCTGCTTTTCGTCGCGGTCGCCCTGCTGCTTCTGATCGGCTGCGGCAACGTCTCGATCCTGATGCTGGCCCGTGGAACCGCCCGATTGCAGGAGCTGGCGACGCGGGTCGCCCTGGGCGCCTCGCGCCCGCGGATCGTGCGGCAACTGCTTACCGAGTCCGTGATCCTGTCGGTGACCGGGGGCGCGCTGGGGATGGCCCTTGCCTATGCCGCAATACGCCTGATTACCGGATTGATCCCCGAATACGCCATCCCGCATGAAGTCGTGATCACGCTGAACACACCGGTTCTTCTATTCAGTACTGCCGTCTCGGTGGCCGTTGGAATCCTCGCCGGCCTGTCGCCCGCGTTGCAGTTTTCCAGTCCCCACATCAGCCAGATGGTCCAGTCCTCCGGCTCGCGCAGCACTACTTCTGAGGGGGCGCGAACCCGCACCGTCCTTCTGGTCTGCCAGATCGCGCTCACCGTGCTGATGCTGGCGGGCGCGGGCGCCTCCATGCGCAACTTCCTTGAGGCCTACGCTGCTCCGCTCGGTTTCGACAGCCATCACATACTGTGGCTCCAGATCAACCTGCCGGAGAAATCCTTCCCCACCTGGCAGGAAAGGGTGAACTACTACGACGCGCTGATCGAGAAGATCAAAACCACAGCCGGAGTGACGGACGCCACTATTTCCTCGGTAGGCCCGCCGCCCGACAGCAACTGGCGCCAGCCGGTACAAATTATCGGTGGCACTCTGGACCGCAGCCGCATGAGCGGCGTCAATCTGGTTGGTTCGGAATACTTCTCAGTCCTTCGCATCCCGCTGCTTGAAGGACGAACTCTGACGCGCGACGAAGTGCTTCGCGGAGCACACGTCGCGGTCATCAGCAAGACCTTCGCTCAACGCTACTTCCCGGACTCGGATCCGATCGGAAGAGAGATACTCCCCACCGAGCTATCGCAGGTTCCGTCTACTCTGCCTCGCGCACCCAACATGAACGAGCCTTACCAGGTAATCGGCGTAGTGGGCGACATGCGCAACGACGGCTTGCACCGGCCCATCCTTCCGCAGGCTTATATCCCATCCTCCATTTTTGCCTCTGCGAGTGACACCTTTCTGGTTCGCACCACGGGCAATCCCTCCGCGCTTCTGCACGCCATCAGCACCAATATCCGCGGCCTCAATCAAAACCAGGCGGTGGGCATGACCTACTCGCTGGACGAATATCTTTCGTTGTTTGTCTGGTCGCACGAGCGCTTCATCGCAGTGCTGTTTGCGGTGTTTTCGTTCGTAGCCCTGGGCTTGGCGGCTATCGGCCTGGCGAGTGTCGTGGCCTATTCAGTGGAACAGAGAACGCGCGAATTCGGTATCCGTATGGCACTGGGCGCCCCGCAGTGGAATGTTCTGCTGCTGACTCTGGCCTCAACCGCGCGAACCACGGGGATGGGGCTCATTCTGGGCATTCTTCTCAGCGTCGGGTTGAGCGATGAGGTTCATCGCTGGACCCAGAGCAGTTTGCGCGATGCGTCTGTGCTGGCAGTGATTGCCGGAGTATTTCTCCTCGTCTCGGCCGCGGCTTGCCTGCTGCCGGCGCGAAGAGCAACGCGCATCGATCCGATGGTGGCTCTACGAGACAGCTAGGGCCCGTTGCGAGCGGCTGGTGGTAGGGACTGAACAGACTGCGGAAAAGGGCTTGGATTGGGGTGTCGCGGTCTCAATAGCATGCGGCAGGGGCTGAAGCCCGACTCATTTTATTGGGTTGAATGGCATGACTGAAGTCATGCCCTGACGCTTGGTACGAACCGGGCAGATACTTTACAGAACAGCAAGTGCCCGGCTGGACAACTTGCGTTCCGCGAGGAGTTTTCTCAAAGGCTGGGACGGTCCATGTTCCCCCAGGATTCCCCGATTTATCCCTCCGGCTTTTGCGATCTGGGGCTGACCGATAAGGGCGATGAGTGACAACCTTTGCCTGCTGCCTCTGAACTCTGAGCGCCGTGGTTTATTCTTACGCGGTGGATCATTCACGCCGTGTTGGGCTATTACGCCGCAAGTTGACGAAGGCCGGGTTGCCTGGGCTTCTGGTTACACACCTCCCCGATCTTCGCTACCTTTGTGGATTTACCGGCTCAAGCGCGGCGCTGGCCGTAACGCGCAGAGCTGCACGGCTGTTTACCGATGGGCGCTATACCACGCAGGCTGCTGACGAGGTGAAGGCTGCCGCGGTGCAGATTGTCTCGGGGTCTCCGGCCGTTGCTGCGGTGGAGTGGCTGGCGGCGCAGCCGGGGGCGGAATTTGCGGGATTTGACCCAACGAAAACGACCGTGGCCGACCTGGCTCGCTGGAAGGCGGCGCTGCCGTCGCGGCTTCGCCGGAGCTTTCTGTCGGCGTTGGCTGCACCGCTGGTTGAACCTTTGCGGTGGGTGAAGGACAAGGAAGAACTGGCCTTGATGAGCGAGGCGGCGCTGCTGGGATGCAGGCTGTTTGAGCACGTTCTGGGTTTTGTGCGGCCGGGGATGGCGGAGATTGAGGTGGCCGCGGAACTGGAACACCAGGCGCGGGTGCTGGGGGCTGAGGGGATGTCGTTTGAAACGATCGTTGCCTCAGGGGTGCGGTCGGCGCTGCCGCACGGGAGAGCCAGCGCTGCCAAGCTTCCTCGGAAAGGCTTTGTGACGCTCGACTTCGGTATAATCCTCGGAGGCTACTGCTCTGATATGACCCGTACCGTATACCTGGGAAGGCCCAGGAAAAAAGAGCGCGATGCGTACGAAGCAGTGCTCGAAGCCGAGGAGGCCGGAGTGGCGGCAGT
>Ga0302319_10008290_pt1 | contig 20257 bp, 17 predicted proteins | sample Bog_T0_2_FD_203319 | JGI IMG/M metagenome (GOLD analysis project Ga0302319, IMG submission 203319) | Peat permafrost microbial communities from Stordalen Mire near Abisko, Sweden - Bog_T0_2 | ecosystem: Environmental > Terrestrial > Soil > Wetlands > Peat | place: Sweden: Abisko, Stordalen Mire... | reverse complement strand
GCCGCCTGACCTGAAACTCGACATCCGGGATATGTTCGTCGTTCTCCTTGAAACCCGCCACGGACCCGAGCACCCTCCCGTCGATCTCCGGCAGCGCGACGTTCATCGCCACTTCGGCCGGTGGCAGCCCCCTCGCGTTGCCCAGCCAGGCTTCCCTCCCGCAAAGGGCCACCGGCACTTGCAGGACGGGGCATTCCAGTTCTTCGAGAAATGAAATTCGATCCCCGTCGTTCATGCAGATCGAAAAACTCTGTGTCGTTACCACGACATCCGGCGGCCCTTCCTCCCGTGAGAGGCGCAGCAACTCCGCCTGCGCCGCCGGGTTGCGCAGCGAGAAGGAATAGAAACAGCGGACGTGAAAGCCTCGCTCCTCAAGGGCGGCGCACAAAGCGTCCACCACTGCGAGATCGCCCGTTTGATACCACGCCCGGTAAAAGCAAAGCCACGCGCGATGGACGCCCGGTTTTTTGGAAATCTTGTAAACGCCGAACTCCGGCATCGGCACCGCGTCGGGCAAATCTCCGGAGCGATTCCCGAGCAGCAGCTCGATGCTCATCCCGGCCCGCTCGATATTTTCGACTCCGCCGTGTTTGAAGAACTCGAACATTCGCCCGCGGACTTCCGATGTGAAATCGCTCAGCGCGGCGAGTTGCTCCTCATCCTCGCCGGCCCCCGACAGAATCAGGAACCGCGGACGATCCGCAGCCGAGTCCTTGAGGTCAAGCAGCCCCTGGATGAAATGGGCGAAATAACCTTCGCCGCCCAGCAATCTCGCCACGACAAGCTTTGCGTGCCGAAGCACGGTCTCGATGTAATGATCCGCGGCCACCGGCTGGCGCAACGCAAACGCATGGGCGATGCGCAAGCGGTTTCCAAATCGCCCGCTCCATCCGGAGGCGACGCAGGCAAGGTCGGTATCGGCGGCGCTTAGAAACACGATTTCGCCCGGAGTTTGATCGATCAGGATCAACTCCCGTTCCGCGTCCAGAGTACCCGGTTGTGCCGCCGTCCAGTGCATGCTTCAGGCTGGCGCTACTCCCAATGCGCGCCGGTCAGCTCCTCCATTAAATGGACCACCTGGTCGCGGTGCGGATGATAGCCGATGAAGACCAGGCTCGATTCCGATTCGTGGGAATGCTCCTGCTCGAAATAGGTTTGCACACGGGTCCGCACCGCCTGCACAACCAGCCGATGATGCCGGCCGTCGATCACCGCAAAACCTTTTGCCCGCAGAATCGGCTGCTGGAGCGTCACCGCGCAAACCGCATTCTTCAGCTTCTCCGCGTCCTGCGGTTGGTCGCAATGGAGCACGAAGGATTGCCAACCCGTATCATGGTCGTGGAAATGCTCGTGCGTATGCTCGCTGTGCGCATGCGCGGCCAGGCCCGTATGCTCGTGGCCGTTGAACTGGCTCTGGTCTTCGAGCGGCCGGTCCAATTCCAGCGGCATCTCATGCACCGGGCCATGATGGTGATCGTGGCCCGAAGCCGGCGGCAGCGGCTCGTCGTGGACGTTGAGTCCCATGCACAATCGCGTGTCGAGTTCCGCATGATAGGCAAGCTCAAGGAACCGAATCTTCGGCGCCTTCTGGCGGACCAGCTCCTCGGCTTTCATGAGCGATTCCTCCGGCAGGCCGTCGATTTTGTTCAGCACCACAACATCCGCGTTCTCGAGTTGCTGAAAGAGAATCGCATCGACCGAACTCAGATGCCCGGGCGCTTCGACTCCCTCCGCACCGGGAATCGGCATGCCGATTTCGAGGTCGCCAGCCAGTAGGTGCGGCGTGTCCACGACCGTAAGCACCGCGTCGAGCTGGAAGTCGTTGCGGATTTCCGGCCACGCCAGCGCCCGCATCACCGGCGTCGGCAGCGCCAGCCCCGACGTCTCGATCAGGACATGATCGACCTCGTGCTTGCGGTTCTGGAGCTGCTTCATGATCGGCAGAAAATCGTCCTTGATCGTGCAGCAGATGCAGCCGTTCGGAAGATCGTGAATCTCAACGCCGCAGGACTCCCCCGCCGTCCGCAACAGCGCGCCGTCCACCGAGACTTCGCCAAACTCGTTGACGAGCACCGCGAGCCGGCGGTCGGGATTCTTTTTCAATAAACCGCAGATCAAAGTGGTTTTTCCGGAACCGAGAAATCCGGTGACGATGGTGACTGGTATTTTCATAAGAGCTGGTGATGAATTTGTGTTTTGAGATTCAGAATCTCCGTGACTGATTGAAAATCGCTCGCGACCGCCGGGTAATCCATCGGCGGCCGTTGCACCACGACCAGCGGAATGCCAAGGGCCTGCGCCGCATCGGCCTTGGCCTGGAAGCCACCGGCTTCACCGGACTCCTTTGTGACGACGCAATCGATGCCCCAGTTTCGCCAGAGCGTTTCATTGAATTCCCTCGAGAACGGCCCCTGCATCGCGCAGAGGTTGCCGCGCGAGACCCCGAGGCCGAGCGCACGTTCAAGCGAGTCCGGGTCGGGGGCGATCCGCGCAAACCACTCTTGTTCCGGCGCGAGCGGATGCTTGAGAAAGGCCGGTAAATCCTTCGTGCCCGTCGCGAGAAAGATGCGGTTGCCGCGGCGGATCGCTTCAGCGGCCGCGGCCTCCATGTCGCGGCAATGAATCGCAGGTTGCGCGCTTCCTGCGACCGGCCTCTCGTAACGCACATACGGAATATTGAGTTCCCCGGCCAATCCAATGAGTTGCGAGGAGATCTCCGTCGCGAACGGATGCGTGGCATCGACCACGGCCGTCGCGCCCGTTTCCCGAAGCTCCCTGCGGCGCGCCTCGACACCCATTCTGCCTGAGCGAATGGCCAGCCCGGGATAATTCCCCTCGACAAGCTCGCGCCCGTATTCCGAGGCGGCGGATACCGTCACGTGGTGGCCATTGCGCGCAAGCTCGGCCGCGAGCGCGTTGCCGTCGCTCGTTCCCGAGAACACCCACACCGAGGCCTGCGTCGCAGCGGGCGCCGATTCCCGCGCGCCGGGATCACTCCACGAGTTGTAACCGCGAGGCGTATAGATGAACTCGCGTTTGCGCCGCGTAAACCGATTGCCGATGATGATCGTCGTCAGCATATCGAACTGACGCCCCGGCAACTCTGAAAGCGCGCAGACGTAGTGCTCCTCTCCGTCGCGGTACGCATTTTTTACAACGCCGCAGCAGGTCTCCGGCGTCTTGTGTTCGAGCATCAGCCGCAGAATGCGATAGACGCCGTCCTTTCGCTCCCGGCTTTGCACATTGTACAGAGCCACCACCATATCGGCTTCGGCCATGTGCCGCGCGCGATGCTCAATCCACTCCCAGGGACAGAGCAGGTCCGAGAGCGAAAGCGTGGCAAAATCGTGCGACAGCGGCGACCCCAGCAGCGAGGCGCAACTGTTGGCCGCGGAAATACCCGGGACGATTTTCAGCTCGAACGCGTCGTCCTCGCGCATCTCATCGAGAACCAGCGCGGCCATCGCATAGACACCGATGTCGCCGCTGGAAACCAGGCTTGCCACACGCCCCGCGCGCGCGCATTCGATTACCTTCGTCGCCCGCTCGCGCTCCTTTGTCAGAGGCATGGTATGGATTTCCTTTCCCTCAATCCACGGCTGAATCCATTTCAAATAAAGGTCGTAGCCGACGATGACGTCGCTGCTTTGCAATGCGGATTGCGCCATGGCCGGAATCAATTCGGCGAAACCGGGGCCGACGGAAACGAGGTAAAGTTTTCCTGATGAACTCATAATTCTGAAGTCTCTTCGACGATGGCCACCGCGACGCCGTCGCATGTTGTCTTTGGCAGGATCAGCCTGCCGCGGAATGTCGCGAGCAGGGCGGCCGGCTCGCAAACGCCGTCGACGCCGATGGATTCCCGGACCCACGTCGAGGCGTTCGTGACCCAGGGCCGCTGCTCGATCAGCGTTCGTGGGATGATTCGCAGCGGAAGATCGTTCTCTTCGCACCAGCCCAGCAATCCGGGCTCTTCTGCTTTCAAATCGATGGTCGCAACTTCGCGAATCTCTTTGAGCCCGCGCGAAATCTTTGAAAGCGCTCCCCGGACGGCGGCCCCGGCTTGTTCGCGGCTGATACCCTTCCGGCAGCCGATGCCCACGACCAGCGGCTTGAGCGTCTCGGTCGCGGTGGTGATCACTGGTACTGCACCGGTAAGATTCGCCACGCGATAGGCCAGCCGATTCGCCCCGCCTTCATGGCCGCCCAGAAGCGAGATGGCAAAACGGCAGCCTTCATCCAGGACCACGACCGCGGGATCGGTCGCCTTGTCCTTTGGCAACCCCTGCAGGTAGCGAACAGCGATGCCCGTGGTCATAACGAGAACCCATTGGCGATGCTGGGCGTAGCACTCCGCAAACGCCTCCCGGTTGCCCTGTCCGCCCGTTTCCAAACCGCGTAAGGTTCCGGCAAGGCTCTGCTCGAGACGCCGGCCCAGCGTTTCCGCCCGAGCCCGCACGATCCAAATTCCAAGCGGCGAATTCATGCGGAAGCGCTCCTGGCCGCTTTGCGGAACCGGTGCGAATAGTCGGCGGAATAAAGCCGCGATTCGACGACCGCGGCATCATCCAGCACATCTCCGACCAGCAGCATCGTTGAGAGTTTCCAGTCGTTCGCGTCGATTTCCGCGAGCATCCCGCCGAGCAAGCCGCGATGGATTTTCTGCTGCGGCCACGTCGCCTTTTGAACCAGCGCAAAGGGCGTTTTCGGTGGATAGGATGCAAGAAGGTCCTCCACCACTTGCGGGAGATTTGCTCCCGACAGAAATATGCAGAGCGTGGCTCGGTGGGTAGCCAGCGACTTCAGCGATTCCTTCTCCGGCATCGGCGAGGCCCGCCCGCTGGTCCGCGTCAGGATGATCGTCTGGGCAACTTCCGGTTTGGTGAGTTCCGCGTCAAGCACCGCCGCAGCCGCCGTGAATGAGGAGACGCCGGGCACGATCTCGTACTCGATGCCCAGCTTTTCCAAGCGGCGCATTTGCTCGGCCGTCGCACCGTAGATCGCCGGGTCGCCCGAATGCAGCCGCGCCACATCCCAGCCCCGTTCGCGAGCCCGAACGTAATGGGCCTCCTGCTCGTCGAGGTTAAGACTGGCGGTGTCGACGATTTCCGCGCCGGCCTGGCAATGCGCAAGCATGTCGCGGCTGACAAGAGAGCCGGCGTAGAGCACCATCGGCATTCGCGCCAGGATTTGAGCCCCGCGCAGCGTAATGAGGTCCGCCGCGCCCGGGCCGGCTCCGATAAAATAGACTTTCATGATTGTGGTATTAAGTGGCGTTTCTCCGGTGAGCTTTTGCGAATGAGCATCGTCGAGAGGTATCCCAGCGACTTGTCCGGCTCCATGGCCTGGACGCCCGTGTAAACCAACTGGTCGCCCATGCCGACGTGCCGGCCAAAGGCGCAGTGCGCAGCAATTCCCATCTCCCGCAGCAACGCGAGAACAGATGGCAACCGCTCTCCAATCTTCATCAGAACGACGATGTCGTTAGTCTGAATCGCGGCGCGCAAGTCCGCCTTCGCATCCGGGCACGGCAAAATCAGGACGCGCTCCTTGCTCTCGCCGAGCGGAAATTCCGCCGCCGCCGCGAGCGCGCAATAGCTGGTGACCCCGGGATAGGTGCGAGGCCGCAACTCCGGCACGCAATCCTTCAACGCGGCAAGCGTGTAAATGTAAGTCGAGTAAGTCATCGGATCGCCGATGGTGAGCCACGCGGTGTGCCTGCCGGCACGCAACTCGATGGCGATTGCCGCGGCAAGTTGCGCATAGTGCAGCCGCAGCGTTTCCCGATCCAAATCCATCGTGAATTCCACTTCGCGAAAGCGCACCTCGGGAATCTCGTTTGGAGGCAGGCATCGGCGAGCCACGGAGTGATCCATGCTCCGCGCTCGCGGCACAAAAATCACATCGCAACGCTTTAGAAATTCCCATGCCACCACGGGAATCAATCCCGGTTCGCCGGGGCCGACGCCAATCCCGCAAAATTTTCCGGGCTCGCTCATTCGATTCCTCCCAGTGCTTTTCCATCCATCTTGAAAAGTCGCGAACTGACTTGCCCCACGCGTTTCAAACGGCCGGCAACCAGGAGGCCGATCCGACGCTCCACCAAGCTCCAGAATTGCGTCGCGGACGGTTCGCCATCGAGCTGCTCGATCACACCCTCGACGGTTTTCGATTGTTCCAGCCGTCCGAGCAGCGAGGCCGAAAATCCAAATTCGCGCCCGAGCCGGCATACGGGCTCCACGGCATTCCTGCTTTGTTGCGAGTGCGTATCCCAGGCTTCGTCCAGAATCTTCCCGAGTTTGCCCGGATGGCCGACCACCCAGAGCCGCGGAAGCTGGCGCCCGTTTTCCTCGAGGGTCCGGTCGATGCACTCGAGGGCGAACCCGACGAAGTTCGCCATTTGCACAACCTGTTTGACCGGAAGCCGGAGAGATCCGCGGGCAAAGCGTTGGCCGAGGTTGCCAGGGGCGATCACGATTTCATCCGGGCTATCTCCGAGCGCCACGCGGATATAAATCTCGATGGAAGCTTGAAACGCCGCCATTGACTTGGGCTCGACAATGCCCGTTGTGCCGAGAATCGAAATGCCGCCATGGATTCCGAGGCGCGGATTGAATGTGCGTTTTGCGATCTCCGCCCCGTTCTCGCAACCGATCTCGAGGTCGAATCCCGCGTTCCGGCCGCCGTCCCCTTCGTCCAGGACTTCGCCCACTGCTTCGAGCATCATGCGGCGCGGAACCGGGTTGATCGCCGGTTCGCCCACGCCGATTTGAAGTCCGGGTTGCGTCACAATTCCAACGCCGTCCCCGCGCAGAAACTTGATCTCACCAAAGCCGTTGCGCCGCACGCGCGCAAAAATGCGCGCCCGGTGGGTCTGGTCGGGATCGTCCCCGCCATCCTTGATAACATCGGCCCGCGCCGCGTCCGTTGCTTCGGAGTCGATACGGTCGATCGGGATGACGAGATAGTGCGCGCTGTCAGGGAGGCTCACGCGGACTGTTTCGGGCGATTCGTTGCAGAGCAATCTGAGCAGAGCAGCCTTCACCGCCGCGGTTGCGCAGGAGCCTGTGGTGTAGCCGCGCTTCAAACCGTTCGCCGCCGGGCGCTGAAGATCGAATGGTTCCTGCGTTGTCATTTTGCCGCCAATTGATTTGCCACGCGGATGAGCATCGCGTTTATCACCGCCGCCGCCCACGGGCTGCCGCCGCGCGTTCCCCGGTTGGTGATGCGCGGCACGCGCAGGCAGCGCCGCAGCGCTTCCTTGCACTCGCGCGTGCCAACGAATCCAACCGGCAAGCCGATGATCAGGTGCGGGCGCCATTGCTGTTCATTCACGAGCCGAACAGCCTCTTCGACCGCGGTCGGCGCATCGCCAATGGCCACAATTAGATTGTTTCCATGCTGCATCCACGCGCGGCGAATCCCCGCAGCCGAGCGGGTCAGGCTGTTGGCCTCGGCAAGCAGTTTTGTCTCCTCGTCATGAACATGGCAGACTACTTCCACCGACAATTGCCGCAACAAGGTCCGGCGCAACCCGCTTTGCACCATCGTGACATCGGTGACGACGCGCGTGTATTCCGAGAGCGCCTTGAGCCCGGCTTCGACAGCGCCCGCCGAGATATAAATGTCGTCCACAATTTCAAAATCGCCGCTCGTGTGCACGAGCCGTTGCAACACATCGCGCTGCGGCTCGGCAAAGCCGGACCAATCCCGCCCCGCGTCGATGATGCGGAAACTTTCCGCTTCGATGGGATGCGCCTTGTAGGCCTGAGTGCGCAAATCGACGGCCGGCTCTTCCGGCGGCTGTTTGCCATTTCCCGCGCGAACGTGAAAATGATGCCCCTGCTGCGGCGCCCCGACTTCATTTTCGTAGCCAACGATTTGCACGCGATATTTGCAAAGGCCGCAATTCATCGCGGCCTGGCCGGCGATACTTTCCGCGGCCCGCTCGAGAAAGGCATCCGCGATGTGCTCGTGAATTCCGAGGTAATCGCACTTGAGCACTTCCACGCCGGGCTGGCTCGCGACGAGCGCGTCGGCCGCGGCGAAGATTCGCTTCACCAAAATCCCCGTGAACAGAAAAAACGGGGCGACAATCATCCGTGCAAAACCAAGGCGGGCTGCTCGTTTGAGACCTTCCGCCACCAGCGGCTCCGCGGTGCCCGAATAACAAACGAACGAAGCGCCAAAGCCGAGTCCTTCCTCCATCATCCGTGCCAGCTTCGAGACATCCGAATTGGCATCGGGATCGGTGGTTCCGCGTCCGACGACGACCAGGCAGGTGTCCGAGCGTTTGACAATCCGCGGCGAACGCGCCTCGGCCTCGACGATTTTTTCCCTGAACAGCTTGAAGACGAGCGGGTGCAAATGGAGCGGCGCGCCGTAATGGAACCGGGCCTCGGGAAATTCCCTTTGCAGCGCATGCACTTCGCTCGGCATATCATTCTTTGCGTGGGCTGCGGCAAGCAGCACGCCCGGCACGACCGCGACCTCGCGCGAACCCGCTTCGATATTGGCCCGCACAGCTTCATCGATGGTCGGCCGGGCAAACTCGAGGAATCCGTGCGTGATGACACGTCCACCGCCGCGTACTTTGAGAATTTCCATCAGGCGCTCGAATTCAACGATCCCCTCCGGGTCGCGGCTGCCGTGGCCGGCCAGCACGATGCCATATTCATCGGCTTGCGGCGCACTCACGTTTTCACCTCCGGTTCAATCTGGCTGGGCATCGGATGCGGCGTGCGTATGAGCATGATGCTCATATCGCTGAAGTCTGCCGTGCAATCGGAGAGCGCGCCGCTCCAGGCGGCTTCCGACTGCGTCAGCCGCTCCCAGACTTCGGTCGGCTGCTCGCCGTCGATGCCGTGCGAAATCAAGAACGCGGCGATGTCCTTGGGCATAAAATCCCACGGGTGTGGGATCACGATGGCGTTGCGGCCATCCTCGAGCGCATGGACGAGATGCTTCTTGAACGGCTCGAGGTCGCCGCGGCGGTGAAAGGTAATAAACGACGTCTCGTCGAAGCAAACCCGGCCCCGCGAAGCAAGGATCTGTGCGGAGCTGATTCCCGCCACGGTTTCCACCCGGTGCCCGCAGGCACGCTCGACCCGCTCGAGAAACTGGAATCCGGAAAAATGAATGTCTCCCATGAAAACAACCGCGCATTTCAAGCCCTGGTTGTGCAGCGCCGCGACGTCGTGCAATTTCTCGACCTGGTCTTTGTATCCCATCGTGACGACGCGGCAATCGGGGCGAATCAGCGGGCGCACCAGATCGACAACCGCCGTAAAACCGGCGACCACGTCCGCGGTTTCGACGAGTTCCCTGCCGCGTTGAGTGAGATACCCGAGATCGCCGGGACCAGCGCCAATACACCAGATCATATAGTTTCGAGATTCATTGAAGGATTGAGAAGCATGCCGACCGCCGACTGGCTGGTCGGAAAATGGAGATGCACGTAGGAAGCGCGGAGATGTCCGTGCGCAAAGCCTTCCCGGCGCGTGGAGCCAAGCCGTTTGCGGCGCACATTCCAGAGGTTCGCCGATCCCGCCTCCGCCTGCCACCGGGAGTAATGGAACTCGTGGCCGTGAAACTCCGCACCATCGGAGCCTTCGAGGCCGGTGCAGGCGCAATAGCCAAACTGGTGAAGCCTGCCGGTCATTTCCACCGCGCCCGGGATCGCGCCCGCCATAGGGTAGCGGCTGCCGTCTAGCGCGATCAACTCCTCCGCAAGCAGCATCAGCCCGCCGCATTCCGCATAGCACGGCATCCCGGCTTCGATGGCCGACCGAATCCCGGAACGCATCCTCTGATTTTGCGATAGCGCATCCGCGAACACTTCTGGAAATCCGCCGCCAAACACGAGGCCGTCGATATCTTGCGGCAGCGACGCTTCGTGGATCGGAGAAAACTCGACGAGTTCCGCCCCGGCGCCTCGCAGGTAGTCGAGGTTCGACTCATAATAAAAATGAAACGCCTCGTCCCTGGCGATACCGATCCGGCATTGGCTGGGCGGAAGCGGCAAAGGATCGGAAGCCGCAGGGGCGGGCGAGAGCATTGCCATGATGCGCGGCAGATCGAGATGCCGCCCGGCAAGCCGCGCAAGCTCGCCGCGCGCCGGGAGGCTCCGTTCCTGGCTCGCTTGCAAGCCAAGGTGCCTTTCCGGCCAGGCTAGTTCTTCGCAAACGGAGATGGCTCCGAGCACCGGAAGCCCGAGCGGCGCAATCGCCTCGCGCAAATAATCGGCGTGGCTGCCGCCGCCCACCTCGTTCAAAATCACCCCGGCAATCCGCCCCTCGCCGGCTTCCGCGATAAATCCGCGAATCGCCGCGGCGAGTGAACGCCCGGATTTTGCGCTTGGAACGATGAGCACTACCGGCCAATCGAGAATCCGCGCCAATTCGATAGTGCTTCCTTCGTCGGAACGGACATCGCTTCCGTCAAAGAGGCCCATGACACCTTCGACGATTCCAATCTTTCCGGCGCCATGCAGGGCGGCCTCTCGCGCAATGCCGTCGGCTCCCATCAACCACGCATCGAGATTGCGCGAAGGCGTTCCAGCATACCTCGCGTGGTAGGCCGGATCGATGAAGTCCGGACCTGCCTTGAACGGCTGAACCGGCATGCCGCGCTCCGCCAGCGCGGCCAGCAGCATACACGTCACGGCGGTCTTGCCGCTGCTGCTGTGCATCCCGGCAAGAATCAATCCGCTGGATGGATTGCATGAGCGTCCGTGCATCAGAACTCGATCCCCCTGCGCGCTTCCACTCCCTGATCGAAGTGGTGTTTGATCTTTCGCATCTCCGTCACAACGCCCGCGAGGGCGATCAATTCTTCCGGCGCATGCCGTCCGGTGAAAACGAGTTCCACGTTCTCGGGCCGTTTCCCCACCAGCGCAACGGCGCGCCCGACGTCGATCAACCCGCGATGCAGGCAGTAATTGATTTCATCGACGATCACCAGGTCGTACTCGCCGCCGGACAGCACTATTTCGAGCGCGTCCATTTCCTTTGCCAGTGCGGCACGCATCGCCTCCACGTGCTCGGGGATGTGTTTGCTTCGCGATAAAATCCAATCCTGCTCGACGTTACGGTACGTCAAATTCGGATGCAGGTTCGGACAGATCGCAAGCTCACCGGTTTTCCAGCGCGGCTTCATCATGCGCAAATAATAAACGCGAAAACCGCAGCCGAGCGCCCGCAGCATCAGCCCCATCGACGCAGTGCTCTTGCCCTTGCCTTCGCCGGTGTAGATTTGAAAAGCGCCGCGCTTCAAACGCGGAGGTTGGGATTCGGTGTCCATATCAGCAGAAGAAACGCAGCATAAATAGAAGCGCAACAAAAGCGGCGGCGGATGCTCCCGCGACACGCCACATCCAGGCCAGGCTTGCCGCGATGTCCGCCGGGGCGGCGGCGCGGCCCGGCGCGTTGAAAAGGGGGCCGGAAACCCATTGCCCGCCGTAAGAATTATCGCCGCCAAGGCGCACGCCGAGCGCATAAGCCATTCCGGCCTCACTCCATCCGGCATTCGGACTGGCGTGCCCGGGAACCTCGCGGCAAAGGGTTTTCCAGCGGACCGCGGAAGAGAAAATGCAAAAGGCCGCGCCGCAAATCCGGGCCGGCAGCCAATTGAGAACATCGTCGACGCGGGCCGATGCCTTGCCGAATTTTTCGTATCTCTCGTTCCGATGGCCCACGATCGAATCGAGCGTGTTCGCGGTGCGGTAGATCAACGCGCCGGGCGCACCGCCCACGAGGCTCCAGAAGAGCGGCGCGAGCACCGCGTCGGTGGTGCTCTCGGCGACGCTTTCGATGGCCGCACGGCTAATGCCGGACTCGTCCAGCTTCTCGGTGTCGCGCCCGACGATCCATGCCAGCCGTTTGCGGGCGACAGCGAGGTCGCCGCTCGCGAGCGGCGCGATCACGGCCCGGACATGGCGCGCAAGGTCCATCGCCGCAAGCGCCTGATAAATTATCAGGACTTGAAGAATCCAGGCCGCGAGCGGGTTCAACGCGACGCAAAGCCGCCACGCGCCCACGTAGATCGCCAGCATGGTGCCGGTGACCAGCATCCAAAAAATTACGCCCAGCCACACGCTGCGCCGCAGCCGCGCGGTCAGCAGTTTCTCGTAAATGACCGACAGCCGCCCGGCCAGCCGGGCGATATGCGGGCAACCGCGCGGATCGCCCAGCAGGAGGTCCAGCGCGATCGCCAGCAGCATCTGGAAGCCGTCACCCCGCCACATAACGCCAGATCTCCTCGAGGTTGAGATGACTTTCCAGCATGCCGGCCATGCCGTCGTAAATGCCCTGCAAATGGTCCCGCCAGTAGACGTGCGACGGCTGGTAGCCCGCGAAACCGGCTCGCGCCGCCAGCTCGGCGCGAATTGCGGGAGATTCGAACAACCCGTGAAGATAGGTGCCCCAGACGTTCCCGTTGCGGCAGCCCTCTTCGCGCGCCTCGCCGCCGTTGCGTACGCGCAGCAACGAGCCGCACGGGTGCGTCATTTCTGTCCGGCCCATGTGGATTTCATAAGCCGTCCATTGGTCAGGACCGTAGGACGCCGAGACTTGAGACACCTCTTTCGTTTTCGAAAACATGGTTTGAACCGGCAGCAAATCGAGTCCGGCCAGCGCTCCGCAATCTCCCGCGACGCCCTCTGGATCGCAAACCCGTTCTCCAAGCATCTGGTAGCCGCCGCAAATGCCAACGACTGGCGTCCCGCGCCGCGCCGCCGCCGAAATCGCCTGGTCGAGGCCGGTTGCCCGGAGCCACTCGAGGTCCGCCACGGTGTTCTTGCTGCCCGGCAGAATGACAGCCTGCGCATCCTTGATTTCATCGGGTTTCCGCGCCCATTGCACGCGCACGCCCCCGTCGAGCATCCACGGCTGGCAATCCTGCGAGTTGGACAAATGCGGAAACCGAATCCACGCCAGCTTTCCGCCATCGCCGGCGCGCTCCTCCGCGTCGCGGCAAAGGCTGTCCTCGCTCTCCGGTTGAAGGTCCGCGCGGAAGGGCAGCACCCCCAGATAGGGCAGCGGCACCCTTTCCGCCAGACAGCGCCGCGCATCGCTGAAGAGCGCAGGATCGCCGCGGAATTTATTGACCACGACGCCAAGCCCGCGAGCCTTATCACGCGGCTCGAGCAAGCTCCACGTGCCGACGATTTGCGCAAAAACCCCGCCGCGCTCGACATCGGCGACGAGCAGCCATTTCCCATCCAGATGATGCACCGGGCGCAGATTGACGATGTCCCGCGTCATCAAATTGAGTTCCACCGGGCTGCCCGCGCCTTCCAGGACAAGAACGTCACACTCCTTTTTCCAATGCTCGAGCGTATCGGACACGACCGTCCAGAGCTCTTCGACACGCGTGTAGTAGTCCGCCGCGTGGACGTGCTCCCGCGCCTGCCCGAGCACCACGAGTTGCGAACCAAGCTGGCCCGAGGGTTTGAGCAGGATCGGATTCATTTCCACCGTTGGCAGCAGCCCGCATGCTTCCGCCTGAACAGCCTGCGCGCGCCCGATCTCCCCGCCGTCGAGGGTCACGTACGAATTGTTCGACATGTTCTGCGCCTTGAACGGCGCGACCTTCAGACCCTTGCGGCGCAGCCACGCGCACAAAGCCGTCGCCAGCCAGCTCTTGCCGCTGTTGGACGAAGTGCCGAGAACCGAGATCGCTTTCATGCCGCCTTTCGCGCCCTCCCGGCGCAAATCATTTCCAATTCTTCGGCGAGCCGGTTGTTCTCCGCGTCGGTCCGCACCGCAAGACGGATGAACCGGCCCCGGGACATTCCGTAAAACGAATCGCACACGCGGACAAGCAGTCCCCGGCGTCCCAACTCCCGGTAAATGGAATGCGCATCCAGCGATGGCTCGGTGATTTCCACGAGCAGGAAATTGCACGTCGAGGGGCAAACGAGAAGCCCCGCAATTTGTCCGAGGCGCGCCGCGAATCGCAATCTCGCCTCCTGCAATTCACGGAGACCCGCCAGCAGCCGCGCGTGATTGCCTGGGGTTAAGTTGGATGCGGCCCATGCTTCGGTAACGGAATTGATGCTCCACGGCGGCTGCATCTTGCGAAGTTGCGCGAGCCATACCGGATTCGATGTCGCCAGGAATCCCATGCGCAGCCCGGGAATGGCCCAGCTCTTGGTCAATGAACGCAGCACGATCAACGACGGATATTTATCGAGAACCGGCAGGAGCGTCTCCCGCTTGTGATCGGCGACGAACTCGATGAATGCCTCGTCCACGATCCAGCATTTCGGACGTTTCCACACCCGCTCGAGCAGGCGGCACAACTCGGCCCGGGCCTGGAGGGAACCGGTCGGGTTGTTCGGATTGCCGAGAACGACGGCGTCGAAGGGCTCGAGCAGATGCGCCCATTCGGATGCCGGCGCCTGCCACAATTGGCGCGCCAGCGGAATCCGCGAATACTCGCAGCCGCCGGCCTCGAACGCGCGGCTGTAGTCACCGAATGCCGGCTCGACAATGGCCGTTTTGCAACCGCCGAAGAGCCTCGCGGCAAGGTAGAGCGCCTCGATTGCGCCCGCCGTGGGAATCAGTTGCTCCGCATTGTCGCGATAAACGGCGGCCAGCCGGCGACGGATACCGTCCGCATCGGCCTCCGGGTAACGGACGACGTCCGCGCGCCATGTCTCCCAATCCTCCGGCGAGACCGCGGGGGCGAGGACATTGATATTGGCGCTGAAATCCACGAATGAATGCGGCGGCAAGCCAAACTCCTTGGCTGCATCCAGCAATCGCCCGCCGTGAAGTGCCTGCGACACGTTTAGACTTCTCCCTCCGGGACTGGCGATTGAACGTGCCAGCTGTTGGGCGCCAGCGGCGCCGGCGTTCCCCATCGATCCTTGAAAAGCAACGTTTGAAGGCGCTCCCGCTCCTTCCAGCCGACTTCCTGCAACAGCGGCATCGGGCGAAATTCCACCGGATACCCGATGCATAAATAGGCAATCATCTCGACCCCCTCGGGCAAGCCAAGAATGCGCTCGACGGCAGCCTGGTCCAGAATGCTCACCCACCCTACTCCGACGCCTTCCGAGCGCGCGGCAAGCCAAAGATTCTCGATCGCAAGGCAGACGCTGTAAGGCGCGGTTTGCGGCATGGGCGCCCGGCCCAGGACGTAGGAGCCGTTGCGCGCATGATCGCACGTCACCGCGATATTCAGCGGCGACTCGAGGATCCCTTCCAATTTTAGCGAATTGTAGAGCCGGCTGCGCGGAGTGCCATCGAGCTTCAGTTTTTCGTTCGAATTGACCGCGTCGAAACTCTCCTTGATCTGCCTGCGTATTTGCGCCGATTCGATCAGGATGAAATTCCACGGCTGCATGAATCCGACCGACGGAGCGGCATGCGCGGCTTCGAGGATGCGCCAAAGGACATCGGCGGGGATCGAGTCGGACCGGAACTGCCGGATGTCGCGCCGGGCATGGATCAAACGGCGGACGAGCTCCTTTTCCGCGCTGGAAAATTCATGGGCATGAATTTCCGCGGCGCAGGGAGCCCCGGATGTTTCACAAGTGGTTTTTATGTTTTCACTCTCCATTTTTGCGATGAAGCTTTTTTGCGGCCGTCACCCGAGAGAAATGGGGTTCGGCACATGGTGAAAATTCGCAGGCAGGTATTCGGACTCCAAGTTTATGCCTCCCGGGGGAGGGCGCCTTTTCTCCAGCCTTCACCAGCCAAACCGGCTGATTGACTTTTCCGGCAGGAAATCCAGTCCTGTCCGGTGGAGAATCGTGACTTGATACCGCAGCGCAACTGTGACCGTTTCTCACGGTCTTCCCTGAATCTGCGAATCATCTTTAAGCTATCAAAAAACTGCCCGCATCCAACCATGAATCGCCCGATTGTCAATAGTTGAACTGCCTTTATTGCAACGAGGGCAAATTGCGGCGCACTATCTTTTCGAGCGCCTCCAGCCAGCGCGGATGCTCGTTCATGCACGGGATGAGCGTGAGATCGGCACCTCCGGCATGGGTGAAGCTTTCGTGGCCGCGCATCGCGATCTCCTCGAGGGTTTCGAGGCAGTCGGAGACGAAGGCCGGGCAAATCACGAGCAGCCTTTTAACACCTTCTTCGGCCAGGCGCTTGAACTCGAAGTCGGTGTACGGCTTCAGCCACGGCTCGCGTCCGAGCCGGGATTGGAACGAGACGGAGAATTTCCCCGCAGGCACGCCGGCCTCCGCCACAAAGGCGCGCACAGTGGCGAAGCATTGCGCGCGGTAGCATGTGCGGTGGGCCGGACTCGGCGTCTCGCAGCAGTCCGGCGTCGAGAGGCAATGGCTGCCGGTCGGGTCGGCTTTGCGCAAGTGCCGCTCGGGCAGCCCGTGGAAACTGAACAACAGATGATCGTAATCCGTTTTCAAATAATCCGCCGCACTCGCCGCAAGCGCCGCGATATAATCAGGATCGTTGTAATACGGCTCGACGATTTTCAATCGCATCTCCGGCGCCAGCCGCGCGGCGACCTCCCGGGCCCTTACGACCGCGGTTTCAAAACTCGACATGGCGAAATGCGGAAACAAGGGCACCACCAGCAGGTCCGTGACCCCGGCCGAAAGCAGTCCGGCGAAAGCCGATTCAATGCTCGGATTCTGATAGCGCATGGCGAGCTCGACAACGAGGGCGTCCCCGGTGCGATCCCGCAATTTGCGCGCGACGTTGCGGCTGGTTACGACGAGCGGCATTCCCTCCTTTGTGCAGATTTTTTCGTAAGCTTCCGCGGATTGCGCGGGACGGCTTGGCAAAATCGCGAGATTGACTACGCACCACCGAATGGGCCACGGCGCATCGAGCACGCGCGGGTCCATGAGAAATTCCCGGAGATACTTTCGCACATCGGCAACTGAAGTGGAGTCGGGCGACCCCAGGTTGATCAGTAAAACCCCCGGTTTGCTCATAGTCCCGGAGCCAGTATCCTCCCGACACGTTCCGCCATGTTGCAGCCCGAAACGATGGAATCGCTGAGCGAAACTCCGTCGCGGTAGTGGCCGGCAAAGAAAAGATTCGGCGCCGCCGCTTCAATTTCCGCCATTAACGCCCGATCCTTGCCATAACCGACGTTGTACTGGGGAATCGCCTTGGGATAAAGCGCGCAGTGCTGAAAGGTCGGTTTGCCACTTACCCGAAGCAGCACGCGCAAGTCTTCGCACGTAAGCTCGATGAGCTTCTCAGGCGGCAGCATTGCCAGGTCCGGATGCCGTTCGCCTCCGATATAACTAGTGAGTGTGAGATGCCCGGCGGGCGCGCGATTCGGAAACAGCGAAGACGAAAAAATCGTGCCCAGAATCCTGAAGCCCTCGATCCCCGGGATCAACACTCCAAAGCCTTCGCATGGATGGGCCACCTCCTCTCGGCGGAAACCGAGCACCACGCTCGCCACCGGCGGATAGTGAATCCCGGAAAATGCGGAAAAGCTTACGGATGCTCGCGATTCAATTTTCAGTTCGGCGAGTTGGTGGGCCGTGCCGGCGTAAATAACGGCGCTGTGCGCGGCCCGGGATTCGCCGCCCAGACCGCGGCATTCGAGCATCCAGCCCTCCGGAGTCTGCTCGAGTTTGCCGACGGCGGTGTTGAATTGCGCGGCGTCGCCGAGGCTCTCGCGCAAACCGTCGGGCAATACTTGCAAGCCTTCGTCAAACGAGAATTTTGGCGCGCGATCTTTTGCGATCTCGCCCCGTTTCCTTCGTTCGCGGGCGCCGAGAATCTGGCCCTTGATCAGCGAGCCGTATTTTGCCTCGAGTTGCGCGAGCTTTGGAAACGCCTGCTCGACGGAGAGTTTCCACGGATCGCCCGCGTAAACTCCGGCCACCAGCGCGTCGATGGCGTGGTCAAGAAATTCCCGGCCAAGCCGTCTCACGACAAACTCCGCGATGCTTTCCTCCCTGCCATCGCGGCGCGGCGGCACAAAAGGCTCGCGAAGCACGGCGAGTTTTGCCTTGGGCGAGAAAAGCTTCGTGGTCAGGAACCCCGGTAGCGAACCGGGCATCTCGATCGGGCGCTTGTAGCGGACGACGTAACGCGCCTCCGCTCCCGGAGCCGGATCGAGACGGCGCGACTCCAGCCCGGCGTCGCGGACGAGTTGAGCGACTTTCGGCGACGTCTCGAGAATCGTGTTCGGCCCAAACTCGGCGAGGTATCCATCCTGCCGCAAGGATCGAATGACGCCGCCGGCATGGCTGGCCGCGTCGTACAGCGTGACTGGAATGCCCGCGCGTTTCAGGTAAAACGCCGCGGTTAGTCCCGTGATTCCACCGCCAATGACTGCTACGGGTTTCACGGATGGTTTCTCAGATGGTCTTCGAGTGCGCCTTTTCGCCGGCAGGCGCGAGGGTATTGTCAAAGCACATCGCAATATTGCGGATGAAAAGCCGGCCGATGTCGGTAACCTCGAAACCGCCGGGAGTCCGTTTCACGAGGCCGTCGCTTTCGAACGGATCGAGCGCGGCGAGTTCGCTCGCGAAGGTTTGCTCGAATTTGACGCCGCAGCGTTGCGACATCGTTGCAAAGTCGAGCGAGAGATTGCACATGATGGTCATGATGACTTCGCGGCGAATCTTGATCTCGTCAGTCACGAAGAAGGCGCGCAGGAGCGGCACGCGGCCGGCATCCACGGCTTCCTGATATTTCGGAAGCTCGCGTTCGTGCTGCCAGTAAGCATCGGGAATCTGCGAGATGCTCGACATGCCAAATGCGTAAATGTCCGATCCCGCGCGCGTGCTGTAGCCCTGGAAGTTGCGCTGGAGCTGCTTGTTGCGCTGCGCCACGGCCAGCTCGTCGCCGGGCCGCGCAAAATGGTCCATCCCAATATAAACGTACCGGCCTCCGTCGGTCAGTTTCTCGATCACTAGCTTGAGCATTTCCAGCTTGGCTTCCGGAGCGGGCAGGACTTTTTGCTCGAGAATTTTCTGCGCGGGCTTGATCCACGGCACGTGCGCGTAGCTGAACACGGCGAGCCGCTCGGGCTGCATCTCGAGAACGATATCGAGGGTCTGGTCGAAGGATTCCGGCGTCTGGTTTGGCAGGCCGTAGATCAGATCGAGGTTGATCGATCCAAAGCCCAGTTCGCGCATCCAGTCGATTGCCTGCTGTGTCATCTCGCGCGGCTGGATGCGGTGGACGGCCTCCTGGACCTTTGGATTGAAGTCCTGCACGCCAATCGATGCCCGGTTGAAGCCGATCTCCTTCAATGCAACCAGATGCTCCCGTGTGAGCCGGCGCGGATCGACCTCGACGCTCGCTTCGATCTCCGGCGAAAAGGTGAAATGCTTGTGGATGACCTCGCCAAGCCTGCGCATTTCATCGGGCCTCAAAAACGTCGGCGAGCCGCCGCCAAAGTGAAGCTGGACCACCTTGCGCTCCAGATTCAACCGCCCCGCCATCGCAGCCACTTCGCGGGCAAGGTAGTCGATATAATCCTTCCCTTTGTCGTGGTTGAGCGTGATGACCGTTGTGCAGCCGCAGAACCAGCAGAGCGTCTCGCAAAATGGGATATGAAAGTAAATCGAGAGATCGCGTTCGGTGCGGTTATTGGCCTCGATGCGGGGAGCAAGGTCCTGCCATGAAACATCCTCGGTGAATTTGGTCGCAGGAGGGTAACTGGTGTAACGCGGTCCGGGCACGTTGTATTTGCGGATCAGATCGAGGTCTACCTGCAATGGTTTCATTTCCTCTTTCCTAACATGGATTTGCGCTTCTTGCTAACGGACTGTTGCCTTGACGGTGTCCACGAGCGCCTGGATGCACTCGAGGCTCGCATTCGGCGGGACGCCATGTCCGAGGTTGAAGATATAACCGGGCCGGCCTTCCATGGATTCCAGCAGCCCGGCAGTTTCCCTCGCCACGATCTCGGGCCGCGTCGCAAGCAGCGCGGGATCGAGATTTCCCTGCACTCCCACGTGCGCGGGCAAGGCCGCAGCCGTTCTTTCGAGGTTCAGCGTCCAATCCAGACCGATAACATCTGCCCCGGTATTGACCAGCGCCGGCCAGTTTCCATGCGCCCCTTTTGAAAAGACGATCACCGGCGCCTTGCCCTTGAGCGCCACGACAATCTCGCGCATCCATCGGGCGGAGCCTTCCTCGAAGGCGTTGCTCGCCAGCAATCCGCCGCAGCTATCGAATATCTGCACCGCGTCGACGCCCGAGGCGATCTGCAGCTTCAGGTACTCGATGACCGCGGCCGTGAGCTTCTCCATGAGATTTCCGAAGAGAACCGGCTCGGCGTAGAAAAGCTT
>Ga0302319_10008289_pt1 | contig 20257 bp, 17 predicted proteins | sample Bog_T0_2_FD_203319 | JGI IMG/M metagenome (GOLD analysis project Ga0302319, IMG submission 203319) | Peat permafrost microbial communities from Stordalen Mire near Abisko, Sweden - Bog_T0_2 | ecosystem: Environmental > Terrestrial > Soil > Wetlands > Peat | place: Sweden: Abisko, Stordalen Mire... | reverse complement strand
ACGTTCCTCGGTCAACTCTAACCAACTTATGTGACGTTCGGTGTCGCTGAAGCCCGCTGTCTATACACCGCCAGACGCTGAGCGTCACATAAGTACGAAGACAACATAATCAGCGTTATGTTGGGCCCAACATAACCAGGACTACATCCAGCTTTGGCATGGAGACGCCAACCTTCTCCGGGAAAGTCTGGAAGCCGTTCAACACACCGCTGCCGTGATCCTCGGGGGCATCGCCCAAGGGCATTGCCCCCGAGCCGCGGCAATCGCCGCAGCCGCATAACACGCCAATATCTGCACCGTTTGGTTTTCTGGCCTGACGCGTGCGCTGAGTCCACGAACACCTAACCAAAGACACATGAGAGGAGAAAAGATCATGCCGAATACGCAAAATGCAGTCAATAACCACGAATACCGCAGCGTTAATATCACGCGCTTGCGGAGTCCGCCACCAATCCCCGCAAGCGATTTGATGCAGGGAGCCTCGAAGAACTCGCCGCCAGCTTCAAGACGCAAGGGATTCTGGCACCTCTTCTGGTAGCCCGTAGCCGCTGTTGTCATTGTTTGGTAGTCTCATGCGATGGCAAGCGGTACGCAATTGACAAACATCCTTCGTGTGGCGGAAAACGAGGACAACCTTCGCTACCTCGTGGACCAGATGAAGTCCGGAGTCGGGGTCATCCCATTCGTCGGTGCTGGCACGTCCATTTCGTTCGGCTTCCCGTCGTGGAGCGGCTTTCTCCTCGATCAGGCAGCCAAAGCCGGCGCGCAGGAGCCAATCGAACTCCTTCTCTCGACCGGTAAGTACGAGGAAGCCGCCGAACTACTCCTGAAGGCACGCGGCTACCTCGCCTTCAACGACGCCATCGACAATACCTTCGGGACCCGCCATCTCGGCAAGGTGCGCTTTCGTGGAGCCGTTTCCATCCTGCCGCAAATCGCCCCTGGTCCGGTGATCACCACCAACTTCGATCACGTCCTGGAAGAAGCGTTCAAGCAATCCGGGAAGGAATTTCAGAAGGTCGTCACCGGCGTGAAGCCGGATCTCGCTGCCGGAGCGCTTTATCAGAATCGCCGCTTCCTGCTCAAGATCCACGGCGATTCGGAGGAGTCCAGCGAGCGCATCCTCACTCTCCAGGATTACGATGACCGATACGGCTCGCCGGTCGATCTATCGCGGCCGCTCCCCACACTTCTGAACCAGATGCTGCTGAGTCGCCCGTTATTGTTTGTCGGCTGCAGCTTAAATCAGGACCGCACGGTCAATGTTCTCGGCAGTGTCGTGCGGCACATTCGCTCGCTCGTGCATTACGGCATCCTCGAACAGCCCGCCGCCCGCGATCAGTTTCTCCAACGTGCGCAATTTGTCTCCGATCACAACATACGGCCCATCTGGTATCCCAATGGCAAGCATGAGTGGATCGAAAAGATTCTCGCGTACCTAGTGGAGAATGGCGCTTCCGAAAGCCGGCCCAGAATTGTGAGGCGCGCGGCGGCCGCCCGCTCCGCAAAGAAACCAGCGCGCCGCGAAACCAATTACACTCCGTTGCAAATGGCGCAACTCTATAATTTCCCTCCCTCCCTGACCGGCGCGGGCGAAACCATCGCGCTCATCGAACTCGCCGGAGGCTACAGTCTCCGTGATCTCGACACTTACTTCGGCACCCTCGGCCTCAAACGGCCTGCCGTCGTTTCCGTCTCGGTAGCCGGCGCTAAGAACAGCTATGCGGGCGATCGATCGCGAGCGAACGGCGAGGTCATGATGAACATCGAAATCGCAGGCGCTGTCGCACCCGGAGCTTCGATCGTTGTCTATTTCGCCCCCAACACCGAAGCCGGGTTTCTCAAAGCCATCGAAACTGCGGTCCAAGACCGCACGCACCAGCCGTCTGTAATTTTGATCTGTTGGGGCAGCGGCCCTGAGTCGCGCTCCACAGCGGAATACATGAGCGCGATGGATAAAGCTTTCCAGGCTGCTGCCGCTGCGAACATCACAGTCTGCTGCGCTGCGGGCGATAACGGTTCCGCGGACGGAATGCAGGATGGCAGGGCCCACGTGGATTTTCCCGCTTCCAGCCCGCACGTGCTCGCCTGCGGTGGAACTAATCTATTCGGGTCAGGAGCCGCCACCCCCCACGAGGTTGTCTGGAACGACGGCCAATTCGGATCCGGCGGCGGCGTCAGCGAGCGCTTTGTGAAACCTTCATGGCAGGCGGGCCTAAATGTTCCGCCGTCGGCCAACCCGGAGGCAGTCGCGGGGCGAGGATTGCCGGACGTTGCCGCGCACGCCAGTCCCAAATCCGGCTACCGGCTTTTCTTCAACGGCAAGTGGGCCGTCCTCGGTGGGACCGGAGCCGCCGCATGCCTGTGGGCCGGACTGGTTGCCCGCATCAACGAGGGTTTGGGCCGCCGGATCGGTTTCATCAATCCCATTCTGTACACTCGCATTGGTCCCGCCGGGTTCTTCCGTGAAGTCGTCGAAGGCAACAACTCCGTGGGCTCGGCGCCCGGCTACGCGGATGGGGCACTCCCGATGGCGCCCACCTCCTGAGTGCCTTCAAGCTGCTCGAAGAGCGCTCGAAGTCCGCCGCTTCCCGCTGACCGGACCGGCATTGCCCCGCCGGACTGTCAGAATTAACCACCAGTTTGAACCTTCAACAACTTTACGGAAAGCGCCCAAACCCCTGATCTGATCCGGGCATGCAGGCTAGAAGTCCTCTTCGAGGAAGTCTCGAACATCTTTGCTCTCTTTGGGAGGCGGGTGACTAGGGAATGACAACGGGGCAACTCGAGAAACAACTAGTTCTTCATTGCGCCCTTGGCGACAGATGCGGGCCACCCACCCGCCCGGTGTCCGTTACGCAGAGTCTGACTTTTCGCGACGCAGACTCCATTCTACGTCGTCGATTATCCGTCGTGCCCGGCGATGACCCAGCTTCTCGGCTCGCCGAAGACACATGAGACCCTCTGCGCGCGTCTCGTCCTTGCCAACCAGATGGTTTCCGAGATTTAGGGCGATGCTTGAATCATTGGGCTCCAGTTGGCTCGCCCGCTGCAGCAGCGGCACAGCTTCGTCGGCCTTTCCCAAAGAATCGAGCGCGCAAGCCATGCCGTACCACCCGGCGGCGACATTCGGATACCGATCGGCAAGCTCGCGAAATATCTTGAGAGCCTCGTGATGATCTTGAGCGAGACCGTGAGCAGTCGCCTTGATATGTAACAGCACAGGCGAGGATGGATTCATCTTAAGATTTTCCCCGGTCTGGTAGATGACTTCACCGTACCGTTCTTGCTGCGTCAGCTGTTGCATTCGCGCAGCAAACTCTTCCAGAGGCATCTCCATCCCGGTCTGCTCGGAGTCCTTCTCTTTCCGACCGATCGAATGTCGGGGACGACTGAGCTGAGGATCCATCCGGGCTCGCTCCAGCGAGTTCGTCCCATGCATCTTCCGAATCTCAAAAAGCTGCACCTCGTTTGGCACGTGACTTTCGAGGAGATCGATGTAATGTCGACGCCGATCATCGCGGCAGTACAGTCCGAACGTGCACTCGGCCAAGATTCCTGGCCAATCGCAGAGTCCTCCAAACGGCTCGATGTATCGAACTTCCTGTTCATACGACCACACCATTGGCTTGGTAGTGACGATGTGCTGGAACGTTTTGTCTACAAAGGAGAGCTTCAGGCTCGAGGTGTACGGACGACCTGATTTATCGACTGACATCACCATACTGGTTTGCAGTCCGTCCCCCTGCATTACTGGCAGTTCGTCTGAATAGATCACCGGCAAGCAATGCGTTGGATCAGCGAGCTTTGATCCATCTGCCTGCTGAAATCCGAGGCATAGCCCGCGGTGTTGGTCGGCATAGTGGGCCCACATCAAGGGGTGCACAGGATCGGCTGACAAACTGAAGATGCCGGTCTCCACCAGTTGCGAGTCGAGTTTAGAGAACAGGGCGCGAATATCGGACGGCGGGTGTCCTGTCCACGCATGCATAAAGGCACGCCACGAGTCGTACGATTCGGCGAGACTGCCTTTCGCCGTAACCGTCTCGATCGCGGCCTGAATCTTAGAACGCTTCAACCCAAAAAAAGGAGTAGACCCGTCGAGCGAGCGCCGAGCCGTCAGGAGGAATCCCGCCAGGGCAGCTTGCATGCCCATCTCGATTTGCTTGTCCATCCATACCTTGCTGATGTCTCTCAGCGAACATTCGAATGGATCATTGAGCTGATGGGCTGTGGCTAGAAATACCTTGCCAGCTGTGATGATCTTCTCGGTAAATGGTGAGTCGCTTCGATACTTGTGAAACACCTTGTCCATGGCAGCTTCCCTCAACGCATCACTCGTTAGATTGCATTACGCATAACTCTCTTGCGAATCAACCTGAGCCATGCTTTCTCATGGTCACTGCGAAGCATCCACTCTTCAGTCTTCTCTGCAGTCGCGGCTTCTTTAAGTTCAGCCGCACTTAGTATCACGTCATATCTATTTGCGAACAGAACCAGTGAACGGCCTCTCGGGTTCTGCGTGCTTGGATAAACGATTCCCTCCAACGAGGATTTACCGAAGCGGAACACTGTACGAAACCATTCTGTGACAACCTGCGTGGGAACGTAGTCAATGTGCTCGCGGCTGCCAGCTTCTACTTTGGCCGCCACGCTTTTAACGAAACTGTGTAAGAACGCCAAGGCATACCTGTTGATTTCGCTCGAATCTGGCTGCTGCTCGAAAAACCCCAGTCGCTTCGGCAATTTTGTAAGGTCAAGCACCCACGCCTCGCACGTGGTACGAAAGGTCCCGACTGCGATTCCCAACCTTGGGTCATCGTCGATTTCGAGTTGAGCGGTCTTCGCATCATCGCTGCCATAGAACATCACCACGCCGGCAGGACTCATCCTGTTCGAGCGAAGGGCCTTATCCAGAGGTGGTGGCGCGAAGTCATACGGAGTGCGCAAGATCTGCCCTATCGTTTGCTGCCTCGCCCTATAAACAAGCGACCCTGCGGGCATCTTTCTCACGAGACCCATCGTTTTGACCGTTTCGCCGAGGAAATGCAGCAATCCCGCTGGGGAGAGGTATTCGTTCGGAGCAACCAGATCGGCTTCTTCCTTCTGCTGCAGAAAGAAATAACGCCGCTTGTATTTGATGAATTCACTGAAACGCTCCCAGCTCGAAACGAGCCGTTCATCTTCTCGTTGAGAATAGGGGTTTCGATCACACCAAGGCTCATCACCGAGACATTCGACAAGAATTTCAAGCAACCGTCCATCGTCGTTTGGCAGGTCGATCCCGATCTGCTCGATCAAGTCATAGCTGTCCCAATGTGATCCCAGATACCCGCCTTCGGCGCTTTCCCAGCCCAGAGCATCGACAGCGCTCTCATACTCCCTGTTCACCGCTTCCAGAATGAAGTCGACGACGCCATCCAAGGGCGCAGCGATGTTTTTCACACGGCTCTTACGGCCGCAAAAGTCGCATTCCGGAGAATCCACGGTCGATTCGATGAATTCCTCAATGTATTCGTCGTGGAAGCACCTAGCGCATACTGAATAATCCTTGGCTGGTGCGCTTGACGCAAGATCCCCGTCTTCATAGTCACCCATATCGCCAGAAGTATAGCGCCCACGCCTTGTTTCCCGCGTCGAAACGGATAGTCCTCCTTCACCTGACGTGCGATATTGAGGAATGCAGCAGTTAAGATTCTTGCTGGATACCCTTGAAGACCCGTTCGAGATGTTCTCCATGCAATCGGTCGTGCGATCCCTCGCTAGTTTGGCGGACGAATGGGAAAAGGACCGAATCGAACGCGCAGACCCTTGGAAAAGCGCATCTCCGAAGTACTACACCGTCGAGGACGAACACGATATCGAAGTCGTCGAGCTCCTTATCGGGTCCGCATTTGTGCTCGGCCAAGCGGCAATCACGCAGGCGATCTCCCTCGTCAAGAGAATCCATGAGGAAGCGGGAAAGCCTTCATGGATTCCAGAAGGTAAGGCCCAAATCATGGAGATGGGCGCCCCCGTCCACGATCAAACCGGCTTCAGAAAAATTACCCTCATCAATGCCGCCGCCAACTACTATAAGCATCGCTACGAGTGGTGGGACGACTGGTCCGGGCCGCCCTCTTCAAAGCCGACCATAGACATCATTGTGAAACTGGGACTTGTTCCGAGGGGCCATCACAATCTGGAGCATGCATTGCAGGCCCTAGAAATATTGCCGCGTGATCTCTCTCCGCTCGGGCAGCTAATTGGAGAATGGCGCAGTCAGCTGGCAAAGGACATGGAAACCAAACTTGTTGATCATCACCTTTTGCTAGCTCAACCTCCGGAGATATGGGAGGACCATTGATCGAAGCCACACCTCGTCTATCATCTCGAAGCAAAGGCGGTCGGCAGACGACATTTGAAATGCGCACTCTACCCCAAGATATCAGCGAGACTGTATCCCGAGGATCCCGTTCAAGGTTGATTCTGTCATTGACGACAGATACTTTCCGTGGACCGCCTCCGCACCTCGCCCCGGCATTGACAAAACTCCATTGACTTTCCTCAGTTTCAAAGACTATGCTGTTGGGGATTCGGCGGGGCGAAGGGCGAAGCGTTCTTAGTTGCTTCTCGTCCGAGGGGGATTCTACTCGCCGACTTCCCAAACAAGTAGGAGTGTGTCCATAGGATGTTGGGATGTTGACCGCGCCGGGAAATCTCTGTGCCGCTCGCGTTCTGTCTCAGTAGCTCATTCACGGGCTCAAAGGCGGAACTGCACATTTCTCTTCGAGATCGCGAGCGTACCCATCGCGTGATGCCTGTCCTTCATCTGGGTCACACTGGAGAAGCCGATATGCCGCGGGATCCTAAGAAGCCGCCTACACGAATCAAAACAAGGAATTCTTTTCTGCCAAATGAAAAGGACGATTTCAATCTTGGCCGGTCAACAGTGCCGCCAGCATTGTACGACCCTAAAGAGCGTGTGCGCTACGGTTTGCCTGAGAGTGAGCGTGAACTTGGCCGCTACATGATTGAACTGAATCTTCTCTATGGTAAAGGATTACAAGCAGCCGCAGAGGCCTTCGAGGATCTGTACAGGCAGGTTATAACTGCAAAAAAACGCCGGCCCCACCGAATCTCAAAGACCTATTATTCATGCGAGATCAATGTACAGGAATGGAAAAGGCTTGCCGACGCGGATGCGAGATATAATCGCGAGCGAGAAAAGGAGCCGACTCAGCGGTGCATTTACAAGATTTGGCCCGATTTTCCAGTTAAACCCCTTATTGATCACTCTGTGGCCACTGTCAAGGCGGATGCAGCATCTCGTTCCTACTCTGCGACGGGTGAAGGAATCTGTTGGGCCGTGGTTGACTCCGGCATCGACGCAAACCATATCCACTTTGGAGACCCAAAAAGGAATCGGCAGTATTCGACGCTGCTGGATCCGAGCGTAAAGGATTTGCACAGGGATTTCACGCTCGATGACTCTCAACCGAAGCAGAACAACTCAGCGCTCACTGATGGCTTTGGTCACGGAACTCACGTCGCTGGCATTATGGCAGGCGGTCTAGACCCCGACCTGAAGCCAGGCCAGGATTTCATTGTTTACGAAAATGTCTTTGAGTCCGATTCTGGCGGCAAGAAAACGACCGTTCCCAAGCAACGCTATGTTAAGGCAGAGGCCCTGCATGGGGTCGCTCCCCAATGCAAGTTAGTGAGCCTGAAGGTTCTGGATTCGCTAGGTCGCGGACAGACGAGCAACATCATTCGTGCACTTACCTATGTTCGTGAAGAGGTAAATGGAGATCCGAAATTCCTTCGAATTCATGGTGTGAATCTCAGTCTGGGATACGAGTTCGATGCTGAGATGTTCGCTTGTGGTCAGAGTCCTCTGTGTATAGAAGTCGATCGACTGGTTCGCACCGGCGTGGTGGTTGTGGTGGCGGCCGGAAATACAGGGTATGCCCAAATTCAGACGATTCAGAGATCCACCAAGATCAGAATCGCGAGCACGATTAACGACCCGGGCAACTCCAGACTCGCCATCACCGTTGGCGCAACTCACCGAGATTCACCGCACACTTACGGCGTGTCTTATTTTTCATCGGCGGGTCCTACAGGAGATGGCCGGCTAAAGCCAGATATCGTAGCGCCTGGCGAGCGGATCACGTCCTGCGCTGTCGGCAGGCAAGCAGCCGGTTTAGCGTTAGGCAACAACGTATTCGGCTACATAGACGACAGCGGTACAAGTATGGCAGCTCCCCACGTCTCCGGCGCTATCGCCGCGTTTTTGTCCATTCGCCGCGAGTTCGTGCAAAAGCCCGAAGAAGTCAAGCGGATCTTTTTGGACAGTGCGACTCCGCTTGGAAGAGAAAGGTATTTTGAAGGGAAGGGACTCGTAGACCTCATGCGAGCTATCCAGTCCGTGTGACAGAAAGGAACCAAGGTATTACGATGGCGGATACGGTAGCCGCATTTCCATTCTGGAATCTCGCGTTCGATATGAACGGAGCACCACTGAATCCGGCCTTCCTCGATCAGATGAGGAATGAGGTCAAGAACACGACGATTTCCGACTTATTCATCTTTTCTCATGGCTGGAACAACGATCAACAGACCGCTCGCAAGCTCTACGAGAATTTCTTTGGCGAGATGCGAAAAATCCTTGAGCAAAGAAACCTGCGTCCAAGCGTAGAGATGGGCGCCGCCGGCGTCTTCTGGCCGTCGATCCTGTGGCCCGATAACACACCAGACGAGAGAGGCGGTGCGGCCGGTTTGTCCCAGCCTTCGGTTGACGTGGGCAGCGAGATGAAGAAGGTCTTCCAAGAACGCTCGCAGCAGGACGGCATTGGCCGGATGATGAAGACCTTGCAGCAGCAGCCGCGGACTGACAATGCAGTGGATGCATTTATCGACGACCTGAAGCGCTTGTTAACGGGTCAACCGGCTGCACCTGAGTACCATGATTTGGAGACAAGAGCATCGACGGCAACGACCGAGCAGTGGCGGCGAGTTTTTGATGTGTTGGCCGATGCCGAACCGGGCAGCGATTCCGAAGGCGGGGCAGCGGGGCTGGGGGACGCCTTCGGTCGACTTTGGCGAGGCGCTGAGGGGGCGCTGCGGGTAGCAACATACTGGCAGATGAAAGCGAGGGCCGGAGTCGTCGGCGGGAAAGGACTTGGACCCGTTCTGAACCGACTGTCTCACGATGTTCCAGAATTGAGGGTCCACTTGATAGGTCATTCGTTCGGTGCCCGTCTCGTTTCCTACACCTTGCCAGAGTTACAGATGTCGTCACCCGTGAAATCTCTGTTTTTGATTCAAGGGGCTTTCTCCCACTTCGCTTTCGCTGACGCTCTGCCCTTCGACCGGACCAGGAAAGGGGATCTGGCGGGCATGAGCAACCGGGTAGACGGTCCCCTGCTTACAACGTTCTCAGCCTTCGACAAAGCTGTCGGTTATGCCTACCCTGTGGCTTCGGTTCTGGCCAATGATGATGCTGCCGCGGCGGATGATCTCATGTACCGGTGGGAAGGTATGGGTTGCGACGGGGCCCAAGCCGTCGGTGCTGCGTGCACCTTCTTGGGCAATCCGGGATGCGCATACGTTCTTTCGAAAAGCAAGTGGCTGAATCTTGATGGAAATGCCGTGATCACGCAGGGTGGATTGCCGGCTGGCGCCCACAGTGACATTATTCACCCACAAATCGCTTGGGCGGCACTGAAGGCAGCATCGATCTACTGAAACGTGCACATTGAGATCGGAGATAAAAATGACCAGATACACATCCCCGTCACTCCCAAGCATTACTCCCTTGTTTGTGCCCTCAGGATCACCCGGCCTGGACGCCGCAATCGCAGATCCCGGCATCTCAACGCTCGGCTTGCCCGGCGACGAAGGAGGGGCCGCAAGTTTTACGTCCGGGGACGCTACAAGCCTGAGCGCTGCTGATATGCAGGATCAATTCTTCGTCTTTCAACTGAGCACGGAAGCGACTGGACCAACAATACTCGAATCCACGCAGGTAGCGCCCTCCATCGAGGGTGGAACTGATGACCCTGATGTCTTAGCGCATGTCGAGATGGTTTCCTTTCACTTGGGCAATAACGAGGCTATAGACCCAAAGACCAAAGCTACGCTGCGCATGAATATAGGCAAGGATGAGAATTCCAGCGACAAGAAATTCGATGCGCTGTTCTGGTCGATTGCAGCGGGCCTTAACCTCTACGATCAGGCAAAGAAAGGACCGCCGGCCAGTAAAGATATGAAGAGTGATTTTCAATCAGCACTCGGCAATCGCCCTATCGAGATCCCAGGTGGCCTAGGCAAAGTCACCTTTGATGTTGTCAAGCATAAAGAACCGCCATGGTGGAAGAAGATATTCTCCTTTGCTGAAAGCGGTACAGGGAGTGCGCTGATTAGTACGCTCGGGTTTCCAGCTCTCACCTCAGCGGCGATCAATGTCGTAGATCAGTTACTCGACAAGCTGGACGATTCGGGACCTCAAGTTCTTTTCAAAGGCTTTCCGATGAGGCTGGCGTTTTCCAAGTATGCGCGCGATGAATTTGCCGGGGGAAATCCGCGCGTCAAGGTTGGGTCTCTCAACCGTGGATTTGCTGTCTTTGTGAGGGGGCGAGACTTCGACAGGATCGCGCAATCTGATTCCGTCTACTACCCAACTTACGGACAATTGGTGCCGACAAATGTCACCCAGAGCGACCTCCTGTCGGGCAAGTATGACGATCCGCTGAAAAATGTAACCTACGCCGTATTTCGTATCGGCACAAGACAAACAAAGCTCGATCCAACCTTTCAATTTGGTTCCTGACATTATTCACATTCGGCGATGGTCCAAATGGAAGCATCGGTCACAACCCGCGATATTACAGTGATAATCTTTGGAGCAGGTGCCACCAAAGATAGCGGCGGACCTCTGACCAACGAAATCCTCCATGAAGCTTTTCAGTCAGCTCCGTCGCTCGTCGCTCAACAGAACGCCATTCAACTCCTGCGCCAGTTTCTTGACGACAACTTTTTTCTAAGCCGAAACAGCCCCGAAGATTATCCGTCACTGCCCCTCCTCTTGAGCTTGATTGACACCGCCATCGATCGCAAGCAGTCCTTCGGTCAGTGGAGCCCGGAGATGGTAGTGGAGGCTCGTCAAGCATTTGAAGCGGCAATTTTCGCTGTGTTGGATTTTCGCAGTCCGCAAGCGGAGATGACCTCCTATTTGAGTTTGCTGCAGCTCGCTTATCCCGCAAAAGCGCCGGAAGCCACCGTGATTTCGTTGAACTACGACATCATTCTTGACATGGCTATGTTCGAGCTTAGCAATCAACGAACACCGGGAAGCATGCCCAGCTACGGCTGCGATATTCGCACCCAGGCATATCAGGACTGCACTGAACGATGGGGAAGTCTTTTCAAGATTCACGGTTCTGTGAACTGGATGTACTGTTCTCAATGCCACCATCTAGATATCGGCTGGTCGAGCAAACGCGGGGTTCCCAGCCGCATCGGGACATTGTTCTTCAGTCTCGAGGACCAATATGCGCAAAAAGTGGTGTGCCCCGAGTGCGGCACACGTTTACGCCCAATTCTCATTACGCCAACACACAGGAAAGACTATCGTAACCCGCATCTGTCGCGCATCTGGTATGAGGCTGAACGGGCCTTACAGCGTGCCAAACGAGTGATATTCGTCGGATATAGTCTTCCCGACGACGATGTAGAAGTAATTTACCTGCTGAAACGCAGCCTCAGCGCCAAGAATCCGTCGCCTCTGTCACCTCAACAAATTACTGTGATTGAGAAGAAGGATCCTCAGCGTCGCGGTCTGAGCGTCCATCCGATTGGAAGGCGGTATCGCGCGCTATTCGGAGATGGCATCGACTTTCGTCCCGACGGGTTTAGCGAGTGGTTGCAAGAGTGTAAACAGTTCAATCCCCTTCTACAAGCCGGACTCCCTGCGTCAACAGAGTCGTTGATCAGAGCCCAATGAGGAGAGCAAGAAGTATACCGTTCGAGCATTTGTCGAGATTAGTCGTGATGGTGAGTCTTTCTGAGTTCATCTAAATCTCGATTGAGCAGAATGGCCTGGAGTTTGGAATTGTTGAAATCGGCTCGACATGGATGTTCACTTTTAATACTTGCACTTCTTGACATGTTGCGGGACAATTTGCGAAATCTCTGGGAACCCAGCAAGTAGGTGTGCATCTGCTGACAGCGTCAATGTTTAAGTGATCGGCCTGCACGCCAGAGTGTTTTACCTTATAGCATGGCAATGTTTGCGAATGAGAAGTGGCAACCCGTGAGCAACTGACTATGGCAAACGAAACTGCAAAGCCAACGCTGCTACGACGCACATGGACGTTTACCTTGCGTCATTTCTTGGACTTCGGGACGGGTATGGCAATTATTTTCTTTGTAATCCACTTCGGCGGGCAGCTGAATATTGGAGGAACTGCGGTACTTCCACCTTCGAGCGGATCAAATAAGGCTTCGGCAGAATTCAGGCTAATCACCTCGAGCACTGACTTCAGAGCGGAACTCCACAAAGCTCTTTTGCAAAGCGGCACGGTCATAGCCGTCAGTGTGCCTTTGCTTCGGGCCTTCAGAGCGCGATCCGAGTACGATTCCGACGACTATGCTCTGAACATCGACAAAGCTCTCGAAGCACGCCTCAGCATGATCGAGGACGAACTGCAGAGCATCCAGAATCCACCAAAACCGACGGTGATAGTGGCGACCCCAGAGAGCATTTATCAGACTCTCCTCAGCAACAATAAGACAAATTCCCGGACTGCCTTTCCCGGACTCTATTCGGCGAAGCTTAAGGAATTTGGGAAACTAGTCCTGCTGAAGCCTACTGCAGATTTGTTGACTGACGGTTCCGCAGCTGTCGACATTGCGTTCAAGACGCAAACTTCAGTCGTATCATCTTGTTGGCAAGTCGGGGAGTACAACGACATTTCCAAACCGTACATCGACTTTTACTATCCGAACGTTATAGAGAAAGCGTTAGCTTCTTTCAAACGATCTGACCCAACCTATCTTCACCTTCAGGAGGAGGTCGTTGTTTTAGAGTCTCTGCCCACGGCTCAACAAAATCGCTATTACCGCAATTATGACCTGCCCAGCGATTCGTCTATTTTGCAGTCATTTTGGTTCTCCACAACTGATCCTTTTCTGCAAAAAGAACTCTTAGGATCTCGCTTCCTTGCCATACTCAACGGAACTACGCAACCCATTGGTGCTTCGCAGTGACTCTTGATGTCAAGAACGGACAGCCGCCTGAGTACATCTCTAAGGTTGAGATACTTGCTCAAGCGTTGTTGAAAAACCGCGGCTTAATTTTCCTCGGTGCTGGTGCGTCTCGTCCCGACGACGGGCAAGAATCTTTACCGACAGCTGGTGAACTGGCCCAAGAAATGGCGGACGCATGCAGGTTACCGTTTCCAGCCTACCTGCCGCTTTCGACGATCGCATTTTACTATGAGTCCCGCTATAACCGGCCGTACCTTAACGGCTTTCTACAGAAAAAAATCGACCGCGACGATTTGCCAATCCCTACAACGATGCAGCTTGTTGCAGAGATCGCGGCGTGCCTAGAGGAACACGGGAGACAATGCTTCATTGTGACGACTAATTATGATTGCTTCATCGAACGAGCCTATGAGGCAAGAATGAAGAAAAAGCCAACCGTTATTGTTTACCGCGGTGGCTGGAATCCTCATGATTCGTCTACTCGTCTTCATGTGGGGTTCGATGGCGATGCAGAATTCTGGCATCCCACTCAGAGTACAACAATTTACAAAATGCACGGCTGTATAAAAGATGTTACCGAGGCTACCCAGAATGAGAGTTGCTTAGTCATAACGGATGAAGATTACATCAACTTCATAACCAACGCTTTCAGCCAAGATGACAAAAAGCGGCTCCTGCAATATACCCGTGGAGTGATCGCCCTCTCAAACATTCTTTTTTTGGGTTACAGTCTCACTGACTCAAACTTTAGAGTTATTTTCAAAGCCACCGCCGAGGCACGTAAGAACGATTCGTACGCAATTCAGTACCTCAACGGCAATAAGGCAGCCATTGGGCAGTTCGAGTTGACTCGCTGGACCGCTACTGCCAGTTTTTGGCAAACAAAGAAAGTGCAGATTATTGATGCACATGCTCGGGACTTTGTCGCTCAACTCCTTTCGGAGATCAGGCGGCAGATCGGAAATGTGGGACACTAATGCCCTCCGCAACAGACAAGACCCCGAGCCCGTTCAGTTTCTTGGCGTCATTGAACGGCTCGCTTCCGCTCCATCGGAAAGTCCTTAGCGAGACCCGCCGTGCGGAGCTCGAAATCGCGGCGCACATGGTCGCGGGAGCGAAAGTGTCGCTGCTTTACGCATATTCTGGCAACGGCAAGAGTTCGTTTATTAACGCTGGATTGATACCTTTTTTCGTTGCTCATGGTTATGCTGTTTTCCTAACACGTCCGAGGCCGCCTGCTCAGACACAAAGCCCTGTCGAGGCATTTAAGACGTGTGTACTGGAGGAATGTTTTTTGCCTGAGATTTCCTCTGAGCAAATCAAATACTTAGAAGAGCTAAAGCAAACACTCCAGGTTGTACAAGATCCGGCTCAGAGGGAGCACTTGGCTGCTTTGGTTGCGCAACTGGAGCCCTATTTGGTGCCCACCGTGTCCTCCGAAGATCGGACCGAGGACTTTCGACAAATAATGGCTCGTCACGTTGAGAATGGCATGCATGAATTTGTAAAGGAAGTCCAGCAGGCGCTGGGTCCAGCAACACGCATGCTATTCATTTGCGATCAATTTGAAGAACTATTTGTTCATTTCAGCAACACGCAGCAGATGGATAGCTTTGTGAAATCGGTCGGCGAGATCTGCAGGGATAAGACCATTAAGGCTCAGTTCTTGTTCTCGATGCGTGAAGACTGGGTGGGTAGCATGGTTGAGTTCCGGCAACAAGTCCCGGACATTTTCGGCTCATATTTCAAACTGGCTCCGTTACGGCGTAAGCAGGCCCCTGCTGCGTTATTATTGCCGCTCGCAACGCACAATATTTCAATTTCAGACGATCTCGTTGAGCGACTGCTCTCAGACCTCTGTCACATATATGAAACGCAACAGCTGCTCGAGTTCTCACCCGTGAAGCTAATGCGGTCGGACAAGAATGACCCTTACCTAGAGCTTCCGGCATTGCAAGTAGTGGCTGAGGAACTCTGGCGGACCCGCGGTAGCGTCCCGCAGCCATTCACCATGAATCACTATGAGGAAATCGGCAAGAACGGTTTGGGTCATGGTCAGTCAAAAGAATCTCCGGCCGCGGCGATACTATCGAATTATCTTCAGGAGTTCATTGGTTTACCGGACAGCAGTGAACTTTCAAAGGCTGAGGCTAAGGAAGCGAGATTGGATGTCCTATATTTGCTTACCGATCGTCGTGCCCACAGAAGAGCGTTAACTGAGAACCAGATCAGGGAGAGGCTTTTGGAGCTAAGGCCGAATGCGTTAGAGCTCCCAGTTCTCAGCAATGAGCAAATTCGAAGTCTGCTGGATGTTCTAGTCCAAGCCAGGTTAGTCCGGGTGGACTCGTCCGCCACTGGCGAAACGCAGTACGAGCTCGCACACGACTTTGCCGTGCGCGAGGTGGTTCGGAGCTGGGGGGAACTAGATGAGCGTAGAAGCGCCGAAGTGGCCTTTAGAGAAAGGCAGGAAAAAGAGATCAGCAAGCGGCGGCTTGAGTATTTGTATGGGCAAGAGCTCTCCAGCAGGATCGTATTGACGATTGTGAGCTTTTTGCTTCTCGTCTGCAGTGCAGTAAGGTTTATTCCGACTCTATCGACCAGCCTGAGCTCCCTTCTCGGCCCGCCGATCGTCCTAGAGCTGACAGCCGGTGTGTGCGTTGCCGCGCTCGGCCTGGTTGGGAGACTTCGAGGCGCAGCATTTCTGGGCTTGGTGACCATTGCCAGTCTTCCTTGGTCGAACGCCGTTGATTACCAAACACTCTTCCAGGATTTCCAGCGGAGCCCAGGGGCTTTAACTGAGCCTCTCCCGGCACATCTCCTGACGACGGCTCCGCCAAGCATGCTCGCTTTGAGTTGTTGTCTGCTTCTCTTCGGCCTATTGACTCCCCTGCGCCGAGACAAACTCAAGAGGATGCTCTACTCCGCCGCCGTGGAGATGTACGAAATGTCATTGATCCAGTGTGCTGTCGGCCTAGCAATATGGATAATATTTTCCACTCCGCTAGTGAAGATGGGAATCGTTCCGGCTGGCCCTTGGTGGTGGCTGGCTAAACTGGCCTTCTGCGCTACTCTTTACGCATTGGTCGCTATCTTAACTGTGAAGTATGGCTCCCAGACACCCGGTAGCTGGCTCGCTGGGTTCAGGTGGGGGAAGGCCGGTTCAACTTCTCTGGGCAGAGTGGCTCTTTGGATAGTCACGGCATCCATACTAGGCGTCGTGAATGATTTTTCAGTGTTCGGTGGCCTTCTCGTTTCGATCATAGTTGGGCTCCTTTCAGGGACCGGAAGCATTAGCGCGTGGATTCTTGGAGCACCGCCGACTCCAACTGACGAGACCGCAGCACTCGAAAGACCTCAGATCGCGCGGGAGGTCGAGGAGGATATACGGCAAGCGAGCACGCCAAAGTCGCTCAGCACGTAGGGGCTCAGCAAAGCGTCGGGAGCGCTCTCTCTCACTTCCGGGATTCCGATATACGGTTCTCCAGAAGAGTCCTCACACGCTGTCGCTTTGTAACACCTGCAGGCCCTTCTCTCGTGTTGCCTTCCGCCCATTTCGTTACCCCCGTTACCCCGGCTCAACCGAATCCAGTGCCCGATGGTGGGCCGCTGGATCGAAACCGTAAATTCGGTCATCGGGTCGGGCGCCGCGGTTAGGTCATCCGCTCTGAACTCGGCGACAGCAAGAGCGACGGCTTCATAAAGCGAGTCCGCTTGGACCTCGACAGCGTGCGGAATTCCCTCTGCATCAGTGAACGAAACGCGGCAGCGGGATACGCCCCTCCGGGAATTATACTGCTACTTTCGTCGTTTGTTCGCCTCCAAAGTAAGCGGGTTTTCGCAAGTTCCCTTCACGATCTGTCGGTTTGCCGTTGCAAGACGCAACAGCGGTGCATTCTTAACCCATGAGGCCGCCAGTTCTGCCCGGCAGAACGCCTGCCTGGAGCGGGTTTTCAGCGGCAACGAATCGAAACTTTTTCTCGCACTTGAAGAAACTTTACGGAGCCGACTGGGTTCTAAGTTCATAACCACTCGTCGATTCACGAACAGATGGCAGCACGAAACTCTTGGTCTAACCCAACTCTTGAACGGGGCTTGGAGCAGTGTTCCCCCTTGTCGAAATTCGGCACCTGAACGCGGTCGTTGTCTTGGCCGAAGAGCTGAACTTCACGAGGGCTGCCCAAAGACTGCACATCTCCCAACCTGCTCTCAGCAAACAGATAACTGATCTCGAAGCGCAGTACGACTTCCAGCTCTTTCTGCGTGAAAAGGGACGGGTTCTGGATCTCACGGACGCCGGAAGAGCATTTGTCGTAGACGCCCGCGTCGCGGTCTTCCGAGCCGAACGAGCCGTCCATTCTGCTCGTGCCGCCAGCGAGGGGTATGACCGGGTATTGATCGTAGGACACTCATCTCACGCGGACCAAGCGTGGTTGTCAGCTATTCTCGCGATTCGACTGCCCTCGTACCCAAGACTCAAGATTCGCTTCGCCACCCGATTCGGTACTGAGCTGGTGCGAGGCGTATTGACAGGAGAACTCAACCTCGCGCTCGTAACGGCCCCGTCGCCAGACCCAGCCATCACGGCTGTACCGTTTGCTTCGGCCCCTGTGTACGCTGCTCTTCCCCTGGAACATCTGGGCGTGCACAAAAAAGAGCTGTTCCTGCAAGATCTCTCAATAGATGAGTGGATTCTTTGCGTCAGAGACGCCAGTCCAATGGTTCACGATGCCATCATGGAAACCGCGCGAACTCAGTCCATCGCACCGAAGGATGCCCACGGTATTCACACGGCAGATCAGGCAATTTACCTCGTGTCCGAACATGTTGGCGTCGCCATTATCGCGGAGCCGACAACGCCCAAGACAAACGGTAAGGGCGTTGTGATAAAAGCCCTTTCCGACAAGTCACTGCAGTTTCAGACCTGCTTGGTGATGAGCAAAGATGACGATTCGCGGTTAACAAACGAATTCGCGCGTGCATTTCTCCGCCGATACGCCCCGCAGCGAGTCCCGCCCAAGCAAATGAATTTGCCTCTCTCCGAGGCCCACGGATCGGAGAGAGCTTCAGCTCGCGATGCGTAGTTGTCGGTGAACCCTTAACATGACCGTTTCCGGGATGCGCAGTGTCCTGTATCCGCGCCTGAACCTTGTCTCAGATTTTCCCCAGCACAGTACGCCCGGCTCGTGCTCAAACATGCGGCGAATTGTCTTCTCGCTGAGATCCCACAGTGTGGCAACTTCGGCGATTGAATAGTGCTTCTCTCTGGAGAGATCGATCGATGTCACTTCCGCGATTGGGGCGCCAAAGGCGGGCGAATAACTGGCTGGTTTCCGAGCGAACCTCGACATGGCAATACCCTTGCTCCGCTCAAAGGCTGGATTGGTTCCACCGAACGCAACGGTCATTTGTGCGGGCCAAAACCCTTGCCTACAGCGCCGGTGCGAATGTTGACTACTTTGGTTCACGTTGCGTCGAATGTCCAATAACTTTTAAGTCATGCACTATTCCGTGCGGTTATACCTCCGCACTAAACCGGTGCTCATTTGGTAGGATTCAGTTGACTTGGGCCGGGGCAGGCTTTGATCCGGTCGGAGGAATACTCTGCAAATTCCCCGCTTCCACCACTGCGTCGTCCCATGCTAGGCGGGCGTAAATTTCCAACTGCTGCTGACGTTCTTTCACGAATGGCGCATAGTGTCTCTCCGTCACTTTGACGCTGCTGTGCCCCAAGAGCAGCGACACACGATCGATCGGCACTCCCCTGTTGAGCAACTCGACCGCGAATGTGTCGCGGAACATATGAGCGTGACACCGTTTCGGACTTCCATCTGGCCTGCGAATCTTGGCGAGTTCAAACAGACGAGTAAGCGAACGTCGCCAGCCCTTGCAGGCGGTCTGCGGATCGCCGTTTCCTGACCAGAAAAAATACCGTGCGTTTTCGCTCGGGAGGGCGTGCAGACTCTCGGCAACGTCCGGCGGGACCGGAACGTTGACCGCAACCCCTGTCTTCGCCCGATACAAAAAGATCTTGCCGTCATCGCTCAAACGCTCGCGTTCGAGCGTCACCGCATCTTGAATGGACAAACCCGACCACCGCATCAACAACACCAAGGCTCGAAGACGATCAGCGCGGAAATGAAAATCGCGACCCCCTCGCCACTCGCCATATGCATAGGTCGCGTCAACAATTCGCTGAAATTCGGCCTTCGGAAACCAGCCTGTAGGGAGGGAAGTCGGTGCCGAGCGCTTCACTTTCATCGCAGGGTTTTCGTTAAGCCACCCGTTTTGAATACAGAACGCAAAGAATCCCACTAGACGCGAGAGCTTGCGGTTTGCCGTTAAACCATTGTTCTTCCATGTAGCTCGAAAATTGACCAACTCGGCCACCGTTAGATCGCGCAAGCGATTCAGGCCCCGGTGCTTCGCCAAGGGAAGAAGCTGCTTTTCAAAAAGTGTCTTCGACTGTTTCGTCGTTTCTTTGGAGAGATCGCGGCCACGTTCATCAGCCATGAAAACGGCGACGGCATCGGCAATGGTCGTCACTTTCGGCTGTGGCGCCTTCGCGGGATCGGAAGCATCCTCCAAAGAGCGCGCTTTCCGCTCCGCCTGTTCCCAGCTCCGAGTCTTGGCGGAGTGCCGGAACCGTTTTCCATCGACGTAGCCGTCAATCCATTTCGGGCACCGGCAGCGCCGGTACTTGAGCTCATCCTTGTGAGTGCAATCGGGAGTGTGGCGGGAATAAACGAAAAGCATGGATGCCGATCCCCCTGGGTGATGGGCATCATTGTACCCAGACGGGTACGATTTGGGTACACTTTATTGTGTACCCATCGTGGACCACCATTTTTATTGGGATTTATTTGGTGGAGCTAGTCGGGATCGAACCGACGGCCTCGTCGTTGCGAACGACGCGCTCTCCCAACTGAGCTATAGCCCCACGTGTACGGAGGTTCGCGGCAGAGGATTGCTGCTTCCGCCAAACTATTTTATCAGCGTTCGTGGATTC
>Ga0302319_10008288_pt1 | contig 20259 bp, 17 predicted proteins | sample Bog_T0_2_FD_203319 | JGI IMG/M metagenome (GOLD analysis project Ga0302319, IMG submission 203319) | Peat permafrost microbial communities from Stordalen Mire near Abisko, Sweden - Bog_T0_2 | ecosystem: Environmental > Terrestrial > Soil > Wetlands > Peat | place: Sweden: Abisko, Stordalen Mire... | reverse complement strand
AGCTCAACAGCCGTTTCGGGGCGGCGGCGCAGTCTTCGCGCATTACCGAGGGCCGGTCCGGCAACTGGCACACTTTCTCCGGCAACAACAACACCGTGAATCGGGGTTCGCCCGGAAACACGGCGGGTGCCGCGGGCGCCAGGAGTTTCCAGTCGTTCCAGGGCGGGCAAAGCAACCGTGCGCAGGCCCCTGCGCAGCGCAGCTATCAGGCCCCGGCGGCTCGGAGTTACGCAGCTCCTTCAACCCACCAGGCGCCGCAACGCAGCTTTCAGTCGGCTCCCCGCGCGGCCTCTCCCGGATTCGGTGGTGGAGGCGGTGGCGGCTCGCGCAGCTTCGGCGGAGGCGGCGGATCATCCCGCAGTCCCGGTGGCGGCCACGGTGGCGGCGGACATCGTTAGGCGCTGAAGGGCGAGCCCGACAAAGCTGGCGAGCCTGACAAAGCTGTTGTTATGCCGGATCGACGACCACCCGCGAGGAGTTTTCAGGATCTGCTCGTCTGGCGCAAAGCCCACGAGTTGGTGCTGACGGTCTACGCGCTCACTGCCACATTCCCGAAGTCGGAGACGGCTTGTCGCTCCAGGTACGTCGCTCCGCCGTGTCGGTTCCCGCCAATATCGCCGAAGGGTTCCGGCGGCGCAGCCGAGCCGAGAAAGCGCGGTTTCTCAACATTGCGGAGAGTTCGCTGGAGGAAACCCGGTACTTCCTGATTCTTGCCGGGGATCTCGGCTACGGCGATACCGCATCCATACTGGCTTCCCTTGAAGAGGTCAGCCGAATGCTCAACGCCTACACCACAGCCATTCTGGCTTCCTCGTCTTCTGACTTCTGACTCCCATACCCCAAAGGGTTATCAAGGGCGGAGCCCGTGGCCCCGGCCGCTCTGCTTACGCGCCAGCCGTCCCCACCGCGCGGCCGACCGCCTTAGATACGCCGGCGCAAGGTTCGCCGCTTCCGACGCACGCTCCCAGGCCTCGCGCGCTTCCTTCACTTTCCCCATCCCTTCGAGCGCCTGGCCGTAGTAGAAAAGCCCCTCCGCATCGTAGGGTCTCCGCTCCTGGTATTTCTCCAGCTCCTGCCTGGCGAACTCATACTGGCGCGCCGAAATATAGAGCGCGCCGAGTTCCCGCAGAATCTCGCTCTGGTGGTGCCGCTCGTCCTGATCCACCACGGTTTGAAAATGCCCGAGAGCGTCGTTCGGCCTTCCCTGCTCGCGCGCGATGCGGCCCAACTGAAAGTGCGCGTCGGTCTGCAACGGGTCGATCGCCACCGCGTTCTGAAACCGCCGGATGGCCTCCGTGAACTGACGCCGCTGCTGGTAAATCAGCCCCAGCTGATACTGCGCCTCGCCGTCGTGCGGATTGACCGTCGCAGCCTCCAGATTGCGCCGAAAGCTCTGGCGGCCGCGCAATCCGTTCCCCAGGTCGCCAACCGCGCCGCGAAGGTAGAAAAAAAGATAAAACAGCAGAAACGGCGAGGCCAGCCAGCTCAGCAGATACCGCAGCGGCCCCTGCAGAAAATACGCCGCCACCAGCGGCACCCACGACAGACAAACAATGGCGACGGCTTCCCGGTTTTCGGTTCCGAAAACCGTGCGGACGGCGAAGAAAATCAGCACCGCGAACCAGAGATACGCGACGCCGCTCGCCGCCACGAACAACTCCGGCCGCAACCACGCGACTCCGAGCAACGGAAGATTCGCCGCGACCCATGCCGACGCGGCGCATGTCAGCAGCGGAGCGTAATCGCGCTGAAAGCCCGCTGTGCGTCCGATCGTTCCGCCGATCAGCAGGATTCCCGGCACGTAGACGACCGCCAGAACAAACAAGGGGAGATAGAACGGAAAGGCAGGCCCATGAATGGAGGCGCCCAGACCAAAGGACACCACGAGCACGGCCACGGTGGAAAAAAACAGGCTGCCCTGGTCGAGTATATCGCTCATCGCCGCGGCGGGCCGATGGTAGAGTCGCAGTAACAGCTTGGCGCCGTCGATCAACACAGAAAGCAGCATACCAATGGTTGTGGGGCGGGCGCCCACGTCCGCGGCCGACGCCCACGTCGGCCAACTACGGGAACGGGAAACGTTCGGCCCCCTCCCCAGCCCGCGATAACATGGAAACCATGAAGCGAGTCGCCGCGCCCGCATACACAATCGTCGAATTCGATACCCTTCCGGTACTGCCCTGTCCCTGCGGAACAACCCAGCGGGCATTCGCCGAAGTTGCCGGATATCCAGGCACGATTCACCTGACCCGCATCTCCGAAGACGCCGAACTGCACTATCACAGGACCCTGACGGAAACCTACTACTTCCTCGAATGCGGCCCGGATGCGAGCATGCAGCTCGACGACGAAACAGTGCCTGTGCGCGCCGGCATGTGCGTCATGATTCCGCCGGGCGTCAGGCATCGCGCGATCGGCAAAATGACCATTTTGAACATCGTGTTTCCCAAGTTCGATCCCGCCGACGAGTGGATGGACTGATCCGGCCGCGCAAATGGAACGCCGCCTCGTCCGCCGCGCCATTCTGCTCGCCGGGCTTCTTCTCTTCACGCTGTGCGCGGGCACGGCCGGCTTCCGCATCATCGAAGGCTATCCGCTTTTCGACGCCTTCTATATGACGCTGATTACCGTCACCACGGTCGGCTACCAGGAAGTGCATCCGCTGAGCGCCGCGGGGCGCGCGTTCAATTCCGCGCTGATTCTGTTTGGCGTAAGCGTTGTGTTTTTTGCCGTGGGGACGATGACGCAGACCATCATCGAACTGGAACTGCACGACCGCTTCGGCAAGCGCCGCACGAGGAAAGCAATCATGAAGATGCACGATCATTTCATCGTCTGCGGCTACGGCCGCGTGGGCCGCAACGCGGCGCGGGAACTGCAGAAAACGGGCGCGCAGTTTTTGGTGATCGACCGTAACGAGCAGCGCGCCGCCCGCGCGCGAGAGGCCGGAATGACCGCGATGATGGCCGACGCCACGCGCGACGAAACGCTGCGCGAAGCCGGCATCGAAGGCGCGCGCGGATTTGTCGCGGCGCTGGCGACCGATGCCGATAACGTGTTCGTGATTCTCACGGCGCGCAACCTGAACCCGCGGCTGACGATCGTGACGCGCGCGTCGGAAGAAGAAGCCGAGGCCAAGCTGCGGCGCGCGGGTGCGGACATCGTCTTCTCGCCCTACAGCATGGCGGGACAGAAGCTGGCCCAGTCGCTGGTGCGGCCTCACGTGGTTCAGTTCCTGGATTTCGCCGCCGAGTCGATGGGGCTCGATGTCATGATCGAGCAGTTTCAGGTCGCAGAAGGCGCGGACGTGGTGAGAAAAACGCTGGGCGACCTCAAGGTGCGCCAGGACACGGGAGTGATGGTGCTGGCGGTACGCAAGCCCGACGGCAACATGGTCTTCAATCCGCCGGCGGATACACAAATCGCGGCGGGCGATTTCCTGATCGCGATGGGCGAACAGGCGCATCTGCGCGCGTTCGACGGATTGCTGGCGCGACGGTGACAACTATTTTCAAACATCTTTGCACGCCCGCATCTCGCTGAACGAAAAACACTTAGCATCATTTAACGGCGCGTCGGCCACCCGGCTACAGAACGGCTTCCACCGGACCTCATGCTATTTTCGAGTCAGGGAGCGGCCTTTCACCGGACCGTTCCTGACAATTTCTTGCTGGCCAGCAAGCGTCGGTTTGAGGTGAAACTGGACTCTCGGGTTCCCCCTTCAGTACCGGTGGGGGATTACGGCGCCTGACTCATGAAGATCACGTCGACGAGGGAACTTTTTCAGACATGTTTGAAAACGCGCGGAGCATAGCGCGGCAAGCGGCGTACCAGCGAAAGACGTAGTACGCAGTTCCAGAGGGCGGGTAATTATCGAAATGAGAGCTATGCGTGCGGGCGTTTGTACAACACTAACCGCGGCGCCCCTGGCCATATAGATACCGCCCGATTCACTGGCGGCAGGATACGACGGCCTAAGAATCCGATCCCCTGCCGCCGCGGCGTTCTTTGACATCCGCGTCGCGGCACAAGTGTCTGTGTGGGAACGCGACAGATCACCTGCCAGATGTGGTCGGTAACCAGTTCACGCTATTAACCATAGTGATACTGACACGAGAACAGATTTGCTTCTTATGGAATTGTGGCGTTCATTCAATGAACGATCTCTGCTAAACTTGCAATTGACTCTGCACTCCACGCACTGCTCTGCTTTCACGGATGTCGCTCAGTTGCATCAACTAAATGTTGTCTGGTCGCTGGTTTGAAGTGCCACTGGCCGGGAAAGGGACCTCATCTGGTGATGGTACTCAAAGCGAATCGTGGCAACGTCTCGCGCGTCGGGTCGAGCGGGAGGCCAGTAGTGGTACGCAGGCGCTCCATCCTGAGCGGTTTGGTGATTTCAAACGGAGCTGCTCGCCATGGAAGATAAGAAATCTATTAAGGTCCACTACCGGAGCGGACAGGCGTACCGATCAATCCATGCTGGCGGAGCCCACGGCGGAGCACTGCCGTCCGGCGAGATTTTTATGGGTATATTCAGCGAGCGCACCAACTTCCCCGACTGCTCGGTAATTGAGCTTGAACGTGAAGCATCCGGTTACTCAGGAAAAGAGATCGTCAAGATTGAGCAGGGACTGGTTCGTGAGATGGAAGTTGGTGTCTTCATGAATATCAATGTGGCGCGCTCTCTCAGGCAGTGGCTGGACGAGAAGATTGCCTTTATCGAACAGGCGATGCAGGACCCCACCGTACCCAAGGATGTCATGATCACGGGGGGCAAAGGAAGCGACGCATGATCATGTTTCCGTTGTCCTTCGATGTTCAGCCGTCACTGGCCGTTCCCAACTACAAAATGGAACTTCTCTTGATGTCCGCGACCGGGCATGTGGATTGTATACCTCCCAGTCATTCCATGGAAGATGCAATCGATGCCGCCTGTGCCGACCCTGACAATTACGAAGAAGGAGAAGCCCATCCTTCAGCGCACGCGGTCACCGAAATGAAGCGCGTACTGAGGGAAGCATCCGGCTTGTTTGGTAATATTCCAAATGGTTCCGTGGCTCCATATTCCGGCGAGATCAGCATCACTTGGCGTCGGGACAATCGGATGCTGAGACTGACAACTTTTTCTGACGCGCGCCCGGCCCGATTGGACTATGGAACCGCCCCAGAGGGGGCACTTGGTGACTACCAGTTTGATACGGCAGCCACAGGGGAAAAATTGGATTTACGTCTGAGGTGGATTCTGTCGGCTGGCATGCCAGATACCCGGTAGGGGCCATATACTCCGTTGCCATTTCTCTATCGCGCGGCCCGCAACAAGACGTGGGTGGCCGACGGTGTAATTAACGAAGATGCATTCAGACGACGTTTGACAGACAACCTTGGCTTGTCGGTATCGGAAAAACCGGAGCAGGCGGCCGCGTCACTGAAGAAATGCCACGGTATGATTCGTTTGGACGTCGAAAAAATGTCGGTCTACAGATACTCGACTGTTCCGGACGAAGATCACCTCAGTATTCCCGAACCACCTTTCGATACCGAAGAAAACAGGTCCGAGGTTCTGAAACACGCATCGGCGCTGATACGATGCAGTGAAATAATCCCGTGGCCGAACCAGTAGTTCGCGCTTAAGTGATACGCGGAATAGATAAATTGATCCTCAGCCCCTGACACCATGCCCCCGCGCTTACTCCTCCTCATCGCCGCCGCCCTCCCGCTCTTCGCCGCCACCGGCGACGTCGAACTTCTGCTCAACTCCAAACCTGCCGTTCCCGGCGACTACAAGCCCGCCGACGTTTCCGAACTCATCCTCCGCAACGGCCAGATCTCCATCGCCTTCGGCCCCGATGGCAGCGCCACATCTCTGCTGAAGAACGGCCAGGAACTCGCCCATAACCTCAACGGCATCGTCCCCCGCGATGTCGACGCCCACCGCACTTGGTACATCGACTACAACGCCGGCGGTGGCCATCTCGTCGCCGACAACATCCGCATTGTGAAAGCCACACCCGATATGGCGCACATCGCCGTCATCGACGGCGGCACCACCAGCGCGTTCTATCTCGAACACCACATTCTCCTCATGAAAGGCGAATCCGGCCTCTACGGCTACGTCATCTGCAGGAACCCGAAGAATCGCCGTCTCGGCGGCGAGATGCGCACCATGTACCGGCTCGACCGCAACATCTTCGACTGGGCTTACGTCTCCGAACGCACCGGCCACCAGCCCACCTACGCGGAGCTCGTCCAGTACCCCTCCGTGCAGGACGAAACCTGGAAGCTTCCCGACGGCAGCATCTACCAGAAGTACGATTACTCCGGCTACATTTCCGAAAACCCCATGTGGGGCCACTACGGCCACGGCTTCGGCGTCTGGTTCATGCCCGTCAGCACCGAATACTACGCGGGCGGTCCTCTGCGTCAGGACCTTATGGTTCATCAGGACGCGCTCATCCTCAACTATTTCCAGGGCGCGCACTACGGTGGCGGCGGCAGCGACAACTTCGCCAACGGCGAAAAACTCTTCGGCCCCTGGTTCACTTACATCAACACCGGCGACAACGCGCAAACCATCGCGGACGCGAAAAAGAAAGCCCTCGCCGAACAGGCCAAATGGCCTTATCAGTGGATGGAAGAGCCTCTCTATTCACTCAACCGTACTACAGTCACGGGTCAACTAACGGTAGACGGCAACGGATCTCCCGCCTACGCGATGGTCGTCCTCGGCAAGCCGGGCCAGGAGATTTACAAGCAGGGCGGCGACTTCATGTATTACGCCAAAGCCGATGCATCGGGTAAATTCGCGCTGCCCAACGTCCGCCCCGGTGCCTACGCCCTGTACGCCTACGCAACGCAGGGCTCCATCACGAGCCAGCTCGAAAAAGACGGTGTCGAAGTCAAAGGCAAGACACTCGATCTCGGCCCGATCGCGTGGACGCAGCCGAAGTACAGCCGCTTACTCTGGCAGATCGGGCAGTCCGATCGAATGTCGGCCGAGTACAAATTCGGCGATGAGCTGCGCAACATCAAGTGGATCGGCATGGTCCCGGCCAATCTGACTTACACAATCGGCGCCAGCCACGAAAAAGACGACTGGTATTTCGCGCAGGGCAAGCAGGGTAACTGGGACGTCGGCTTCACCACCAACACCGCGTACACCGGCACGGCCCATCTGACCGTCGCCATCGCCGGCGTCAGTCAGAATCCGAAGCTGACCATCTCCGTCAACGGTACCGACATCAAGTCCCTCTCCTACGCCAACGACGCTGCCACTTACCGCGCCGCGCTCCGCAGCGCGCGCTATCAACTGGAAGACATCAAATTCCCTGCCGATCTCCTGAAGCCGGGCGCGAACGTCGTCCGATTCGCCATGACCGCGGTCGGAGGCAACGGCGGCATCATGTACGACACCATCAAGCTCGAAATCGAGTAGCTGCGTAGTAGAATCTCCGAATGGTCCTCGGCAACCTGCTGGACGCCTCCGCCCACCACGCCCCCGAAACCCCAGCCCTCATTTGCGGCGATACGGCCGTCACGCACCGGCAATTGAACCATTCCTCCACGGCTCTGGCGCTCCGGATGATACAGCAAGGTCTCCGGCCCGGAGACCGCGTCGCCATTCACTGGGCGAACTCCGTCGAGATCGCGACTCTTTACTTCGCCTGCTTCAAAGCGGGCCTGATCGCCGTGCCTGTGAACATCCGTCTCAAGCCGGTCGAGGTGGAATACGTTCTGCGCCACTCCGAAGCCTCAATCTGTTTCAGCCAGCCCCGGCTCTCGCCCGTTGCCGAAGAAGCCATCGCGATCGGCCGTCTCGCCATACCGCTGCGCTCGGAACTCCCCTGCGACGACCTGTCATCGGGAACTCTGCCGGAAATCGCCGCATGCGACCCGGCCGCGATCCTGTACACATCGGGCACCACGGCGCACCCCAAGGGAGCCACCCACACGCACGCCAGCCTTTCCCATGCCGCGCGCCTGATGCTGCGGATGGTCGCCGGTTCCGGGCCTGTCGGTATGACCACCACTCAGATGACTCACATGTCCGGACTCGCCGCGTTCCTTTTGACGTCCGTGCTGGACTGCAAGACGCTCGTCGTTCTGCCCGCGTTCGACCCGGCGCTGGCACTCGATACCATCGAGCGGTTCCGGGTTACCTACACCGGGGCATTGCCCATGATGCTGGCGCTTCTGGTGGACGAGCAGATCCGCCGGCCGCGCGATGTCGGATCCCTCCGGACCTCCCGAAAGGCCTGACCGGCAAGATCGATCGTCGCGCCCTGTCCGAAATGTCTTCCCGCGGCTGAGTCGAAGAGGCGGGAGTTCCTGCGGGGCTTGTAAGTCGCGGTAAGTCGCGTCTTACTCGGTTTCGCGAACGTGTATACTTTGCGTATAGCCTGGAGAGTGCATGGAAATCCCGGCTCATGAGTTCAATCGAGATTGATAAGGAGACCAAAAATGACGGAAGAGAAACAACGATCCAATACGTTGAATGCTCCGAGCGATGCTGCCGCCAGCGCAGCAGTTGCACCACGGGTTGGCGAAGCGGCGGTGCCGCCGACACCGGACCCAAGATGGGGCGTAGAGAACTGTTGCGTGCGCGAATTTTGGGCGGTTATCGAGCGCGATGGGAGCCTGGTCCGTGGACGCAATGTCTTGCGCACTGGCAAGTTGGGCACTGGCATTTACGAAGTCTTCTTCACGGGCGAGGTCAGCAACGGCGCCTTTGTCGCCACGATCGGCCGACCCGGTATTGCCACCGAACCTCCCGGCTCCATCACCGTGGCGTTGCGCTGCTGCCCGGGTCTGGGCGCGTTTCATCCATTCGACGACAACAAGGGCGTGTGGGTGCAAACCTTCGATTGCGCCTGCGAACCCGCCGACCGCTCGTTCCACTTGGTCGTTCTCACCCATGGAGGCAAACATTAGCGTGCCACCCGCGTCCACAGTACTCTGAGCACGGAAATCCGCAACGTCCAGGTCTTCTGTCCTTCGGCTTGATCGCGAGCTCGCAAACCTGCCGTAACCGGGCGGCGCTGTCGGGATCCCGCTACGCTGGCTCCCAAGGCGCGAGGTGTCCTCCCTGTCTTAAAATCACAAAACCCGGATTGGCAGGCGACTGGATCGTCTGCCCACACTTCAATCGTGCGCGGTCAGGAAAAACTGCACCGCCGGCGTCACCAGCAGGCTCAGAATCAGCGACGCCAGAATGCCGCCGATCACCGCGATGGCCAGCGGCTGCAGCATCTGCGAACCCTGGCCAATCCCCAGCGAGAGCGGGATCATGCCGGCTACCGTCGCCATCGCGGTCATGATGATCGGCCGCAGTCGCCGCCCGCCGGCTTCCGTCATGGCCTGCCGCGCCGAATAGCCCTCGGAGCGGAAACGCTGTTCGGCGTCGAGCAACAAAATGCCGTTCTTCGCCACGATGCCGATCACCATGATCAGCCCCATGAACGAGGAAATATTGAACGTGGTTCCCGTGACTAACAACGCCAGGAACACGCCCGACGTGGAAAGCAGCGCCGAAGCGAGGATCGCGACCGGCGCGCCGAACGCCCGGAATTCGAACAGCAGCACGGTGAACACCAGGACGATCGCCACCGTCAGAACCACCAGCAGCCCGCGGAACGATTTCTGCTGCTCGGCGTAAACGCCGCCATACGTGACCCGGATATCCGGCGGAATTCCCAACTCGCCCACCGCCTTCTGAACCGACTCCATCCCCTTGCCAAGACTGGTGCCGTCGAACCGGCCCGTGACCGCGATGTAGCGCAGCAGATTCTCGCGCCAGATTTCCGTCTGGCCGGCCTCGTCGGAAAACGCGGCTACCGATCCGAGCGTGGCCGTCTTCCCCGTCGAGCTCACGATCATCGTATTGCGGATCTGGTCGAGGTTCGTCCGCACGTTCTCGGGAAGGCGCACCCGGATCGTGTACGACCGGTCGTTGACCACCGCCGGTGTATCCGCCGGTTCGCCCTGCAGAATGGCGCTGGCGTCCAGTTCGATCTCGCGCGGCGTGAAGCCGGCGCGCGCGGCCGTGAGCGTATCCACTTTCATGATCACGGCCGGTCCGCTGATGGTGTTCTCGATGCCGTCCTTGACGTCGGCCACCATGGGAATCTTCTTGATGCGCTCGGCCACCTTCGGACCCCACTTCTTCAGCAGCGCCGGATCCGGCGAGAACAGCTTGATTTCGATGGGCTCGGGCGAACTGGTGAGATCGCCGATCTGATCCTGCAGAACCTGCGGGAATTCGATGTCGAGCTGCGGATAAGCCTTGCTCACCTTATCGCGCACTTCGGATATGACCTCTTCGATGCCGCGCTCCCGTTTGTCTTTCAGCTTGACGAGGAAGTCGCCGCGGTTCGCTTCGGTCACAGCCTGCAGGCCCAGTTGCAGCCCGGTGCGCCGCGAGGTGCTTTCCACTTCCGGCGTCTCGCTCAGCATTTTCTCCACACCCAGCAACACCTGATTCGTATCCTGCAGCGAGGAGCCGGCGGGCATCAGATAATCGAGCACGAATCCGCCTTCGTCCATCTCCGGCAGCAGGTCGCTTCCGAGCGCGCGGTAGCAGTAGTACGACACCACAACAAGGCCCGCGCAACCGAGCGTGAGCAGGAACGGTTTGCCCAGCGTGAATCCCAGCAGCCTGAGATAAACCCGCGTGACCTTGCCCATCAGGCCTTTCGCCGTGACGTGATCGTGACCGGCGGCAGTGCTCGCGGCGCCGGAGCCGGCGGCGGCATCGGCGAGAACTTCCGACGGGTTCTTTGCTTTGCGGCGGAGCAGGAAGTGACTCAGCGTCGGCGTCCACGTCAGCGCCAGCGCCAGCGACGTGAGCAACGCGGTACCCACCGTGACTCCCAGTGCGCGGAAAAAGGTGCCTTCCACTCCCGTGAGCGTCACCAGCGGCAGAAAAACCACGATGGGAGTGATAGTCGACCCCACCAGCGGCACGCGGATTTCTTTCAGCGCCTTACGGATCGCTTCGCCGCGCGACTCGCCCGAATCCCTGTGCAGAACGATGTTCTCGACGACCACAATGGCGTCGTCGATCACGAGCCCGACGGCGGCGGCGAGACCACCGAGCGTCATCAGGTCGAAGCTTTCGCCCAGCACCCGGAGCACGATCATGGTAATCGCGATGGTCGCCGGAATCACCAGACCGGCCACGATCGAACTGCCCCAGTCGCGCAGGAAGATCACCAGAATGATGGCGGCCAGAATCAGGCCGACCAGAATGGCATCGCGCACGCTGGCGATCGACGCCCGCACCAGCAGCGACTGATCGTAATAAGGCTGCAGCTTCACGCCCGGCGGCAGAATCTTCTTGATCTCCGACAGTTCCTTGCCGATGGCGTCGGCCACCGCGACCGTATTGCTGTCGGGCTGCCGGAAGATGTTCAGCAGCACCGCCGGCTTGCCGTTCGCGGTCACGATCGTGTAGACCGGCATCACCGAAGGACGGATATTGGCCACGTCGCCGATCGTCACGGGCACGCCCGCGGGCGAACTCTTCAGTACGATGTTGCCGATTTCCGCGGGCGTCCTGGTCTGGCCCGTCACCAGCGCCAGCGAGAGATTGTGATTGTTCTCCAGCATCCCGGGCGAATCGATCATGTTGCTCTGCGTGATGGCATCGAGGATGCCCTGAACCGTCACCTGCGTCTGCAGCATCTTCGCCGGGTCCGGCTCGACGAGAAACTCGGGAACCTGGCCGCCCTGCAGAATCACCATGGAAACGCCGTCCACGCGATTGAGGCGCGGTTTGACTGTATAGGTTGCCAGTTCCCACAGGGCCGTTTGCGGTACCGAGTCGGATGTCAGGCTGTAACCGAGGATCGGGCTCACGGTCGCGAACGTCATGCGGTTCGCGGTGAGTTTCGCGGTCGGGGGCAGTTCGGGCTGCACGCGCGCCAGCGCCGCGTTCACGTATTGCAGGGTCTGGAACATGTCGACGTTCCAGTTAAAGAAGAGGCTGATATCGACCGATCCGCGGCTCGTGATGGAGCGAACCGTTTCCAGACCGGGCACGCTGTTCATGGCTTCTTCGATGGGACGCGTGACCGTCACCTGCATTTGGTCGATAGGCGCGACGCCGTTATCGACACCCACCACGATGGTGGGAAAATTCGTCGCGGGAAAGACGGACACGGGGATCGTGAAGGCGAGATAGCAGCCCATCGCGATTATGGTCACGATGACGAAGAGGATCGGGCGGGCGAAACGCGCGGTCCAGTGTTCGGCCGGAGCTGCTCCGTTGTCCGGAACGAGTTGTGAATTGTCTTCGATGGTCATCACTTCTCGTCTTCGTCTTCCTCGGGCGGCGCTTCCTTGACGATGACCTTCGCGCCGTCATCCAGTCCCAGCCCTCCGACGGTGACCACTTTGTCGCCTTCGTTGACGCCGCTCACGATCTCGACGTTGATTCCCTGGCGGACGCCGATCGAGACCTTGTGCTCGTGCGCGACGTTGTCGGGCGTGACCACCATCACGATCTGCCCGCCTTCGTCCGAATTCAGAATGGCCGAGGATGACACCAGCGTGACGTCCTGCAGAGTCTCCGCCTTGATGGCAACGCGGACCGTGCCGCCGGGCTTGAGTTTGCCTTCCGGATTCGGCGCTTCCACCCAGACCTCGACGGTCGTCGTGTTGGGATTCACCGCCGGACTCACGACGGTGACTTTGCCCGCGATGTCTCCGTCGGGTCCCGTGATTGTGGCGGGTCGGCCCACCTGAATCGCCGACGCTTCCTTCACGGGAACGTTGGCGCGCGCGACTACGCTCGAAACATCGATGATCGTCATCAGCGGCGTGCCGCTGGCGGGCATCTCGCCGGGATAAACCGGCCGGTCGGCAACGATGCCGGAAATCGGGCTGTCGATTTTTCCGTACGACAACTGCACCGTGGAGTTTTCGAAGTGGGCCTTTGTGGCTTCCACGTTCGCCTGCGCGGCGCGGATCTGTTCGCGCTGGCCAACGGAGTTCAGGGTGTCGAGGTGGCGCTTCGCAACGTCGTAGGCGTTTTGCGCCTGCACGAGCGTGACGTAGGCCTCATCCACCTGACGCTGCGCGAGCGCACCCTGCTTCTGAAGGTCGACGCGGCTGTTATAGACTTTCTTCGCCGTGTCGAGGACTTTCTGCGCCGAGTCCAGGTCGGCCTGTGCCCTGCCTTTGTCTTCGACCACGGTGGCGCCGGTCACGGTCTGGAGCGCGGACTGCGCCTGCTCGTAGAGGCTCTTGCTCTCGTTTTCGGTGGCGGCAAGATCCGCCGCTTCGAGTTCGATGACGAGTTGGCCGGCCTTGACATGGTCGCCGCGATTGACGAGGACGCGCTTCACCGGAGAGCTGATCTTGGCCGTCACGTTGGCCTGGTTGACGGGATAAAGGACGGCGTCGGCGGTGATGACGTGGTCGATGGGGCCTTTGCGGACGGCCTCGACCTGCACGGGCGTGGGGGCTTCGACCTCGGCCGCTTCCTTCTTCGCGCCGCCGCACCCGGCCAACAGGATCAGACAAACGCCCGCAAACGCCGTTTCCAAACGGATTCTCATAGTGTCCCCATCAGTGTGCGCAGATTCGCCAGCGCCACGCGATAGCGCGCCAGTCCGTCGTCGTAGGCATCGCGCGCCTGTTTGACCGTCGACTGCGCATCGGTTACTTCGAACGCCGTCGCTTCGCCGGCCTGGTATCGAAGCAGGACGAGCTTCAGGGCGTCCGCGGCGTAATCCTGGACCTGGCGCAGGAAGCCGACCTGGCCGAGCGCTCCTTCGGCCTCCGCATGCGCGGAGGCCAGTGCGGCTTGCAGCTGGCGCTGCGTGAGCGAAAGATCGAGCTTCGCCTGGTCCTGACGCAACTCGGCCTGTTTCACCTTGCTCTTCGTCGCGCCCCAGTTCCACACGGGAACGTTCACCGTGATCTGAGCGGAGTTGCCGAGCAGCAATTGCCCGTCGGGATTGTGCACGGCGAACTGGTTGGCATTCAGACCGTAGAAGAAGTCGAGCGAAACCGTCGGCAGATAGCCGTAATGCGCGACGTTCACTTCGTAGCCCGCTTCATCGACGGCGGCACTGGCGGCTTTCACGTCGGGGTTGGTCGCGACGGCCTGAGTGCGGATTTCGGGAAGAGGCGGCACCGGATCGGCCTGATCGAGGTCGTCCTTGACGGAGTATTCGGCAGTGAAATCGGGGAAAATCAGGACACCCAGCGCGATCTTCGCCTTCGCCAGCACGGTCTGAGCTTCGTTGAGATCCACCTGACGCTGCTGCAGCTGGAGCTGCGCCTTGACGACGTCGTAGTGAGCGACTTCGCCTCCGCTTTCCTGTTTTTGCGAGATATCGAGGAACTGGCGCGCCTCGGTCAGACTGAGCGTGGCGTTGTCGAGTTTGCGCTGCGCATCGGCAATGGCGTAGTAATCCTGAATCACGACGGCGTTGAGCCCACGCGATGCGATATCCACCTTCGCGCGCGCGACGGCTTCGGCGGCAGCCGCGCGCTGCTGTTCCGCCTTCAGGAACAGCGGGAGAACGTCCTGATGCGCCACTCCCTGATCGTTGAAAACGTGCACGCCGTCGTTACTGACAAAAACGCCGGAGGACGTGCCGTTCGCCTGCGTATGAATATACTGGCTGAGCGCGCTGAACTGCGGCAGCGCGGCGGCCCGCGCCTGCACGCGATCCTGCGCGGCCTGGGACAAGGTCAGATTGGCGCTCTGAATCTGCCCGGCGTACTGTCGCGCGCGGGCCAGCGCCTGCGCGAGGTCAATGGTTAATGAACCAACTGCCGGCGGCGCGGCTTGTCCATATGCAATTCCGGCCAGTGAGAGCAAGAGACAGGGCCAGGCCGCAATCCGCAACGGTGAAGTCATCATTTCTATGGTCGGACTGACGAGCAATTCTGCCGGCCAACAGCTCTTATCGGCCGACGACGACAATCCCGAAGCTGTCCGCCACGGGCGTTCCGCGACCGCCACCGACGGGGGCCGGACCGATATCCCACGCGGGCAGATACAGCTTGTGCGTCTTCGTATCCACGCTGATCGTCTTGGCGCCTAGCTTGGTCGGGATCGTCGCCACCGCCCCGAACTTGCCCGGCGACGTCTCGCCCACCATGGTGATGGCGCCGTCGCGATTCGCGCTGAACGCGTAGCCGTCGTCGAACGCCACGCCGTCCGGATCCGCACCGACAACCGCGGTGGAAATCACCTTGCCTGCGGCGGGGTCGCTGATGGCCATGACCTTGTCGCAGACCGAGAACAGATGCATCTTCGCCACGTCGATCGCGAGGCCGCTTGGACCGTCGCAGGGAGCGATCGAATAGCGCTTCATGATGATGCCTTCCTGCGCGCCGATCTCGATCACTTCGTTCTTGTCTTCAATATTGACGAAGACGTGGCCCTTGCCGTCGACCTGCGAAAACTCCGGCTTGCCGCCAACGGCTACCGAGGCGCTGATTACGGTTCCCGTTTTGGCGTCGATGAGCGTAAAGTCGTTGCTCTTGCCGTTGAAGGTGAGGACGCGATGGGTGACCGGCTCGTAAATGATGGAATCCGGGTTCTGCCCTGTGTTGATTTTCCCCGAAACTTTCAGCGTGTCGATATCGAACACCGTGACGTTGTTGGTGGCGCCATTGCTGGTGAAGCCCTTCTTGAGGTCCGGCGCGATGGCGATGCCGTGCACGCCCTGGGTATCGGGGATGGTGCCGATCAGCTTGTCGGTTGTGGTGTCGATCACCTCCGTTTGCGTGCCGTGCGACACATAGAGGCGGTGATTGGCGCTGTCGCAGAAGGTGTAGTCGGTGCGGTTGGCGCCGCCGATCTTAATGTTTCCTACGACTTTGTAGGCAGGCGGAGCGGCCACCGCGGCTACCGCAAACGCGAGGAGCAGAGCTGTTTTCACGAGGTAAATCCTTTCCATGGGGTCAAACAGAACTTACCGTATCATGCTGAAGTTTGCCTGAAGGCCCGTTGCCCAGGCAGTTTACGCCGGCCAGCGGCGTTACTTGTGGTACCCGGAAAATGGCGCCGCGACCCACCTCGGGCGGTTTCTACGATAACATGAAGTCAGGGCGGCGACCGTTCACCCGGCCGCCAGCCCACCGGTAAACACAAATTCATGGCCGAAACCAACGGGGCAATCCGGGACTACGCGGTTGCGCCCCTGCCTTATAACGAAGCTGAACGTCTGAAAGCCGTCCAGGATCTCGGGCTTCTCGACACCGCGCCCGAGGAACGCTTCGATGCCGTCGTGCGTCTGGCGGCAAGCTTCTTCGACGTTCCCATCAGCTATATCTCGCTGGTCGATCGCGACCGGCAATGGTTCAAGTCGAAGGTCGGGGTGACGGCGGCGGAGACGCCGCGCGAACCCGCATTCTGCGCCTTCACCATCCTCAACGACGAGGCGTTTATCGTCCCCGATGCGCACAACGACCCGCGCTTCGCCAACAATCCGCTCGTGATCGGCGAACCGAATATCGGCGCCTACGCCGGGGTTCCGCTCACGGACATCAACCACCACAAGATCGGAACTCTGTGCCTTGCCGATCATAAGGCCCGCGTTTTCACCCAGCACGATGCCGAGATTCTCTGGAATCTGGCGCGCCTGGTGGAACGCGAACTGCACCTCGGCGACATGATCAAACAACAGGAGGAGCAGTTGCGCGTGCAGTCGCTCCTGCTCGAAAGCCAGAAGGAGAAGGAACGCCTTTTTAAAGAACTGTCGGTCGAAAAAGAACGTGCCGAGAGGTTTCTGCTCAGTCTGATGCCGGAGGAGGTCGCCGATGAGCTGCGCAGGTTCGGCACCGTCGAGCCCCGGTATTTCCACGACGTCACGGTGATGTTCACGGACTTCGTCGGTTTCACCGCGCAGACGGAAAAGCTGGCGGCGGAGGATCTGATCAGTCTTCTCAACGGCTATTTCAGCGCATTCGACAGCGTAATCGGTCATTTCGGCCTCGAAAAGCTGAAGACGATCGGCGACAGTTACATGTGCGTGGGGGGGTTGCCCAAAGAGACGGCATCCCATCCCGTGGATGCGGTTCTGGCGGCGATGCAGATCCAGGAAATGATGCGCGAGCTGAACCTGAATGCGGAAGGCATCCGGATGGACATCCGCATCGGCATACACACCGGGCCGGTAGTGGCGGGAGTGGTCGGGATGCGGCGGTTTGCCTTCGATATCTGGGGCGATACGGTGAATTTCGGTTCCCGGATGGAGTCCTCCGGCGCGCCGGGCCGGATCAACATTTCGGAGAGGACGCACTCGCGCGTGAAGGATTTCTTCGCCCTGGAACACAGGGGCAAGGTGGCGACGAAGGAAAGAAGAGAGCATGAGATGTACTTCGTCAAGGGAATTCTGCCGGCGCTGAATAACGCTCCGGAAAACGGCGTTCCCGCTTCGTTCCAGCGCCGCTATCGGACGTATTTCAGGAAGGATTTGAAATTCTTCCCCACGATCCCGCCGCCGGAAGCGATGGAACCTTCGTTCTATTGATCTTCGTTCTATCGATCCGGGCACGCCATGCGGCGAATTCTCTTTTTCCTCTACGCGGCGCTGGCTCTGGCGCAGAACGAGAGCGTCTTCCGCTCCACAACGCAGTTGGTGCGGATCGACGTCGTCGCGCAGGATCGGGACGGACACCCTGTCGCGGGTCTGCGTAAGGAAGATTTCGAATTATTCGTAAACCATAAACCTCAGGCGATCGCCACGTTTACGGAGACGTCGGCCGCACCGGCGCCTCCCGCGACACTTCCGCGCGGAACATTCAGTAACAAGCAGGCGGCAACGGAAGTCTCGCAGGGCCGGTATACCGTTTTCCTGCTCGACTGGAGGAATACGAACTGGCAGTTGCAGTCGTGGGCGCACCAGCAACTGGTGAAGACGCTCTCGGGACTGCCGGCCGGGAGCAAGGTCGCGTTGTATCTCGTCAACGACGGTCTTCAGATCGTACAGGAATTTACTTCCGATCACGAGTTGCTCAAAGCGAAGGCGGAGACGCTGTGGGGGCAGGTTCCGCCGCCGCTGACGACGCTGGAACAGGCGGAATCGGCGGCTCGCGAGACGGTTGCGGCGTTTCAGGCGGTTGCGAAGCATCTGGCGGGGATATCGGGACAGAAGGTGCTGGTCTGGGTGAGCACCGGTTTCCCGGACAATGCCCCGCGCCAGGCGGGAACAGGCGCCGCCGCGGCCGCCAGGAGCGGGGCGGAATGGGCCGCGCTCTCGCAGGCCGCGGGAGGAGCGCGCGTTCCGGTGATGCCCGGCACCGAGCCGCCAGCGCCGTCCTTTCTCCAGGATATCGACAAAGCGGTGCGACTTCTCGGGAACTCTAATATCGTGGTCGAATCGACCGAGTCTGTTTATCTGGGTGCGACTGTCCTTAGAGCGGACTTCGGCCCCACCACAAGCTACGTGAACACGCTGCAAATGATCGCGGAGCGCACCGGCGGGAGGTTCTTCCCGGGCAACACCAACGATCTGGCGTCGACTCTTCGCGATGCGGCTAATGACCGAGCGGCCAGCTACGAACTCGGATACTACGCGGGCGACAACCTGCAACCCGGATTGCAGCCCTTCGAGATCAAATGCAAACGCCCGGGGATTACGCTGCGATATCGGGAAGGTTACTACATCGACAAGCACCCGCCGGTGGTCCAGCCTGGCGGCCGTGCCGTGGCGCTGGACGTCCTGGAGGGCGCGGTCGACGCCGTGGCCATTCCACTGACCGCATCGGTCACGCGCACGATGGGCAACATGCCCAGCCTTGTCCTGCGGCTGAGTATCGATGCCGCTGCCCTGACGCTGCAGCAGGACGGAGAGATTTGGCGAGGGAAAGTGTCCGTCTTCCCGCGATTTGCCGGCGACGAAGACGATCAGATCGGCGATGTTCCGCTCGACGCGCCGGCGCTGAATCTCACCCGGGAGCAGCACGACCGTGCGCTGCGCGAGGGGATTACGCTGCGCTTCACGATGAAGATGCCGGCCGGGGCCACAACGCTGCGGGTGCTGGTGCGCGACGAAGGTTCGGGCAACATGGGCACCGTCACGATTCCCGTTGCGGACCTGCCGGAGTTCTGACTTTTCCTGTCGCCGCCGAGCCTGTGGAAGCCCGTTCAGTATAGTGATAGGGATGCCATCTGAGGCGGAAACCGGCGAAAACCCGCAGCAACAAACCGCCTGGCAGCGAGTCCAGAATGCGCGCCACAAGGACCGGCCGCACACTCTGGACTACATCCAGCGTATTCTGACCGACTTCCAGGAAATCCATGGCGACCGTCTTTTCGGCGACGACCCGGCCATTGTCTGCGGTTTCGGCAAACTCGACGGACGCCCGATCATGCTCATCGGAGAGCAAAAAGGCCGCGATACCCGCCAGAAGCTGCACCGCAACTTCGGCATGCCGAAGCCCGAGGGCTACCGCAAGGCGCTGCGGGCCATGCAACTGGCGGCGAAGTTCGACCGGCCGATCGTAACTTTCATGGATACGCCCGGCGCGTACCCCGGCATCGACGCCGAAGAGCGCGGCCAGGCCGAAGCGATCGCGCGGAACCTGCGGGAAATGGCCCGTCTTCCGGTGCCCGTGATCTCGGTCTGCATCGGCGAAGGCGGCAGCGGGGGCGCCCTGGCACTGGGCGTCGGGAATTGCGTTTTCATGCTGGAGAATGCCGTCTACAGCGTGATTTCCCCGGAAAGCTGCGCCGCCATCGTCTGGCGCGACAAGGACAAGGCCGAACTGGCCGCCGCCGCCCTGCGCATGACGGGCGAGGACATGACGAAGCTGGGTCTCGTGGACGGCACCATCCCGGAGCCTCCGGGCGGCGCTCACGCGGATTACGACGAGGCGGCGCGATTGCTGAAGGAGCGGCTCGTCCGCACCCTGGACGATCTGGGGCGGCTGGGCACGAACGAACTGTTGCAGACCCGTTATCAGAAATTCCGCAAGATGGGGAATTTCTTTCTGGGGTAGGCGCTCGCGCGAATATGACAAAGACGAAGCGCAAATGGCCGGTGATCGCCGGCGTGGTTTTCATCGTGGGCTTTATCGCCGCGATGGTCTGGTCGACCTCCACTACAGCGAATTTCCACTGCGAGGTCTGCATGGCCTTCAACGGACGCACGGTTTGCCGCAACGGCGCCGCCGCGACCAAGCTGGAAGCCGAACGCATCGCTACCGATCTGGCCTGCTCGGATCTGGGCGCTGGCGGCTTTTCGCAGTGCCCCAACACGACGCCTGTCAGCGTGAAATGGCGGTAAGATCATA
>Ga0302319_10008286_pt1 | contig 20260 bp, 23 predicted proteins | sample Bog_T0_2_FD_203319 | JGI IMG/M metagenome (GOLD analysis project Ga0302319, IMG submission 203319) | Peat permafrost microbial communities from Stordalen Mire near Abisko, Sweden - Bog_T0_2 | ecosystem: Environmental > Terrestrial > Soil > Wetlands > Peat | place: Sweden: Abisko, Stordalen Mire... | reverse complement strand
GACGACGCACCGCGAAGAGTCCTGGAAGCCCGGGACGGAATAGTGGTTTGGCGCGCCGACGATGCCCCCGCGTGGGTCTCGCGGGCATCGGAACCGATAATATGACGCCAGAATCGCCAACACGGCCCTGACGCCCTTCACCCGTGCGCTACAATCCCTTCGATGGCCCTCACCAAAGTAAAATCCCAGCTCATGAGCGCATCCGAGATCGACCGTACCCTGGTCCGGCTCGCCCACGAGGTTCTCGAAAAGGCAAAAAATCCCGATAAACTGGCCTTTATCGGCATCCGTCGCCGCGGCGTTCCCCTCGCCCAGCGGCTTTCCGCCAAGATCGCCGCGCTGGAGAATCGCACGATTCCGGTCGGCATTCTCGACATCACTCTCTACCGCGACGATCTCAGCACCGTCGGCCCCAAGCCGCAGCTCAATAACACCGAAATTAACTTCGCGGTCGACGGCCTCCAGATCATCCTCATGGACGACGTTCTCTATACCGGCCGCACCATCCGCGCCGCGCTGGACGCGCTGTTCCATCACGGCCGCCCCGCCGTGGTTCAACTGCTGGTGTTGATCGACCGCGGTCACCGTGAACTGCCGATTGAAGCTCAGTATGTGGGGCGCAACGTGCAAACCAGCGACGAGGAAATCATCGAAGTGAAGTTCCAGGAAGTCGATGGCATGGAGAAAGTGCTCATGTGTGAGCGGGCCGATGCCAGCTAACGGGGCATCGCCTCTGGCCGCCGGCCTGCTCGATATCGAAAGCCTGGGCCGCACTGAGATCGAGGCCATTCTCGATCGGGCCCGTTTTTTTCAGCCGCTCCCCAACGAAACCTATCGCCGCCTCGATTGCCTGAAGGGCAAGACCATCGTCAATTTGTTTTTCGAAGCATCCACGCGCACGCGCGTGAGCTTTGAGATTGCGGCGAAGCGCCTCGGCGCGGATACGATTTCGATCGCCGCGCAGGGGTCGAGCGTCTCGAAGGGCGAGTCCCTGGTGGACACACTAAATACGCTGGTGGCGATGCGGCCGAATGCTGTTGTGATGCGGCATGCGGCGTCGGGCGCGCCGCATTTTCTGGCGCGGCATCTTCAGATTCCCATTGTGAATGCGGGCGATGGCACCCACGAACATCCCACGCAGGGCCTGCTGGACGCGCTGACGATTCTGGATCGGCGCAAATCTCTCGAAAATCTGCGAGTGGCGATTATCGGCGACATCGCCCACAGCCGCGTGGCGCGTTCCGATATCCATTTGCTTTCGAAGTTCGGTGCGGAAATTGTGCTCTGCGGGCCGCCCTCGCTGGTGCCGGTGGAACTGGCGCAACTGGCCCCGGGCGTGCGGATTTCCTACGACATGAAGGAAGCGATCCGCGATGTGGACGTGATCATGATGCTGCGCGTGCAACTGGAGCGGCAGCATGAAGCGCCCATGGCGGCGAGCGAATACTTCCGTTTCTTCGGGCTGCAACTGGAGCATCTCGCCCTGGCGCGGCCGGAAGTGATTGTAATGCATCCGGGCCCGATCAATCGCGGACGGGAACTGAGTTCGGATGTGGCGGACAGCCAGAGATCGGCGATCTTGAATCAGGTGGAGAATGGCGTGGCGGTGAGAATGGCAGTGCTCGAAAGGATCCTCGCATGAAGTCGCTGTTGGTGAAAGGCGGCCGCGTGATCGATCCGGCGTCGAAGTATGACGCCATTGCCGACGTGCTGATTCGCGAGGGCAAAATTGAGGCCGTTGGCCTTGGCATTGAGGCCGCCGATGTTGAGGTGCTGGATGCGACAGGCGCCATTGTGGCGCCAGGTTTCATCGACATGCACGTGCATCTGCGCGAGCCGGGCATTGAGCACGCGGAAACCATCGAGAGTGGAGCGCGCGCCGCGGCGGCGGGTGGTTTCACCTCGATCTGTTGCATGCCGAATACGCTGCCGACCAATGACAGCGCCACGGTCACGAGCTACATCGTGCAGCGTGCGCGCGAAGTTGCAGTCGTAAACGTATTCCCGATCGGCGCGATCACCAAAGGCAGCAAGGGCGAAGAACTGGCGGCGATCGGCTCGATGCGCGAAGCCGGTATCGTGGCAATTTCAGACGATGGGCGTCCGGTGATGAACGCGCGGGTGATGCGGCGCGCGATGGAGTTGGCGCGCGCGCTGGATATTCCCGTGATCGACCACTGCGAAGATCTGAACCTCAGCGCGGGCGGCGATATGCATGAAGGCGCGGAATCGGTTCGCCTTGGCCTGCGCGGGATTCCTTCGGCGTCGGAAGATGTGATGGTGGCGCGCGACCTTTTGCTGGCCGAACTCACCGGCGCCTGGTTCCATGTGGCGCATCTTTCCACGAAGCGGTCAATGGCGATGGTGGCTTTCGCGAAGAGCCGGAGCATCCACGTGACCTGCGAAGTGACTCCGCACCACTTCGCGATCACCGACGAAGAACTCAGCACGTACGACAGCAATTACAAAATGAAGCCGCCGCTGCGCCGTTCGGACGACGTGGAAGCCATCATCGAAGGCATCTGCAACGGCACGGTGGACGCGATCGCAACGGATCACGCGCCGCATCCGGGCGATGAAAAAATGCAGGAGTTCGAGCGCTGCCCGTTTGGCATCACGGGTCTCGAAACCGCCATCGGACTGACGCTTTCCGAACTGGTACACACGGGCCGCATCACGGTAGGGCGTATGGTGGAATTGTTCACTACCGGACCCGCGGGGGTCATGCGGCTGAACCGCGGTACGCTGAAGCCGGGAGCGGCCGGTGACGTGACCGTGTTCGATCTGACCAGCGAATGGACTTTCGATGTCAGGCAATCGCTTTCGAAGAGCCGCAACTCGCCGTTCAGCGGGCGGCGGTTTAAGGGCGGACAAGTGGCAACCGTCGTAGGGGGCGGAATCGTATGGAAGAGAGAATGATTTCGGGTGGCAAGGGCGTGCGGCGTTATGGCTGCATCGCGCTCGGGGTGGTCGTGCTGCTTTTGTTTGCCGGCGCGGGTTGGGCGTCGTCGCTCCTGATCGAATATTCATGGTGGAAGGAAATGGGCCAGGTGGATACCTGGCTCGATTTGTATGCATGGTCGACTGGGCCGGTGACGGTGGCAACGTTCATCGCCTGGGTGGTGCTGATGATTACGCATTCCCGCGCCGTGCGATTTGCCCGCGGCCGGGCCAGCGACTATCCGGTTTACTCGCGCGTGGCCGCCATCGTGCTGCTGGGCCTTTCGTGGCTGCTGGCGAGCGCGAATCTGGATGGCCCCACGATCATGCGATTTGTGGGCAGCCGCGCAGTGGACAGCGCACGCCTCTATCACGATCCGATCTTCGGCAAGCCTGCCGCATTCTATCTTTTCGATCTGCCCTTCTGGGGAGATTTGCGCGGCTTCGTTCTGGCGGTCGTGATATTCGCGATCGTGGTCTACCTTCTGGTTGCACGGGGCTGGCAATTGCGGTTCACGCTGCCGGATATGAAACAGGGCAATGTGGACCTGTCGTTCCTGAAGCTCCAGGGCGGACTTGAGTCAAGATTCCTGCGTGGCGCGGCGGCGTTCTTCCTGCTGTCTGTCGCCTGCCGCTATTACCTCGATCGTTTCGCGATGGCATGGAATCAGCATAAATTCCTGACCGGCATCGACTACACGGACGATCATTTTGTGCTGCCGCTGAACTGGCTGGTGATTGGCGCGCTCGCCGTTGGAGCCGTGCTGGTGATTGCGAAGCGCTGGATCACGGCAGGCGCGGTAATCGGCGTGAGTCTCGTGTTGCTGTGGTTTGTGCCGACCATCGCCGGATCGTTGTACGTAAAGCCCAACGAAATTTCGCTCGAACGCCCGTACATCGAATCGCACATTGAGGCGACCCGCGCTGCCTACGGCCTCTCCACTCAGATCCGCGAAGTGGAAATGCACACCAATCCGAATGCTGCGATCGACACGTCGAAGAACAAGGTATTGCTCGACAACGTGCGGCTCTGGGACTGGCGGCCGTTTCACGATACGGTCACGCAGATGCAGGCCCTGCGGCCTTACTACGCGTTTCACGATACCGACGTGGATCGTTATGTGATCGACGGGCAGCCGCGCCAGGTTTTGCTTTCGCCGCGCGAAATGGATATCACGCAGTTGCCGGGAACGCAGACGAGCTGGATCAATCCGCATTTTATTTACACACACGGCTATGGTCTTGTGCTGGCGGAGGTCGCGAAGATCACGCCCGAAGGCCAACCGGTTTACCTGATCAAAGATATGCCGGCGGAGATCAGAACATCGAGCCTGAAGCTGACGCGTCCGGAACTGTATTACGGCGAATTGCAGCAGGATCCCGTTTTCGTCGATACCGCGCAGCAGGAGTTCAACTATCCGCAGGGCTCGGATAACGCCTTCGGACGGTACCAGGGCAAGGGCGGCTTTCCGATTTCGTCGCTGTTGATGCGGGCCTCGGCTGCGCTCCACTTCGGCGATTCCAATATCGTGCTGACGGGTTATCTCACGGAGCACAGCCGCATGATGATCCATCGTCGCGTGCGGGAACGTCTGCAGACGCTGGCGCCCTATCTGCGGTGGGATGGCGACCCCTATCTGGTGATCACACCGGAGGGCCGCGAGGTCTGGATGGTGGATGGCTACACGACGTCAGACGCGTATCCCTTCTCCCGCGAAATTCCCGCCTACGATGGCATCAATTACATCCGCAATGCCGTGAAGGCTACCGTCGATGCGTACGATGGTGAGACGCATTTGTATGTGTTCGACCCCAACGATCCGGTGATCGGCGCGTATCGTGCGCTCTTCCCCCGGCTGTATGAAGACGCTTCGAAGATGCCCGCGGCCATGCGTGCCCACGCGCGTTATCCGGAAGAAATGTTCCGAGTTCAGGCCGACGTCTATCGCGTTTATCACATGCGCAACCCCCAGGCGTTTTACAACAACGAAGACGTTTGGGAACTTTCGAAATATTCCGGCGGTCAGAATGCGGAACCCCAGGCGGTGACGCCGTCCTACGCTTACGCTACGCTGCCGGGCGAGACGAAACCTGAGTTTCTTCTGATGACGACCTTCACGCCGGCAACCAAGGAAAACCTGATCGGCGTGATGCTGGCGCGGTGCGATGGCGACAAGCTCGGCGAGATCGTCGTAATGCAGCTTTCGAAACAGGAGTTGATCCAGGGGCCGATGCAGGTGAATGCGCGGATTAATCAGGATCAGAATATTTCGAAAGATCTCACGCTGTGGAATCAACAGGGATCGCAGGTGTTGCAGGGCCAGACGCTGGTACTGCCGGTCGGCGATACGTTTCTGTACATCTCGACGATTTATCTGCAGGCCACGCAGGCGCGCATGCCGCAGTTGAAGAAGGTAGTGCTCGCGATGGGGAACCATCTGATCTACGCCGATTCCTACGAACAGGGTCTGGCCGAGATCAACGGCGTTTCAGGCGCGCCACCCGCAGTGCCGGCGCAAACGGTGATTCAGGCTGGGGCACAAGCGGTGGCCCCGGCCATCGCAGCGGTAAAGGCGGGTGATCCAAAGCTGGAAGCCATTCGGAAGCACATGGATCGCTATCGTGAACTGGCGGGCCAGGGCAAGCTGGCCGAAGCCGGGCGGGAATTGGATGCGATTCAGAGCGAGTTGGGTCGGTAGAGGGATCGCTTCAGCGGCAGTCGCTGCCTGGTGGCAGATGGAACAAATGAGAGACCACGAGAAGCCGCCCATCCGCTGCTGAGCCGCGACTGTCAAGGAGCGGCACGGAAACACCCGGGGACTTCCTTCGCCCCGTTCCATCCGGCATCGCCGGACGCCAGGCTGAGTTCGACAGGCGCCATATCTGCATGATTCTACAAGGGCGTCTCAGATGAGCCTGTGGGGTCGAATCGAAGCTCGACAATATTCTGCGAGAGCCTCCTGCTCGGTCGCACCCTGAGACCAGCAATCGGGCCAACCGCCACAGCGACCGGAAAGCCCTCGGGCGAGGGAGCCAGAACGCCTCCGGCATCGTTTTCACGAACCCTGCCGCGTTCTATAGCGTCTAATAGAACAGATGGCCACGATTCCCGAGTCCCTCCGCAACACCCACACTCTCGCGAAATTCGTCGTCCAGTCCGGGCCGAGGATCTGGCACCGCATCTCCGCGGACAGCAAAAGGGTAGTCGAGTCCGCCCCGCGTACCCCTCATTTTGAAGCCTGGCCCGAAACTGGCTTGCACGCAGCCTGGATAGGCCACAGCACCGTCCTGCTTCGCGTCGACGGCTTCACGATCCTCACCGATCCGGTTTTCAGCACGCGAATCGGCGTAGCCGTCGGGCCCTACGTCGTCGGCATGAAGCGCCTGGTCCACCCCGCGACACCGTTATCCGCGCTCCCCAAACCCGATCTCATCCTGCTCTCGCACGCTCACATGGATCATTTCGACCGGCCCAGCCTTCGCAAACTGGAAAATGCCGGAACCATGGTGGTGACGGCCGCCAACACCAGCGACCTCCTCCGGGCAAAGCACTATCAATCGGTCGACGAGTTGACCTGGGGCCAGTCCTGCCAGGTGGGCGCTGCGAACATCCGCGCGTTCGAAGTAAAGCATTGGGGCGCGCGCACCCGCACCGACGTTCATCGCGGCTACAACGGCTACCTCATTGAAGTCGGCTCCCACCGCATTGTTTTCGGAGGCGATACCGCCCACACGGACACGTTTCGCCACCTTCGCTCCTCCCGGCCGGTAGATCTCGCGATCATGCCGATCGGTGCTTACAACCCGTGGATCGACGCTCACTGCACTCCCGAGCAGGCGTTGGCAATGGCGAACGACGCCGGGGCGGAGTTCGTGCTTCCCGTGCATCACCAGACTTTCCGCCTGAGCAGTGAACCCCTGATGGAACCCATCGAGCGGCTCGTACTGGCCACCGGCTCCGCGCAGGACCGTATCGTGACCCGGCAAATCGGCGACGAATTTCATCTCGGCGTTCGCGCAGCGGTGTAAGCCGGCCATCGCGCGCTTTTGCCGGCTGCCTGATCGATGCTGGGGCCCTCGCACGTTCTGTTTCTTTTTTTTGCCTTCCTCAGGAGAATTAGTGTATACTTGCCGCGAGGAATAAACGATGGCATTTTGCGCTAAGTGCGGGGCATCATTAGGTGAAGGCGCGGTATTCTGCGCATCTTGTGGCAATCAGTCCGGGGCAGCGTCGTCGAGTGTGGGAGTGCCTGCGTCTCCGGGCCTGACGGCCCAGTCCACAGGCCTCACCTCGAACCTGGCCGGTGCGCTGGCCTACCTTGCGGGATTCATCACGGGTATCATTTTCCTCGCCATGGCGCCGTACAACAAAGATCCGTTTGTCCGCTTCCACGCCTTTCAATCGATCTTCCTCAGCGTCGTATACATTGCGGTCAGCATTGTCTGGGGGACGATTTTCGGACTGTTTTTCTCCACAGGTCTGGGTTTTATGTGGAGCCTGATTGCTCTCTCGTTGTCGTTGCTGCGCCTGGCGTTCTTGCTGGTTTGGCTGTTCATGATGTACAAGGCGTACAACAACGAACGCTACATGTTGCCGATCATCGGACCGATTGCCGCCAAACAGGCCGCAGCCTGATCCACCAGCCAGTCCGGCAACAGCCAGTCGGTTTGCCGACCTCCGGTTTGCCGACCTCCGGTTTGCCGACCTCCGGTTTGCCGACCCTAAAGCTGCGCGGCGAACACAAACACTTCCGGTTCGGCAAGGCGTCGATAGTCGGCCGTAGGCATAACAATCGAGTCCGTAAGCGATCCCGCATTGAACGCAATCCGCTCATTCTCGAAAACCGAAGGATCGACGTAAAGCGGAAACGGCAGAATCGGCGTCCCGAACGGAGGCACGGAGCCGGGCACCAGGCCGGTCATTTCCTTAAGTTCTTCCGCCGAAGCAAAACGGGTCTTCTTCGCCGCAAAGTGGCTCCGAATCGCGCCCGAATCCAGCTTCCGGTCGGCGCTGAGAACAAACAGGCGGAAATCGGCATCTACCTTGATCAGGAGCGCCTTGCCGCCTGTTTGTAACGCTTCACCCCGGGCACGCGCCGATTCTTCCGAAGTTCGGGTAGGTTCATGATGAACTTCGCGGAATGCCACGTCATTCTGGTGTAGCCAATCGCGGATCTTCTGTGAAATCAACATGCTGTCCGTATCATGCTACTATAGAGGCAAGGCTCTGCTCGCGGGATCGTGCTCCGCAGTTTTTGTCGGAGGCTTGTCACCAAGTCAGAGGCTTGTCACCAAGAAGGAGTGATCCCCTAAAAAATATGGCCAGTTATAACCAGGGTGCTCAGGTTGAGCACCAGACATTTGGTTTGGGCACAGTGCTCTCGCACACCGAAGAGCGCATCGTCATCAAGTTTGACGACCATGGCGAGAAAAAGTTCGTCACGGCGATGGTGATTACCAACCTGAAAAAGAGCGACCGTCAGCCTCCGGCCGAAAAGCGCGCCCGCGCCCGCAAGGCGAAGGTTGTGGCGGAAGCCGTTACCGTCGATGGCGACGGCGAAGCGGTTGAGGGCGAAGATGCCGAATCTCCCGTGAAGGCTGCGAAGAAGGCTAAGTCGGCCAAGGCTAAGGCCTGATTGTTGACGCATTGTTATTGTAGTGAAAAGGACTCCTCGACTTGAACGCCAGACAGCGACGCCTCTTTGAAGACGCACAAAAGAAGAATCCCAATCTGAAGATGCCCTCGGCATCCAGCGAGCCTGTGGGCGAACTCACGGATGAGGATATGGCGCTGCTGAAGCAGGGCGTCGGCGATAAGTCCGGCCGCCCGCACAGTGCTGCGGCGAGCGGCGGAGAAGGCGGGGCCGAAGACGGACCTCCGGATCCGCAGACCGGCGCCATCATGACCTACTTCGGCGAAAAGGGCTTTGGCTTCCTCCGTCCCGATTCGGGTGGCAAGGATATCTTCTTCCACGTTTCGCGTCTGCAGGAAGGCGACGCCACGGAGTTATTGCCCGGCAAGCGCATTGCTTACGATCTGGGTATGGATCGCAACGGCAAGATCGCCGCCAGCAGCATTCGCTTCCTGCCCACCGAAGAAGCTCCCAAAGCACCCGAAGCCTGATCTGCCTCGCCGGCAGGGAATTTGCAGCGTGAATTTCTCCGCCATTCCGGCACGAAGCCTTGTCGGCAAGTTGCTCCGCCTGCCTTTGCGTTTACTGCCCGCACGGACCTGCATACCCGTGTTGCAGGGTCCGCTGCGCGGCAAACGATGGATCGTGGGAGCCGGAAATCACAGTTGCTGGCTGGGCTGCTACGAAACCGGCAAACAAGAACAACTACGCACACTGATTCGGCCTGGCGACACAGTTTACGATCTGGGCGCGAATTCCGGTTACTTTTCGCTGCTGTGCAGCCTGCTGACGGGGCCAGCCGGTCGGGTGATCGCCTTTGAACCCTTGCCGGCAAATATCCTGCTGTTGAACCGCCACCTCTCGTTGAACCGAATCGCAAACTGCACCGTTGTGGAAACCGCCGTATCCGACCGGGAGGGAACGGGAAGTTTTCTGGTGACCCCAAACCGGTCCATGGGGCGTCTGGAGGCCGCCGGAAATAACGAGCCCGATTCCGTTCCCGTGCGGATAGTCACGCTGGACGGCATGGTGGCGCGCGGCGAGATTCCTCCGCCCGCTCTCATTAAGTGCGACGTGGAAGGTGCCGAACTCAACGTGCTGCGCGGCGCATCGATGGTGCTGAAGACGTATCATCCAACGATCCTGATCGACATGCACCGTGACGACATCCAGGCCGAGTGCGGCTTTCTCGCCAACCTGGGGTATCGATTGAGAACACTGGATGGACTGCCGCTGCCCGAAAGCGGCGAAATTCTCGCAACCTGGAGCGCAGCGCCAGGGTAATTTCCACATTCAGCCTGCCTGTAGAGCGCCGATTGCCAATCAGATTGCCAATCGGCCTCTGGTCCAGTCTGGCCATGCCGTATGGCTCACCCAACCGCTGCCGAGCCGCGACTGTAAAGGAGCGGTACGGAAACGCAAGGGGACTTCCTTCGCCCGTTCCATCGGTATCGCCGGAGGCCGACCGAGTTCGACAGGATCCCATATCCGCAGATTTTACAGGGGTCTCAGGCCAGCCTGTGGGTCGAGCGAAGCTCGACGCGCCCCGACAGGTCTATTGTCGGTCCCGCCAATTATATTATGTAGTACTATCCATGTAAGTAAATCTACGGGGGGGGTGCATGAATCTGTCGGCGGCATCTTTGCTGATCCCTTTCGCCTGCATGGGAATCATCAGCGCGCAGACCGTGCCTGTGCAGCCGAAATTCGATGCAGCCTCGGTCAAGCTCGACACCAGAGGTATCCGGATGGGCTTCAATGTCGCGGTTCATGGCGGCCCTGGAACCGACGATCAGGGGCGGTTCAATATTTCTTACGGTCAGCCGCTCAAGCTCATCATTGCGAAAGCGTACGACGTGCCGTCCGATCAGATCGCCGGCCCAGCTTGGCTTGACGATGTTCCGGTCAACTTGTACACCGTGACAGCCACCATGCCCGGGGACGTTACAAGGCAACATTTCCTGCTGATGCTGCAGGGCCTTCTGGCCGAACGTTTCCATCTCGCGGTGCACCATGAAACGAGGGATTTCCCCGGTTATGCTCTGATGGTTGTCTCAGACAGACCCAGGATGAAAGAGTGGAAACCCGATCCGGATGCCGCCGCAACGCCAGGCGCCGCAATTACGGCACCCGACGAGCAGGGGTTTCCGCCATTGGTCCCCAACCAACCCGTCAGCCTGCGTTTCGTTCGGAAGGAAGGCGTGGCCTCGCGGATTTTTGAAACCCATCACCAGTCCATGGCTGAATTCGCGAAGGGGTTAGGACAAACGCTCATACAAGCCGGTATCGCCGACGCCGCCGGTCCTGTGCCGCGGGTGGTGGATAGAACAGGCCTTCCGGGAACTTGGGAATTCAGGTTCCAGTTCGACGGCACCCTGCTGGTTGGACCGTCACGAGCGGACGGGGAGTTAAGCGATGGGCTCTCTCTCTTCACAGAGCTCGAAAAGCAACTCGGCCTGAAACTCGTGAAGACGAAGGGCGTGCCCGTGGATGTAATCGTCATCGACCACGTCGAAAAAAATCCGACCGAGAATTGAATCGGATGAGCGAGTCCGCGAGTTACTTGCCGGATACTTCCAGCAGTTCGATTTCGAAAATCAGGGTTGCGCCGCCTGGAATCGTTGGCGGACGGCCCTGGTCGCCGTACGCGAGGTCGGACGGGCATATGAGTCGCGACTTGCCGCCAACCTTCATCAGCTGCACGCCTTCCGTCCAGCCCTTAATCACGCCGCCGAGCGGGAATTGTGCGGGCTCATTGCGTTTATAGGAACTATCGAACTCCGTGCCGTCGATCAGAGTACCGCGGTAGTGCACCTTCACGGTATCCGCGGCCGTGGGGGAAGCGCCGGTACCGGGGGTCAGTTCCTGGTAGACCAGTCCGGAGGCTGTCCTGATTGCGCCGGGTTCCTTAGCCGCATGATCGGCAAAAGCCGCCGCCGCTTCCTTTTCGCGCTGCGCCACTACGATCGCGCGGGCGTTCGCCAGACCCTGTATTTTCGGCCCCCAGACTTCCAGTTCGATGGCTGGTTTGCCTGCGTCGGCGTCGGTCAGCGCGCGCCTGATGATGTCAAGTTCCGCCGGCGATAAAGCGAATGGACGCAGTGAGCGCGACACGCTGAGGCCGAGGGCGTAGATTGTCTTTTCTTCGTCGGTCATTTCTTTAGGAGGAGCGGATTTGATGGGTGCTTTGGTCGCCACGTGCGCAACCGGCCTTGCGCCGGAAGCACCCGCGGGCCGGGGTCGTACGGATCCCGTGGCTGCGCCGGCTGCGATTCGATGTGGGGATGCGGAACCCGTACCTGCAACTGGCCTCGGTTGTGCAGGCGCCTGCGCAAAAGCCCATGTGACAAACAAGGAGGCAGGGACAGCTGCCAGCAAGACGGGAAGAGCCCGCAGAGTTTTAGCCTTCGGCATGTGAGTAGAATTGGAGCGCACCACTCAGCTGTGTCAGCCCGTTTTTTGACCCCCTTTTGTAAAGGGTGGGAATCGACCGGACGTCCTTAGGGGCCATCCACCAAAATCGGCAGGGACCAGCGCACAGACGCCCATAGGACAACTCCCTCATTCTTGAGTGTTGGATCAAAAATGATGGGCCCTCACCTGCTTCGCAGGAACGCTCCAAGTAAGATCGTAGCGCAGTTTTCGGCATAAGTCGCGTGTCCGGGTAAGGTTTCTTTCGTATACCTCCAACTGATTTTGGAGATATTTACAGACTGCGAAAAATATGCATACGATAGGGGTTCTTGCCGGAGTGCGTTGCCGAAAAGGCAACGCAGGACTCCAAAAGCAAAACCCCGCGTTCGGCGCGGGGTCTGCAATCTACGGAGTAGAAAGGGGACTACTATATGGTCATCCTGATACTGTTCGTACTTCTGATCCTGATCAGAAAACGGCGGACGAAGATAAAGATCGATTTAGATCTTTAGGTTCAACCGATGGGGGCTGGCAGCAGCAACTGCTGGCCTCCACAGCCTCAATTCTAACACAATCCAGCGCCAGAGAAAAAGCTGGCTTTTCCGACCGCTCCGAGGTTTCTTTCGTATACCCCCATCTGATTTTGGAGATATTTACAGACCGCGCGGAATCTGCTTACGATAGGGGTTCTACGACTGGGTCTGCAGAGTGCGGTTTGCCCGGAGTGCGTTGCCGAAAAGGCAACGCAGGACTCCAAAAGCAAAACCCCGCTGAAGAGAGCGGGGTCTGCAATCTACGGAGTAGAAAGGGGGACTGCTATATGGTCATCCTGATGCTGTTCGTACTTCTGATCTTAATCAGAAAACGGCGGACGAAGATAAAGATCGATTTAGATCTTTAGGTTCAACCGATGGGGGCTGGCAGCAGCAACTGCTAGCCTCCACAGCCTCAATTCTAACACAATCCGCGCTAGCATAAAAAGCGTGCCCGACCTCCCTCAAATTGCAGACATCCTCATCGCGGCCGTACTCGCAGGCGGTCGCGAGATCGTCACCGCGCGTCTCGCCGGCGCCGTCGCAGCCCAATACAAAGACGCGAAAGAACTCGTCACTGAGGCAGATCGAAAATCCGATGCCGCGATTCTCTCCGTCTTCCAATCGCGCTTCCCAAACATCGATCCGTCCATCTCTTTTCATCTCGAAGAGTCGGGCGTCACAGGCACCCCCGGCGTTAACGTCGCCGGTGCAGATCCGCTCGACGGCACCAACCACTTCGCCGCCGGCGGAACCGCTTATTCCGTAATGGCCCACTACGTGGAAGACGGCATCCCACTGGTCGGCGTTGTTTTTCAGCCCGAAGTCTTCCTCCCACTCGCGGAAACCACGGGTTGCATCGGACGCCTGGTTTTTGCCGTCAGCGGCGGCGGAGCCTTCGTACAGCGCAGCGAGTTCACGGGCGAAGGCTTCTCTCTTGCCAAGTCGCGTCGTGTCGTCTACGGCGGCGCTGCGCCCCTCCCGGGCGCGCTGCGTGGATATGTGGCCTGTGTGCCCTTCAGCAGCAAGATGAATGATGAACAACGCTCCTGCGCCGCACGCGTCCACTCGAGCGGCATCATAGCCGCCACTACGGGAGTCGGTGGTGCTGGTGGAAACGTGATGCTGTCTCTTTTCGGCGGCCAGCATGTTTATGCCAACTTCGGAGCCGGTGAAGATCTGGACCTCATCCCGCCTCAGGTAATCGCCCAGGAGGCTGGACTCACGGTTTGGGGCATCGACCGTACTCCGCCCGTCTGGCGCGTCCGCAAACAGCCCTTCATCGTGGCGCCCAGTCCGGAAATCGCCGAACGATTCTTTCAGGCTGCGGGCTTGTGAGCGTCCGGGATTCCCCCATGTCGCTGGCCAGTCCTTCGCGTCCGCTAGAATAACACTCGGATGAATATTGCCATCGCAGCGGATCATGCCGGGTTCCCGATTAAGGACCGCATGATCTCAATCGCCCGAAATCTGGGCCACCAGGTCACCGATCTGGGCACCTGTTCTACGGATCCCGTCGACTATCCCGATATGGCCCGGCTCGTAGCGGAAGAACTGCAGACCGGTCGCGCCGAGCGCGCCATTTTGATTTGTGGTAGCGGCATTGGAGCCTGCATAGCCGCCAACAAATTTCGTGGCGTGCGCGCGGGCACCTGCCACGATTCCTTTTCCGCCCATCAGTCGGTGGAAGACGACGCGGCCAACGTGCTCTGCCTGGGAGCCCGCATCATCGGCGTGGAAGTGGCCGGTGAATTGGTCAAGACCTTTCTGGGCGCCCGCTTTTCCGGTGCCGAACGCCACGCCCGCCGCCTCGCGAAGATTGAGCAAATCGAATCGGAGCGTTTCCAGTAACGGAGCCACTTAAAATACTCCCCGGCCAACGCACTCCTCCTCCACAAAAGAGGTTTTCTCTGCGTTCTCCTGATGAACCACCCTCCCGCCGGGGTGTTCCGCCTGTCATTGACCAGGCCCCGCCTGGCCAGGATCCTCTGCGTGAAATCCGGATGGCGAAACCCAAAGGGCCACCAACTTGCCAGGTTCATGAACGGGAGTTGTGCAAGTCGGTAACACTTGTAACGCAGACTTCCTGTAGAATCTCCCTATGAACCTCAAGAGCAGCCGAATCGCAATCCTTGTCGACCAGCAGTACCAGGAAATGGAGATCTGGTATCCCCTCTACCGCCTGCGGGAAGCCGGCGCGCATGTCGTGACCGTAGGCGCCGTAGCCGGTCAAGTTTATCCCAGCAAGATCGGTTATCCCTGCAGAGCCGATGTCAGCTGGGATGAGGCGCAGGCCAGCGAATTCGATGGCGTCATCGCCCCCGGTGGCTTTGCGCCCGATTTTATTCGCAGGCATGTCAATGCGATCAACTTCGTCCGCGACTTCCACAAACAGGGCAAACTCGTGGCGGCCATCTGCCACGGCCCGTGGGTACTCTGTTCGGCCGACGTGCTGCGCGGCAAACGCGCAACTTCCTTCTTCGCGATCAAAGACGATGTGGTGAATGCCGGGGCGCTTTGGGAGGATTCCGAGGTAGTACGGGACGGCAATCTGGTAACGTCGCGAAAACCGGACGATCTGCCTGCGTTCTGCGTGGCCTGTCTGGAAGTGCTGTCGGAACGAGTGGCCTGACATCCGGGCCGGAGCGTTCACTGGAAATCCGCCGGCCCTCTATTCCGCCTGGTAACGGGGAGCAGGTATTTACTTTTAGGCCGCGCCAACGAAAGAAAAAGGCCGGACGTGGTAACCCTGCTCAACGGCTCTTTTTGCCGGCTCCAGAGTTCCAAAATTCCCCAGTGGACGGAAACCATCCCCCATCTTATTGCTGTGCATGGCGTCGAAGGCATGCCAGCGTCCGCCTACCTTAACAACATGCCCTACGTGCCTCTCGCCGTCCGACAAGGCACAAATATGCGCGGAAATCCGCCAAGTCAACTCCGCGGTCGAACCCGGTTGCGTGCGTTCCATGATAGGCTCCTCCTGAATGCCTTCTTCTGCACCTGGTCCGAATTCTCGATCACAGGCTCGTTAAAGAAACAATAACGGAAACCCGGCGGCAGGGCAACGGTAGGAGTACCAGTGCAGGGTGTTCTCATCGGTTGACGCTCCGATATGTTAACCGGGGCGGTCCGCCCGGCAAAAACAAATGGTTTATAAACGGTCTACAGCGGATTACTCGTCCGGAAATACTTCTTGTATGCCGCGATCCAGTCTGTCGCAATTTCCCGCTGCGCCGTAGCGAGATCGATTCTGCCGGAGCAAACCAACGAATGCAGGTGATCTTCCAGCTGGTCTTTCACTTTCGCATTCCATCGGGCTGAATATGGCTGCGGCCACATATTTCGAATCGTATCGGCGCCGCCCAGACCCGGAGTGATCAGGTAATCCACCTCGTAGGCGTCGTCCGCCGAGCCACGTACACCATATTCCGCGAAGACCTGTTTGCGGACGTCTTCGGATACCTGCCGAACTGTTTCCTCGTGAAAGTTGGCGCCGCATACCTCACTGAGTTGAATCGGGCGCGTCTCCCCCGGCGTCAGTCGGCGCAGCGGACTCGACGCATCCCCCCGCAGCGTATTGACGAATACCCCGGACAGAGCCGCCGCTGCCAATACCATAGTTGCAGCCGGAATCCACCGCCAGATCTTCCTCCTGTCGGCGTTCCCATCGGCATTCTGCGAGGCCGCCAACTCCTCCAGGCGGGCACGGAACATTGCGCGAGGTGCGGCGGACGGCGGAACCGCCCCGTCCAGTTCGGCGCGGCGCGTCTGAATGTAGCCGGCGACCGCGCCCTCGAGTTCTCCGATTCGCGTCCGGCATTGCCAACACGTCCCGATGTGCCCCCGAGTCCGCGCCGCGGTCTGCTTCTCCAGTTCCCCATCCAGCAGCATCACCAGATCGCAATCCGGAGGGTGCTCATTCTTAAGTCGCATCAACTTCTCCCCCTTCCCTGTGCGCCACCCGGAACCACTGCACCCGAGTGCGTAAGATCGGCGCGGCCCAGTCGATCGAGTGACCGTTGTAGCGATGCAGCAACCGAACCCAGCGCGATTCCCAGACTCTCCGCAATCTCCCGATAGTTCAACCCTTCGGCTCGCAGTGAAAGGCACTGCCGGTCCCGCTCCGGCAGTGCGTGCACTACAGCCAGCAACCTTGCCTGCCGTTGATTCGCCGCTGCCAACTCTTCGGGATCCGGCGCGGAATCGGCCCGGCGATCGGTTTCCGTTTCCGAGACGTACTGCTCAGGCGCACGCCACTGGTGAATGCGCCGCTTCAGCCCCAGATTGTGCGCCACGCGAAAGATCCAGCTGCGCAGATTCGTCCTCGGCTTGCCTTCGCGCAGATGCCGGAACAGCTCCAGAAAGACGTCCTGCGCCACCTCATCCGCCTCGCCCGCCGGCACGCGCATGGAAATCAAATATCGTACGATCGCCGGACGAAACTGGTCATACAGCGCCGTAACCTCGTCTTCCAGGCGCGACGGACCCCGTCGAACGGCCGTCCTGGTGTCGGCGTCCCCGAAAGCGTTGCGAATTGCGAAGTCGAAAGGGCGGACCGCCATGCTTGTCTCTCTTGATATTACTTTCGCCGCCCTTTCGTTCAGGCTTTTTCTCGCTGGCGTCTCAAGTTTCCGCACGCCCCTTGTGTGGCAGGTTGCCAAACTGCGGGCCGATTGTCAGTCGGCCGGGTCGAGCGAAGCTCGACCCGGGAGTTTCTACATTTCACAGCCTGAAGATCTGCCGCATGTCCGCGTTTCCGAGGGCGACTGGACCCGCGGCGGCCAGATGTCTTACCAGCACATCTTCGGGGTCAAGTCCGCCGAGCCGGGCTGGCCGTAATCCGCGGCATGATGCGTGATCTTTCCACGCGACTATGGTCGAATCCACTTGCCAATCCCATCGCCCAGCCAGAACCGCGACTTATCGCGAAGGCTACGTGAACGGGAGCATTGCGGGGCACCATGGCCACAACGAGTGGAAGGCCGGCGCCGACATGCGCCAGGGTTCCATCCATGAACAGTTCGCCTGCAATCTGGTCGCCTGCGTGATAGACGGCGCACCCGTGTTCGATCCGAATACTCCACCCACGTTCTCATTCGATGGACACGGCATTGATCGGGAGCAATCGGCCTATGTGGAAGACATCTTCTGCGCAGGACATTTCACGGCCAGTCTGGGCCTGCGTTTCGATCATTATTCTCTGCTCGTCCATGAGCACGCATTCAGCCCCGGATTGGGCACATCCTGGAGCGTCGCCAAAACCGGACTGGTGCTGCACGCCTCCTACGACCGCACGTTCGGAACGCCTCCATTCGAAAACATCCTGGTTTCGGCCTCCGTTCAGGCGCAGAATCTGAATGACTCAGCTTTGTACCTCGCACTGAGGCCCTCGCGCGGCAATTATTATGAGGGAGGATCCACGCAAAGCATCGCGCGTCACTTCAGCCTGGAGCTACTTCCTCCGCGGTCAACACGGGAGTCAGCTTCCCCATGACGTTCAGCCGCGGCCGAATTCGGGGCATTGAGTCTCGCCTTGACATGCCCCGCTGGGGCCGATTCTCCGGCTACCTCAGCTACGTCAACTTGCGAGGCATCGTGGAACTCCCCACTGCCGGCGGCCTGTTTCTCGACGATAACCCAGCCCAGGAACTCACGCTCAACACCCGGTTCCCGGTCAGCCAGGATCAGCGAAATACCGCCCGCGCCGCGACTCTGGACTTCCTGGAACGCCTCGTACAACAGCGAACTCCCGGTAGAACCAATACGGCGCGGCCACAGTCAATAAAGTGAATTTCGACCGTGGCCGAGTCAATCCGTCGTTCTCCATCAATGCCTCGGTGGGCGCATCCTCAACATCACGGACCGCGCTGTCAAACACCGCCATCGACCCGCATTGCAGCGCGGCGGCCTGGATTTCCTGCATTCGACGCTGCAGCCCGTACCCTGCCAGGTGACACTTGCTCCAGCTTGTGGGTCGAGCGCAGTTCGGCGGTGCCGCGTGCGCTTAGACTTCCGGGAGAGCGAGATCGGCCTTCAACAGTCAGCTATCGGTCACTGGCGGAGCAAACCCTGGCGATAGCTGATAGCCGACCACTGGAAGCTAATTCTTCGTCATCGTGAAGCCGGTGACCTGGACTTCCGTATTATGCGCAAAGCGCAACCCGTACACGCCATCGGTCGACTTCAGCTTGCCGGGCATCACGATTTCAGACTTATCATAACCCGCCACCACAGTCCCGTTAATCGAGCACTCCACGCGTCCGCCCTTCACCGATAGCGCAACGTCCTGCGCCACCGGCTCACCCACCGCGGCCGCCTTATGCACTGCCGCATTCGCCCCTCCCCGCCCGTTCATCTGAAACGCCGCCGGACCGAAGCCGCGCACGATAAAAGTGCCGTTGCCATAAGGCGCGCAGTAGAACAGAGACTGATCGGGCGTGCCCATATCGTTGCCCGCGATGACGATGCCATACGGATGCGGGTGGCTGTTCAGGTTCATGTACTTCGGTTCCAGGAACGTGGCCTTCACGGTGTAATCGCCCTTCGCCACGTTGGCCGGATTCCAGTAGGTAACGGCGGGACCGGTGGTCACCATCATGATGGCCCCTTCGAGCGAGAACTTAGCGCTGTTGAGCGTCATGCCGGGAGCCGGATCGATCATCCCGGTCCAGCCAGGAACGGTGATGCCTCCGCCCGCGATGGCGCGCGAAGCGTCACCGCCCGGGGCCGGGGCTTTGGGCGCTGCAGGCGTCTGGGCCTGAGCGAGAATGCCAGTGGCTGCGGCAATGGCTAAAGTGGTAACCGCAATAGCGGTGATGTGGACTAAACGCATGGTTAGTTCCTTTGGAATGGAATGTGACTGTGAACTGCATCGACAAGTATAGGGCAATCTGCCCTCAAAACACTAAGGGTCGAACTCCGGATTAAATTAAACTCACGCTGCATTGCGCCGTGGCCGGTCTGGCGCAGGGTGGCTGCGGGGCTCCCGGGTCCGGCTCCGCCACTCAGACTCCTCCAGCCGCCGATAGTGCCGCCACCCGAAACGGCATCACCGGCGAACCGATCCCCGCGCCATTGGTGTCCCTGAGCGCGAGCACAAACAGCGCTACAGGTGCCGCTACCGACGCCCTCGGGTTCCCTCGCGGGAACCATCCCGTCGAAGCCGCTCTCGTTCGGAACCCGGCAGGTGCTTCGTCTGCGCCAGCCCGCCTGTCCATTGGGTGCCGGCGACTCCCTGATCTATCGGGAGTCCTGCTGCCCCGGCCCTGTGGACCGAGCCCTCCGGTTACAATGTCTCTCGATCCCGGGCTTCCTTCATTGCTCACCGCGTTTCGCGGTGCCGCTTGCCGACGCGAGCGGTCGGTAGTGGTGGCGGCCTGCCGGGTAGCGAGTCGGCCCCGCTATTGCGCGATGGGACCTTCGACATCACTGGCGCGCCGCCGAGACGACGTCGGGCGCCGCTCACGAACCCCAACCCCGGTTACTCGCGACCCCGAAATTTGCGGTAGATTGAATTCTATGCTGTTCCGCACCTGCTTTTGTCTCATCCTGACAGCCACCGCCCTTCTTGCCCAGGGTGGTCGCGGTGGCGTGGTTGCCGCCAATGGTCGCGGAGGCGCGCCCTCCGCGGGTCAGCCCGGCGCTCCACCGCCCCCGCCCTCCGATTGCGCCGCCAGCGGCACGGTCGTCAACGCCCTCACCGGCGAGCCTATCCCCCGGGCTATGGTCACCCTCGGCCGC
>Ga0302319_10008285_pt1 | contig 20261 bp, 19 predicted proteins | sample Bog_T0_2_FD_203319 | JGI IMG/M metagenome (GOLD analysis project Ga0302319, IMG submission 203319) | Peat permafrost microbial communities from Stordalen Mire near Abisko, Sweden - Bog_T0_2 | ecosystem: Environmental > Terrestrial > Soil > Wetlands > Peat | place: Sweden: Abisko, Stordalen Mire... | reverse complement strand
AAGTCTGCGGAGACGCCGGAAACACCTAACAGGCCGCTACGTCGATCGACCAACTCCTCCAACTGGGCCGCATCGAGCCTCTTTTGCCTTGTAAGGTAAACCAACACACCGGGGTCAAGATCGCCGCTGCGCGTCCCCATGATGATTCCGCCGGTCGGGGTCAATCCCATGCTCGTGTCAATCGACTTACCGTTCTTCACAGCGGTGATGCTAGCTCCATTGCCGAGATGAGCTATGAGCAGATTGCTCGGCAACGCGTCTCCCAGTTGACGCACAATCGATTCGCAGGAGAGGCCGTGAAACCCGTAGCGCTCCACCCCTTCCGCTCGCAGCGCGCGGGGAATCGGCAACACGCGCGCAATGTCCGGCATGTGTGCATGAAAGCTCGTGTCGAAGCACGCGACCTGCCGCAGCCCGGGAAAATGTGTCCGGGAAAAGCGGATGACCGACAAAGCCGGTGGCATGTGCAGAGGGTCAAATGCCACGGCCGCGTCAAGCTGATTGAGGACCGCATCATCGATGACGCAGTGGTGCTTGAGCTTCGGTCCCCCGTGCACAATGCGATGGCCGATGCTCTGCGGTGCGGGCATCTTCAGCTCGGTCAGCAACCGTGCGATGCGCATTACCGCGTCTTTTTGGCTCGGTAGCGCAGCGTTCTCGCGGAGCAACGAGGCCCCTGCCGGGTCTTCCGCGCGCAAGACGGCCGTTTCCTCGCCGATCGACTCCGCCTCACCGGCGATCAGCCGCCGGGTTTGTAAAGAGTTTACGCGATAGAGACCGAACTTAAGGGAGGAGGAACCGCTGTTCAGCGCAAGCACATGCAGATCTCGTTGGGCATTCACTTGACGGTTTGCGGCCCCTCACTGGAGGTCGGCGCGCTCGGCGAATCGATGGTAGGTGCTGACGTCTGGGGTGCTTGTATCTGGCTAGGCGCCTGCAGGCTCCCCAACAACCATTGGCTCAAGAGCATGAAGACAAGGTAAGTGAACACGGTCAAAAGGGTAGAGACGACTGCGGGATGCTTTGTCGGCGCCGCCTGCGCGAACGCTTTGAACATGGGAGGCGCGCGATCGCGTGGGAGCGGCAAGAGCGCAATCAATGGGGCAGCGAGGCGTGCGGGATCCAGGCCTCCTACGGGCGCATGTCGAAGTGCGCCGAGGAGCGCTGCGAGTTGGGTCACTGCGCTCTCTGGCGGCAATTGCGTAAGTTTCGAGGCCTCTTCCCAGGGATCCACGTCCATTCGGGCAAGTGCCGAGAGAACGGTCAGCGGCATGCCATTGTCGTCGTCGCCCACAGACGCGTAGAGAAACTTATCGAACTCGCGCCCGAGACGAGCAGTTGTGACGGCACTCATCATACGAGCCTCCGGGCCTAACGCGCCTTGTGGAGACGGTAACTGGGCAAGCGCGCGTCGTCGGTGCGTTATCGCACGCAGATCCACCCTCCAATCCAGGCGCCGCCTTGGCCTTTCTGAGAAGTCACACCACATCGGAGTCATGCACCAACGAAACGGACGCTCGAAGCGCTTTTCGTCGGCCACCGAACAGACGACGGGCCATCGGGATTGATACACATACTCGAACCGCATCGCTGGTCTGCTCGACTCGCACAAGCGGATCCCCGGCACCTAAGGAGGCTTGATGAAGAACCCCCGTACTCTCGCGTTGCACGATGTTGGCCAGCGTCTTTGGCTCGATAACATCAGCCGCCAGCTGCTGCAAAGCGGCACACTCGCTCGCTACATCCGCGAACTTTCGGTGACCGGTCTGACCTCCAATCCGACGATTTTCGAGCATGCCATTGCGGCGGGTACGCTATACGACGAGAGCATTCGTGTATTGACCGCGGCCGGTCTGTCCGATGAACCACGATTCTTCGAGCTTGCGCTCGAGGATCTCACACGGGCCGCGGAACTGTTCCGACCCATCTTTGACGCGAGCCAAGGCTGCGACGGCTGGGTGTCGCTTGAAGTCTCGCCATTGCTTGCGCACGATGCCAACGGCACCATTGACGCGGCGACGCGCCTGCACGCGCAAGCCGCGTGTGCAAATCTGCTGATCAAGATCCCGGGCACCGCCGAGGGGATTGTCGCGATCGAGCAGTCCATCTTCGCGGGTATTCCGGTCAACGTGACATTACTCTTCTCGTGTGATCACTATCTCGCCGCGGCGTACGCTTACATGCGCGGTCTCGAGCGCCGGGCGGTGTTGGGGCTCGACCTAAAGGTCGGGTCCGTCGCTTCGCTTTTTGTCAGTCGGTGGGATGTGGCAGCCGACAAGGCGATCCAAAGTCCGTTTCGCAACCGACTCGGCATCGCGATCGCCACGCGTGCCTACAAAGCCTATCGCGAGTTGCTCTTATCCGACCGTTGGAAGAAGCTCGAACGCGCCGGCGCCCGTCCGCAGCGCCTACTTTGGGCCAGCACGGGCACCAAGGATCCAGCGGCTTCAGACACGCTGTACGTTGAGGCCCTCGCCGCCGAGGGCACGATCGACACGATCCCGGAAATGACGCTGCTGGCTTTTGCGGATCACGGGAAAGTGAGCGCTCCACTGCTGGCAGAAACAAGCTACGCCGAAGACATCATCGCGAAGTTGCGGCTCGAAGGCCTCGATGAGGATGCACTTGCCTCACGGCTCCTGCGCGAGGGCGTTGACGACTTTGCTAAATCGTGGCGCACGTTGCTCGCGCGGATCGGGGAAAAGTCTCATCCCGTGGCGTCCGCGGTGTCCGCTTGAGCGCGGCCGTGACAATTGCGGCGGCCCGACCGGCGGGCGGCCTGGTCTCCCGGGGCACGTGGAAGGCGCTTCTCGCACATCATGCACACATGGGCGGTAAGCATCTGCGAGAGCTTTTCGCCGCCGATCCGGAGCGCGGTACACGCTTGGCGCTCGAGGCGGCCGGCTTATACCTTGACTACTCGAAGAACCGGATCGAAGCTGAAACGCTTCGACTACTGATAGCGCTGGCTATTGACTGCGATCTACCTGGGCGTACCGAGGCGATGTTTCGCGGCGAATTGATCAATGGCAGCGAGAAACGTGCCGCCCTGCACACGGCGCTCCGCGCCCCGGCGAGCCAGCGGATCGACCTCGATGGCGTCAACGTGGTCGCGCATGTGCATGCAACACTCGATCGCATGGCGGAGCTCGCCGCAAGGATTCGCGACGGCCAATGGCTCGGCCACACGGGCAAACGTATCCGTAACGTGGTCAATATCGGTATCGGGGGATCTGACTTGGGCCCGGTGATGGCGTATGAGGCGTTGCGCCACTACGGCGAATCGAACCTGCAGCTGCGCTTCGTATCCAATGTCGATGCGACCGATCTTATTGAAGCAACCCGAGATCTCGAGCCCGAGGAAACCCTTTTCATCGTGTGCTCGAAGAGCTTCGCGACCCTCGAAACGCTCACCAACGCGCAGGCGGCCCGCGCCTGGAGCCTGCGAAAGCTTAACGACGAGCACTCCGTTGCCCGGCACTTTGTTGCCGTCTCGACGAACGCCGAAGCGGTCGCGAAATTCGGCATCGCACCGGCCAACATGTTTCCGATGTGGGATTGGGTCGGCGGCCGCTACTCGATGGATTCCGCGATTGGGCTATCGACGATGATCGCGATCGGAGATGCGCATTTTCGGGAATTACTTCGCGGCATGCGCGCCATGGACGAGCATTTTCGCTCAGCTCCGCTCGCAAGCAACATGCCGGCGCTGTTGGGCCTCTTGTCGGTCTGGAACAACAACTTTCTTGGGTGCACGACGCTCGCCGTGCTGCCCTACGATCAATACCTGAAGCGCTTTCCCGCCTATCTGCAGCAACTCACCATGGAGAGCAACGGCAAGCATGTGACTCTTGAGGGGCGGCCCGTGACAGAACCCACCTCGCCCATCGTTTGGGGCGAACAAGGGACCAACGGGCAGCATTCCTTCTACCAATTGCTGCACCAGGGCACGCGCCTCGTCGCCTGCGATTTTATCGGCTTTTGCCAAGCGCTGAACCCCTTGGGAACTCAGCATGATCTACTGATGGCGAATCTGTTCGCCCAAACCGAAGCGCTGGCGTTTGGCAAGACGGCCGCCGAGGTTAGAGCCGAAGTGACAGCAGAGGCCTTGGTCCCGCACCGAGTCTTCGAGGGCAATCGCCCAACCAATACCGTGCTTGCCGAGCGACTCACGCCGTTTACGCTGGGTGCACTGGTAGCGTTGTATGAACACAGCGTGTTCACCCAGGGCATCATCTGGAACATCGATTCATTCGATCAATGGGGCGTCGAGCTTGGCAAAGTCCTCGCGCAACGTACGGCGGTGGAGCTTGCGAGCGTCAGCGAGCCGACGCTCGCCCACGATAGCTCGACCAATGCGCTGATACGCAGGTACCGCGCACGGCGTAATACTGAACAATTGTCTATGTCCAAAAAAAAAGGCTTTGCATGAACGTTTTGACGATCGAGCAGAGTAAAGCCGCCTACTGGGCGGATTTCGCATTTTACGGCACCGTGATTGTGGTCTTGGCGGTTGCCCTCGTGGTGGGCACACCGCACGCTCAATGGTCAAGGGTCGCGTTCTTGGCAATCACGGGAGTCGTCGGCTGGAGCGTCCTCGAGTACTTGGTGCATCGGTTGCTGTTTCACGGCGTGCAGCCCTTTCGGCGTTGGCATGCCGAACATCACGCGCGCCCCACGGCCCTCATCTGCGCGCCGACGATCGTCACCGCTTCGGTACTCGGTACGTTTCTCTTTTTACCCGCGTGGTTGATGGGAGACGCCTGGAGTGCCTGCGCTCTAACGCTCGGCGTGTTGTGCGGTTACGTTGCGTACGCCATCACCCATCACGCCATTCACCATTGGCGTGTAGACAGCGCATGGCTGCGACGCCGTCAGCGCTGGCATTTCATCCACCATAGCTCGCCGCGGCCGTGCTGCTATGGCGTCACCAGCGGCATTTGGGACACTGCCTGCGGCAGCACGCCGCCAGAACGCAAATCCACAGCCGAAAAGGCTTCCGACTAGCGGCGCAGCGATCGATCTGCAGCGGCATTCCATAGCGCTATGACCGGGACCTTCGGGTGATCGGCTGCATGTGCGAGGATGCTGATCGATGCCGGGCTGAGTGCGAGGTGTTGAGCTTCGATGACTGCTAATCCGATCCATCGCACCGCGAGAGCTGAGCCAAATTGGCCGTGCGAAAAAAGCGCAACATTGCCGGATAACTCGCGCAGACGGGCCAGAAGCCTGTCAGCGCGATCGGCTATGTTGGCGGGTGATTCACCGTGAGGACAGCCATCGCGCCACACATTCCAGCCGGGCCGCTCTTCTTGAATATCCACGGTGCGCTTGCCTTCGTAATCCCCGTAGTTCCATTCGACCAGATCCGGTTCCAATTCGGCTTCGGCGCCAAGCCCCGCTAACTCACAGGTTTGTCGCGCCCGCAACAATGGGCTGGCCAATACTTGCGTGAATTGAATCCTCCGCAGGCACGGCGCCAATGCCCGCGCCTGCTCCTCCCCGTGCGCAGTCAATGCGATGTCCGTAAATCCGGTATGTTGACCGGTGATCGACCACGCGGTCTCTCCGTGTCGAATCAGGTAAAGTTGCGGCGCGGCGCTCAAGGCAGTTCGATCGCAACGCCGTATTCGCCCCGACGGGCGACGCGATTGCATTGCGCGCGATGCAGCAGCGCTTCGCGTGCCGGACTAACTGGCTTTCCGCATGATCTCGGGCTTGGCCGCCTTGCTGTTGGATCCGAGACCGCCTTGCGAACCCCATTTCCAATTGCGAATCTCCGGCATGTCCTGGCCGTGCTGATTGATGTAGTGCTTATGCACGATGAGTTTATCCCGGAGCGTCTGCTTCAGGTAAGCGCCCCGAGTACCCAGGTTCGGGAGCCGATCGATCACGTCCATCACCAAGTGAAACCTGTCGAGGTCATTTTGTACCCGCATATCGAAGGGCGTGGTGATCGTGCCTTCCTCTTTGTAGCCGCGAACGTGCAGGTTCCGATTGGTGCGCCGGTAGGTCAACCGGTGGATCAACCAGGGGTACCCATGAAAGCCGAAAATGATGTGCTTGTCCCTGGTGAATAATGAGTCGTAGTCGGTTTCGTTCAGTCCGTGCGGATGCTCCGTGCAGGACTGCAGCTTCATCAGATCGACCACGTTGACCACCCGAATCTTGAGCTCCGGCAGGTGCTCGCGCAGGATCGACACCGCGGCCAGGATCTCCAGGGTTGGCGTATCTCCGCAGCAGGCCATTACCACGTCCGGCTCGCTGCCTTGATCATTGCTGGCCCATTGCCAAATGCCGACACCTTCCGTGCAGTGGATGACGGCCGCTTCCATGGTAAGCCACTGCGGAAGCGCGTGTTTGCCCGCCACCACCACATTGACGTAATTGCGGCTTCGCAGGCAATGATCGAAGACCGACAGCAGGCAATTGGCGTCGGGCGGCAGGTATACCCGGACGATGTCCGCCTTTTTGTTGATGACATGATCGAGGAAACCGGGATCCTGATGAGTAAAGCCGTTGTGGTCCTGCTGCCACACGTGCGAGGCGAGCAAGTAGTTCAACGATGAAATCTTCCGCCGCCAGGGCAGTTCCAAACAGACTTTGAGCCATTTGGCGTGTTGGCTAAACATCGAATCGACGATGCGAATAAAGGCCTCGTAGCTGTTGAATAGCCCGTGCCGTCCGGTCAGGAGGTAGCCCTCCAACCAGCCCTGGCACTGATGTTCGCTCAACATCGAGTCGAGCACGCGTCCCTCGGGGGCGAGAAATTCATCATTCTTCACTTCCCGGGCATCCCATTGCCGGTTGGTGACCTCGAATACCGCGCCCAACAGGTTCGAGAGCGTCTCGTCGGGACCAAAAATGCGGAAGTTACGTTGCCCTTGGTTGAGCTTGGACACATCGCGCAGGAAGTTTCCCAGCACTTGCGTATCGCACTCCTGCACCGCGCCAGGGGCCGACACCTGCACCGCATGGTCATGAAAATCGGGCATTTTCAGATCATGCAGTAACAGACCGCCGTTGGCATGCGGGTTCGCGCCCATCCGCCGGTCGCCCTTCGGGGCGAGATCTGCCAACTCCGGGATCAAGCGACCATTCTGATCGAACAATTCCTCCGGCTTGTAGCTCCGCATCCAGCTTTCGAGCAGCGGCACGTGCTCGGGATGCTCCGGATCCACGAGCATGGGTACCTGGTGCGCTCGAAAAGTACCCTCGATCTGCAGTCCATCGACGACTTTGGGTCCCGTCCAACCTTTGGGCGACTTCAACACGATCATCGGCCATCGTGGCCGAGAAGGAATTTGCGTTCCGCGCGCAGTCGCCTGAATCCGCCGAATCTCCTCGATGGCCGATTCCAACACGGTAGCCATGCGTTCATGCATCAGCTCCGGATCATCGCCTTCGACGAAGAGCGGCGCCCAGCCGCAACCGCGCAAGAACTGCTCCAATTCTTCGTGCTCGATGCGCGCAAGCACCGTGGGATTGCTGATCTTGTAGCCATTCAAGTGCAAGATCGGCAGCACGGCGCCGTCGGTCATGGGGTCTAAGAACTTGTTCGATTGCCAGGAGGTGGCCAAGGGACCGGTTTCCGCTTCGCCGTCCCCGATCACGCAGGCGACGATTAGGCCGGGATTATCAAAGGCGGCGCCAAACGCGTGGCTCAAGGAGTAGCCGAGTTCACCGCCTTCGTGAATCGATCCGGGCGTCGTCGGCGCTACATGGCTCGATATGCCCCCGGGGAAAGAAAACTGCTTGAACAGCTCTTTTAGCCCCGCTTCATCTTGGGTCACATTCGGGTATATATCGCTCCAAGTGCCCTCGAGGTACACGTTGCCCACGATCGCCGGGCCGCCGTGACCGGGTCCCGCAACGTAGAACATATCCAAATCATACTTGTTGATCACGCGGTTTAAGTGCACATAAATGAAATTCTGGCCAGGAGTCGTGCCCCAATGGCTGACGACGAGCGGCTTCACGTCAGACAACTGCAGGGGTCGCCTCAACAAGGGATTGTCATAGAGATAGATCTGTCCGACCGATACGTAATTGGCGGCCCGCCAGTAAGCATTGATCTTCCGGAGCAGTTCAGGTGTGAGGGTGCTGGTTGTCATGATTTGGATTTCCTGTTTCAAGTGCTTTGACCTTCGCCAAGCGACGTTGGTGGCGAGGGGCTTCGCTGAAGTGAGCCTGGAGAAAGGTCTCGACCAATTCCAAGGCGAGCCCGGAGCCGATCACCTTTCCGCCAAGACAAAGAACATTCATGTCATCGTCTTCGACGCCCTGGCGGGCGGAGAACACATCGTGTATCAGCCCGGCACGTACGCCAGGGATTTTGTTTGCGGCGACGGATGCGCCGACTCCGCTGCCGCAGAGAGCCACGCCGCGCTCGACGCGCGCGCCGGCAACCGCCCTCGCCAACGGAATGATGAAGTCGGGATAATCGTCAGCCGAGTCAAGTTCGTATGCGCCGAAGTCCTCGATCTCATACCCCGCGGCGCGCAGTGACTCAGACAAATCCGCTTTCAGCCCGAACCCTCCGTGATCGGCGGCGATTCCCATCCGCTTCACTTTTGGCGCCGGATCCGCTTCAGCGCTCTTAAGCATGGGAGGGTATTGACCTGACAATTGCGTCGAAATCCGAGGCCTTGAGGCTCGCGCCGCCGACCAGTGCACCGCCGACCTCCGGCACCGCAAGGATCGCGTGCGCATTCGCGGGATTCACCGACCCGCCGTAGAGAATGCGTACCTGCCTGCCTCGTATGCCCCAGTGCGTGACGAGACACTGACGGATATGCGCGTGCACCTGCGCGATCTCTTCCAGAGTCGGGGTGTGACCGCTTCCAATCGCCCACAAGGGTTCATAACCAATGGCATTGCCGGACGCGCTAATGCCGTCGGGCACGCTGCCCGCGATCTGATCGGCGCACACGCTGAGGGCGTTGCCGGAGCGCCGCTGCACCTCGGTTTCGCCGATGCAGATGATCGCCAACAAGCCAGCGCGCCACACAGCTTTCGCTTTCTGCGCGACTATCGCATCCGTCTCGCCATGGTGTTCACGCCGTTCGGAGTGTCCGATGATGACCCATGCGGCGCCAGCGTCCTTCAGCATCTCGGCGCTCAGATCGCCAGTGAATGCCCCAGAGATTTCGGCCGCGCAATTCTGCCCACCGATGGCAATTTGGCCGCCGGCCGCCTGTACTGCGCGCGTGATCAGCGTCGAGGGAGGGCAGATTAGAACATCGGCGGCTGCGGGCGCCACGCGGACTGCAGCGGCAATAGCCGCAATTTCACCCAGTTGCGGCGCCGTTCCATGCATCTTCCAGTTTCCGGCGATCAAGGGTCGCATGGTTCGCCTACCTTGGCGCGTTAAGAGCGCAGGGGCCACATCGTTCGGAGCAAGTACGCTTGAGGCATTCTGCGACGTCGCAACCTTCATCCTTGTATTTCAAAATGACGTCTACAGTCGAGATTCTGCTTGCGCTTGTTTCGCCTCGCGAGGCCAATAGCCGGTGCGCCCATAATGAGTGTGGATCCCCGCTTCTCGTTCCCGATCGAGCGGTGCCGCGGGGTCGTACGGCGGCGAGCGTTTGATGGTCTCCCGCGTCAGGCCAACCGAGACCGTTGACTCCGCCCAAATGACATGATCAATCCATTGCGGAGCGATGAGCACCTCATGACCCAGCCACCAATTGCTGGTATTCACGATGAGATAGCGGATTGCCCAGGACCTCTCGTCGACAAGGAAACCTTGTACATGACCGATATCGCCGTCGCTCGCATGTACGTAGTAGCGCATCACCGCATTGCCACTGCGCAAATGCGGATCGTTGTGTTGATGCGGTTCGACGATTGTCCCCGCGTGACCGACCGACTTGTCCGTGCGAACGCCTAATCCCGCCTGGAGCACGTCGGGGTAGATTCCGGCGCCCCAAAGTCCGCCGCCGCCCCAATAACTACCGTAGCCGTAGTAGCCGAGATACCCCATTTCTTGTTGCCGCGACACCGGCTTATCGGTGTCAATGTCGGGGCTATGTGCGACCTGCGTTCGTGTGAGGGAGACGGGAAGGATCTTTTCGGACCAATTGGGCTGGCCGATCGAAATCGGTGAGATGAGAATCTTGCGCCGCCCTTCACCCGCGTCTACGACCAAATAGCGAATGACCCACGCATCGTCGTCAAAATAGAAATCCTTTACCCGGCTGATGATGCCGTCCGTCGCACCGATCGTGTAATCTTCCATGTCCTTCATACTGCGTAACATAGCTGCCTCATTGTGGAAGGATGCCGAGGCACTGAATCCTCGACGGGCTACGCAGATTGGCGGCACCGGGATACACCTTGCGCTCCGGCGAGCGCCGGCGTCTGTTCGGTACCACACATCGAAAGTCCGGAGTGCGCTGCGTTATGCGCGCCGCCAGTCACGGCGCTGGTCGCCGCATACAGAATTATTCGGAAGAACGCGACGACCGCTCGCCCTGACGCTTACGCGACACTTGCGTCGTTCGCGAGCGTGATACTTTGTCCAACGTCGGATTGTGCCAATCGCCGTCGATCGCGATCAGTGCATCAGCCTCTTTGGGACCCCAGCTGTGACGCCGATAAGGCTGGGCGGGCCGGTGGTTGATGAGCACGGGATCGACGACCGCCCAAGCAGCCTCGACAGCGTCTTCGCGGGTAAACAGCGCCCCATCCCCGGCCATGGCCGACCCCAGCAGTCGCTCGTAAGGCGCTTCCTCTCCGGGCTGCTCGTCAGACAGAAAGAGTTCTCGCTGATCACCCAGGAATTCCTTACCCGCGCGTTTGACCCGAGCCGCCAACGCGATGGCGGATCTCGGCGAGAGGCGAAAGCGCAGATAATTCGTTGAACCGGTGAGCGATACCGTGTCGGCGAATAGCCGCTGCGGCGGTGCTTTTAGTTGAACTATGACTTCGGTCGCTGTCTCGGCCAGGTACTTTCCTGAGCGCAGGTACCACGGCACCCCCTCCCAGCGCCAAGAATCGATGAACAGCCGCAGCGCGCAGAATGTCTCTACGTCGGAGTGTCGCGCGACGCCGCGCTCCCGGCGGTAGCCGGTGTATTGTCCGCGCACCAGGTCAGCGCGCTTCAGAGGGCGCATGCTCTGAAAGACATCGGCCGTCTCGCCGTGCACCGCGCCAAATCCGCGATAGGTGGGCGGCTCCATCGCGAGTAGCGCGACGACTTGGAACAAATGGTTCTCGATGACGTCGCGCAGACACCCGGCCGTTTCATAGAACGACCCGCGCCCCGCGACGCCAAATTCCTCCGCTAAGGTAATCTGAACGCTGGCCACGTAGTTGCGATTCCATATCGGCTCCAAGAACGCGTTGGCGAACCGAAAATACAAAATATTCATGATCGCTTCCTTGGCGAGGAAGTGATCGATACGGAAAATGGAGTCCTCCGGGAAGACCGCCCGAGCGACGCGGTTGAGCTTGCGCGCCGAGCGCAGGTCGCGTCCAAAGGGCTTCTCGACGATGACACGCGCCTCATTGGCGAGTCCGGCGGCACCCAGCCCTTCGATGACCGTGGCGAATAGCGCGGGCGGGATGGCCAGGTAGTACGCCGGGTGCTTGGCGGCGCCGAGCGCGGTCTTCAATGCCTTGAATGTCGCCGGATCGTTGTAATCGCCATCCACATAGCTGAGCAGCGACAGAAGCTGACGCAGCGCAGCTCGGTCAGCGATCCTGCCGCCTTCACGGATGCTGTCCGTCGCGCGTTCATGCAGCTGCGCGACCGTCCATTTCGAGGAGGCGACGCCGATCAGAGGAACTTTGAGCTCCCCTCGCCTTGCCATGGCATAGAGCGCGGGAAAAGTCATCTTATAGGCAAGATCTCCCGTGATGCCGAAAAGGACCAGCACGTCCGACGGCGCTGCACTAGCTTTAATGCCGGGCATTCGAGAGTTCCTTGTTACTTCTTTTCGTCGTGGCCGCCGAATTGCTTTCTCATCGCCGACAAAAGCCGGTCGGCATAAGCGGCGTTACCGCGAGACTCGAACCGTCCGAAGAGCGCGGCACTGATGACGGGCGCCGGCACGCCTTCATCGAGGGCTGCCGCCAACGTCCATCGGCCTTCGCCGGAATCGGATACCCGTCCTGCATATTCCTTGAGTTCCGCATCGCCGCGCAGTGCCTTCGCCGTAAGATCCAGCAACCAGGAACTGATCACGCTGCCGTGACGCCACACTTCAGCGATTTGCGGCAGGTTGAGTTCGAATTGATAATATTCGGGATTGCGCAGCGGCGTCGTCTCAGCGTCGCCGTTCTGATGCGGCCGCTTCCCGATGTTCGCAAGGCGCAAGATATTGAATCCTTCCGCATAAGCGGCCATGACGCCATATTCAATGCCGTTGTGGACCATCTTGACGAAGTGACCGGCGCCTTGCGCGCCGCAATGGAAATAGCCTTGTTCAGCGGGACTCTTGTTTTTCTGTTGTCCATCCTTGGATGAATCCGGGGCAGCACCGGGAGCGAGGGCCGCGAAGATCGGCGTGAGATGCTCTACGATCGCTTCTTCCCCGCCGATCATCAAGCAATAACCTCGCTCGATTCCCATGACGCCACCGCTGGTTCCGACATCGACGTAATGGATTCCTCGCGACTTCAAATCGCGACCGCGCCTTATGTCGTCCTGATAATGGGAGTTTCCTCCGTCGATGACGATGTCGCCCGCGCTTAGCAGCGCCGTGAGCACCTCCAGCTCGTGATCGACCAACGCTGCCGGCACCATCAACCAGATAGCGCGTGGCTTGGTCAACGCGGCCACCAACTCCGGGAGCGACGCCGCCCCGATCACCCGGCCCTTCGCAACTGCGGAAACGGCCTTGGCGTCTACGTCGTAGACAACACACTCTTGACCGGCCTCGGTCAGGCGACGAACCATATTCGCGCCCATGCGTCCTAATCCAATCATTCCGAGCTGCATCATTCACCCCGACAATTCGCGCTCTTCGAAGTAGAAATGCCCGTCGGGGTTAAGCAGCCGCCGGCAGCTGGGCGATCCCAGGCTCGATTGTGTTTTTGCTTGCAAGGCTCAGTGCGAATGCTGTAGCCACAGGATTTAGACTGTCGACCATAGAACTTGGCATGAGGATCGTGGCGCCGCGTTCCTTGGTGGTCTCATAAATGATGTTCATCGCGCGAAGCTGAAGTGCCCAGGGATGCCCGGCGTAGATAGCAGCGGCTTCGACGAATTTTCCAGCAATGGCTGCTTCGGCAGAGCCTAAAATCACCCGCGCTTGCTTTTCGCGCTCCGCTTGCGCTTGGCGCGACATGGCATCCTGAAGCGCCACGGGTATGGCGACGTCGCGGATTTCGACCGAACTCACCGAGATGCCCCACGCGGCGGTCTTTTGCCCGATCTCAATCTTCAGTTGCTCATCCGCTTCTTTGCGGTCCGATAACAGCGCCGCCAACATCGAGGAGCCAATCATCTCGCGAAGCGAAGTCTGCGCCACGCGGTCGATCGCCTCGCGGTAGTTGGTGATGGCCAACGCCGCCTTTTCGGCATCGTGAACGTGCCAGAAGATGATCGCATCAACATTCACCGGGACCGTGTCCTTGGTGAGTGCTTGCTCGGCATTGAATGCGGTGGTCTGGATGCGGCCGTCGATGATTGCAATGACGCGATCCAGAATCGGAATAATGACGAACAGGCCCGCTCCCTTGACGCTTTGCAGCTTACCCATTCGCAAAATAACGAACTTCTGCCATACATTAGCCATCTTGAGCGATAGCGCGATCACGACCGCTACACAGGCGAGAACGGATGCCACATACATGTGATTCCAGAAAGCCATCCCGGCACCCGCTGCAATGCACGCGAAAACTAGGAATGAGGTGATTGGATTCATGGTCGGTACGTTGTTGGAGCCAAAGTTGATATTCTGATCGGGCGTCGGCGCGGCGTCGGGCATCGTGTTCTTCCTAGAAGATTCGCTTGAATTCTTGCTTCATTTTCTGCCAGTACGAACTTTTCGATTCCTTGGTGCAGTCCTCGACTAACACAGGGACGAGGCGGTTAGTCCTCTCAATATCGATCACAGCCTCGTCGGGTTTACCCTTGCCAGTCAGTCCTTCCGACCAGTAAACAATCTGGGGCCTCGTGAGCTCATCGTATGACAGGAAGTCCTCGCAAGTCAGTTCGGTAGGCTTAATTGCCTTCACCGGTTTGGCGGTCGCCGTGGCTACCTTATTAGTCGTGGGCGGCGTGTCCGCCATTGCGGCACTCGCAACGACCGCAGATAATCCAATTGCCAACAGCGCGAGCTTTTTCATTGCGACTCCTAATTGAAGTGAAGACGATTTGTAAAATTTCGATGGAGGACACGCTAAGACAGATCGCCGTGCGTGTCGGTGCGCTGGCGCACCCACCCCGTAGAGTAATGGTTGCGAACCTCAAAAGAGCTCTGTACGAGTTTAGGTTTCATTTCATAGCGGCCGGTGCCTCCGCATCGCTACGATTGCCGACCCCCTGTGCTGCGCGAGTTATTGGTAGCGAGACGTTGATCTCGCCTGCAGGAAAATCATTAGCGAGCCCGAGGCATTGCAACTTCGACCAACGGCTATCCTCAAGCGCGGATTGGATGCTCCAGCCCCTTTATCATATGTTTGTGGGTGGCCGCGGACAGAAGCTACAGCGCGAGTGGGCGGTCCTTTTGCAGGGCCAACGGCGGTGCGGAGTCTTACGTAGCGCCGGGCGCTTCCGGCTTGATGATGCTCATCGGCTGATCCGTCAATGTCGGTGAAATTCCGAATTGTCCTTCATGGACCCAAAATGTCAATTTGTCGCCGAGCCTGAGATCCGCCACTTTGATTATTTTATCGCCGAGTGTGATTCGGCCACCCACGCCAGTCTGAAAGGCGATTGTACTGATCGGAATGTCTGCCACGTCTGACACTTCAACTTGAACAAAGCTATGGCCTACCTTAGATACTTTGCCGTTAAACCTTGCGAATTTGATGCCGTCCTTCAACGTCACTTCTCGGCAAGCGGCTGCGGCCTTAGGCATTTCTTTTAGAAACGCGGGATTCCATTGGATATTCGCACAACTGTTGGCCGGCGTGTCCATCGCTAACGGCACGTCAGCGGCAAACGCAATGACCGGCAAGGTTACGACGAAAAGTAATAACGATTTGAGATTGTTCATATTGCGTTCTCGATGCTTCACCTAGCGTGAGCTTGCCAGGGAACGCCACTGCCGTCCGTCTGGCAACGTACAGAGGCGTGACATGCCTCGATCAGGAACGGCCAAGCCCGAGTCGGGCGTTGCACGTTGCGGCCACCGAACGGTCATCAGCGCGAGGAAGGTCCGCGCCTTTTTTTTTCGTGCCTTGCGTGCACGCAGGAGATCGGCTGTCACGAGACGATCCGATGACGGGCATCGATATAGTCTGGCTTTACCCACACTCGCGCGACTCGGGTGCATTGGCTGAACACGCAGTGTGTCGTTCTCGTGCTCGGGAGTGGTTTGCGGACTTTCAATGCACGCTTTTGACGGGAGCTGCACAATCAGGAATCCGGCGTAGAAAGGGTGTGTTCCGGTCCGCTCTTTTTACGCCATGCTCAATAGGCGCCGGCATAACGAGCAAGCGCGTGCTCGCGAGCGACGGCGCGTCACGCTTTTGCGCATTCCTCCTACGTGCACTGTCACCCGCATCCGGCCGCAATTCCCCGTCGGCATGAGATCTTTAGTTCGCGGCGCTTTGCCGCTAGGTGACTGGAGTATTAAATGTCGAACGACAACAAAAGTACCAATGTGAACAATCGCGACACGTATCGCAGCGACGAGTCAGCACAGAAGACTGGCCAACAGTCGCAGGACGCGTCACGTCACCAACAGGACGCTTCGCATCATCATAATACCAACACTTCGCAACACGGCGGCTCCGACAACGACGGCAGTCAACAACTTCACGGCGGGTCCCGCGAATCTAGAAAAGATAGGACGCGGGCGGCGAGTACACACAACCAAGGCGGTCAGCAATCTCAAAGCCCGTCAAAAGATGGTAACGCTATAAAACCAAGTGGTTCAGCGCTGAAGACCCCGAAAAACGCAGATCAAGCGGGACACAAGGCTGGGACAGCGAAGTAAGCCGTCGCTTTCGAGCAGCACGTCGGGGCGTTGCGCCCCGACATTCACCGGAGAAATCGGATTCGAAACCATCAATCGCCGCCGCTTGGTAGCCAGGCTAACTCTTAGTTCACGGCCCAAGATGCGGGATTGGGGCTTCGTCTTTCGCCTCGCCAGACCAATAGTCCTTTCGGCCGTGATGGGCGTAAACACGGGCTTCCTCTGAGCGATCGAACGGCGCGTTAGGATTGTACGGTGGCGCATCTTTAATCGCCTGTCGCTTAAGAGAAATTAAAACCTTCGACGTTACCGAGTCGATTTCCTCAATCCATTGCGGGGCGATGAGAACTTCATGGCCAAGCCACCAGTTGCTTGTGTTCACGACGAGGTAGCGGACCGCCCACGTTCTCTCGTCGATCAGAATCGCTTGCACGTGGCCAATGTCCCCGTCAGTTGCATGAATGTGATATCGCCCGACGGCATTGCCGCTTCGAAGGTGCACATCCTGCAGTGACTTTTCGACCTTCAGACGGTCGTGTTCCCTTTCTGCCAAGTGGAATCGCGCCGCGGTCCAAGTATCGCTCGGCCTTGGCAGCGTCGATCTTGGAGAGGGACCGGTTCCCCACAGACCGGAACCAGTCCAATAGCGTGCTAAGTTGTCGTGCTCTAGACAGCGTACCTCGGGTCGACGTGAAACGGGCTTGTCGGTGTCAATGGGTGGGCTATTCTTGACTTGTTCAAGTGTGATCGCCGCAGGAATGCTTTTCTCCGACCAGTTTGGCCCGTTGATCGATGCTGGCGATATCAAGACCTTGCGACTCGCGAGCCAATCTCCCGTTTCAACGACCAGATAGCGGATAACCCAGCCGGCGTCGTCAAAGTAATAATCCTTGACCTCGCCAATAAATCCGTCGAGTGCGCTAATCGAATAGCCTTCCATATCTTTCATGCGTCGCAACATATGAATCTCTCTTTAAAACTACTTATTCCTAACGCGCGTGGAGTCGTCACCGCACCTTACTGACGGTGCGACCCTCTTCGTTTGAGGGCTACTCGGCGGATTCGTGCGTTTTTATTACTCGGCGGACTGCGTCATTGATGTAAGTCTCGCAGCTTTATCGATGCCTCGACGGCTCTCTTCCGGTGCGATCGATATCTCGATCCCCGTTTGCGATTGAAGAATTGCATCACGACAGATGTGCACTCGCTGCAGCGCACCTTGGCGCAGTCCATCAAACCTATGATCCCGTCTGCGGCATGATCGTCGATCCGGCTAGCGCACGGTGGCGCGCGCAACATGGCCGGAGCTCCTACTTCTGTCGCGGCGATCGTCAGGCCAAGTTTCTGGCTGACCCCGTTCAGTTCCTAAGTCCGGTCGCGAAACTCGCGCCCAGCGTGCCGAGTACCCCGAGCGCACCCGTTGCTCAGATCGCGATTTACACCTGTCCGATGCATCCGCAGATTCGGCGCAGCGAGCCCGGCAGTTGTCCGATATGGCGGCAAACTAAAGCAAACAAAGCGGTTAATTGCGGGCAATTTCCCCGGAAAAGCGATTGTTTAGTGATAGACAGGAACTTGCGCGAATTCCGCGGCATGTGGTCGGCCGACTCTATAATTCTCGGCATTCACAATCGGAACTCTTGGCACGGAAATCAAGGCGAGGCCTATAAGAAATCCGCCCAAGATCTCCTTGTAAGCACAGCTTCACGCCACCAGAATCGAGTCATGAAGCATATAAAATTGCCCATTGATTTGATGGGCCCTCGAATTCAACCGAAGTCTCTCGGGGGACAAGCAATGAAATCAAGCCGAGCAAGGCGCAAAGTAAAGGCGCTTCTGAGTTCCTCTGCTGCCTCAAAGGTCTCCGGCCGACCGCGCGACGCACGGATCGACACGGAGGTCATCAGGGCGGTAATCGCTGTACTCCGGAAGGGTGGGTACGACGCGGTCACGATTGATGGCATTGCAAGAAATGTGGGGAGGGCTCGCAGCAGCCTCTACCGACGATGGCCCAGCAAGCGTCATCTTGTTGCCTACGCAGTCGTTGGCGAACTGGGAGAACACCCTGCTGCGGATACAGGAACTCTTCGAGGCGACCTGTTGGCCGCAGTAACCACTTTATGGCGGGCATTCCGTGGACCTTTGGGACACGCGTTGGCGGGCCTCGTAGCCGACATGGCGCAAGACGCTGCTCTCTCCTCGAGCATTCAACGAGGAGTCATGGTCCCGCGACGCCGATCCATACGGGAAGCGATCGAACGCGCCTGTGCGCGGGGTGAGGCGCGGGATGACATGAACGTTGAGTTGCTCCTCGACATGCTAACCGGCCCCTTTTACTTTCGGACCCTCTTGCGTCACGCCTCGATGAGCCTCAAGGACACGGCGCAGATTGTCGACTACATCGTGCGGCTGGTCAGGCCGTACGATCAGACCAAGCGATAAACCGCGGCGCGCGGCGTCCTGCTCGGTGTCTGCTCTCAGGTCAAATCCAGTTTCAGCGCAGCTGCAGCCGATACAATCTCGGCTTGGGCTTTGTCCCATGCCGAAGTGGCATCTGCAACTCCAGACTTTGCCGCACCGAGATCAACGTCCTTCGGGAGATGCTTGGTTTTCGACAAAGCGTCAATCCGGGTTTGCACCGCGCTAAGCGTTTGAGGCACGGAAGCGGCTAGGGATCTCCACTCGTTTCCCAACGCCTTCACCATCTCATCTTTCTTAGCTGCTGCCGCGCCGGCCAATCCGTTGACTTCGGCCAATACAGCTGGCGCGCCGCCCACTACTGCCGCGTAGTCCTTCTTTTCAAAGGAGGCCGTTAATGCCGCCACGTGGGTCTGCGCCTCGGCGAGTTGATCAGGCACGTACTTTTGCGCATCCGCCGACGCTATATTTAGGGTCGTATCGATGTTATCGAGCGCGTTTTTGGCCGGCTCCATCTGGTTTGCGCAGGCCACAAACAGGATCGCGATAGAACACAACGTGAGAAATCTTGTAGTTCTTTGATTTGACTTCATACTAGGGATCTCCTTAGGATAATCAGATACGCTACGCTATGTCTCGAAAGGATTGCAAGTTACGCGTAGTCGTAGTAGCCATCTTCGGTGATGCCCGGTCACGGGAGCCGGCGGCAGGGCCTCAATCCTTTATGCCAATGATCTTCTCACCGCGATCCGAAATCCACAGGGAGTGCGAGGGCTCGACTGCGCATCCGTCTCCTCCTCAACGACAGCTTTACTAATGGAAAGAGATGAAATCCGCCAACTGCCATTGGCGCAGATCTCGTTACTGGCGCTTGGCCTCGGCGTCGTCACTGGCATCGGCGCCGTGTTGTTCCGCGATTTAATTGGCGTTATTCATAATCTACTCTTCACCGGCCACGCATCGCTTCACTACGATGCGAACATTTTCACAGCTCCCGCGCCGTGGGGCATGCTGGTGATCCTGGTGCCCGTGTTAGGCGCGGTCGGCGTGACGTTTCTGGTGAGCAATTTTGCGCCGGAGGCCAAAGGACATGGCGTGCCTGAGGTCATGGACGCGATCTATCACAAAGGCGGCATCATCCGACCCGTAGTGGCACTGGTCAAATCCTTGGCTTCAGCTTTGGCTATCGGCAGCGGTTCATCGGTTGGGCGCGAGGGTCCGATAATTCAGATCGGATCCGCGTTCGGTTCGACACTAGGACAGATCGTTCGCATGCCCGCAGGCCAGCGCATTGCCCTGGTCGCCGCGGGCGCCGGTGCGGGCATCGCTGCCACTTTCAATACGCCGATTGGCGGTGTGATGTTTGCCACTGAGCTGATGATGCCGGAAGTGAGCGTTGAGACCTTTCTCCCGGTCGCCATTGCGACGGGAACCGCGACATTCGTGGGCCGCTGGTTCTTTGGCGACACGCCGGCTTTTCATGTGCCGCCGCTCCAGGCCATGGCAGTCGATTCAAACGCGCTGATCGTGCTAATCCTATTCGCTTTGCTCGGTGCGCTGAGCGGAGTGGCTGCGGCGGGTTTTATCAAAGCGCTGCATCTGGCGGAGGATTTGTTCGATAGGATCAAGTCGCGCTATTGGCGCCACATGTTGGGCATGCTGATTGTGGGCGCGCTCATGTACGTATTATTGCGCATCTTCGGTCAGTATTATGTCGATGGGGTCGGTTATGCTACTGACCGAAGA
>Ga0302319_10008283_pt1 | contig 20263 bp, 10 predicted proteins | sample Bog_T0_2_FD_203319 | JGI IMG/M metagenome (GOLD analysis project Ga0302319, IMG submission 203319) | Peat permafrost microbial communities from Stordalen Mire near Abisko, Sweden - Bog_T0_2 | ecosystem: Environmental > Terrestrial > Soil > Wetlands > Peat | place: Sweden: Abisko, Stordalen Mire... | reverse complement strand
ATTGGAAGGAACGGTCGGCTGTTCCGGCGCTGTTGAAGTGCCTGCGGGCCAATGAGCCCACCCTGCGTTGGAAGGCGGTCCAGGCCCTGGGCAGCATCGGGGATCCGGCGGCCAAGGAAGCGCTGGATTACCTGGCTTCGCACGATGCCGAGACCGAGATCCGCGGCGCCGCGTCCAAGGCCCTGCTAGCATTGAAGTGACCCTGAGCCGGCCCGGGCCGCAGCCGGCGTAGCGCCGCTGCGGCCTTTTTTTCTGGGATGAGCATGGCCCGATTGCGCGACCTCCAGCCCCGCAGCGTGGGGTTCTTCGCCTTCAAGCCGCGCGCCGAAAAGGCCGCCTTGATGCGCGCGGCCGCAGCCGTCTTCGCCCAGTGCGGTTGGCACACCCTGGCCGTGCCCGTGCTGAAGGCGACGCTGGGGCGCGAGGTGAAGGCCTACGCCAACCCGGCCATGCTGGCGGCCCGATCGTCGTTGCTGGTGTCCTTGGGCGGGGATGGCACCTTGTTGGGCGCCGCGAGGCTGGCGGCGCCATTGGGCAAGCCGGTGTTGGGGATCAACTTGGGCGGCCTTGGCTTCGTGACGGCGCTCGGGCCGCAAGGCTTGGATGAGCGCCTGGAAGGGCTGTTGAAGGGCGACAGCCGGGTGGAGGAGCGCCGGTTGGTGCGTGCGGTGCTGTTGCGCCGGGGCAAGGCGGTGGCCACGCTGGATGCCCTCAATGACCTGGTGCTGGCCCGCAGCGGGGCGGGTCGCCTGGCCAAGATGGACGCCAGCATCAACGGGAGGTTCCTGGCCACGTTCAAGGCTGACGGGCTGATCTTCAGCTCGCCCACCGGATCCACCGCGTACGCTTTGAGCGTCGGCGGCCCGGTGCTGGACCCGCGCAGCCCCGTGATGCTGCTGGCGCTGGTGGCGCCCCACACGCTGGGGCACCGGCCCCTGGTGCTGCGCGAGAGCGCGGTGATCGAGCTGGCCCTCCCCGAGGGGGGCCTGGAGCTGGCCGCCGACGGCAAGAACACCGTGAAGCTGCGCGCCGGCGACGTGGTCCGCTTGCAGCGGTCGCCGTTCCATGTGGGGTTGGTGGTGGAGCCCGCGCATGACCCCTGGGCGGTGCTGCGGGAGAAGCTGGGGTGGCAGGGTCACGCCCCGGGTTTGGGAGGCCGACGTGCTTGAACGGCTCAATGTCAAGGATGTGGCGCTGATCGAATCCCTGCAGTGGGAGGCCGCCCCCGGATTGAACCTGATCACCGGTGAGACCGGCTCGGGGAAATCCATCCTGCTTGATGCCCTGGGCTTCGCCTTGGGCGCGCGGGCCAGCACCGAGATCATCCGCGGCGGGGCCGAGGCGGCCCAGGTCAGCGCCGAATTCGCGCCGCCCTCCCTGTGGTTGAAGCGTTGGAGGCCTTGGTTCGAGGAGAAGGGTTTGGGGCTTGACGATGGGCTGCTGCTGCTCAAGCGGGAGCTGAACCGGGCGGGCCGGGGCCGCGCTTGGATCAACGGCGAGGGCGTGCCAGTGGCCGTCCTGGCGGAGCTGGGCCAGGGCCTGGTTGATTTCCACGGCCAGCACGACCACCAATCGCTGCTGAGGGTGGCTGAGCACCGCGAGTTCCTTGATCGTGCCGGCGGATTGGGCCCGGAGCTGGATGCGGTCGAGGGCGCGTGGGCCCAAGTGCAGGCCCGCCGAGCCGCCCTGCAAGGGCCGGGAGGCAGCCCCGAGGAGCGCCGGCGGCAGCTGGAATTCCTGGACTTTCAGGTGCGCGAGCTCGACGAGCTCGGCCCCCACGCCGGCGAATTCGAAGGCTTGAAGTCCGCCGCCAGCCTGCAGGCCAGCACGGGCAAGCGGGCCGAGGCCCTGGGGCGCGCGGCCATGGCCTTGGACGGCGACGAGGGTGGCGCGCTGGGCGCTTTGCATGAGGCCTTGGGCGCCTTGCGCAGGCTGGCGGAGCTGGATCCCCGCCACGGTGACCTGGCCCTGCAGGTCGAGTCGGCCCTGCCGGAGCTGGAAGAGGCCGCCCGCAGCACCCGGGCAGCGCTGGAAGCCGTCGAGGTGGACCCGCTAGAGCTGGAGCGGCTGCAAGCGCGGCTGCACGCTTGGGAGAAACTGAGCCGCAAGCAGGGCTGCGCCCCGGATGCCTTGCCTGAGGCTTGGACCCGCTTGAAGGCCGAGCGGGAGGCCTTGCACTTCCTCCTGGCGGACGAGGGCGCGCTCAAACAGGCTTTGGGGCGCGCCAACCAGGAGTATGTGGCGGTCGCGCAGGCTTTGAGCCGTTCGCGGGAGAGGGCTGCGGGCGCGCTGGTGCGCTCCATGAGCAGGGAACTGCAGGAACTAGTGAGCCCCAACGCCTTGTTCACGGTCCGTCTGGCCCCTCGGGAGGCTCCGGATGGCGCCTTCCTGGTGGATGGCCGCCCCTGCCGGGGCGACGCGCGCGGGATCGACGAGGTCGAATTCCTGTTCGCACCAAACCTGGGCGAGGCGCCCAAACCATTGGCCCGCATCGCCAGCGGGGGCGAGCTGAGCCGGGTGACCCTGGCCTTGAAGACCGTGTTCTCCAGGCGTGAAGGCGCGCCTTGCCTGGTTTTTGACGAGATCGACGCGGGCATCAGTGGCCGCGTGGCTGCGTTGGTGGGGACCAAGGTGGCGGCCCTGGCCAAGGGGCATCAAGTCTTCTGCATCACCCATCTGCCGCAGATCGCCAGCCTGCCGGCCCGCCATTTCAAGGTGAGCAAAGCCACCGTCAAGGGTCAGACCTTGACCCGGGTGGAGGCCTTGGATGAGGCGGGCCGGGTGGCCGAGTTGGCCGGGTTGATCGCGGGTGAGGAGCCGCAGGCCAGCGCCTTGGCCCATGCCCGGGAGCTGCTGGCAGCCGGAGGCAAGGCTTGAGGGATCCCTTGGCAGAGGATCTTCGGGCCAGCCTGTGGATCCAAAGCCTCTTGGCGCTGGTCCTGGCGCTGCTGTTGCTGAGCGCGAGCGCGGGCGCCCTGGTGGCCCTGGTTCTGGTGGTGAAGCTCCCGCAAGCGGGGTTGTGGCCCTGGCTGCTGCCGTTGGGGCTCTTGGTGGGGCTGGACTTGTGGGCCCTGCGGCGTTCATTGAAGGCCGCCAACCTGCTGCTGGGCTTCGGGCGATGGCCCGCCCCGTTGCAAGGCCTGGTACTGGAGCCTGGCGCCGCCATGAGCCTGCGGGCCGCCCACGACGCTTTTTCGCATGGCGACCTTGAGCGTTGCCAACGCCTCTTGGACCGCCTGCCTGGCGACCTGACCCAAGCGCCGCTCCGGCTGGCCCGAGGCCGCTGCCTGGTGCTCTTGGGGCGCATGGAGGAGGCCCGCAGCCTGCTGGCGCAGGGAGGCGAGGCGCCCTACATGCAGGGCTGGCTGAAGCCTCGGCGCTGGCTGTGGCAATGGCATCGGCGCCCTTATTTGGGCGAAGCCGACGCTCGCCGGGCTTTGAACACGGGGCCGTCGGGGCTGGCGGTGCTGGTGCTGCTGCTGGGCCTGGGCGGGGTGGCGTGGCCGTTCGTGCAGGCGATCCAGGTCCCCACCACCGCATTGGCGCGCGGCTTCGACGTGTCGGGTTTCGAAGGCGGGGCATCGGGGCGGATCGCGGTCCACTATCACGATCGGCGCTGGGCCAACCAGGTGTGGGATATCGCCGATGACGCGTTGGACCAGGACCTGGCGTTCTTCAACCTGCCACCCGACACCTTTGGCGCGCGGCAGATCCACCTGTTCCTTTGCGACGACCAGGCGGAGTATATGCGCCGATCGCCCCAGCCGTCGGCGTGGGAGGCGGCTTGCGCCCTGCCCGACAAGGACGCCATCTTCATCTACAAGCTGCCGCCTGAGCAAAGGGTCTATTTTGAGATCGTCATGGCCCATGAGCTGAGCCACTTGGTCTACCACAAGCTCGGCATCAAGGGTGACAAGGACAGCTGGCTGAACGAGGGCGTGGCCGATTACCTGGGCTACCGCTATGGCTTGGAAAAATACCGCATCCCCCGCCAGGCTTGGCTGATGGAGCATGCCTTCAAGGACCTCCGCAAGCATGCCCTGCCCTTCCAACAATTCTTTCAGGTGGAGCCGCATCACCTGCCGGACGCGGAAGTGTCGACGTTCTACATGCAGGGCGCGTCCATGGTGTACATGCTCATCGAGAACTATGGCAAGGAGCCCTTTTTGCTCTTCATGAACCGTTATGCCAGCACCGGGGACATCAATCGATCGCTGGCGGCGACCTACCCCACTTTGCCGTCGGTGGAAGCCTTGGGTGCGGTATGGGGCCTCTTCTTCCAGCAGGCCGAATCCGCCAGTTTGACTAAGTAGAAACTTATGGACAAAAAAAGCGCACTTAGGACAAAATAAATCCCCGCTTGAACGATTCCTTGATTTTGGACAAGAAGGAGACTCTCCCCATGAAGCTTGGTACCAGTTATTTTGGTAATCGCTGGTTGAAGCATGCCGAGAAGGACCTCAAGGACATCAAAGCCGCCAAATGCAATTGGGTCTTGCATACGTATGACGAGGTGGACTTGCGCTTCAATCAGGGGGGCTTGAAGGCGCTGACCCAATTGAGCCATAAGCAGGGGCTACAGGTCTATTACAGCCCTTGGGCCGTGGGCGGCATCTTTGGCGGCGAGTCCCTGTCCGCGTTCACGGGCTACCATCCCGATGCCTGCCAGTTATTGAACACCGGGGAGCGCGTGGCGCATGCCTGCCCGGCCCACCCGGAATTCCGGGCATTCATGCGGAAGTGGATCGAGGCCGCCATCGGCGCCGGCGGTGACGTCCTATTCTGGGACGAGCCGCACCTTTGGATCGCCAGCTGGGAAGGCCGGCCCGAAAGCGACCAGGTCTACAGCATCGGCAGCAAGCACGCCCAGGATCTTTGGCGCAAGCGCCATAAGAAGCCCTTGCCCAAGCGCCACAACGCCGAAGTGGATGAATTCCGGGAGTGGCTGCTCTTCGATTTCCTCAAGTGGGCCACGGCCACGGCCAAGTCCATCAAGCCATCGATCAAGAACGCGGTGTGCCTGCTGCCGCATATGAACAAGTGGCCCAACAGCCTGTGGGAAAACGTGGCGGCCCTGGACAGCGTCGACATCTTCGCCACTGACCCGTACTGGAAGGGCATCCCCACGACGAACCCGCGCAAAGAGAAGATGGAGGGATTCGTCGACCTCTTTGCCGAGAGGCTGGTGGACCTGGGCCGGCGGCACAAAAAAGAGACCCAGATCTGGTTGCAGCTGTTCGCCCTGCGGAAACAGGACCACAAGGATGTCGATAAGGCCCTGGCCATGTTCGAGAAGGCCGGCGTGAAGAATATCGGGGCTTGGGGCTACGAGTCCTGCGGGGCTTTCAGCACCATCGCCAGCGAGGAGCCCAGGAAGCTTTGGGAGCGCCTGGCCGCGCACTATCGGCGGCTCAGCAAGATACGCTGACCCTGAAGAAACGTTTAACAAAAGAGGGCGGGCTTCGGCTCGCCCTCTTTTGTTAAAGGCATTCTCCTTTTGAACAAACAACTTGGCGGCAGAGGCGGCCCTTTGCGTGACTAAATCGCCATGATGCGCAAAGCCTTCCTGCTCTTCAGCCTTTTTTTCGTGGCATCCCGCCTGGCCGCATTCGGGGGAGCCGTGCCCGCCGGGTATCCGTCCGGCTTTCTGATGGGCATGGTCAATGACGACTTCCTGGACGCTTGCAATGACTATGGATCGGGCGTGGGCGCCGAAGTGAATACGGTCGCCCAATGGATGGCCGCTGTGGACCCAAGCCACAAGGGATTTCAGTTCAGCTACCGCTACCTGCAGGGCGGTTTCGCCGCCGACGCGGCCGGCTGGTATGCCCAGTACCCCTATCCCACCACGCCCGGCGGCACCTTGGGGAACTACGCCACCCTGGCCAAGGGCGGCGGCTATCTTCCGGTCTTCATCTATTATCAAGTGGGTGATTTCAACACCAGCATCCTGGCCAATGCCGCCAGCATGGGGAAGTACTACCAGGACTGGTCCGCCGCCATGTCGTTGATCGATGCTTGGATGACCTTGAACCCCGGAACGGCTGTGACGGTGGACGTGGAGCCGGACCTAGCGGGTTGGGTGCAGCAGCAGGGCTACAGCCCCACCTCATTCGTGGTGAAGGTGAAGTCGGCCACCAATCCCGGCGGCAGCGCGCCCTACTTCCAGCCGACCCAGGCGGACACATTCCAGGGTTACTGCCAGGCCCTGCTCATGCTGAAGGATCATTACGTCAGCGCCAGCAATCAGGGCGACCTCCACATCGCCTTCCACGTGTCGGGTTGGGCCTCGGGGAACAACCCCGCAGCCATCGCGGGGCAGGGCGTGGCCGCCGTGCAGGCCCAGGCCTTGACCCTGGCCGGCTTCGTGAACGCTTGTCAGCCCCCCAGCGGCAGCAAGTTCGACCTCTTCTTCACCGACCCTTCCGGGTACGACGGGGGTTACAACGCCACCTATGACTGGACGGCCTTGGGGGTCTCGGGCATGGCGGACCAGTATGCCGCCTGGCTGAGCGCATTGAGCGGAGACCTGGGCCTGCGCGCCATGCTGTGGCAGGTGCCCATGGGGAACTCCCACATGAAGGACGTGCTGGGCCATTACACCGACGCCAGGCCCGAGTACTTCCTGGCCGACAGCCCGATGAACAGCGCCGGCTACTCCCATAACCTGTGCTACTACTACAACAGCGGTTGCCTGGGAGTGCTATGGGGCCGCGGCGACTACCATGGCACCGGGGTGATGGACATCTTCTACCCCAACAGTTGGGGCAGCCTCAGCACCCAGCAGGATTGCGGCGCCTATCCAGGCGGCAGCTCGGCCTGGAGCACGGGCAGCTGGTCGAGCCCGGCCTCGGTGGATGACGACGCCGGCTTCTTCCGCAGCCATATCGCCAACAACGCCACGTGGGGGCAGGCCTGCAGCGGCCCGGCGCCCACCGCGACGGTCACGCCCTCTCGGACCACCAGCGCCACGCGGACCGCCACAGGCAGCCCCAGTCCGACGCCAAGCGTCAGTCCCAGCGGCAGCCCCACCCCGACGGCCACGGGCAGTGTCACGCGGACCCGGACCGTCAACAGCACGCCTAGCACGACGGCGACACCCAGTGCCACGGCGACGCCCAGCCCGGCTATGGCGAGCGCGACAGCCACGGCGACAGGCAGCGCCAGCCCGACTGCCACCCGAACCAGTACGGCCTTGGCCGCGACCACGTCCATGACCCCGACCACGTCCATGACCCCGACCACGTCCATGACCCCGACGATGACCAGCACTCCCAGCGCCACGTCCAGCCTGATGGGCACGCGCACGGTGACGCCGCCGGCGGCCAGCCCCACGGTCACGCCGACATGCAGCCTCACCCCGGCGATGACCGCCACGCCCAGCGTCATGGCGGCGGCCAATAGCGCCACGCCGACCGGCACGACGGTCGCGCAGGCCAGCGCCACCGCCACGCCGAGCGTCACGATCGCGGCCCCGACGGCGACCGTGGCCCGCACGCCCAGCCCGCTTTCGACGGCAACGGCGACAGGGATGGCGACGCCCATATTCACGGCGTCCCCGACTGGTACCGGCACGCCTGGCCAGTCGGCCATGGCCAGCCCCACGCCCATCCTTGACGGAGGCGGCGGCGGCAAGGTGCTGAAGATCCTGGCTTGGCCCCAGCCGCGGCCCCTGCATCTGGCGGTGCAGCTGGATGGCCCCTGCGATGCCGTGTCGCTGCGCCTCTACAGCATGGGGTGGCATCGCGTCGCCGACCTGACCGGGCCTGGCTGCTCGAGGGCCGGCTGGGTGCAGGTGGACCTGGGGGGCTTAGCCCTGCCGTCGGGGGCGTACTATGTGCTAGGGCAGGCGGGCAAGGGCGGAGCCTGGGGCCCGGCGGCGAGAGGGAAGATGATGTTCCTGCGCTGAGCGGCCGTCGGCGCCGGGTAAAAAAATAAGGACCGGGGAGGCTCCCCGGTCCCTTTTTTTGCCCTTGGCCTTGGCGGCTATTTAGGCTGGTAGCGGAACTGCTTGAACTCGCTCGGATTGCGCCCCGAGATCTGGCGGAACACCTTGCTGAAGTGGAAGATGCTCTTGAAGCCCACCTGTTGGCTGACCTCGGACACGTTGAAAGTGGTGTACTGCAGCAGCTCCTTGGCTTTGTCCACGCGGGCCTGGTTCAGGTAGCGCAGCGGGGTCATGCGGGTGCCGCGCTTGAACTGGCGGATCAGGTGGCTGCGGGAGACGCCCAGCTCCTTGGCTAACGCCTGCACGCTGAGGGGATGGCCCAGCTGGCGATGGATGGATTCCACGGCCTTGGCCACCAGGTCCGAATACTCGGGTTTGGGCAGGAAGACGCTGAGGCGGGTCTTGAGGGCCTCGGAGGCCTCCTGATAGCGGGCGGCATCGGCCGGGCGCTTGAAGAGCGGATCCAGCACCTGGCTGGCCGCGTTCTCCCAGTTCAGGTAGTTGCCTTTGATGTAGGGCAGCTCCTCCAGGAAGCGTCCGCGGCTGAGCACGGCCTCGGCCTGCTCGTAGTAGGGATGACGCGCCATGACCTTGGGGTCCCGGTACAGCTCGCGCAGGCCGGGGAAGGGCCAACCCGCCACCAGGTCCAATTGACCCAGGACCTCCGGCTCGAAGATGTAATTCAACGCGTCAAAGGCGGCCTTGGGCTGGCGTGTGCGGGTGGGGATCACGTAGCTGGGGCCGCCCAGCAGGCAATGGCCGCCATCCTGGCCGCCGGGAAGGGGCATCCAGCCGACCATGCGGGAGGCTTCGGGGCCGCGCTCATGGGCCAGTTTCAGCACGTCGGTGTAATGGTGCAAGAACACGGCCCGGCCTTCCAGGAATTCGGTGACGGGCTCCCAATAGCCGCTTTGCAGGGCGCCGGGGCCCGCCATGCGCTCGTCCGTGACGCTATGGTGCAGCTGCTTTAACGCCGATACCACCGCGCCAGAATTGAAATCCCAGTGCGAGGGGTGCTGGTAAAGGTCCTGGCCCTGGGCCCACAGGTGGTCCAGCAGGTGCGAGAACTGGCTGTAAGAGGGGAATTGGAGGGCCAGGCCGCGCAAGCGGGGGCGGCGCTCCCGCTCGACCACCTGGGAAGCCGTCTCCACCAGCTCGGCCCAGGTGCGGGGCGGTTTGAAGCCATGCTTCTCCAAAAGATCCTTGCGGTAGAACAGCAAGCGGGCCGAGCTATGCAGGGGCACTGCGAAGAGCTGGCCGTCCACCATGCCGCGCCGCAGGCTGACCGGCAGGAAGCGGCGGTCGGCGTCGGGGAAGGCCTTATCCAGGGGCTGGATAAGGCCCTGGCGAGCCAGGAATGGGATGATGGCGTCATAGACCAGCATCAGCCCATGGTCGGTGGAGGGGGCGTTCAACTCGGTCAGGATGTCATAAAAGAGCAGTTGCCGCCCTTGGACCTGGGGGCTGTCGCTGCCCGGGAAGCGGCGCTTCAGCAGGCGGCGGGCCGCCGCCATGTAATCCTTCTTTTCGTCGGCGCTGCGGAAGTTGGGGCTGGCCAGGATGAGCGCGCCGCCCTTGCCGGTGTTGATCGCCGGCACCGCCGCCTTGATCCTCAGGCCGTCGGCGTCAAGCTCCAGCTCGTGGACCAACGCCTCATGGGCCACGCCCAAAAGGCTGAGAACGGTGAGGCCGCGGGTCAAGTCCTTGCCAGGATTGAGGTAGGACAGCAGGAGCACGCCATCCGCGGACGGCGCCAGCAGGGTGGCCCGGCCCAGTTGGTCCCAGCTGACCGGCACATGGCGGTTGGTGAGCAGGGTGGTCGCACCGGCATCTTGCAGGCGGCGCTGCAACTGGGCCACGAAGGCCAGTTCCTTCTCGGTCATCTGCTCGGCGGCCTTGCCCACCTCAATGGCCACCCGGGTGCGCTGCATGCCTTGCAGGTTCCCTAGGAAACGCTCCAGCGGCTCCCGAATATCCTCGTCCAGCGGTTGGGAGACGGCTTGGAAGCGGAATTGGCGCTCTTGGGCGCTTAATTGGTCCTGGAACGGAAGGCCCCGCACAAGTAATGGGGAGGCGCTGCCGATATACAAGTAGAGGCCGCGCTCGCCCCTATGCATGGCCTCCAATAGGAACTGCAGGGCAAAAAAGGTCTTGCCGCTCCCGGCTGGCCCCAAAAGGAGCAAACTGGAGCCATGAAGGACGCCACCGCCCAATTTGTCATCCAGACCAGGCAATCCCAGGGTGTCCCGGGGCTCGGGTTGCTGATTTGACGACGCGGCCAGGTTCAAACGCTGGGGGCCTATTTCTTTATTCGAAGCGTCCATTCTTTGCCTTTAAGTGGATTCTATTTGGATTATAGCAAGCACAAACAGAACGGCAAATGAAAATTTTAGACAAACTGAGTCAACTTTATATAAAAAAGTCCGAAGAAAAGGTGGGACGTTCCTTTTAGACTAATGTCGTAACTTTGAGACAGAGTCCTAGTTCTTGAAATCGGCTCGTCGTGGCTGTGGAGAAGATGATGCGCGCACTTTCCTGGTGGAACCCTGGTCTGGCGAAAGGCTGGCAAGCTCTTTTGCTGGTTCTTGCTTTAGCCTTGTCGGTTCCTGTCGCAGCCAAGCCTGGGTTCCCGGTCCTGGGCTACCTGCCCATGTACGATGCCACGGGGCCCTATGGTGACTCGATCAACCTGAGCGATGCTTCGGCGTTCCCGTGGGATCGCATGACCCATGTGATCGAGGCTTTTGCCCAGCCCAGCTCCACCGGCACCATCAGTTTCCCCATCCCCCAGCGCGCTAACCTGGTGCTGATGGCCCACCTCAACAACACGCGCTGCCTCCTCTCAGTGGGCGGCGCCGGGTCCAGCAACGCCACGTGGAGCACGGCGGTCAGCACAGCCGCCCTGAGGACGGCATTCGTCACCAACCTGGTGGCGGCCTGCACCACCTATGGTTATGACGGCATCGACATCGACTGGGAATTCCCCAATCTTAACAACGCGACCCCGGCCGATGAGGCCAACTTCACCGCGTTCATGACCCAGTTGGGGGCGGCCCTGGCGGCCAAGTCCAGCAGCTGCAGCGGTTGCGCGTTCGATACCCAGCCCAAACAGCTGACGTTCTTCGTCAGCCCAGGCGCCGACATCTGCGGCGTGGATTGGAACAACGTCGCCCTGCAGAACGCCGTGACCTTCGCGGTCTACGGCGCCTATGATTTCAACGCCCCGCCGGGCTACAACTCGCCCACATCCATGACCTGGCAGCAGACCGATTGCCGCGGCGTGTCATACAATTTCTGCCTGACCAACACCACCGCCGTGCTCACCAACGGCATCTCGCCGAACTACAGCTGGCCCAAGAGCAAGATGGTGCTGTCCCTGCCCTTGTACGACAAGCAGGTCTATTCCAGCTTCAGCACCGGCACCCCGGTGCTGGTGGCCCTGAGGCAGGGCCTGTTCCAGGGCACGGACACCCCCCAGGATGAGTCGCGCTACACGGTGGGGGGCGCCACCCATTATGTGAACGATTCCGTGGCCTACTGCCGCAAGATGTCCTGGGGCCTCAAGCAGGGCTTCGCCGGCTTTGCCTTGTGGGAGATCAGCCACGCGTATCCGGCCAATGCGCCCGAAGTGACCGGCTTATGGGCCACCATCGGCGGCACGGCCGCTTGCGACAGCGGCATCCCCACGCCGACCCCGGCGCCCACGCCGCCCCTTTTGCCCGGGGGCTTGGTGGACATCGGCTCGTCGGGGACCGCCACCAATAACTGGGCCGGCACCTGGAGCACCTGGGTCGGCACGGGCTCGACGGTGACCATGAATTACACGGCCGCCGGTGATGCCGCCTCGCCCTTCAACACCAGCGGGCCCTACTCCATCCAGGCCTCCGGCACTTTGGGCAGCGGCGGCTTGTCCGTGTCCTGCGCCCTGCAGCCCGCCGGCGCCCCCTATAACCTGGATTCGAACGGCTACACCCGCATCGATTTCCTGATGAAGGTGACCCCAGGCACCTATCGCTTGGGCTTCGACCGCACGGCCACCCGGGCCACCGGCAACAACCACTACGGGTTCGACATCACGGTGGCGGACAACAATTGGCATTCGTACTCATACTACCTCGCCAATGCCACCCAGCCCGCCTTTGGCACCCCGGCGCCCCTGGCGTTCAACGATGTGATCGCGGTGGTCTTCGCGCCGGAAAGCCCGACCGGGGCCTACCAGATGAACATGGACGACATCCAATTCGTGAAGCAGGTGGTCACGGCCACGCCCACGCCCATCGCCGGGCTGCTGGACACGGTGGAGGATGGCAACCTGACCAACAATTGGGGCGGCATCTGGTCCACATGGGCGCCGGCGGGATCCACCATCTCGCTGCCCAATCCCACGTCAGCGGGCTTCCCGTTCTCGGCCTACGGCCCGAAATACTCGATCGGCATCAGCGGCAGCAACTCGGCCCCCAACAACCCCGGCACGGTGAGCACGGGGCTGACGAACACGGCCAATTTGATCAACCTGACCGCCTACAACTACATCGATTTCTACGTGCTGGGGTCCGGGGCTGGGAACAGCTTCGGCGTCCAATTCACCGATGGCTCGACCTACTGGGACTCGCAGACCTATACGGTGCCCAACGATGGCAACTGGTATCTGGTCTCACTGCCGCTGTCCTTCGTTCCGGCCGCCAACCTGGCCAAGGTGAAGTCGATCTCCTGGTATTTCAACGGGTCCGGAGCCTACACGATGTCGGTGGATGACATCTGGTTCGAGGACCGGCCCCCCACGCCGACGCCCACGTCGACGCCCAGCTTCACGCCCAGCCCTACGGCCACGGTTTCGCCGTCCAGCAGCAGCACGCCTTCGCGGACGGCCTCGCCCACGCCGTCGGCCAGCCCCAGCCCGTCGCCCACGCCATCGGCCAGCCCCAGCGGGACGACCACCGCCAGCCCCAGCGGCACGCTCACGGGCACGGGCTCGGCGACGCCATCGGTGACAGGCAGCCCCACCATCACCCTGACTTTCACGCCGCCGCCGTCGGGATCCACGGCGACCGATACGCCCACCTTCAGCGCCACTTGGTCGGCATCCCCCAGCATCACGGGCACGCCCAGTACCACGCCCGTGGACACCGTCACGGCCACGCCCACCGCCACGGTGCCGGCCTTGACGGCCACGTCCACGGATACGCCCTCCAACAACAGCCCCACGGACACGCCGTCGGCGACCCTGACGGGAAGCCCCAGCGCCACGCCCACATCGACGCTCAGCCCGTCGCTGACAGCCACAGTGACGCTGACGAACACGCCGCCGCCGCCGGGTTCCACGGCCACGTCGACGCCCAGCGATACGCCCCTCCTGACGGCGACCCCCACGGCCAGCCCCACGTTGACGGCGACGCTGACGAACACGCCGCCGCCGCCGGGCTCCAGTCCCACCGTCAGCCCCACTATGACGACGGCCGCCTCGGGCGGCGGGGATGGGACCCTGCAGATCCTAGGTGGGAGCGCTGTTCCCAACCCCCTGAGCTCGCATTCGGGCGGCAGCTCCAGCGGCGGCGCCTATGTGGGCGCCATCGCCATCGACCTGGATGGGCCGGCGGATGAGATCGACGTGAGCTTTTACACCACCAGCCTGGTCCGGGCCGACAAGAACGACCCCCGCTTGAAGGTCAGCGGGAGCTTCCGGGCCGGCTGGAACGCCGGCAACCGGGTGCTCGTGCCGGCGGACCTGATGATGGGCCTGCCATCGGGCACGTACTACTATCTGGTGGTGGTCAAGCGTGGGACGGTGAAGGGCCTCAAACCCTTCATCGGAAAAATGGTCTGGTTGAAGTAGAATAGCGGATCCCTTATTGAGGCGCGCATGAAGATCTTGATCGCTTTACTGGCATTGACGGCGGCGGGGCTGGGGGCGGATGGCATGCCGGCCGGGGCCTTGCCCCCAGTGCCCTTGTTCACCGCCCTGAAGCCGGAGATGTACAAGTACGCTTTTCCCAGCCCGGGGTCGGCGGTGGACTCGCGCGAGTCCAAGGGCAATCGGGAGCTGGTCTACACGTTGAAAGGGGACGTGTGGTCAGGCGGCGGCATCGGCGTGGACAAGCTGCGGCTGAAGGATTACGTGGCCACGGGCGCGCTGACGTTCTACGTGCGCGGCGCCAAGGGCGGGGAAAAGGCCGATGTGGGCTTCGTGCAGGCCAAAGGGCTGGAGGCGGTCGACCTGGCCTACCAGATCCTGGTCCCGCTGAACAAGTACGCGGCCATCACCACGGCCTGGCAGAAGGTCACCATCCCCCTGAAGGATTTCCCCAAGCAGGGGACCAAGTGGATCGAGAGCGAGAACCGCAACGCCACCGGTGATTTCAACTGGAACCGCGTGCTGGAGCTGACCATCAGCCGGGCGCCGGCGGGGCCGGGGCAGGACGTCGTGGCCTTCGCCAACGTGCAGGTGGTGGGCGCCTTCGACGCGGCGGCGGCGGAGGCGGCCCGGCCCAAGGCGGCCGTGGCCACCGGCCCAGTGTTCTTCTATGCCGAAGCCTTCGCGGCCGACGGCGGCGGCGCCTATGCCTACCCTGATCCCCCGGCCAAGATCCTGGAGGTGGGCGGCGGCCATGAGAGCAAGAAGAGCTTGAAAGTGAACATGATCACCACGGCTTGGTCGGGCGGCGGCATCTATCGCGCCCCCGTCGACCTGCACACCTACCCGGCCAAGGGCGTTCTGGAGGCGTGGGCCAAGGGTTCCAAGGGCGGTGAGGAGATCTACGTGGGACTGGTGGACAAGGCCCATGGCGCCAGCGTGCGGCTGTCCTCGAACAGCTATCTGCCGGGGGGATTGACCACTGATTGGCAGAAGATCCAGATCCCGTTGAAGGACTTCCCCAAGCAGGGGAGCAAGTGGGACGAGAAGGCCCAGCAGAACATGACCTTTGACTTCGATTGGACCCAGGTCAGCGAAGTGCTGGTCGACAACAACGGCCCCGCGCACAACAACGCCACCGTCTTCTTGGATGACGTTGTGGTGAGGCCGGAGCCCTGAGGCATGCGTGCCGCTGGCGCTTTTTTTGTCGGGCGCGGGCGGAAGTATTCGGCGCCGACAGCGCCCAAAAAGCGTCAAAAGGGTTAGGATAGGGGCGACGTGCCAAGGGCCACGGGCCCATGGGAGCGCAGACCGACAGCACTCCGCCAGTCCTGAGGCGGCTACCGTTTGAAGAGCGCCATGCAGATCCGATGGAAAATCCTCTTGTGGGCCCTTGTGGGGCTGGTCCCGAGCGCCGCATGGGCGGTCGGGCCGCCCAATCCTGCCGAAAGCATCCTGGTCATCTACACCGATGCCGACATATCGGGTTATTCAGTCACCTTGAAGAACGCCTTTGTGGCGGCGCTGGGCGCTGTGGTCCCGGCCCCCACCATCACCCAACTGGACATCCCCACGGGCCATGTCGGCATCTACAACGACCTGCATGCCTTGGCTGGGTCCCCCACGGACCTGAGCCAATGGTGCCAAGTTTGGGACCTGCGATTCCGCAGCGACAAGGACAACATCGCCTATACCGGCCCCAACCAGGAGGATGTGATCACCTTCGCGGGAGCCAACAACGACACCCTCCTGTTCACCAACTACCTTGACCAGAACGGGCACCTTTTCTTGGAGGGGGAGCACCACGATTTCTACATCCGCGACTTGAATCTGTTCGCCTTGATCAATGCCGTGGCCGCCACCCCCCTCAATGGGGCCCAGATCTACGCTGACTATAACGCCATGAATCCGGGCGCGATCGGCGGTTTCTCGGCCTATGGCGGCTTCAATGTGAATTGGAACAACATCAGCGCTGGGACCATCAACGCATCCTTCCCAGGCGGGTTGGAGGTCAATTACGCCGGCAGCGGGCATGCCATTGGCGCCAATTTTGCCGGCGCGTACTATTCGGCCGGTGGCAGTTGCAACACCGCCTATGCCTGGGGGACCGGCGACCTGAACACCAACGGCCGCATGGTGGTCAACTTTGAGACCAACGCGTTCGTGGCCCCCAATGCCAATGCCACCTCCAACGAGTGGATCCAGAACGTCTACCAACTGCTGAGCGGCTGTTATAAATACAGCCTGACCAAGACCTTCAGCCCGACGAACTTGTGCGTGGGTGATTCGGGGACGTTCGCCTTGTGCTATTCGAACACGGGCTCGACCGCCCTGACCAACGTGCCGTTATGGGACACCCTGCCGGCCTGCCTCACATATAACAGCGACAGCCAGGGCGGAGCCACTCACGTCGGACAGGTGTACAGCTGGAGCCTGCCGAGTATCGCCGCCGGCGCCAGCGCTTGCATCACGGTGAATTTCACCGTGGCCAATTTCTTGTGCCCCTGACCATGCGGCTTCGGCGGGCTATCCTGGCATTGGGACTCATCCTCCTCGCTTCCCAGGCGCAGGCGGTGGCGCAGCTGCGCAACCTGACCGTGAGCCCGGAGTTCATCTGCCCGGGCCAGCCGTTCACCGTCAGCTATGAGATGATCTGGACGGTGTCCACTGGCAACCAGACCTGGGGTGGCATCTCCAAGGTGGGCGCCGCCTGGAACGATGCCCAGGAGTATTTCTTCATGGACTCCACCCATGCGAATGGGGCCACCATGGCGGCGGCTCCGGGCGCGCCGGTGGGCCTGACCCAGCAGTTGGCGGGTGGTGCGCCGGACGGTTTTTGGCACCCCTTCACATACTCCAGCGTCATGCCGGCAGGCTTCACGGGGACCACCATCTGGATCACGGTCCGAGGCCTGGATGCCGGGTCGAACTGGGTGGCTGGCCTTTCTCCGGACGCTTCGGTCGTGGTGACGGCCACGGTCAGCTGCACCCAGAAGGCCGTCTACAATCACGCGACCTTATGGGAGCAGAGCGCTGCGGGACGCCTGGTGATCAGTGACAGCTGCGGCACGCCCAGCAATACGCCCACGAGCACGCCGTCCCGCACCCCCACGCTGACCAGCAGCTATACCTTGACGAAGACGCCCACGTTCACGCCCAGCGTCACGCCCACCTGGTCGCCGACCCTGACCCCCACGCCGACCTTCACCGTCACCAATACCGCCACGCCGACTCGCACCGCCAGCTTCACCGCCACGGACACCATGACCAACGGGCCCACGCCCACGTCCACCGACACGCCGACCTGGTCGCCGACCTTGACGGCCACCAGCACGTCGACTTGGACGCCGACCTGGACGCCCACGGTGACGCAATCGGACACCGCGACTCAAACGCTGACGGATACGCCGACGCTGACGCCCAGCCCCACGGTGACGGTGACCATGGTGTACTCGCCCACCAGCACGCCCACTTGGACGCCGACGGCGACGCAGACATCCACCTTCAGCCCGACGCCGACGCCCAGCGACACGGCCACGGTGACGGACACGGCGACGCAGACGTCCACGTTCAGCCCGACGCCGACGCCCAGTGACACGGCCACGGTGACGGACACGGCGACGCAGACGGCCACTTACAGCGCGACTCCGACGCCCAGCGACACGGCCACCGTGACGCCCACGGTGACGCAGACGCCCAGCTGGACCAACAGCCCGACGGTGACGCCGACGCCGATCCCCGTGCCTTACCAGTTGGTGATCGAGGTCTACAATTCCGCCGGGGAGCTGGTGCGGACGCTGTTCAATGGCTACGCCAGCCAGTTGCCCCAGACGCTGGCGTTCGCGGGGGGCAACGACGTGGTGCAGGAGGGCACGGTGCCGGTGACGTTGGTGCTGCCGGGACAGGGGACGGGGACGCCGGAAAGCTGGGATGGGACCAACAACGGCAGCCAGATGGTGAGCAGCGGGGTCTATTACATCAAGGCCACGTTCAAGGACCCGTTCGGGGATGTGACGACGCTGGTGAAGCCGGTGACGGTGCTGGCCGGGGCGGGCAAGCAGAGCCTGAACCTGTACAACAGCGCGGGGGAGCTGGTGCAGAGCATCGACCTGTCGGGGGCGCAGAAGCAGGCGGTGAGCTTCTCGCTGGGGAAGACCACGCTGGCGGAGAGCGCGCAGGCGAACGGGGCTGCGGGGGACGCGGTGCAGGTGACGGTGACCTACGCCGACGGCAGCAAGGGCGTGTTCTGGTGGGACGGGCGTGGCTTGGACGGGAAGGCGGCTTCATCGGGGACGTACACGATGCAGCTGTTGGTGGATCAAGTGGGCGGGACCAAGGTTCAGGCGGCGACGATCATGGTGATCAAGGCGCCGGCGCCGGCGTTGAGCCAGCAGCCTAAGCTCGGGCCGAATCCGGCGACGGGGGATGGTGTGCCTGGGCTGGGTAAAGTTTTCTTGCTATCGTACCCTTTGGGCGAGCTCACGGATGTCCGGGCCACCCTTTATGATGAGGCGGGCGAAAAGGTGTCCGAAGGCTATGATGGGGCCGGATCGGGAGTGGTTCAGCTGGGTTATGGGCGCTGCTCGGGGGGCGTTTACGTGGCCGTACTCGAAGGCCGGCGTATGGATGGTTCCGCCTATCGCACCATGCTTAAGGCCGCCATTGTGCGATGATCTAGTCGAGAGCGTGAGGAATTGAGGGTAATAGTTATTAATTTTAGGCAGTAATTTTAAATTGAACAAAATATTTGCCTAACTCTACATTTAGTTAAACACTTTGTGATTTAGAGCAAAAACTTCGGCGCAGTCACCATCGATATACACGAGACTTTACGTAGATCCTGTTGGAGAGCATCGATGGCGATGGTCGCCTCGGCGTTGAGGCAACCGTGGGGTACGTCATGCTGCCTTGTAACATTGACCTGCGTCATTTCAAGATTCGGGCTTTACTTCAGTTAGTGTTCCTTAGCTTTGGCTTGAGCCTGAGCGGGTTTGCCCACGCGGCGAGCATCTTGATCTATTACAACGGCGCCGATCCGTGGGGCGCGCATGTGAGTTCGGAATTGGCCCCGGCGCTGACCGCTGGCGGCAACGTTGTCACCCTGATAAACGTGAATGGCAGCTATGGCTGCCCGGGCAGCTTCAATGCCCCCCTGGAAGTCTGGTCCAACTATGACCAGGTCTGGGACGACCGTTTCATCAATGCCCAGGTGGGCTGCCCCTATGGCGGGGGGGCGGCCGATTACTGGGGGCCTTGCTGGACGACCCAGGCCCAGGCTTACCTGGAAGCTTGCGGCAAGATGCATGTGATGCTGGAGAACGCCGCCTACGCCACCCGTAACACGGGCGTGGCCAGCTTCCTGAATGCGGTGGGTGCGACCACCGGCTTCGCGCCATGCAACACCGGCGCCACCGCCAACGACGTGTATGACAACCTGCAGCACACGCCCTTGACCGGCCTGGCGGGCGCCACCACCTTGGTGACTTTCGCTGCGGGGGGCGTGCCCCTGGCCGACATGACCGGGGCGGAGACCGTCTTCGCCCATGTGGCATCGCCATGGAATACCGCCAACGCGGACCGGGCCCTGGCGGTGGGCTTCAATGGCCAAGCCGCCATGCCGTCGCTGGTGGGGCCAGCCTGCAGCATCGGCAAGCTGGCGGTGACCACGGATCAATCCATGTTCGATGGCGGCACCTATGGCGGCGGTGACGCGACCTTGACCAACGTCTACTATCAAAGCGTGGCCAACTGGCTCGGCAACGCCCCTTGCCCCTGCGGCACCCCTTCGAACACGCCCACCGCGACCCCTACCGCCACCCCCAGCCCTTCGCGTACCGCGACGCCGACCGCGACGCTGACCACGACCTCCAGCGACACCCCCTCGCCATCCCCCACGGGCACCGCGAGCGCCTCGCCTTCGGCGTCGCCGACCGCGACGGGAACGCGGACCCCCAGCATCACCCTTTCGGCCACCCCAACGGCGAGCCCCACGCCATCAGCGTCACCCACCGCGACGCCCACGGGCACGCCGTCGCGGACGGCGACAGCCACCCTCACGGCGACCCAAAGTGCGACGCCGAGCAGCACGCCCACCAGCACGGTCACGCTGACGGATACGCCGACGGCGACCATGAGCATCACGCTCACCGATACCGCCACCCGCACCGCGACCGCGACGGCCACGCTCACGGCCACGCAAAGCGTGACCCAGAGCGCCACGCCCACGGTCACCGCGACCGCGACGGCCACGCTCACGGCCACGCAAAGCATGACCCAGAGCGCCACGCCCACGGTCACCGCGACCGCGACGGCCACGCTCACGGCCACGCAAAGCGTGACCCAGAGCGCCACGCCCACGGTCACCGCGACCGCGACGGCCACGCTCACGGCCACGCAAAGCGTGACCCAGAGCGCCACGCCCACGGCGACCGCGACCGCGACGGCCACGCTCACGGCCACACCAA
>Ga0302319_10008281_pt1 | contig 20265 bp, 8 predicted proteins | sample Bog_T0_2_FD_203319 | JGI IMG/M metagenome (GOLD analysis project Ga0302319, IMG submission 203319) | Peat permafrost microbial communities from Stordalen Mire near Abisko, Sweden - Bog_T0_2 | ecosystem: Environmental > Terrestrial > Soil > Wetlands > Peat | place: Sweden: Abisko, Stordalen Mire... | reverse complement strand
TCGGTGCAAATGGTTGCGTCTACCCTGGACTCCGGCGAAGTCAAAAAACAAGGCCAACTCAACAGCAATATCAATGACCAACTGGATCAGAATATTCTGCCGTATTTCTGCACGGAACCGGCGTTTCTCCGTACCCTCCTTCACGATCTCATCTCGGGAAACTCGATGCCGCACCCGAATAATTTGGAAGAGACAGGAGAAATCGAGTTCGGATCGAGCTGGGTCGACTTCATCCTCACCTCTGCGAACACCTGGCAACGGCCCATTGAGGATTTCACACTAATCATCGAGCGCCCAAGATCGGAGCAGGGTGGGAAAGTGCTGATCAGCTTTTGCTCGCCTGCCAGTGGCAAGGTGGACAAGCTCGACGCCGATCACTTTCAGGTTCACTTGACCAACTTTGTTCCCACCTCGGAACTGCACATTGGCTTCTTCGATACACCCTTGCCCAAGCCCGCCCTGCCAACGGCGGTCAAGTAGGCGGGCGGGAGTGTTACCTCTTCGAAGGGTTCCGGCTGTGGCTTCGCGGCGTCCCAGCCTTTCCGCAAGAAAAAGCGGAAAGGCCGGGGTGAAGCCGCTTGCGCGCGAAGATGCCTTGCAGCCGCCGGCCTACTTGTAAATCACGGGAATGAAGTGCTGCTCCTGATAGGGCGGGCGGACGTATTCCGACTTCACCAGCGGGGGCAGTTCCAGCGCCTCGGGAGTGAGATCTTTATAAGGAATCTTGGAAAGCAGATGGCGGATGACGTTGAGGCGGGCAGCTTTTTTGTCTTCGGAGTTGACAACGAACCAAGGGGCTTGCTTCTGGTCGGTTGCGTTGAACATATCGTCCTTGGCGCGGGAGTAATCGGCCCAGTGCTTGCGCGACTCCAGGTCCATGGGGCTGATCTTCCAGCGCTTGGTGGGGTTGGTCATGCGCTCCTGAAAGCGGCGCTCCTGCTCCGCGTCGCTCACCGAGAACCAATACTTGATGAGGACGATGCCGGACCGCACCAACATGCGCTCGAACTCCGGGCAGGTGAGCAGAAACTCCTGATACTGGGCTTCAGTACAGAATCCCATGACGCGCTCGACGCCGGCACGGTTATACCAACTGCGATCAAACAAGACGATCTCGCCCGCCGCGGGCAGATGAGGAACATAGCGCTGGAAGTACCACTGGGACTTTTCGCGCTCGGTAGGCGTGCCAAGCGCAACGACCTTGCAGATGCGCGGATTGAGCGATTCGGTAATGCGCTTGATGGCGCCGCCCTTGCCGGCCGCATCCCGGCCTTCAAAAAGCACAACGACTTTCAGGTGTTCATGGCGAATCCACTCCTGAAGTTTGACCAGTTCAACCTGCAGGCGGATGAGTTCTTTTTCGTAGTCGCAGTCTTTGCCGATGCGTTTTACGTTGGCGTCGGCCGGCGGCAACAGTGGCGGGGAAAGATCCTTGCCGTTCACCGGCGGTTTCTTTTGGTCGATGCCGTCGGCTTTCTTCTTGTTCTTGTCTCCCATGGTTCCTCCTCCAAGTTGGCGGCGTAGTTCCTCCAAAGGCAACCGTCTAATCCATGAACGGAGCGCAGGATTGACCACTGACCGCTATTCAGTCGATTTGAACGATTCAAGTTCTCACTTTGCCGGAAGCGATGGGCTTCGGCAGGACCGGAAACTGGGTGGTATTCAATGCTATAAAAGGGTCGCTGGGAGCCCTGGATTTCAGGCCTGTCGCAACAGCATACATCATTTCTTGTAACGCTCCTGTAATGTTTCACCGATTTTCCGCAGGGTTGGCGAGATTGCGGGTATGGCAGTGAATGCGACATCTGGGCCGCCATGGATTGCATCGCGGTATACGCTCCCCACTGCGTCTCGGAATTCAGCCTGCGATCGTCGGCGCTGCCTCGACAGATTCCACGCGCACTTTCCCGATGCGGCGGCCTTCCATCGCGACGACGGTGAGACGGCGGCCCGCGTAGGTTACATTTTCCCCGGCCTCGGGGAGGTGGCCCAGGCGCATCAGCAGAAAGCCGGCGAGGGTCTCCACGCCGCCATCGCGTGGCAGGCTCCATTGCATCTGGGTTTCCAGGTCGCGCAGGTTCACGCCGCCGTCCATCAGCAGCGCGCCTGAGGCGGTGGCCAGCGCGGGCAGGGCGGGCGAGTCGAACTCGTCCTCGAGTTCGCCGGTAAGCTGCTCGATGGCGTCCTCGGCCGTGACCAGTCCGACGGTGGACCCGTATTCGTCCACAACAATCGCCATGTGGCGGCGGCGCTGCTGGAAGTCGCGGATCAGGTCGAGGGCGCTCTTGGTTTCAGGCACGACCAGGACTTCGCGCATGACCTGACTGAGCTTGAGTTCAAGAAAAGAAGCGGAAGGTCGAACACGCTTGGGCGTCTCCCAGGTCTCAGAAGCGAGCCCTGTGGCACCCGGCGGATTGGACCGGAAGAACATGAGCCGGGCGAGATCCTTGGAGTAGACAACGCCGACGATGTGTTCCGGGCCGCGGGTCTCGTCGTACACGGGAACGCGGGAATGCAGCCGGTCAATGACTTTGGCGCTGGCTTCCTCGAGCAGCATGTTCGAGGGGAGCGAGAAGATCTTCTGCCGCGGGGTCATGATCTCGCGGATGGAAACCTCATCCAATTCAAGAGCGCGGTGGATGAGCGTCTCTTGAAACTTGGGCAGCAGGCCCATGCGGCGGGCAGCGGTAGCGATGAGCTTGAGTTCATCCGGCGAGTGGACCTGGGCGCGCTCGCTGATGGGAATATCGAAGGCGCGGAGAATGATGGCGGCCGAGACCTTGAGGGCGCGCACGGCCGGTCGGACCATGGTCATGAAGACCAGCATGGGCGGCGCAACGGCCACGGCGAGCGCTTCGGCGCGGCGTAGCGCGAGAGACTTGGGAACCAGTTCGCCCACCACCACATGGAAGTAGGTGATGAGGGCAAAGCCGAGAGTGATGGCGGCGACGTGAGCGTAGAGGAGCGCGTGGGGCTGGGTGAGGGACAGAGCGCCGAACCAGCCCATGAGAACCGAGGCTGCCAGCGGCTCGCCAAGCCAGCCCAGAGCTAGGGAACAGAGCGTCACTCCCAGTTGCACGGCGGGCAGAAAGTCGTCCAGATCCTGCTGCAAGACGCGGACAGCGCGGGCTCCGGGTACGCCGGCGGCCAGCAACTGCTCAATGCGCGTATCGCGGATGGAGACCAGCGCGAACTCGGCAGCCACAAAAAAGGCGTTGGCCAGAATGAGCAGGGCCACAGCGACAAATTGCAGCGGAAGCAGACCATGCATCTTGCCTGTGAGCATAGCATTTCGGGGATCAGGGGTGGTCATCCAGCCGATGAGTACCGGCGTTTATTGATAGCTGGAATCCGGCGGCGCGGCAAGCTCGGCGAGCCGTTCCAGCACTTCGCTAGTAAAAGCGGAATTCAGCTTTCGCGGACGAAAAACGCGGCCTGCAAACGGTCAAAGAATTGGTGTTGGAGTTCCAGGGAAGGATGCGGCGACGTCGCGGGAGGTGTGTGCTTCGTTGGGATTGGTGGACCTGATCGGGATCGAACCGATGACCTCTTTCATACCATAGTCCCGATTCAATGTACTTTCGCCTCCTCAGCAAAATCTGTGGGCATTTTTCAGTTCAGTAATCGTCCAGGCATTTGATATAGCGCGACTTCGATGCCGTTGCATGTGCAAATCCGTAAGCGCCGTCTGGTTATCGCTCGGACTTTGTTGTTGAGGCCCTCGACGGCGGTGCTGGATAGATCGCCCCGCGCGGTGGCCAGTTTGCCGGCCTCGCCGCATCGCTAGAACTACGCCCGCTCCAACCCGGCCGCTACCCTCCATGTTCAACTCGTAAGGCAGGCTTTAGGCTCAACTCTTCCGGCCGCTCGGGGATTGAATCGCTCGATTGAGCTTCTCCATTTTCGCGGATGAAGAACCTTCCTGCAAGGTGACGAGCCGATCGGCAGGGACGTTCCTGTGGACTTCGACTGAACCGAGAGGCCAGCGAACTTCGAGTTCGACCGATTCGGCGGAGCCAAGCCCGAAGTGGAGGCGCGGATCGTTGGCGGAGACATAACTGGACTGGCTCATGACTTCCTGAACCTGTATCTTGCTTCCACTGCGGATGGTCACTCTGGCTCCGATGGCGCTTCGATTGCTCTTGGTCCCATGGAGGCGGACCTTGATCCAGTGATTTTCCGCGGGCGCATCGTTGCGCAGCAGGGACGGCGGTTCGTTCTGATTCATGATGAGAATGTCGAGGTCGCCGTCGTTGTCGAAGTCTCCGAAGGCGCATCCCCGGCTGACGTGGCGGGCGTTGAGGGCTGGCTGGCTTGTTTCGTCGATCTGGAGAAAGGTTCCATTGCCAAGGTTGCGGAAGAGGATACGCGGCCCGCGGCGGGGATATTTGGGGCTGACTGCCTCGAGCTCGGGATACACCTGGCCGGTGACAAGAAAGATGTCAGGATTGCCGTCATTGTCCAAATCGACCAGGCCCACGCCCCAGCTGACGAATCGTCTTTCGTGGATGAGCCCGGCACGAGCGGTAACATCCTCGAACTCGCCCTTGCCCTGGTTATGGTAGAGGCCCGTGGGTTGATTCATGTAATGGGTTCGCACAATATCCAGATGTCCATCGCAGTCATAGTCGCCGATGCCAACGCCCATGCCGGCCATCTCCTTGCCATCGTCGTTCAGTGCAACTCCCCGCAGCAAAGCTTCTTCGCGAAATGTGCCGTCGTGGTTGTTCATCAACAGCAGGCTTGGGGTTGTGTCACAGGCTACGAAAATATCCGGCCATCCGTCTTCATCCACATCGAAGGCGGCGGCGGTGAGGCCATACGAGCCATGGAGTGCGCCTACGCCAGACTCCTTCGTTACGTCGGTAAACGTGCCGTCTCCGTTGTTGCGGTAGAGCAGGTGGTAAGGCAGCGGGAGGCCGCTTGGACCGCAGTTGACTGGAACGCCTTCAAAATTGCAGTTGGGGCGTTCGATGGAAGGCGTGGGCATTTTGGCCAGATCCACATCGGCGTAGTTGGAGACAAACAGATCGAGCCAGCCGTCGCGATTGTAGTCGACGAATGTGCATCCGGTGCCGAAGCGAGTGGATTTACTGCCCAGGCCTGCTTGCGCAGTCACGTCGGTGAAGGTTCCATTGCCGTTGTTGCGGTACAGGCGGTTTTGTCCGAAGTAGGTGAGGAAGAGATCTTCGAACCCGTCGTTGTTGTAGTCGCCGACACAAACTCCGACCGCCCATCCGGCGTCGGTCAAGCCCGACTCTGCGGTGACGTCGGTGAAAGTTCCGTCGCGGTTGTTCCGGTAGAGGCGATTGCTTGCACCGGGAGGAATGCTTTCCAGGCGGCGGCCTCCGAGGATGAAAACGTCCATCCATCCATCGTTGTCGTAGTCAATGAAGGCGCAGCCTCCGCCCATGATCTCGGTGAGATAGGTGGCAGTCGTGCCCTCCCCGTAGGGCATGACCTTTGTCAGGCCGGCTGACTCGGCTACATCCACAAAGTGCGAGAAGGGGGGTAGTTCCGCAGCCACGGGAGCGAGGGCCGGAGCCTTGCTACGGAGCATGGCAGCGGCAAGAACTCCAGGTACAGATCGCAGCAGACGCCTGCGTGACCAGGCGCGGGAAGATCTGAACGAGGCAGGCATTGGTTCGGAAAGTCCTCCCATGAATGCGAGCGGAGCCGGCTGTTGTTATTCCGGCTCGATCAATCCGCTACGGACTGACCCATACGGTTTGAGTGTAGCCGCAACGGGCTAGTCCTGGGCCTTCCGCACATTCATGGCCCGGGATGAGCATCTGCAAGCGCCTGCGTTAGCTGCCGCGCTTTGGCATTATCCGGATCGATTTCGAGTGTGCGGGCCAAAGCCTGATGAGCTTCCTGCCATTTACTCTCGCTGGCGAGAGTAGCGGCCAGATTTATCCATGCAACGACGTAGGAGGGCGAGGCACGGACCGCGGCGCGGAAATAGGCCTCGGCTTGCACAGCGTCGCCGTCTCGAACGGTAAGATAACCCATCTGGTTCAAGGCTTCGGCGAAATTGGGGCTCAATTGAATGGCCCGCTGAAGCGCCGCCCGCTCTCCCGGTATATCGTTCATTTTGTCGAGAGCCTTTGACAGCTTGTATGAGAGAAGCGGCTCATTGGGGTCGGTTTCGAGCGCCTCGTGGTATAGGGACGCAGCCTTGGCCGGATCGCCCGCGGCCATGGCTTGGTCACCAACTTCGGCTTTGCCGGCGGCCTGGGTTTTGTCGGATCGCGCCGTCTTCAATTGCTGGTAGATGCGCAACTTTTCCTTGGCCCCATCTTCATCGCCCAGGCGCTGGAGAACCTTTGCCAGATCGTACTGAACCTCCGGCTCACGGTCACCTAGGGCAATTGCTTTCTCAAACTGTTGCTTCGCGGCGGGCAGGTCGCCGAGTTTCGCCAAAATGCTTCCGAGTGCATCGTGGGCCTCAAAGTAGTTCGGATTCAGGGCAATGCAGCGCTCCAGATGCGCGCGCGCGGCCTCATAATCCGCTTCGCTCGATTCCAGGACGGCGTTCAGGTACAGCACCTCCCACTGATTGGGATAGGCCGCAAGCAGCTTGCGCCCGAGTTCGGCAGCATTGGCGGCGTGGCTTGAGACCAGGGCGTGCAGGTAAAGAATCTGCGTCGCCAGGTCGCCGGGATGCTTCTGGAGAGCCAGATCGAACACGGCAAAGGCTTCCCGGTCGCGGCCATGAAGCATTAGCACGAGGGTCAACTCATTGGCAATGGGTAGCGAATCTGGATCGTTGTTGAGGCCTTCGCGGAGCACCTGGGCCGCAGCGTCGAGTTGGGCGGTGCCTGCATAAGCAACACCCAGATTGAAGCTTTGCTGCGGAGTTCGCACGCGGCTGCTACCGGGCTTGTCGAGCAGGCCAATCACGGCAGGGTAGTCCTTCTTGTCGATCAGATCCTGGGAGAGCGAATCGAGGGCGGGTGCGGAATCTGGATCGATGGCCAGAGCCGCGCGCCACTCCTCCTCGGCTTCAGAAGTCTTCTTCATCCGGCCCAGGAGCGCGGCAAGAACCAGGTGGGGACGAATATCGTTTGCATCCAGCCGTATTGCCTGATTCAGCGGCGCAAGAGCCCGATCATCCTGACCGGCGGAACAGAGACTCAGTCCCCACAAATAGGCAAGCGAAGCCGACTTCGGCTGCAATCGGAAAGCCGAGGCAAAGGCGGTGGCGGCGCAGTCAAATCGCTTTTGGTCAGCGAACCAGTTTCCCAGGCTGGCATAGCTTTCACTGGTGTGCTTAGCCTTCAGACGGCCCTGCAACTCAGGCGAGGCGATGCACGCGGCACTTGCAAGCGCAAATGGACCAGACAGAAGCAGAATTGCCGCTGCAATGCATACCAGCCCAACCTGAGTTCGCGCTTTCATTTTCAGCGTCGTTGTCCGATGAGATTTCATTGGCGGTCGTTTCCCACTGCTTAAGAGCAACACTACTGCCTGTGCATACTGCCAGGCACATGCACAGTTTACATTCCTGCGAAGAGACAAGCTAAATACGAAAATCGGACTAGAGCCCGTGCCTGGGCGGGGTGAAAGATATTGCTCGCAACCGCAACAAGAGGCGGCTTCACGGACCGTAGGTGCACAGCACCGCATGAACGGAAAAAATCTGTGCCGATCCTATATTTGGCGGATAAATGACGTCATCAGGCCGGATTTGGCCAGACTAGCAAGCCATGAAGCGTATTGTTCGACTCGCCTCAGAGATTTCGCTTCTGAGGGTTGTGGAAAACACAGGCGGGAGTGTTAATCAGACGAGCACGGCGCACGTGGCCAAGATCGCGCTCGGAAGATGGCCCGGGTCCCCGATGGCGCGGGTCTTTCTTGGTGCGCGGATTTCAGTTGACACGGTAGCAATCCGGCGCTAGTATTCCGCTGTTCCATTTAATCGGGTTTCTGAAGCGCTGGATTGAAAACGGTTTCAGAAAGTCTGAAAACGGTTTCATGAAGCCTTTCGGCACAATTACAGGGGGATTTTGAACCCGATGAATGCGTCAATGGGTACTAATTTGAGGAGGAAGTCATGCACTTGATCTACGCAAAGGGATTCAGAGCCCTGCTGTTCGCAGTCGTACTCGGCTTCGTCAGCTCGGCGGCCTTGCTCTTCGGACAAGGCACAAGCGGCAGCTTGACCGGTCAGGTTACCGATGCTTCGGGTGGCGCCATTCCAGGCGCGGCTGTCGCCCTTACCAATGTCAATACGAACTACACGCAAAATAAGGTCACCGATGGACAGGGAGTCTACCTGTTCAACCTGGTGGCGCCCGGCCAATACGTGCTTACGGTCGCGGCCAATTCCTTCTCTCAGTACGTGCAGAAGGGTATTGTAATCAACGCCAACCTTTATGCTACGCAGAATGTCCAGTTGAAGGTGGCGACAGCCAAGGGCGAGACCGTCACGGTGACCGCCAACGCCGAACTGATCGACACTACGACGGCTGAACTGGGCATGACGATCAACGAGCAGTCGGTGAGCGACTTGCCGCTGCTCAACCGCGACCCCTCCTCTGTCGCTCTGCTGTCGCCGGGCATACTCGACGGCAACAAGGCCGGCGTTGCCTGGCAACAGAACGGCTTCTCATTTCCCAATGAATCTGTGACCTCCTCCAATGGCGGCCGCATCGGCAGCACGTTCTACATGCTCGACGGCGTCTCGAACATGGACACCTACCTGGGCTCCAACTCGCCCACGCCCAACTCCGACGCCACCCAGGAGTTTCGCCTGATCTCCAACAACTTCAGCGCCGTGTATGGCTTCTCGACGGGCGGCGTGGTTTCCATGGCCACCCGGAGCGGCACCAACAACTGGCACGGCGGCCTCTTCGAATTCATGCGCAACGGAGATTTCGACGCTGGGGACTTTATCAATCACCACCAGGACACCTATCGGCAAAACAAGTTCGGCGGCTATGTCGGCGGACCTGCCCTCAAGGACAAGCTCTTCTTCTTCTTCAACTACCAGGGAACCGTCCAAGTCGGCGGCCCCGGAACAACGAGTAACTCCACCACCACGCCCACCGTGCAGATGATGAACGGTGACTTCAGCGGGCTCATCGACTATGCTCAGGCCCACAATGCCGGTTGCGGCTCGGGTTATGGCGCAAGTGCAGTCCAGTCAACCAACTGCGGCTGGCTGAACGGACCATTTGCGACCATCAATGGGAAGCCCAACCAGCTTATCGGCGGCGCGGCCTCGCTCGATCCGGTGGCCGTGCAGTTTACCAACGATGGGCTGCCGGGCCACACTGCCGCGGCTTCAGGGACTGCGACTCCGACCTCCTCGGCCCAAAATCTGGCCGGCGGAATGCTCTACGCATCGGCCAACCTGGCGAATTCCAAGTTCAACGAGTACACGGCCAAGGTGGATTACGATCTGACCAAGAGCCAGCGTCTCACGCTGCGCTCGTTCATTGACAAGTTCGTGCAGCCTGCCGGCGACACGCCGGGCAATGTCCTCTCCGTGATCAACATGACCAACTGGAGCCAGACCTTCGGCGAGCAAATGTGGTACTTCAACGAGATCGCGCAGCACACTTGGACGGTGAACCCCACCACGGTGAACGCTTTCACAGGTTTCTGGACCCAGCAGAGTGCGCATAATGGCACCCCGGTCGTCGACCATAACGGCAAGAACATGTGCTGGTCGCGCTATATCAACATCACCGAGCCGGGCTGCTACATGGAAGGCGCATATTTCGGCAGCTCCAACGGCGGCTGGACTGAGCCCTCGAACGAAGTTCGTGGCACCATCGGCTTCTCCGACACGCTGATCAAGACCATCAAACGTCATACCATATCGGTGGGCATCGATTTGATCCATCAGCGCGCAGTCGAAAACGCATCCGACTATCCGGCCGACGCCATCATCGGCTTCGGCGGCGGCTATACCGGAAATGGCGTGGCCGATTGGCTCATGGGTTACATGGGCAACTACGAGCAGGGCGCGGGCGAACTCGCCGACATCCAGGGATGGCAAATCGACCCGTATGTCAACGACGAGTTCCGCATCAAGCCCGGCCTGACTCTAACCCTTGGCTTGCGCTGGGATCCCGACTTCGCGCCCGTTTCTGTTGGAGGCCGTGGTACGGCTTTCGTGGCAGGCCAGCAGAGCTACATGTTCCCGGCAGCGCCTACGGGACTGATTTACCCCGGCGACACCAATATGAATGACGGCCTTCGCCCCAGCAGCACAAAGTTCTTTGAACCCCGCGTCGGCGTGGCCTATCAGCCCAAGAACATGCCCCGCACATCCTTCCATGCCGCATTCGGCTTGTTCAGCGCCCCGGTGCCTTATTCCGACTACAACCACGTCGTCGATATGGCGCCCTTTGCTCCGGCGTTCTCACCAAGTGCGCCGTCGAATACACCGATTTGCTCTACTGGCGGCGTAGTTGGTACCTGCACGCCCAACACCGGCCAAGCGATCGCCGGATACATGAACTTCCACAATCCATGGGCAACCCCGTCGTTCGGTACACCCCACGGCAACCCATTCGGCACCGGCCCCGGCCAGATTCCGTGGGCCAACCCCACCTACAAACCGCCGATAAACGCTCAGATTCCCGGCCCGATCTACGAGCAGGATTCCTTCAGCCGGGACTTCAAGTCGGGCATGACCCAGGCCTGGAACGCTTCCGTGGAGCAACAGATCAACGGTGTGACTGCGGTTCGCGTGGCCTACGTGGGCAGCCAGTCCTATCACCAGAGCTACGTGATGGATAGAAACGCCCAAACCTACAGCTACTGCACCTACTACAACAACCCCAACTGCCCAGTGCCATCGGAAACAAACCTCCTCAATGGCACCCTTAAACTAGCCAGCTATCCGTTCCCCGCATTCACCCAAATCCTGGAATACGACAGCGGGGCCACGGCCAGCTATCACTCTCTGCAGGTTACCGCTCAGCGGCGCATGTCCCATGGCCTCCAGGCGCAGTCCAGCTTTACCTGGCAGAAGACGATCGACGTGGCAAGTTTCGCAGACATTGCCGGCGAAACAAGCGGAATGACCAACCCCAAGAACCTGCGCTGGAGCCGCGGCGCAGCCAACTCAAATATCCCGTTCACATGGACAAGCAACTTCATTTACCACAGTCCGGAACTGAAGAGCCAGAGCCTGCTTGTGCGCGAAGTGCTCGCAGGCTGGGAAGTCAGTCCCATCATTACCTGGCAGTCGGGCACGCCGTTCAGCATCGGTGCGGGTAACAGCTTTAATGCCTACGGCGAGGCGAACAAGGGCGACGGCTGCTTCAACGGATGCAGCGCCGACCGGGCCGACCGCGTTCCCGGAGTGCCTCTGAAGGTACGCCAAGGCGGGCGCTCTCGCTGGACGAAGGATTACTACAACGAGGCTGCGTTTACCACCCGTCACGACGGAACCTACGGCAATAGCGGCCGCAACATCATCCAGGGGCCTCCGGGCTTCAACGTCGACTCGTCGCTGATGAAGAACTGGTCGATCCTTGAAAAGTACCAGCTTCAGTTCCGCTTCGAGTTTTACAACACCCTCAACCACCCCATCATGGCTAATCCGGGCGCCAATCCTGGCGATGCGGGTGGCAGCTCGAACGCCGAGATCGGCGGCTACCATGGCGGCTTCGGCGGCACGAACAACACCACTCGTATAGGCCAGGCTGCTCTGAAACTGACCTTCTAACCAATTCACTGGCCCGGGCGGCGCACTTCGCTGCCCGGGCTTTTTCTTTCTCCAAAAACGGCGATCCACGGTATCTTGACGCAAGGCCTTCCTTCCGGCAGTGCGGTTCTATGATGGTTTCATGGGTCACAGTGCGAGCGTGGACCCGGAGGTTCAACAAATGCTCGATTCAATGTCCAAGGCCCCCGATCGGCGCTGGCGTTTCCTCGCGGCAGTTGGAACCCTCCTAGCAGCCCTTCTCGTCTATTCCTTTCTTGTCCCCTTTCACAGCAAAGCTTCCGGGAGCAGTCAGGCTGCCTCCTCAGCCGACGCAAAAGCCGCGCTTTGGCCCATATCCATCGACTATCCCCAGGACGGCTCCATCTTTCCGCCGGGGATTACACCGCCCACGTTTCTCTGGCGCGATGCGGCAGCTAACTCCTGGCAAATCGAGGTTGCGTTCGCAGATCACTCCGCTCCTATTCATGTTGAATCCGCGGGGGAACGGATGCGCGTCGGAGCCATCGATCCAGAGTGCGTGAGCGATACCAATGAGCCGCCAAAGTTGACGCCCCAACAGGCGGCTTCCTGGACGTGGACACCCGATCCAGCCACCTGGGCGGCAATTCAGGCGCGCTCTGCAAGCCAGCCGGCCACGGTGACGATTACCGGCTATAGCAATGCACAGGTCGCTACCTCGCAGGCGCTGACTTCACTGTCCACTTCGGACGATCCGGTGGGTGCGCCGATCTTCTACCGGGATGTGCCGCTGATGCCGAGTCAAGGCGCTAACGGGACGGTGCAGCCTTTATCTCCGGCGGCAATTCATCTGATTCGCTGGCGCCTGCGGGATATTCGCCAGCCGGAAAGTCGCACGCTCTTGACCGACATGCCCACCTGCGCCAACTGCCACTCCTTTTCCGGCGACGGCAAGACCATGGGCATCGACGTCGATGGTCCGGCCAACGACAAAGGCCTTTACGCCGTTGTTCCGGTTGCGCGGCACATGTCGATTCAGAACAAGGATATTGTGCAGTGGAATACCGACGGCCAGGCGGGAAAAGTTCGCGTTGGATTCATGTCCCAGGTCTCCCCGGATGGGCGTTACGTCGTGAGCACCTTTGCCGGCTCTGCGCTCGACGTTTCCAACACCTATTACGTCACCAACTTCAAGGACTATCGCTTTCTCCAGGTCTTTTATCCGACGCGAGGAATTCTGGAGTGGTATGACCGGGCCGCCGGCAAACGCCAGCCACTGCCCGGCGCGGACGATCCGCGCTATGTTCAAACGGATGGAGTCTGGAGTCCCGACGGCAAGTACATCGTCTTTGCCAGGGCTGAAGCGAAGGACCCTTACCCGGAAGGCCAAAAGAAGGCGGTGCGCGCCAACGATCCGAACGAGACCCAGATCCAGTACGACCTGTACCGAATTCCGTTCAACGAGGGAAGGGGAGGCGTGCCCGAAGCCATCGCAGGCGCATCGCAAAACGGAATGAGCAACAACTTTCCCAAGGTTTCGCCGGATGGGCGGTGGATCGTCTTCGTGCAATGCCGCAATGGCCAGCTCATGCGTCCCGATAGTCAGTTATGGATCGTGTCCTTCGACGGCGGCCAGGCACGCCGTTTGCGCGCGAACACGCCGCTCATGAATTCGTGGCACAGCTTCTCTCCCAACGGACGCTGGCTGGTATTTTCATCGAAGGCCAGGTCGCCGTATACTCAGATGTATCTGACGCACATCGACAAGGATGGGAACTCAAGCCCCGCCATTCTCATCGACAACGCCACCGCGGCAAACCGTGCGGTGAACCTGCCCGAATTCGTCAACACGGCTGGGGATGGAATCGAAGATATTCAGGTTCCCGCTGTCGATCTCTACAAGTTGATCGACGAGGCCATGCAACTGGAGGAAAAGGGAGAGAATGACCAGGCCCTCGCGATCTGGAAGAAGGCGGTGGCGCTTGATCCGGGAAATGCAAAAGTTCAGAACGGCCTGGGGATATCGCTTTACGTTCATGGCGAAATCCAGGAGGGGTTCGAACACCTTCGCCTGGCGGTACGCTTCAACCCCATGTCGGCTCAAAACCGCTTCGTTCTGGGCAGGTTCATGCTGGATCAGGGCCATGCGGAGCAGTCGTTGCCGGAACTACAGGCAGCCATTGAGATCAGGCCGCACTTCGAATCCTGCGAAGAGGCCCTGGGCAGCGCTTATGAAGCCCTGGGCAACAGTCTGGAGGCTCTTTCCCACTGGCGGAAGGCTCGCCTGATTGACCCGAGTCGCGTGAGTGCTACCCTTGGCGCAGCCTGGGTTTTGGCCACGGCGCCGGATGTATCGGTTCGCAACGGCGCAGAAGCGGTGTCGCTGGCCGAGAGCGCGAAGACTCTCGCGCCTCCCGACGATCCGGACATACTCGATACGCTGGCCGCTGCGTACGCTGAGAACGGGCAATTCGCGAGGGCTGCGGCCTCAGCGACACGCGCTCTCGAGTTGGCAGGTGCGCGGGGAAACTCGGCCCAGGCAGCCGCGATTCGCGCCCGCCTGCTGCTGTACAAGGAAAGCAAGCCGTATCGCAGTGAGCGGCCATCCGGCGTTGGCCAACCATCCGCGGCGAGCGTCTCCTCTTCGCGGGGAAGACAATGAGCGACATGCCCTGCATGGGGCGCGCGTGCCCAGCAGCACCCGTTGCGCAAACGCGCCATCTTTCATCTGGAACCGTAGCGTCGAGCCAATCCAGAAGCTGCTGTCGCAGTCGCGGTAGATGCTTTCAAAGTCAGAATCGTTCGCCTTGGGCAGGGAAGCGACGCTCACCTTTGAGCGGGTCAGGCGCACCATTCCGGCTTGCGTGCCAATCCAGAGCACAACGGTCGGACTTTTGGCGGATATGTTCGCGCTCATAAAAAGGAGTAAGGTGTTGTTTCACGATGGCCGCACAATGGCCATCCAGGAGAAAGACGCAGTTGGTACGGAGCCTGTCATAATGCCACCCTATCGAGAATCAAAGACCATAGGCCCACGGTCTGGGAAGCAATGGAAGTGCAAGCTGGCTGGCGCAGCCCTGTATCTTATGCTCCTTGCGGCCGTGCCCTGCCATGCGCAGAGCGCAACGACAATTCAGATCGACGCAAGTCAGCCCTACACATATCCGGGGCCAGCGAGTTTCCTCGAAGGTTCGGCCAAGTCGCCATCGGGCAGCATCCTCGGCGTCAACAGCCGCTATCTCACGCTGGACGGAAAGCCTTGGCTTCCTGTGATGGGAGAGTTTCACTTCTCGCGCTACCCGCAATTGCAGTGGGAGGAAGAGATCCTGAAAATGAAGGCCGCCGGGGTCAATATTGTGGCCACCTATGCCATCTGGATTCATCACGAAGAGATCGAGGACCAGTTTGACTGGAAGGGACAACGCGACCTGCGCGCATTTACCCAGCTTTGCGCCAAACATGGCATGTACGTGCTTGCGCGGATCGGTCCGTGGGATCACGCGGAAGCGAGAAACGGGGGTTTTCCGGATTGGGTCGTCAAAGCGGGTCCAACGCGAATCAACGATAGGCGTTATCTTTCCGAGGTTCGTGCCTGGTACGGGCAAATCGGTCAGCAGCTCGACGGCCTCTTGTGGAAAAATGGCGGTCCGGTGCTGGGAATTCAACTCGAAAACGAGTATGCTCTGCGGGGGCCGGGCGCGGGCGAAGAACACATCCTGCAATTGAAGAAGATCGCGGTCGAGAGCGGCCTGGATGTTCCGTTGTATGTGGTCACCGGATGGGATAACGCCGTGGTCCCATTCGATGCGGTCCTTCCCGTGTATGGCGGCTATCCCGATGAGCCCTGGGACTCTTCAATCGCCAGGCTGCCGCCTCCCGAAGCTCACGCTTTTCGGTTTCAGAGTCGCGTCGCGGCAAACATCGGCGCATCCGGCGATCAGATTGCCGGATGGCGTTCGAGCCCATTTCTCACAGCGGAGGTCGGCGGCGGAAACGAAGTAACCTACCATCGCCGGCCGGTCATCGACCCCGATGACATTGCCGCGATGCTGCCCGTGATGCTCGGTTCGGGCGTGAACCTCTACGGCACGTATATGTTTCAGGGCGGCGAAAACCCCGATGGGATATTGACCGCGCTCCAGGAATCGCAAGCCACCGGCGATCCCAACGATGTGCCGGTCAAGTCCTATGACTTTCAAGCGCCGCTGGGCGAATTTGGCGAGGAGCGCGTTTCGTTCCGCAAGATGAAAGTTTTCCAATACTTCTTGAACGACTTTGGAGCGGATCTCGCTCCGATGATCGTCCATGCGCCAAACCGGATACCCAAGAACCCCGAAGATCTCACGGTTCCGCGCGCTTCCGTGCGCTCCCAGGGGGACGCTGGATTTATCTTCCTCAACAATCATGTGCGCGGCGCCTCGATGCCGGTGCGGCGGGGGGTGCAATTTGAGATCAAACTTCCAGATGGTTCACTCCTCGTTCCGCGGCGTCCGCTCGATGTTCCTTCCGGAGCATATTTCATTTGGCCGTTCAATTTGCGAGTGGACGGCATGACGATCCGTTACAGCACGGCACAATTGTTTACTCGCATCGAGAGCGGCGGCGCAACAACGCTTTACTTCGCCGCGGTTCCCGGTATCCCAGCGGAGTTCGTTTTCGACGCCCTCGGCATTCGCACCGTGCGAGCGGCGAGCGGCGAAATTGCCAGGGATTCAGGCACAGTTTCGGTAAGCGGAATCAAGCCGGGAGTCGAATCGCGGATCGATCTTGTATCGGGCGAGGGCAAGAAAGTTCGTGTTGTTGTATTGTCGGCGCAGGAGGCCGAGAATGCCTGGAAGGTGCGCATTGGCGGAACGGACCATCTGCTGATCTCAACCCAGGACTTCTTCGCGGATACCGAGTCCGCGCCAGGCCGCGTTTGGCTGCGTTCTCGCGGAACGCCTCAATTTGTCTTCAGCATCACGCCTCCAATTGCATCCGTGCCGATTGCCAATCTGCCTTTGACGCAGACCGCGGCCGATGGGCAGGTTGTCAGTTATATTGCCAGCGCCAAGCCGGCCAGCCCGGATCTGAAATACGAACAGATTCAGTCCGCGGGGACTGCGCCGCCGGTTAAAGCAGGGCCCGCTTTCCCATGGCGTCCAAAGGGCGTGGCGCAAGCCCCCACTGAAGCTAATTTTTCTCAGGCAGCCAAGTGGTTGCTCACTCTTCCACCAGGCGCCATGAGCGGTCTGAGCGGGCTGTTCCTGGAAGTCGACTACAGCGGAGATGTTGCGCAACTCAGCGTGGCCCACCGGTTGCTGACAGACGACTTTTACAATGGCCATCCATGGCTGGTCGGGCTTGACCGCTTTCTCAACCCACAGGGGGCCAGCACATTCGAGCTGAGCATCTTGCCGCTGCGAAAAGACGCGCCGGTCTACTTCGAGTTACCAAAGCCGCTGAGTTTTCCGCCGAATGGCCAGATCGATCAACTGAACGGTCTTCGGCTGGTGCCGGAATATCAACTGATTCTCAATACCGCGGGCCCAAACGATAAAAGTCGAGTGAAGCATGCGGAGGGATTGTAGCGCCAGGCGCGAAATGGATAAATGCGGGCCATGCTGAAGGTCTTGCTCCCCGTTGCAAACGGTCGGATTTGCGCTTGAAGGCCCATCGTGTTCAATCCGGGCCGCTTCCGCGCTTAGGCTGATTGTATCCCAGTTGCCGTGGAAACCGGGCGCGCCGGGATTCTGGCCTCCTGGAACCTTGGATCGGACTCCACCTCTCCGTCGCTTCGCCGGGGCGTCAGTTACTAAGAAGTACATAACTTATTTACCTTGACAGAGCCTAGCAAGCAACCTACGATCCATCCCGAAGGAGTTATGCATGAGTTTCCGTAAGATATTCTCTGTTGTTGCATTGTTAACAATCGTTTTCGCGGTCAAAGCGGGTGCGCAAACGGGGGCAGGTTCGCCACCAAAGTTCATGCCCGAGCAGATCGCCAAGATGCCGGTCAGGGCGCTGCCAGTTCAGGGCTTCAAGATACTTAAATCCGGCACGGGGTGGGTCTCCACGGGCAACCAACTGCTTTGGACCACCGACAACGGCGCGCACTGGAAGGACATCTCCCCCCCAAACCCAAATGTAGACCATTACGCCTCTGTCTTCTTCCACGACACGGAGACCGGCTGGGTGTTGTTTTCTCATCAGACTCAAGACGACGAACGACCTGAGCCAGTCGCCGATACACCATCAAGTGACTGGGGCTTTTCCTTCTCCTTCACAGCCGACGGGGGAACGACCTGGACAACAGCAAGCCTTCCGCCGTGGCGCGGAAGCCGCGGATTATCCGACCAGGGAGTCGTTGCTTTCGCGGATCGGCTCCATGGATGGATGAGCTTGGGAGTAGAAGGCAACACCATGACCGCTGGAAGCGCATTGCTTCTCACTTCGGATGGAGGCCGAACCTGGCGTGACACACCCGACGCCGAGACAGGTCCGGAAGGGAGAATCGAGGCAATTCTAGCCTTGACGGAGAAAGATATTTGGATTCTTGCTACGCCTGAAGGAGGCTCTGCGCTGTGGGCGACCCATGACGGGGGGAATAGCTACCAGGAGATTGTCTTGTCGCCACCCAAGGCGGTTGCGCCTGCCGATTATCCAACCTTCAGCCTGCCGGTATTTGCGGACAAGCTCAACGGCTATGTGGCCGTCACGTACTCGGGCAGGATAGGCGACAAATCGGCCGCAGTGCTTTTTGCCACTGCGGATGGCGGGCGCACATGGAATCCTGACCGGATACTATCTAATCTCATCCAAGGGGAGACGGTATCAACCACAGTCGCCGGCCCTGCGTGGTTGCTTCCCTTCGCGCCCCTAGGGACTCAACCAACCCTATTGAAGCTGCCCTCCGGCGGCAAAACAACGGCGGCAACCCATAGAAGCAGCGGTGCCTTCAACGGTTGCGATCTCAGCTTTCAAACGCCGGATGAGGGATGGATGAAGTGCTCCGGAAAACTGTCCTTCACCATTGACGGAGGGACATCCTGGACTGCTATAACGCCGCGCGTCCGCAACGGTGTTCTCACGACGGATCCGGTCACTCCAGACCAGACCCTTCCCGTTAAGACGAAAACGATAAAGATACCGGGCATGGCCAAAACTGTGCTCAATTCGGTCGCTCCGGCAGGTATACCAACGCACATCCCTTATGTAAGCGGGATCGACCAGCACCTCGGATTTGATAAAAGCCATGTTCTTTCAACGGACGACATGAAGGCCTGGTGGGCATCCAGCCCTTACTACGACGTGGGAATTTACGCACTCGATTCACCGAATCGCGCTAACGATCCGACCCTGGCAGGGAACAACGGACAAGACGGACAGGCTTGGGTTGATACGGTCATAGGGTATGGCTGGGGCATCATCCCCATCTGGTTCGGGCTGCAAGCCCCTTGCGCCTGCAACAATCCGACCGGCCCACACGCACATGATACCTACCCGAACTGCCGCTTGTTCGGCCACAAGACAAAGAATGGGAATGAATGGATTAGTGGCGCTTACAGTTTCGATCCGGCTGAAGCATACCAGCAGGGAATACAGCAGGCGAAAGATGCAATCACTTCCGTCCAGAAGTTAGGTTTGGACGGAAGCATCATCTATGTTGACAGTGAGCAATACACCTCGACTCAAGCCTGCGGAGCGGCTGCCCGGCAATATTTGAGCGGCTTTGTTGACCAATTACACAATTCGGGCGGGGTGGCCGGAATATATGGAGGTTTGTATGACGTTACCGATCACTCTGCCGCGGATAGTGCCTGGGTTGCACGGGCCGACAACCGGGTCACTGTCTGGAACCTGGGCCACGGTCTGGCCGGCAGTGCCGATTTGCCAGACACATGTTCGCCAGACAACTGCTGGGACAACAAAAAGAGAATCCACCAGTATCGCGTGGATACCTTCGAAACGTGGGGAAGTACAACGAATGCGCAGGTCGACGACGACCTCGTGGACGCCACCATCGTTCCCGGTAGCGGCCAAAAGAGCCTGGCAGTCACAGCAAGTTATACCCTGGCCGACGACGGGGCCGACAGCACCACAGGGTTCTACGGAATCGCCAATGGGGTCAACAACTCCGGGTTTCAGAATGGAGAGGCTGTGGGGTGGTCTTATAACTCTCCAACGGTCGGAGGATTCACCTATCTTGGCGGGAATACACCCACGACTACGACGCTCTTCTACCCAGGGGCATTGAGTACCTCGCTGGCAGGAGTCAATAACCTCGGTCAGGTTGTTGGTGGTTACAGCCTCGGTCAAATCGTCGACGGCAACAGCCAGGTCACGTCGGCACACGGGCTATATGCACGCAGCAAGAACGCGACGCCTAAGACCCTGGATTACCCCGGGGCGATGATCACGGGCTTAAATGGCATCAACGACGCCGGCTGGATTATCGGAGACTATACCAACGACAATGTTACCTTTCATTGTGTTCTCTTCAAGCCCGATGCGAAGGGCGCCTACTCGAGTGCCAGTGTCGTTAATCCTTAACTAGTAGAAAAACGTCTCTGGTTTGGATATTTCTTCCTTAACTAGTGGAAATCCTGATCTCTAACTAGTAGAAATGTTCCGATACT
>Ga0302319_10008280_pt1 | contig 20265 bp, 13 predicted proteins | sample Bog_T0_2_FD_203319 | JGI IMG/M metagenome (GOLD analysis project Ga0302319, IMG submission 203319) | Peat permafrost microbial communities from Stordalen Mire near Abisko, Sweden - Bog_T0_2 | ecosystem: Environmental > Terrestrial > Soil > Wetlands > Peat | place: Sweden: Abisko, Stordalen Mire... | reverse complement strand
GAGGGCAAGGCCATTCTACTGACCAAGGGTGCCCCGGAAGAGATATTCCATCAATGCTCTCAATTCGAGTTGGATGGCAAATTGTCGCCAATGGATCCCAACTTGATGAAGGGGTTGAAGGACCAATATGCAAATCTCAGCGACGATGGCTTCAGGGTTTTGGCTGTCGCGGTAAAGGATTTATCCGGAAAGACATCCTGCGCAAAAGAAGATGAACACGATCTTGTGCTGAAGGGATATGTTGCGTTCCTTGACCCGCCCAAGCCCACAGCCTCAACCGCAATTCAAGCACTGCGCAAACATGGTGTCGCAGTAAAGATCCTCACCGGCGACAACGATCTGATTAGCCGCAAAGTGTGCCGCGACGTCGGACTCCTCGCCGACCCTATGCTGTTGGGCGATGACGTCGAAAAGATGTCGGATATCGATTTGGCCGAGGCGGCAGAGAACACAACCCTCTTCGCCCGCCTCTCTCCCGCACATAAGCAGCGAATCGTTCGCATTCTCCGGACCAAGGGGCATGTAGTGGGATTCATGGGCGACGGAATCAACGATGCCCCCGCGCTGCGTGCCGCGGACATTGGCATCTCGGTAGATACTGCGGCCGATATCGCGAAGGAATCGGCCGATCTAATTCTGTTGCAGAAAGACCTGATGGTACTCGAAGGAGGCGTGATCGAAGGACGAAAGGTCTTCGCCAATATCATCAAGTACATCCGCATGGGAGCCAGCTCCAACTTTGGAAACATGTTCAGTGTTTTGGGAGCAAGCGCCTTTCTGCCATTCCTTCCCATGGCCCCGATTCAGATTCTGACCAACAACATGCTCTACGACTTCTCACAGGTCCCAATCCCGAACGATGCGGTGGACGACGAGCAGGTCGCACGGCCGCGGCCTTGGAATATTGGAGAGATCAAGCGGTTCATCCTTTGCATCGGACCCATCAGCTCGATCTTCGACTACACCACCTTCTTCGTCATGCTCTATCTGTTCAAGTGCTGGGATCCATCCCGCACTTCGCTGTTCCAGACGGGCTGGTTCGTTGAATCCATCATGACCCAGACGCTCGTTATCCATATCATTCGCACAAACAAAATTCCCTTCTTCCAGAGCCGCGCAAGTTGGCCATTGTTGATCACGACATTCACAATCATGGCCTTTGGAGCATGGCTGCCGTATTCCCCCTTGGCTCCATCGCTGGGCCTCACCCACCTGCCAGCAATGTATTGGCCGATTCTCCTACTCACTCTGCTTGCCTACACAGGTCTTACACAAGGCGTCAAGGTTTGGCTGCTGAGAATGAAATGGATATAGGACAACGCAAGTCAACCACGCCTTTAAGCAGCTCAGCGGAATTCCAGGGCAGGCCGATAAAGAAGAACGCATTTCGCCGTCTTCAGAAGTTCATCATCCAGAAGCCCTTCAGGATGCCAGTGCGGACCAGAAGGCTGCATCGCGCCGGCGGCATTGGGCTTCTCCGCGCGGCAGTGTTGGGTGCAAACGACGGCATCTTGTCGACATCAAGTCTCTTACTCGGCGTTGCGGCGGCGCATGGAACTCACCTCAGCATTCTGGTCGCAGGCATCGCGGGCCTTGTGTCCGGCGGAATGTCCATGGCCGCGAGCGAGTATGTTTCCGTGCACTCGCAGGCTGACACTGAGGAGGCTGAACTGGCCCTCGAGCGCACAAGACTTAAACAAAATAACAAAGGCGAGCGCCAGGCTCTGGCGGCAATCTACGTGGCCCGCGGACTTGAACCTCCGCTCGCAAATCAGGTCGCACAGCAGCTGATTGCCTATGATGAATTGGGCGCGTATGCTCGCGACGAACTCGGAATCTCTGAAAAATTTCGCGCGCGGCCATTGCAGGCATCTCTTGCCGCTGCCTGCAGCTTTGCCGTCGGGGCCATGATGCCACTCATGGTTACTGCGCTCGCACCACAGGCGCGGTTGATTCCCTTTGTCTCTTTATCGTCGCTGGCAGTTCTCGCACTTATGGGCGGACTGGCTGCACGCGCAGGTGGCGCTAGAGTGATGATGGGCGCACTTCGCGTGACGTTCTGGGGCGGTCTCGCGATGGCGATGACCTCAGGTATCGGTTGGCTGGTTGGGGCAGTTACGTAAAACCGATTGAAAAAATGCACGCTCCCGTTAGAACGCCGTCCAATAGCACGCTACGCTGCGCTCTGAGATTGCGGAAGCTGAGGTTCTGCCACTGAACGACTCCCGCCCGCCGGAATCGAATTCCAGGCGAATTCCCCAACATCCAAAGGATCGCGCACGCCGCCGGAAATGGCAATTCTTCCCGCACTCTCCGGCCGAGCTGCCCCCCGCGCCCCAGAAACTCCTAAATTTGTTGGAGTTAACCGATTTCTCATACCCATTCGACGCGTCTCTGCGCCACCGCCCATAAAGTGCCACAGACGCTGCCACTTAAGTGAATGGCGTTAGTTGCCGATTAACTTAATCTAAGAGAGGTACCAGCCAAAGGTGTGTTTCAAATGACCTTCAGGTGGAACAATTCGTCGCTGCCGCGGTTTGCCGTCCTCATTTCTGCGATTCTGCTTGGAATCGTGGTCGGCGCCGCTGTCCTGCCGGAAGAGCCCCTTCGCCATTTGCGAACCATCTTCGGGTCGGGCGAGGCGCGTCTCGCCATCGCAATGGTTCCCTTGGCCTTCGTCTTCTTCGCCATCGCCATCCTCGAAAACGTCATGGATAAGCGGTTCCGCCTGGAACAGGATCTCCTTGGCGCGTTTCTCGAACACATCCCCGACAACGTCTTCTTCAAGGATCTGCAAGGCCGTTTCCTGCGCGTCAGCTCTTCCATGGCCAAGTACTTCGGCCTCAAGAGTCCCGCCCACGCCCTTGGCAAATCCGACGCTGACTTCTTCAGTTCAGAGCACGCCAACCAGGCCCTCGAAGACGAAAAAGAAATTATCCGCACCGGGCGTCCTATGACCGGCAAGGAAGAGAAAGAAACCTGGCCCGACGGGCGTGAAACCTGGGCTCTCACCACCAAGGTCCCTCTCATCGATCGAGGCGGACGCATCATCGGCACCATGGGCATTTCCCGCGATGTCACCGACCGCAAACAGGCCGAGCTGCAGATCAGTTACATGGCGCTGCACGACGCGCTCACCGGTCTGCCCAACCGCCTGCTGCTTGAGGACCGCCTCACCCATGCCATTGCGTCGGCAAAACGCAACAGCGGCAAAATCGCAGTCCTCATGATGGATATCGATCGCTTCAAGAACCTGATCGATTCTCTGGGATACTATATTGGCGATCGCTTGCTTGAGGCCGTTGCGGCTCGGTTGAAGACCTGCACCCGCGCCAGCGACACCATTGCTCGCCTTGGCGGAGACGAATTCGTCATCATCATCCCCGACACTGCCGGGCATGAGGATATCGAGCACGTCGTCATGAAGCTGCTCAGGAAGATTGCGGAGCCCATTCAGGTTGGCGAGCATGAACTGCAAGTGACGGCAAGCGTCGGCATCGCGCAGTTTCCTGAGAATGGCGAGAGTGCTGAAACCCTCTTGCAATACTCCGATGCGGCCCTCTATGACGCCAAGAAGAAAGGACGGGGACGATTCTGCTTCTTCTCGCCCGCGCTTACTGAGGCAACCCAGAAACGGCACAAACTCGAGTCCGACCTGCAACTCGCCTTCTCCCGCGACGAGTTCGTCGTGCACTACCAGCCCATTGTCGACACAAACTCTGGCAGCATTACCGGGGTTGAAGTGCTCCTGCGCTGGAAGCACCCTACGATAGGGCTCATCCCTCCCGATCAATTCATCCCCCAGCTTGAAGAACTGGGACTGATGGTCGAAGTCGGCCGCTGGGTGCTCAAGACCGCCTGCCGGCAGATGGTTGAATGGGAGCGGCAGGGCTTTACTTCGATACGCGTCGCCGTCAACGTTTCATCCCAGCAGATTTATGAAGGCGCTATCGTTGAAACCGTCAAGTCGGTGCTGCGTGAAACCGGACTCGACCCCAAGCTGCTCGAACTCGAGTTAACCGAGAGCCGCATGCTTGACGACTCCGAAGCCACCATCGCCATCATGCGGCACCTCAAGCAGACCGGCGTAAGTCTCTCGCTCGACGATTTTGGAACCGGGTGGTCCTCGCTGGCTTACCTCCGGCGATTCCCCATCGACCGCATTAAGATCGACCGCTCCTTCGTGCGCGATCTCGCAACCCAGTCAACCGCTGAAGCCATGGTGAAGAGTATTCTCGGCCTGGCCAGGAATCTGGGATTCACGTGCATTGCCGAAGGCGTTGAAACAGCGCAGCAAAGGGACTTCCTGAGGAGTCAGCGTTGCGCTGAGATGCAGGGCTTCTTCTTCAGCCGCCCCGTAACTGCTCTCGATATCACCGCGCTTCTCTGTTCGCCGAAACCCTCCGTCAGCCAGCAGCAGGGAGGTCGTGGCGCACTGTTCGGCGAGGCTCCACTTCCCGTTCCCGCCGCACAAACCGCCGTCCGTACCCCGGCAGAGAAACAGAAATACGTCTACTAGAGCGTTTTCGATTCACGTATTGCCATTTGAAGATCGTGCAAGGTGGCTTTTTCTTAAGGAAAAAGCCACTTGACATCGTGGTTTCTGTAAGCACTAGAATCGAAAACGCTGTAGTCCCGCAATCAAGCAATTCTCCTCTTGCACCGCTCCAAAATCACAATGCCGCGCGTATTTGTCCGGCGCAAAAAGCCAGAGGGCGCGGAAGCATCCGCGCCCTCTGGCAATGCTATAGATATGTGGATCTAGTGCCCTGTCTCCGAAGTTCATAACAGAATTGCGGCTGTCGTTCTGAGCGAACGAGGCCCCAAACGTTTCTCAGTTTGGGGGTGGTGAGCGAAGAATCTGCGGTTGTATTCCACCTATTCTTACAAGAACTTCGGAGACACCACTCTAGAAGCGCACGCTCAACGTGCCAACCACAGTGCGCGGCGCACCCGGCTGCAGCGTGTTGTTGCTTACTGACTGCGGATCGCTATAGATGAATCCATTGGTGCCCACCGAAGCCCAGTATGTCGAGTTCAGCAGGTTAGACACATTGAGTTGAGCCTTCACTTCCTTGAAAGCGCCCAGTTCTTCGCGCTGGTAGCCGGCCCCGAAGTCGGCCAAAAAGCGGCCGGCTACGCTGCCGTCGTTCGAGTAGGTAAAGTAGCGCGTCGACATATAATCCGCGCCGATGTGGGCAAACAAGCCTTGCTTGTTGTATTCCAGCGAGCTCTTATACAGAGCTTTAGGCGTATCCACAACGATGTCGCCTTTCAGCGGAAGGCATGTCCCGCCGGGGCCGGGGTAGATGCAGGCTCCGTTCGCGCCGGTGCTGCTGTCATAAGCCGACTTGTTCCACGTCGCGGCGTTGTACAGCGTAATCTCCGGTGTCACGCGGATGCTCACCGAGCCGTCCACGCCGTCTGTCGTTACGCCGCCGGCATTGGCCAGAATCGACGCATTGCCGGCAATGCCCGCGCCCTGCGAGAAGGCCAGCAGCCGGTTCTGGAAGTTCACGTGGAAGTAGCTCACCTGCGCGGCAACGTGCTGCGTAGTGGAACGGAAGCCCACCTCTTCGGTCCAGGAGGTTTCAGGGTGGGTGGTGCTCTTCAGCGCGTTAAAGCCGGTCTGCGTGGTGCCCCACGGCGAGGTCCCGTAGCCGTATCCGCCGGGGATATAGGAGCGCACGTTGTAGGCCGCATCGCCAAAGATTTCGTTGCTCTTGTCGATCTTGTAGTTGACGCCAACCTGCGGCAGAATCGGCTTGCCCGAGGTTAGCTTGCCCTCTGCATACGTGCCTGGCACAAAAACGGGGCTGGATTGGAAGGTCTTTGAAAGCTCGCCGTCGGTGGTAGTCTCCTCCGTTTTGAAACCACCAGCCAGGGTCAGCTTGTCCGTCATCTTGAACACGTCTTGCAGATGAATGTCGTACACCTCGGAGTTGAAGACGTACTCCCACTGTGTGTAGAAGGGATTCGACGGGAAATCGTAGAGCGAGTGCAGCGGATCGGTCGCGCTGGTCGCGTAAAAGCGCCGCGCCAGGTTCCACCTTTCACCTTCAAACCACACGCCGCCCTCCAGCTTGTTGCGGCCCGTCTCGTACGACAGCGACACAATCCCGCCGGCGCGGTTGATGCCGTACTCTGAGGTGCGCAGCGAAATCGGCGAGATGATGGTCGAGGCCGCAGTTGAAACATAAATGTTCTGATAGGTCGGCAGGTAGGGCGTAAACCACAGGCCGCGTCCATCGTTGTGGTGTCCGTAACCAATCACTTTCAGGTTCAGGTGGTCGGTAAGCGCCTGCTTGTAGGTCACGCCGCCAATCGTGTCCTTGCGCAACCCTGAACCGCCATAGTAGCCAGCGTCGCAAGCGTCATTGTTGCTGTAGTCGGCTGCGGTGGGTCCGAGCGGGGCAAGGACGGCGGGATACGGTCCCGCGCCATCGCAGGCCCATGCCGCCTGAATCGACTGCGCCCAGTTGCCGTAGTTATCCCAGTTATAGCCGAGTTTCTGCGCCCATACTTTGTTGTCGTCCTGGTAGTCCACTTCGCGGCGGTCCGAGACATCCAAGAAGGCAGACAGCACGCCCTTGTTGCCCACGTAATGCACAGCCTTGCCATTCAACTGCCAGTAGTTCTGGCCAATATCTCCGTGGCCTCTCCATTTGGTTGAAAGGTTGTAAGCGCCCGTCAGATAAAACTTCGTGTGCCCCATCAATCCGCTCTCAAAGCGCGCAAAGGTGCGATACGCGCTCCAACTGCCAAACGTCTGGTTGATGGTAAAGCTCCGCTTGTCCGATGGGTCGGCGGAGTAGAACTGCAGCGTGCCGCCCAGGTTGCTGGTTGAAGCGGTCTCCAGCGAGCCAGTGCCTTGCGACATCACAATGCGCCCAACGTTTTCGTCGGTAATTGCGCGGCTAATGTGCAGTCCATTCCAGTTGCCGTAAGACATATCGCCCAGCGGTATATCGTCCAGCGTAAATCCAAGCTGGTTCTGGTTAAATCCGCGCACTGAGATGCGCACCGCCCACTCATACGAGCCGTAGGGGTCGGCTGCCTGAAAGTTCACGCTCGGCAGCGCCGCAATGCTCTTGATGGGGCTGGTTCCCGGCGCTTGCTCAATCAGCGCGGAGGCCTGCATCTCCTGCTCCACGCGAAACTCGCCCGGCGCAGTCACAACAACGGTTTCGGTATTTGCGATCTTGGGCTGCGAGTCTGCCGGTGTTGAAGCTGTGGCAGGCCCGGCAGGAGTAGAAGCCGCTGCGGTCTCCACCGGCTGCTGCGCGCTAGAAACCCCCGCGGCAAACACGGCAAGCAAAAAGAATCCTGGGAGAAAATGGCCTCGAATCATGAACAATCCTTTCTTGGTTGTGAATGCGCTGATACCGAACCAATATGAGTGGGGCAACAGGCAAAGCCTTCGAAGACTTGTGCCCTGGCCTTCCAGCGGGCAGTAATCTGCCACCGCCGCACGCAAAAACTCTGCGCGGGAGCCATGAGTTACTCACGCATCCGTTCAGTTATGAACCTTTATAAGGAGGGTCTTGCGGTAGAAATGTGAATGATCTGCGAATTATCGGAGAAAATGAATCGCGACGCTTGCCTTGCGCCCCATCTCTCGCACTGACACATGGGATGTACCATGTTGGCGTGGACCATATCCAGCTGCGAAATCAAATCTGCGGGAAGCACAAGTTCAGTTCGGAGTTTTCATGCAAGCCGTTCTATTGATTCAACTATCGCGAGAGAAGACCTCTCTCTTGACCATATGTTTCGGAATGCTTGTCGGGTTGGTATTTTTCGCCCCGCGCGCACTCACACAAAATGAAAATCGGAAAATCGTCACACCGGGCGACTCGCTCACTGCCCCGGAGCCGTTGGCAACCGGCCTTTCGCCAAGCCTCAGACGCCCCGATCTGGCCCGCGCTCTAAAGCTGGTCGCCGACTGGCAACTGAGCAGAATGCCCGATCGCCCGCAGACCGAGTGGACCTGGGCCGCGCTCTATGCGGGCTTCATGAGTGTGCCCGACGAGGTGGCTGGCGACAAGTACAGAAAGGCAATGTTCGCGATCGGCGAAAAACTGCACTGGCAACCCGGTCCGCAAGTCGAGCTTGCCGATGACCAGGCCGTGGGCCAGATGTTTCTTGAGCAGTACTTTCTGCACAAAGATTCAACGATGATCCAACCCATGCGCGCGCGCCTCGATGCCGAGATTGCCACTCCAGACGATCCGAACAAGCCGCTCTGGTGGTGGAGCGATGCTCTCTTCATGGCCCCTCCTGTCTTCGCGGATATGGCCGTTGCAACGGGAGATGACAAGTACCTTCGCTTCATGGATCGCCAGTGGGAGACCACGACGAATCTGCTCTACGACCGCTCAAGTCATCTCTACTCGCGCGACGCCTCTTACCTCAACCAACACGAAAAGAATGGGGAGAAGATCTTCTGGTCGCGCGGCAATGGATGGGTGATGGGTGGGTTGGTTCGTGTGCTGCAGCGGCTGCCGCGCAACTCGCCCTTGCGGCCAAAATACGAGGCTCAACTGCGAGAGATGGCATCGGAAGCGCTCTCGATTCAAGGGCCCGACGGTCTCTGGCGGCCGGGCTTGCTCGATGCCGGGAGTTATCCACTTCCCGAGATCTCAGGCAGTGCGTTCATCGCCTTTGCTATGGCTTACGGAGTCAACCATGGAATATTGCAGAAAAAGACTTACTGGCCGGCCGTTGAGCGAGCATGGGCCGGCATGTTATCCCACGTCTACCAGGATGGCCGCCTCGGTTGCATTCAGCCGGTAGGTGCTTCGCCGGGTGCATTCACTGAGTCGTCCAGCTACGTCTACGGCGTGGGCGCGTTTCTAATGGCCGGCTCGGAGATCTACCAGTATGTGTCCCACTCATCGCACCGAATGCCCGCTTACCACACGAAGCTGTGCCCCATTCATCGCAGTATTATCGCGATGAGTGGGCGGGTGGCTTGAGACAGACAGTTGCCGGACTAGGATAGGGCCATATCGTAAGGTCTGAAACGGTTCCGGACAGAGGAAGGTCTCCGCTTCGTGGAACGGGTGTTCGAGGAGCGGACGAAATCTAGTCTGAGAGGACTATAAGGCGTCGCGGCCCGCTCATCGCGATAACACTGCGATGAACGGGCCACAGCCAGCAGTCTTTGCTCATGAGTGAAGGAGACAGAATCGATGTCTGGGCCACCTGCCAATTCATCCACGCAATTCGCGCATTTCATAATGCATCCAACTAACATAGAATCAATCAGATAAACCCATAAAGAGCAGAAAAACACCCCCTACCCCCTCCCCCAAATCCACCACGCGCCCAAGCACCAACGCTGAAAACAAACAGCTTACCTGTGTTTTCCATTATTTAAACAGTAATCGGAATCTCGAAAAACCATCGTTTTTATGCCGCTTTTGCGCCTTTTCGTGCACTTTTCGCGCATTTCCGCAATCGTCGCATCGGAACGCCGTCAAGCGCCGCACAAGAGCACAACCAATCAAAGCTCTCGGCCTGCCGAAAAACCCTTTGCATTCCCGCTCAATTGTGTGTTCAGCAAAGTTGTAGCTGATCCCTGCTCTCCGCCCACCTCGCCAAGCGTGAAATAGATCACATCCGGCCTCGCAGTGCGAACGTTAGAATCCGAAGTTTGAGGGCTGACGGAGAATCTCTGCTGTCTGCAGGTCTCTAAATCCCTTGAAATATCAATGCTCAATCTCTGGGCTTCAGGAAGCGGGAATGGCGAATCATTCGGTGAATTCGAAGAAAGCAACCATGGCGGAAAAGGTTGCCGAGCTGCGCGCCAAGCGCGCCGCGCTTGAGATGGGCGGCGGCAAAGAACGCATCGATCGACAGCACGCCTCGGGCAAGCTCTCGGCCCGCGAGCGCGTCCATAAGCTCGTCGACAAAGAGAGCTTCGACGAAATCGGCTTGTTTGCGCGCCATCGCGCCACCTACTTCGGCATGGCCGACAAGGAATTGCCCGCCGACGGAGTGCTTACAGGTTGCGCCATGATCGACGGCCGCCTTGTTCACCTTGCCAGCCAGGACTTTACCGTGGCCGGCGGCGCTGCCGGTGAAACCCACAGCAACAAGGTTGCCGACATGATGGCCCTGTCGCTCAAGACAGGCAGTCCCTTTATCTTTATTAATGACTCCGGCGGCGCACGCGTGCAGGAGGGCATCGACAGCCTGGCCGGCTACGCGCGCGTTTTCTATCACAACGTAATGCTCTCTGGCACCGTGCCGCAGATCTCGCTCATCTGCGGACCATGCGCCGGCGGCGCGGCCTACAGTCCCGCGCTCACTGACTTCATCATCCAGACCGAGCAGGGCCGCATGTTCATTACCGGGCCGCAGGTCATCAAGCAGGTCACGGGCGAAGTGGTCAGCGCCGAGGATCTGGGCGGCCCGCACTCGCAGATGGGCATCTCCGGCGTGATTCACCTCATCGCCAAAGACGATGAAGAAGCGCTGCAGCTCTGCCGCCGCCTGCTCAGCTTTCTGCCCTCCAACAATCTTGAAGACCCGCCGCGGATGCCGTTCGCCGCGCGCATCAAGCCTGACTCCGACATGAACGATGTCATTCCGGTTGACCCGAAGGTCGCCTATGACATCCGCGCAATGCTGTTGCGCGTTGTCGATCATCAGGACTTTCTCGAGATCCAGCCGGAGTTCGCGCCCAACATCGTCATCGGCTTCGGACGCCTGCAGGGCCGCCCGGTGGGCATCGTCGCCAACCAACCATGCGCCATGGCCGGCGTGCTCGATATCGATGCATCCGACAAGGCCGCGCGCTTTGTCCGCTTCTGCAACGCATTCAATATTCCGCTGCTCACCTTTGTGGATGTGCCGGGGTTCCTGCCCGGCGTTGAGCAGGAGCGTGGCGGCATCATCCGCCATGGCGCAAAACTGCTGTTCGCCTATTCGGCGTCTACGGTTCCCAAGCTCACCGTGGTTCTGCGCAAGGCATACGGCGGCGCGTACATCGCCATGTGTTCAAAAGGTCTGGGCGCGGACCGCGTTGCGGCGTGGCCGACTGCCGAGATTGCGGTCATGGGAGCAGAAGGCGCGGCAGAGATTGTGTTTCGCCGCGAGATCGACACGGCAGACGACAAAGTGGCGCGCCGCGATGAACTGGTCCACGAGTATCGCGACACATTCGCAAATCCTTATGTAGCGGCGGGCAGGCGGCTGGTGGACGACGTGATTGAGCCTGCCGACACCAGAAAATACCTGGCCGATGCGCTTGAAGCTCTACACGCAAAGCGCGAACTGCGTCCGCAGAAGAAGCATGGATTGATTCCGCTATGAGGAGCCGCGCATGGCATCGAGTGTGTTCATGACCGAATGCGACCAGCACGACGGGCTTGAGCAGGAAGAGATTCCCGCGGAGATTGTGGCGGCGATTGCGGCCGCTGCCGCCGTGTTTCTGGGCCGCCGGCTGCGCATTCGCTCCATCGAGATGCTGAACCCATCCCGCCATCCGGAAGGCCGTTGGATACACCAGGGGCGCACGCTTGTGCAGGCATCGCACAACCTGCCCAGGAAGCGGTAAATGCCCGCAAGGCGCAATGAAAGAAAGGAACCGCACGCTTGAAACTGCAGATCAAGATCGACGGAAAAACCTACGCGGCCGAAGTTGAGGTCATTGACGAGGAACAGAGTGAACAGCTGCCGGGGTACACACCACCCGCAGTCGCGCCAGTTCCAGGCGCCTATGTGCCCTCGCAGCCCCACTCCATTTCTGTCGCAAACGAAAAAGAATATCGCAGCCCGCTCGCCGCGCTTGTGGTGAAGGTGCACGTTCGCGAGGGACAAGAGGTTGAAGCCAACGACCTGCTGATGGTGCTTGAAGCGATGAAGATGGAGACCAACGTCACGGCGCATCATGCCGGCAAAGTGAAGACCATTAGTGTTGTTGAAGGCGCGCCGGTAAAGCCGCACCAAATACTGATCGAGATGGAGTAACAGGCGTTGCGCTTTGAAGAGGCTGCGTCACGGTTTTTTATGGGAGAGAAAGATAAGTGGAAAGTCTACACAGCGATTTGGAGCAGGTTCCTGGAATCAAGTTTGTCGATCACGTGGCGATTGCCGTAAAGCAGGGCGAGTTAGAGGGCCAGGTAAGCGCGTACAAGATGCTCGGCTTTCGCGAGATCCATCGCGAAGAGGTCTTGGGCGGCGATCAGGTGCGCGAGGTGCTGCTTGAAGTTGGCGGAGGACCAAACCTGATTCAACTGCTTGAGCCGCTCACAACAGACTCTCCCGTGCAGAAGCTGATTGACAGAAACGGCGGACGCGGCGGTCTGGCGCATGTGGCGTTTCGCGTAGAGAGCGCCGAGCAGGCGTTCAATGCAATGCAGGCAAGCGGATTTCAACTGATCGATAAGGCGCCGCGCAAGGGATCGAGAGGAACAACAGTGTTCTTCGTTCATCCCAAGTCGCGCGCCGAAAATCCATTCGGGCTTTTGATTGAAATTGTCGAGGACCCTGAAAGCAAGTGAAGGAAGATGGAAACGAAAAAGCTGCTCGATGAGTTTCCTCCAGTAAGCACAGCGGCGTGGGAAGATGCCATTCGTGTTGACTTGAAGGGTGCCGATTACGCGAGGAAGCTGATTTGGCAAACGGCGGAAGGTCTCGCTGTAAAACCCTACTACCGCGCAGAAGACATTGCCACGCTGGACTTGCCTGAAGCGGACCCGAATGCCGCGCCGCACGTTGCAGACCCGCTCGCTGCCGATGGCTGGCGCATTCGCGAAGAGATTGCCGCAGTTGAACTGGGAAAAGCAAATCAAGAAGCGCTCGAAGCTGTCGCCGCAGGCGCTGAGGAGATTACGTTTCTCAATGCCGCCGCAGGAAATGCATCGGACTTGAGATTGCTTCTGGCGAACCTTCAGACGATTCCGGTGCATTTTGAAGATGCCGGCGAACCGGTGCTTGCTCTTTTGAGTGAATGGCTCAGAGAACGCGATACGCTGAGGATTTCGACTGGATGGAATCCGCTGGAGAACTTGAATTTTGCAGCCGAGCTGCTGCGGGACGCTCCACCGGCGCTGGTTCCATTCACTCTGGACGGCGCGGATTTTGGCGAGCGCGGCGCGAATGCCGTGGAGGAAGCCGGATTCACGCTTGCCGCGGGAATCGAGTTCCTGAAAGAGATGGAAGCGCGCGGAGTGGCGATTGAACGCGCGGCGAAATCCCTTTCGTTTTCGTTTTCGATTGGTGGCAGCTACTTCTTTGAGATTGCGAAGTTCCGCGCCTTCAGGATGCTGTGGGCAAGAGCCGTGGAGAGTTTTGGCGGCGATGCCTCATGGCCGCGCGCTCACATCCATGCGCGCACCTCGCGCTGGAACGAGACCATCTACGATCCGCATGTGAACGTATTGCGCGCAACGACTGAAGCCATGTCGGCGGTGCTGGGCGGAGCGGACTCGCTTTCGGTTGCGCCGTTCGACGAGTGTTATGAAACGCCGGACGGAGCCGCACGTAGACTGGCGCGCAACACGCAGATTATTTTGAAGCGCGAAGCGATGCTTGCACAGGTTGCCGATCCGGCCGCCGGCTCCTACTGCATTGAGACGATCACCGACTTTATTGCGCACAAGGCCTGGACGCTGATGCAGAAGATTGAGCAAGAGGGCGGCTACAGGAAAGCCGCCGCCGATGGAATGCTTGAGCGGGCTCTGGTGCAGTCGCAGGCAGCAAAAGACAAGGCCGTGGCATCGCGGCGGCGCGTGTTGACCGGAACCAATCAATACGCCAACCCTGGAGAGAAGGCACTGGACCGGATTCAGACCTCGCACGCGTCGGACGTTCGCCGCGGCGCTCGCGAGTATGAGCGGCTTCGCCTGCGCACCGAGCGCAGCGCTGCAGCAACCGGACATCTGCCGCAGATTTTGCTGGCCGAGTTTGGAGACGCCAAGATGCGCACTGCGCGCTCTGGTTTTGCGGCTAATTTTTATGCGTGCGCGGGATTTGCAATTGCGACCGAGCGCTTTGAAACCGCAGACAAGATTGCGGCCGGGAACGCGGACTTAATTGTGCTTTGCAGCTCCGACCAGGAGTATCTGCAGCTCGCCAAAGATGTAATTGAAAAGCTGAAGGCACGAGGGAGCAGAACGCCGGTGATTGTGGCGGGAAGCCCGGAGTGCACAGAACAGCTCCGCGCGGCGGGAGTAGCGGATTTTATTCACGTGCGCAGCAATCCTATTGATGTGCTCACAGCGTGGCAGCAACGGTTGGGGATCAAGGCATAATTATGCGGCCAGATTTTACGAAGATCGATTACAAAGCAACGGCTGTGCGCGCGCCGCGCAACAACGCCGAGTGGCTTTCGCCGGAACATATCGCCATCAAGGGGCACTATACGCGCGAGGACCTGATGGGACTCGAACACCTTGAGTATGCCGCCGGCATTGCGCCGTTTCTGCGCGGGCCGTACAGCAGCATGTATGTGATGAAGCCGTGGACCGTACGGCAGTACGCGGGCTTCTCCACCGCCGAAGAATCGAATGCGTTTTATCGCCGTAATCTTGCGGCCGGGCAGCGCGGCCTCTCGGTTGCGTTTGATCTGGCCACGCATCGAGGGTATGACTCAGATCATGAGCGCGTGATGGGAGACGTGGGCAAGGCGGGCGTTGCAATCGATTCCGTACTCGACATGAAGATCCTGTTCGACCAGATTCCGCTCGATCGGATGTCGGTGTCGATGACGATGAACGGCGCGGTGCTTCCTGTAATGGCTTTTTATATTGTGGCCGCGGAAGAGCAGGGCGTGGCGACGGAGAAGCTGAGCGGGACCATCCAGAACGATATTCTGAAAGAGTTCATGGTCCGCAATACCTACATCTATCCGCCGGAAGGATCGATGCGGATTGTCGGCGACATTTTCCGCTACTGCTCGGCGCACATGCCCAAATTCAACTGCATCAGCGTGAGCGGCTACCACATGCAAGAGGCGGGAGCGACCACGGATATTGAGCTGGCATATACGCTGGCCGACGGGCTTGAGTATCTGCGGACCGGCGTGAAGGCCGGGCTCGACGTGGATAACTTTGCGCCACGGATTTCGTTCTTCTGGGGCATCGGCATGAACCATTTTATGGAGATTGCCAAGATGCGTGCGGCGCGCGTGCTGTGGGCCAAGCTGGTGAAGACCTTCAACCCGAAGAATCCCAAATCGCTCGCACTGCGTACCCATTCGCAGACTTCGGGATGGAGCCTGACGGCTCAAGACCCGTACAACAACATTGTGCGCACATGCGTTGAGGCTCTCGCCGCGGCATTCGGGCACACGCAGTCACTGCATACCAATGCGCTCGATGAGGCGCTTGCTCTGCCCACGGATTTCTCGGCTCGCATTGCGCGCAACACGCAGATCTACCTGCAGGAAGAGACCGACATCACGCGCGTTGTCGACCCATGGGCCGGCTCCTACTATGTCGAACGGCTGACGCATGAATTGATGCGCTCGGCCTGGTCTCTGATTGAAGAGGTCGAGCGGCTGGGCGGCATGGCAAAGGCCATTGAAACAGGCGTGCCCAAGATGCGCATTGAAGAGGCGTCGGCGCGCAGACAGGCCCGCATCGATGCCGGCGACGACATCATCGTCGGCGTCAATGCCTATCCGCCCGCGGAGGAAACGCTGATTCCGGTTCTGGATATCGACAACAACGCGGTGCGGGAGTCACAGCTCAAACGGCTGGCGCAGCTCAAGCGCGAGCGTAACGAGAACGCGGTGCGGCGCTCGCTCGAGCAGCTTGAGAAGTGTGCCGCAAGCGGCGAAGGAAATCTGCTGGAGATGGCCGTGGACGCGGCGCGCAAGAGAGCCACGCTCGGCGAGATTTCCAGTGCTCTTGAAAAAGTCTGGGGACGCTACCAGGCGGTCACGCGCACCATCGCCGGTGTTTACTCGGCTGCCAGCGGACATGCCGCAGAATTCAAGAAAGCCGTGGAGATGGTCGACGAATTCGAAAAGAAGGAAGGCCGTCGACCGCGCATCCTGATGGCAAAGATGGGCCAGGATGGCCACGACCGCGGCGCAAAGGTGATTGCCACCGCGTTCGCCGATATCGGTTTCGACGTGGATATGGGCCCGCTGTTCCAGACTCCGCGCGAAGTGGCGCGGCACGCGGCAGAGAACGATGTGCATCTGGTGGGGGTTTCCTCTCTGGCTGCCGGACACAAGACTCTGGTTCCGCAGTTGATCGACGAGCTGCGCGCGATTGGCCGGAGCGACATTCTTGTGGTTGTGGGCGGCGTCATTCCGCCGCAGGACTACGAGTTCCTTTACAACGCGGGAGTGGTGGGCATCTTCGGGCCGGGAACTGTGATTCCGGTGGCGGCACAGAATATTGTTCAGACACTGAGCGGCGCACTGGTGGGAGAAAATTCCTGATTGACTGACGCAGAGCACAGCGCGTTGCACGTCATCCCCGGCTGCGCGACGCCTGAGCCGAAGCCCCCACATGTGCGCGCCGCACGCCAGCGTCTGCTTTCGCCGGAACAATATATGGATGGCATTCTGCGCGGCGACCGCACCGTGCTTGCGCAGGCCATCACGCTCGTCGAGAGTTCGCGCGACGCCGATCGCGCACTGGCCGAGCAGATTGTTGAAAGCAGCCTGCCCCACAGCGGCAACTCCATTCGCGTTGGCATTACGGGAATACCCGGCGCAGGCAAAAGCAGCGTGATCGACGTGCTGGGAATGTACTTGATCGAACACCAGCGGCAAAATGTCGCGGTTCTGGCCATTGACCCAAGCAGCCAGATCTCCGGCGGCAGCATTCTGGGCGACAAGACGCGCATGAAGCTGCTGGCGGCGAGCGACATGGCCTTCATCCGGCCTTCGCCGTCGCGCGGTTCGCTGGGCGGAGTGGCGCAGCGAACACGCGAGACGATGCTGCTGTGCGAAGCGGCTGGATTTGAGAACATCCTGGTGGAAACGGTGGGCGTGGGCCAGTCAGAAACTGCGGTTGGCGACATGGTGGATTTTTTTCTGCTCATCATGGTCGCCGGAGCGGGCGACGAGCTGCAGGGCATCAAGCGCGGCGTGATGGAGATGGCCGATCTGGTTGCGATCAACAAAGCCGACGGAAGCAATGAGTTGGCCGCGCAGCGGGCGCGGAGCGAAGCACAGAACGCCCTCCACTTTCTGCCCGGCTCCCCGTCGGGATGGACTCCGCGCGCGGTTACTTGCTCGGCTCTATCGGGCAAAGGCATCGCAGAGCTTTGGAGTTCCGCGCAGGAGTACGCGGCCCTGACAAAAGCCAACGGATGGTTCGAGCGGAAACGCCGGAATCAGACACAAAAATGGATGCAAGACATGATTCGAGAGGGACTGCGGCAGCGGTTCGAAGCCCATCCTGAGATCAAGAAGCGCAGAGAGGCGCTGGAGCAAGGGGTACTGGAGGGGCGCATCACCTCGTTTCGAGCAGCGCGCGAGCTGCTGGAGACCTACGTTGGATCCAAAGCGCCGGACGGATTCTGAGAGAACCAGGGCGCGCAGGAACGGAGCCGCTGTACGCAGTTTCTTCGGCACAGAGAAAGGCGGGGCAGCCTTTGGAGTTCGGTGCGACTTTGTGCTATATTTTCAATGGTGCGGGCAAAAGTTTTGCCTGCTAAACCGCCCGCAAATTCCCACGCAGTGCGGTTTTCCTTCATTAGTTTGGACGCGTAGCTCAACTGGCAGAGCATTCGGCTCTTAACCGACAGGTTGTAGGTTCGATTCCTACCGCGTCCACCATAACATCAATAAAATAAGTACTTTACAAGACGCCCCAAAAGGCGGTTTTCTTTTTCTCACGCGAATGGCTGTTTTGATGGCTGTTCTGAAAAATATTTATATTTTTGCGGAGAAACGCACTGGACCAGCCTCCAATCGGCACCCGACTCTCGCGAACCTTCGTGATCCCCCTTTGGGTATCCAGCCGACCAAATCTGCGCGTGGGCTATTGCCTCTACGATTCCGGCAGGGCTTGGCACTGAGCCGGGGTCGCGGTATTTCGCGCTACGGCGAGCATCCTGGTACGCCCAAAAGCGTAATGACGATTGAGGACTGCATCGATTCGGCGTGCGTATTCCGCTGGCTCGACCGTCGCGGACAAGGCGTTGAACCAGGCGGGCAACACGTTCTCCCAGTCGAAGCCCATCTGGCACGACCCGCCTTCGTCGGCGAACGAGACCACATCGTCGTGGCACTCATCAATATGATCGAGCAAGCCGAAAACGATCTCAAAGACCGGGCCGAAGCCGAAGGCGTCAGCGCCATCGTCGTTTGTGTCCTCGATGAGTTCTTTTCGCGCCTCAAGAAGAGCAAGGCTCCGCGTGAGGAACTGCGGTTAGAGCTTCGCGCGCACAGAGGATTTCCACCGAAACTAGATTTCCTAAAACGGGTATCTCAGGTCTCAGATTCTTCGAGGTCCGGGATACCCGCATGGGGTTAGGCGGTTCAGCGAGCCGCGTCGACGCCAAAACAATAAAGCTTGAGGTCTCCGGCACTGAAACTGGCACAGTACTCGCCCGGAATTAGTGGCTCCGCCGGCTTCATCGTATAGGCCCTATCTCCGATCTGAGTTGTGACAACGTCGAATTGTCCTGGGTCGGGATCGCGTTGCGCTGCTCGTCTCCGAGGGGCGATCTCCGCCTCTCGGGCACCCTGTACTGATTCCCACCTTTCGAATACGACGTCGGACACAGCACAAGTATTTTCAGCAAAATCATTGGCAAATGACTTCTTGCAGAGCTTAAACGCAATTGTCACATCGCCACTAGAAAGCCGCAGCGGAGATTTCGCGCCAAATATGCGCAAAAGCGTCCTTCTGGCATGGCTGGTTTGCTCCGTTCCACCACCAACGATTGAATAGCGTTCAGCTCTCAGCGGAATCAGCCTGCCATCTGAGTTGACATAGTAAACAACCTCCTCTTCGGGCGGGATCGGAACTGGTAGCTTGGCTGTGGGTGCGCTGTTCTGTGCCTGAACAGAAGGGGTGGAAGGAGCGGCCGGCGTTGCCGCAGAAGATGCCGAGCCTGAGTAAGACTGCATAGCTGAGATAACCGAGTCGGGAACCTTCTTCTGTTTCAAAGCAATCAGGCCATCAATGGATAAATCAAAAGCGTGATCACTTGCTTGGCGGATTGAAGACGAGACTACTTCGGGAGAAAGGCCGGCGGAAATCAACTTAATCACGTCGGCATTGGTCATTGCTTGAGCGCCTGACGAATGAGACTGCACCTGGGGTTGATCCTGTGCCTGAGCCTGCGCTGATGTCGTTCGTGCGGCGCCGCTTGCCGCATCAACGCCAAAGCACGAGACATTGCCACTAATGCCTTTAATTAAAAGGCAGTATTCTCCCGCAGATAAGTGTGTCCATGGGGTAAATAGATAAGAACTTTTCCCAACATGTGCTGTGTTTATACCAATCGTCTTTCCCGTTGTTAAGATTATTTTGTTACCTGTCTTCTGCGCAATGACCACTCGTTGCCCTTGAGTCCCCACATATTGCTGAAGTTGAGCGCCAGAATTTGCGGGCAACCGTACAAGAAATTTAAAATCGGTATAGTCGGGAAAACGAACAGCCGAGTGTTCCCCTTGAACTGAAAATGTCATGGTTGCCGCATCAGTTTTTCCAACAACACTTTCCAACGGATGTTGCGTTCCATCTGTACTGACCATATAAAACACATTTTCTGTTGTCGGCTCGTCAATGGTGTTTGCGGTTTGAGCTTTGGTGACCGTCGCGGCGATAGCGATGGCCAAAGCAATAACACCGACGATCACGATTTGTAGACGTTTCGGCTCGAAACTGAGTTCACTCTGCATAGTCATCCTTGCCCTCGCTAAAGCTGTCATGAAAAGTTTTCGTTGTGCGGAATCTCGGCCTGTGAGTGCTCCGCCATTCCCCTCTGAATACCGATTGGGATACCAGGCTGAACAGACCATCATCCTGAGATGTGGCGAAGCAACCAAGCCATGAACTGGAAACGGTAAAGGACAAATCAAGGATACCGCGAGACCTCTAACTGAAAATCGTGACAGTCGTCACATGCAAATCTCCGAGGAGAGTTGGCGACGGGAATGGCTGTTGTATTGCGTCGGGTTACCAGTATCCAAACGTATTCTCCTTCCACTAAAGAAATGCGCAAAACATTATGAAAAGCCGTCATGGCACACCGCGATTTTTGAAAGCGGTATAACATCATCTAAATCAGTAATTAAGGCCGTAGACCGTCGGGTGGGCCAAACCAAGTCTGGCGCGA
>Ga0302319_10008278_pt1 | contig 20268 bp, 13 predicted proteins | sample Bog_T0_2_FD_203319 | JGI IMG/M metagenome (GOLD analysis project Ga0302319, IMG submission 203319) | Peat permafrost microbial communities from Stordalen Mire near Abisko, Sweden - Bog_T0_2 | ecosystem: Environmental > Terrestrial > Soil > Wetlands > Peat | place: Sweden: Abisko, Stordalen Mire... | reverse complement strand
GGTCGAGCCGCCGACGGCCGCATTGGCGCGAATGGCGTTCAAAAACGCCTCCCGCGTCAGAATCTTCGAAATCCGCAAATCCTCCTGCGCCATGGCCACCGCGCGCCGCCCCGTCTCCTGCGCCAGCGCCCCGCGCCGCGCATCCACCGCCGGAATCGCAGCATTCCCCGGCAGCGAAAGCCCCAGAGACTCCACCATACAGGCCATCGTCGAGGCCGTCCCCATGGTCATGCAGTGACCCGCCGACCGGCTCATGCAGCTCTCCGCGTCCATGAACTCCTGCCCGGTCATCGTCCCCGCCTTCACCGCCTCGCTGAACCGCCAAACCTCGGTCCCGGAGCCAATGCTCTGCCCGCGATACCGCCCGTTCAGCATCGGCCCCCCGCTCAGCACAATCGCCGGCACGTCGCAACTCGCCGCGCCCATCACCAGCGACGGCGTCGTCTTGTCGCAGCCGCACATCAAAACCACCCCGTCGATGGGGTTGGCCCGGATCGACTCCTCCACGTCCATGCTGGCCAGGTTCCTGAACAGCATCGCCGTGGGCCGCATGTTGGATTCCCCCAGCGAGGTCACCGGAAACTCCAGCGGCAGACCCCCCGCCTCCCACACCCCGTTCTTTACCTTCTGAGCCAGCTCCCGAAAGTGCGCATTGCACGGGGTCAGCTCGCTCCACGTGTTGCAGATCCCAATCACCGGCCGCCCATCGAACACGTCCCCTGGGAACCCCTGGTTCCGCATCCAGCTGCGGTGGATGAACCCATCCTTGTCCTGGCCGCCAAACCAGGCTTGCGAGCGCAGTTTCCGCATTTCCATCGTCTCCCATCCCCCGCCGCAACCGTACCGGAAAAGGGTTTGAAATCGGTCGCCCCAACTATACAACCGCTCGCCCGCGGGCCGCTGTTTCCACGTTCGCCATGGCCCTGATTTGCATCGCGCAGGGTGCTATAATCGCTGCCTCTCAAGGAGGGACAGTCTGATGAATGAGCTATGTCTGAAGTGCGGAGCGCAACTCGCCGCGCCCTGGCGCTTCTGTCCCCATTGCGGCGTCGCAATCGCGCCCCAATCCCCATCGCTCCAGGCCCCGGAACACGAAGTCTCGGCAAGTGCGGCCCAGGCTGCTTCCGCCGCGCCCGAAAAAGCCCCCGTGCAAAACGCGTTCGCCGGATTGCTCTTTGGAGCCCTGGTCGCGCCCATGATGATCATTGTCGGCACCCTGCTTTGCCTCACTGGCCTGGGCGCATTTCTCGGAGTTCCGCTCATTGTCGGCGCCGTGGTTGCCCCGCTCGCCGGCCCCATGATCGGCTTCGGCGCACTCAAGGGTAAATGCCCCTGGTGCGGAACCACGGTCAGCAGCATCCTCAACGCGCGCGGCTTTGACTGCAAGGCCTGCAACCAGCACGTTGCCGTCCAGAACCGGAAATTCGTCAAGCCCGGCGGTTAGCCTGCGGCAATCGTCGGGTTTTGAAAGTGCCCGGCTTGGCAGGCTGCGGAAAAACTCGTTGCTTTGAAAGGGCACGGCCGGGGTGCCCTCTGGGCCCCGTGCCGTAAACGCCGCAGCATGTATAGCCCCAAAGGAGTTTCTTCCGCCACGATAGCGCCGCTTTATATTCACATCTCTATCTGCTTTATGCCCCTTTTATCGTCCCAGGGTTCCCCGCTCGCCCTTTTCTTTCCCTTCTCCTCCGCGTCCATCAATTCACTTGCGCCGTGGCATCCGTCGCACAGCGGAATAACTTGGAAAACTCCTCGGCCGGAACCGGGCGGCTGAAAAAGAACCCCTGCGCATTGTCGCAATCGTGCGCCTTCAGGAACGCCATGTCCTGGGCCGTTTCCACCCCCTCGGCCACCACCCGGAGGTTCAGGCTGCGGCCCATGCTGATCATGGCGCTGGCGATGGCCGCATCGCCGGGAGTGTCATTCAGTTGGTGCATAAACGACTGGTCGATCTTCAACGAGTCCAGGGGAAGCATCCTCAGCGAACTCAAGCTGGAGTGACCCTTCCCGAAATCGTCCACTGACACCCGCACGCCCTTCTCTCTCAGGCTGAGCAGGATGGCCAGCGCGACCTCGGGCTGTTGCATCAGCACGCTCTCGGTCAAATCCAGATCCAGAGACCCTGGGTTCATGCCGGTTTCGCCCAAAGTGGACAGGATTTCTTCCAGAAACTTGTCGTCGCGGAACTGAACTCCCGAGACATTCACCGTCATGGTGGTAATGGGCAGCCCTTGATCGGCCCAGGCCCTCGCCTGCCTGCAGGCCTCCCGCAGCACCCAGGCGCCGATGGGCTGAATCAGGCCCGTGCGTTCTGCTACCGGAATGAACTCCGCCGGGGGAACCATTCCTCGCCTGGGGTGCGTCCAGCGCAGCAGAGCCTCCGCCCCGGTAATCGAGCCCGTCCGCAGATTGATCGTCGGCTGGTAGTGCAGCGAAAATTCGTTCCGCTGGAGGGCCAGCCGCAAATCTTCCTCGATGGTCCGCTCTTCCACTGCCTGATCGCTCATCGAAGGCTTGAAGAACCGGTAACACTGACGCCCATTGAACTTGGCGCTGTACATCGCCGTGTCGGCATTCTTCAAGAGCGTCTCCGCGTCGGCTCCATCCTCGGGATACATGCTCACCCCGATGCTTGCTGTCACGTAAAGTTGCTGGTGGTCGACCGGATGGGCTTCCGACACCGCCTTCAGCACTCTCCCCGCGGTGATGCCCGCGTCTTCCGGCCTCAGCACGCCCTGCAGCACCACCACGAATTCATCCCCGCCCAGTCGGCTCACCGTGTCCGGCGCCCGTACGCATTCCTGCAGGCGTCTGGCAATCGATTGAAGCAGCAGGTCGCCGGTCGGGTGTCCCAGCGAATCGTTGATATGCTTGAACCCGTCAATATCCATGAACAGCACCGCGGCCTGTCCCATCCCGCGTCGCGCCAGCGCGAGGGCCTGGCCCAGCCGGTCGTTCAGTAGCACCCGGTTGGGCAGCCCGGTCAGAGAGTCATGCTGCGACGCATGAACGATCTGCGCCTCCAGTTCCCTGGCCTCGCTCACGTCGCGAAATGCGATCACCGCTCCTGATGCCTTCCCCTCCCGGTCGCGCAACGGAGCGATGGAACTCCCGATGAACATGGGGCTCCCGTCGCGCCGGACCAGGATAGCGTTTACCGGCAGCCGCAGGGGCCAGTCTTGCCTGGCTGCCTCTCCCACCGGATCGGCCACCGTCTTGCCTGTCGCGGGATCCAGCATCTGAAAAACCGCGTCCATCGGCAACTCTTGGGCTTCGGCCAGTTGCCAGCCGGTCAGCCGCTCCGCCACCATATTCAGAAATGTGATTCTTCCCTCGGCGTTGACGCAGATCACTGCGTCGTCAATCGAGGTCAGCGTCACCCTGAAAAGCTCCTCGCGCTTCCTGATCTCATCCAGGTATTTTTCGCGGCGATTCATTTGCAGCAGAATGTAATAAGCCAGCGCGATCAGCCCCAGAACCTTGATCAGACCGGTCAGATAGATGCTCAGGATGGTTGTCCGGCTGCTGGCCTGCAATGAACTGCCGTGGGAAAGCTCCTCCGAAGTCTCTTCCTGCTCCATCTGTTCAATCAGCATGCGGATGTTGCTCGTCGCGGCCCCCCCGTTCTCTGCCGTCACCAGCGCCTTGGCCTCTTTCCGATGACCTGAGCTGTAGAGGGAGATGGCCTGGCCCAGTTCAACCAGCCGAGCCCGCGCCAGGCTGCGCAGTGCGGGAATCCGCGCCTGTTGCCGAGGATCGTCCGCGGTCAATTGCGCCAGGATTTCGATGCTTGGCTCAACCTGGGCGATGGCCAGGTTATAGGGCGCCAGAAACTTGGGGTCCCCGGTATAAAGAAAGCCGCGCTGACCGGTCTCGCTGTCGATGAGCAGCGCTTGGGTCCTCCCCAGCTCGAATCTCACCTGGCGCGTATGGGTGACCAGTTGCTGATAAACAATCAGATCGTTAAGCTGTTGCCGCAGAACATACGTAATGCCGGCCATCAGCATCAGCAGCAACGCGAACCCGGCAAGAATGCCCACCCGCCTGGAGGAGGAGTGCATCTTGTCTGTGCGGATATCCATGTGTCGGCCAGGGCTGAACAGCATACCATCGAACCTTCCCAGGGAATAACATTCCTTGATGAAGCAGTGAGTCACTCGGGCGGCGCCATTTCTACCCCATGGCGCTCCCCCGGTGAGCTTCCGCCCCACCGCGTCCTGCCCTCTTCCGCACGATCTTTTGCGGTTCTTGTCTGGCCCTGGTCGAGTTTGGCTTCCCGGCGTTTTCCTGCATGGCGTGCTTTGCCATGGGCTCACCGAGCGGCGGATGGCAGGAAAATGGAAACCCGTGCTTTGGCGTGCAAATCAGCCTTGCCGATGACTGCGCTGGTCAATCCAAGGTTGAGGCCCGCTGCGTGACCGCGCCACGGCGATTTGCCCTTCAGCCTCGCCCATGCCACCCACGCAAATCAATTCGGCCTCTCGCGCGTCCCGGTCGTTCAGCGTCCTTTATCCCGGCGATCTTCCTGAGCCGCCCCGTTGATAAGCGGATCAGCCCCAAACGAACCTGACTCAATGGTGTGATGAGCGGTCGATTCGTTACACAAAAAACTTTCATCGCTGAGTAGAGCGAAGGAGCCCGTGCTTTCGGCAATCTGTCAACTGCAATCGCCTCCGGCGATCAGAGTGAATTCCGCTTCGCGACGCGCCCCGCCCGCCGGCCTTCCGGCATCGTCGATCTCAGGCCGATCTCCGTCCTACCCGGGCAAAAAATACACTCCCTATTAGAATCGCAAATGTTCAGCCGCCATTCTGTTCAAATCTGCTCAAAATCTGCTTTTTCTCCAAGAATGGCCCGCCCCGCCCCTCTGAAGCCGGGCAGCCGTTCCCGCAGCCCGCCATCTTTGCAAGCGCCCCCAATCCCACCCCTTGGGACTCCGCCCGTCCCAGCCAAGTGCGCCCCGCCGCGCCGAGGAGCATACTAACGGATAGACCGTTTTTTGAGGACAACTCCCCCTTGGGTTTCCTCATATCCCCTTCGGCCTTTACACTGGCAAGTGCATTCCACCCGCGATCGCTCCCCGTACGCGGCGCGGTGGACATTCGAATCAACGCAGCGTCAGGTCCAGTCCACCGGCGCCGCAAGATCGCACCTACCCGTTCGCGGTGGGGTCGCTTCGCGCTTGTTTTCAACGGCCTACCCGCCTGAAAACGCGAACCGCCATCCACCGCGCGGCACACACAATGATGGCAAGAAGTCGCACCCACAGAGAGGGATTTATGACCGTTGCTGCTCGCTATCCTGGCATTCGCGTTACTGCAAATGGAAATCAGTTGGTCTCCTACCACACCGAGACCCGGATCGCCGACGCCGGCGTCTTCTATCCCATCACCCCTTCCACCGAGGGCGGCGAACTCTTCCAGCAGGCCTATGCCGAAGGACACCTCAACGTCTTCGGGCACAACACCATCGCCATCGAGACCGAAGGCGAGCACGCCGCCCAGGGCGGAGCCATCGCCCACTCCGTCTGCGGCAAACGCGTGGTCAACTTCACCTCCGGCCAAGGCGTCGTCTACGGCGTCGAACAGTATTACCATGCCCCCGGCAAGGGTTCCACCATGGTCCTCGAAGTTGGCGCCCGCGCCCTCACCAAGCACGCCCTCAACGTCCACTGCGGACACGACGACATCTACGGCGCCCTCGACACCGGCTGGATCATGCTCTTCGGCAAGGACGCCCAGCAGGCCGCCGACCAGGCCCTCATCCTCCGCCGCGTCACCGAACTCGCCCTCACCCCCGGCATGAACATCATGGACGGCTTCCTTACCTCGCACCTCGAGCGCACCTTCTACAAGCACGAGTCCGGGCTCATTCGCGAATACCTCGGTTCCCCCGAAGACCTCATCGATTGTCCAACCGAAGCCCAGCGCGCCCTCTTCGGACCCACCCGCCGCCGCGTTCCCAAGATGATGGACCTGGCCAACCCCATCCTCCTCGGCCCCGTCCAGAACCAGGAACACTACATGCAGGGCATCGTCGCCCGGCGCAACAACTTCGCCGAGCCCATCCTCGACTTCCTTGAGGCCGCCTACGAGCAGTTCGCCGAGCTGACCGGCCGCCGCTACGGCCTGCTCTCGAAATACAAAACCGACGACGCCGAAACCGTCTTCGTCTCCCTCGGCTCGGCCGCTGAAAACGTCGAGGCCGCCGTCGATTACCTGCGCCAAACCCGCGGCGCATCCGTCGGCTCCATCCACGCCAACGTCATTCGCCCCTTCCCCGAAGCCGCCATCGTCGCCGCCCTCAAGGGCAAGAAGAACGTCATCATCCTCGAGCGCACCGACGAAGCCCTGGCCGGCGACAACCCCCTCGGCCGCGACATCCGCACCGCGCTCTCCAAGGCCATCCAATACGAAGGCCACCCCGCCGCCGAAGGCCTGCCCGCCCTGGCCATCGATCAGGTGCCCCACATCTACTCCGGCGCCTACGGCCTCGGCTCCCGCGACTTCCGCCCCGAGCACATTCTCGGAGCCTACGAGTTCGCCACCGCCAACCGCGCCCGCCAGGACGGCAAGCGCGCCTCCGACGGCGTCAGCTTCTTCGTCCTCGGCATCGACCACCCCTACGCCGTCATCGGCGACGAAACCCCCTCCCTCTTGCCCGAAGGCGCGGTCGCCGTCCGCTTCCACTCCATCGGCGGATGGGGCGCCATCACCACCGGCAAGAACCTCGGCGCCATCCTCGGCGACCTCAACGACCTGATCTTCGAGCGGGATGGAGAGCGCGACTCGCTCGGCAACCCCAAGGAAGTCATTCACGTCTCCGCCAATCCCAAGTACGGTTCCGAGAAAAAAGGCGCGCCCACATCCTACTTCATGGTCGCCGCCAAAGACCGCATCCGCGTCAACTGCGACCTGCGCCACGTCACCGTCGTCCTCTGCTGCGACCCCAAGGCCTTCACCCACTGCAACCCCCTCGACGGAATGGCCCCCGGCGGAAGCCTCATCTGGGAGTCCGACCAGACCGGCGAAAAAGCCTGGGAGCAGCTCCCCCTCTGGGCCCGCAAGCAGATCATCGATAACAACATCCGCGTCTTCACCCTGCCCGGCTTTGAAATCGCCAAAAAAGCCACCGACCGCGCCGACCTTCAGCTCCGCATGCAGGGCAACGCCTTCCTGGGCGCTTTCTTCGCCGTCAGCTCCCTGCTTCAGGAGTTCGGCATCACGCAGGAGCAGTATCGCGACGTGGTCCACAAGCAATACGTCAAAAAGTTCGGCAAGCTGGGCGACGCCGTCGTCTCGTCCAACATGGAAGTCATGATGCAGGGCTACGAACAGGTCAGCGAAATCAAGATCGGCGCGCTTTCCGCCGCCGACCACTCCACCCTCCGCGGCGCGGCCCTCATGCCCATCCTTGAGCTGGCCACCGCCGGCGGCTCCTGCGGCACCGGCTGCCGTTCCACCCCCCTGCCCCCCGGACAGGCCGCGCGCACGCCTCTAGCCAGCGTGGCCAACTTCGACGCCCAGTTCCGCTCCACCTACGGCTATGACCAGCCCTCCACCCCCCTCTCCGCCGTCGGCATGATCGCCGCCGCCACCGGCGACACCGCCTCAAAATACGTGGCCCGCCGCGAAACCCCGCTCTACATCCCCGAAAACTGCACCCAGTGCATGGACTGCATCTCCGTCTGCCCCGACACCGCCCTGCCCAACACCTCGCAGGACCTGTCCACCCTCCTCACCACTGCCGTCAGCTACTATGTTGCCAACGGCGAGGACAGAGCGAAGCTCCTCCGCGCCCTGCCGGAAATCGAAAAGCTCGCCCGCCAGCGCATGGTCGCCGAAGTCAAAATCGGCACCCCGCTGCCCACCATCCTCCGCGAAGTCACCGAGTCCCTCGTCTCAACGCAGCAGGCCGGTTTCAGCACCGCGGCCAAGGAGCAGTTCTTCGCGGTCCTCAGCAAGGTCCCCATGGCCTACCAGAAGGTGAACGCCATCTTCAGCTCACCGGAGCGCAAATCCCCCGGCTCCGGCGGCATCTTCTCCATCTTCGTCTCCGACCTTTGCAAGGGCTGCGCCGCCTGCGTCACGGCCTGCGGCGACCACGACGCCCTGCGCATGGTCGCTGAGACCGAGCTGGTCAACGCCGAGCACACCTCCGGAACCGGCTTCCTTGACCTGCTCCCCGACACCGCGCAAAAGTACCTCGGCCTCTTCAACGCCTCCAACCCGGCCGACTCCAAAACCGCCACCCTGCGCAACATGCTCATGGTCCGCTCCACCTACGACGCCCTGGTCTCCGGCGACGGCGCCTGCGCCGGTTGCGGTGAAAAGTCCGTCCTGCGCTCCATCGCCGCCGTCACCGAGGCCTACATGCGCCCCGTCTATCACGCCAAGAGCGACCGCTTCCTGGCCAAGGCCGGCCAGCTTGAAAAAGCCGGCGTCGCCCGCCTCGCCGTCCTCAAGGCCCGCAGCCTCGCCGAATACGACCTCCTCCGCCAGGCCATCGCTCACCTGGTCCTCGGCCTCGGCGGCGAAGACGAAAACGACACCCGCGCCCGCATCGCCGCTTACGAGCTCAAGCACGGCCCCATCAGCGACGCCGAACTGGTCGAGGCCATCGCCGCCGTCCTGCTCACCGAGGCCTTCAACCACAAGAACCTGCAGCCGGTCGATGGCCGCCTGGCCAACGGCATGTCCGTCATGGCCATGGCCGCCCACACCGGCTGCAACACCGTCTACGGCTCCACCGCCCCCAACAACCCCCACCCCTACCCTTGGATGAACTCCCTCTTCCAGGACGGCGTCACCGTCGGCTGGCTCATGGGCGAGAGCTTCATCGTCGATCACGCCCGCCGCTCCGTCATCCCCGAGCGCCTGGCCGACATCCTCCTCACCCGCGACACCGACGTCATCGACGCCGAGCAGTATTACCACCTCAGCCACTTCACCGACGCCCTCATGACCGATCAGGAAATCGTCGAGCTGCCCAAGGTCTGGGTGGTCGGCGGCGACGGCGGCATCGGCGACATCGGCTACCAGAACACCTCCAAGGTCATGCTCCAGAACCGCCCCAACGTCAAGGTCCTGATGCTCGACACCCAGGTCTACTCCAACACCGGCGGCCAGAACTCCGACTCCACCCCCATGCTCGGCGGCGGCGACATGAACGTCTACGGCGCGGCCACCCAGGGCAAGAACACCGAGAAGAAGACGGTGGCTGAAACCTTCCTCGGCGGCCACGGTTCGCCCTTCGTCGCCCAGGTCTCCATGGCCAACGCCCCCAAGCTCTACCGCGCCATTCTGGATGGTTTGGAGTATCGCGGCACCATGTTCCTCCAGGCCTTCACCACCTGCCAGCCCGAGCACGGCGTCGCCGACGACATGGCCCTCTTCCAGGCCCAGCGCGTGCGCGACTCCCGCGGCGTCCCCGAGTTCGTCTTCAACCCCCGCCTCGGCGAAACCTACCAGGAAGCCCTGGACCTCAAGGGCAACCCGTCCATTGATTTGGATTGGTACGAGACCAAAAACAAGGCCACCGGCGAAACTACGCGCTACACCGTCGCTCACTGGTGCACCACCGAAGCCCGCTTCCGCAACCACCTCAAGAAGGTCAAGCCCGACGCGGCAACCAAGCTACTGCCGCTCGACAACATGCTGGTCCGCATCACCCAGCAGGACGTCGTCTACCGCCGCTACCTCACCCCAGGCCACCGCGCCTTCATCCCCGACTTCGGCGTCTATATCACCGTCGAGAACGAAGGCAATATCACCAACTACGCCCTCAGCCGTCAATTGGTCATGTTCTGCGTCGAACGCCGCAAAGCCTGGCGCATGTTGCAGTCCAAAGCAGGCATCGTCAACCGCGAATACCAGGCCCAGAAGGCAATCCTTGCAGAAGTCGATGCCGGAACCCTGCCCCTCGCCGACCTCTTCGCCCACGGCCACGACCTCCTAAAAGAGCGCCTCGCCGCCACCGTCCCCGCCAAGGCCTAACTCAACAGCTGGTAGGTCCGGAATTCATCCCGGACACAAACCGACACAACCCATCCCAAACACACGAACGCGGACCGAAAGGTCCGCGTTCGTGTTGCAACTCAGGTTTCAAGAGCAGGTTTTGTGTCAAGACACGAATTTGGTCAAGTCACAGATGAAGCATAGAGGAGGTTCAGCTCTAGCCCTCGGAACTGCCATCCAGAGATTCAGCGGCATCGCGCAGTTCCATCAGCACAAATTCTTCGGTCGTTTGCGCAAACCTCGTAACAGTCCGACGACGAATCGTTGCTTGAAACCACTTACCTATCCCTTGTTCGTCTTGCAGCCTCTGCAAAAAACTCTCGCTCATCGTTGGTGCAACCTTACCTCGGATTAAGCGGCCTGCGCGAGGCTGAAATTCAAACCGCCCACCGTATGGAATGAGCCCGATCAGTTGTCCAGACACTATATCTTCATCCTCGTCAACTTTTGTTTCCTCTAGGCGCACATATGCGCGATCGACAGACGATTTGTCGATCGCGACATCCCGAGAATTGTCGACAACGCGTATTGTCGCCTCGGCGCGATGGAGACAGCCAAAGAAGCTTAGGGCGGATTGGAACACCCGTGGATGGATGGTCTCGATACTCCTCTGGAACTTTTCGTCTTCGGCGTCGGCAACATCGACCAGCAGGTGTGCGGCCTTGTCTGCCGCTAGTTTCGTTGGAGAGTCGAAGAGCGGCTGGCCCTTCAAGTCAACCTCCTCAATTAGGAACCCCATTGAGCCATGCAGAAGTCCCGTTAAGTGCAACTCCACTTCACCCTGGTTCTGAATCGGCCCACGCGCACCCATCTCTACTGCGTTCGATGTGGCCCACATCTTCACAACTAAGTCTTTAAATCCCGAGATGATCTCTGCGGTAAAATCCGCTCGGATAGCCGAACTCCCGATGACAGGCTTGCCGCCGAAATAGAGCGCTGTTGAGGCCAAAGTATCAACGCCCTCTTTCAATGACGCCAATTGCGCCGACAGCTCGTCACGGCGCGAAGTGAGGCCCATGCGCCCAAGAGAATCCTCGCGGGGTATCCTTCGAAGAAGGCCCTCAATCTGGGCTATCTCTGAAGAGAGGGAGGCGGATTTCAGGAAGTGCGCCATATCACATCGTACCCAACAACTGAAGTGCGTTAGCGTCGTCCCGCTGTGGATCGAGCCAGACCTTCACAAGCCCCTTCCAGAGGCTCGTGATTCTCTGGTGAGAAAAGAGCCCTGAAAAGTATGTCGCATAGTCGATCACATAAAGTGGACCAAAAGAGACATCCACGAAATATGGATCGGTCCTGAATTGGACCTTCGCCAGTTGCGGCTTGAAGATTCCCTCATTTGCCGCCCAAAAGGCGTCCCAAGCAGACTGATCGGCCAGCGCTGGTGGCCTGGCAAAAAAAGTGACGATATCAATGTCGTTGGGGCTTCGTCCTTGAGTGGCCTCGACATTCTCTACGAAACTCCCATCAAGCCACTGCACACCATTGATACCATATCCAATGAGCAACTGACGGTGTGCCAGATATCCGCGCAGGATGTCCCTCCGCTCTGGGGAAGTTCCAAAGCGCATTACCAATTCGGACAACGTTGTCTCGTATGGGGATACTCCCGCAATCTGTGCCGGGTCGGCACCAACGAACGGCGGCAAGACTCCAGACCCTGTAAAAGGAGGAATGGCCGCAGGGACAAGTGGGTTCAAACCTGAGCTTGACATTTGCCGCCAAGTATACTGTCCCCAACCAGAGCTTCAAAGGGAAAATCGACCGGGTGCCCCAGGTCCCGCCTTTGGGACCTGGGATTCCATCACACTAGCTAGCCGCCCGCATCTCTTCCCGCAAAACCCGCCGCAGCGTTTCTTCCAGCTTCGGTGCTTTGCCTTCCACGTGCTGCCGCAGGGCCTCGTTGATGAGTGTCTGGTAGCCAATGGCTCCGCCCGACGCCTCGGCCTCTTTCAGAAAGTGATCCACCAAATCCTCATCCAGACGAATCGTGATCCGCGTCTTGCCGCGCGGCTCTGGCTCCAGAGCGGCAATTCGTCCCCGCTTTCCCTGGCTGAAATCGTAGCTCTGCTTCATCGGGCCTCTTCGTATTGGCCGCGTTCCTGCCCTTCCGCCAGCCGCGCTGAAATGATGCGAATGTTTCTGCCGCGATAGGTGTAAACCACCACCAGCACCCGCCCCTTCACGCCCATTCCCATCGACACAAACCGCTGCTCCAGCGGGTCGGACTCATCGTCCGTAATGGTGATCGCGTAATCGTCTTTGAAAACCGGCAGCGCCGAGGAAAAGCGGACTCTTTGTAATTGGCCTCTGCCTTGCGAACGTTCCACTCGAAGCCCATACCGTCCTCATTATATGCACAAAATGTGCACACATGAAAGCGCCCGGCCCGTTTTGCAGAAAATAACCCTCCCCTGGCTCACACTGGCAGATAGGGAGAAATGGATGCGAAACCCGGTTTCCGGGAGGAAAATGCGTCGACCCCACCCCCCCTATTGAAAACACCTCCTTTTTCGGGGGCATCCCCGCGCAAGATTTCCTTATAACAAACATATAATCAATCACTTACAGGATCGTGTCGGTGGCCTACCTGTTGCTTGAATGGTAAACAGAACCGCCCCAAAAACCGGTCTTTTGGGGCCCAGAAACCCGTTTTTAACCCAAAATCCCGCTTTTCCGGCGCGTGTCGCCGCCTGCGGCGTCTCGGATTCCGCTCTTTCAAGAAACCTCGAAACCAAGTGGCTTTTTCCGCACCTTGCCTGGCCCTCGCCGCTCCACCATCAGCACTCGATGATATTCAAGGCCAGCCCGGCCAGGCTGGTCTCCTTGTAGCGCGACTGCATGTCCAGCCCGGTCAGGTACATGGTGCGAATCACCTGGTCCAGCGAAACCTTGTGCGCCTCGGACTCGTTCATGGCGATGCGCGAGGCATGAACCGCCTTGGCCGCGCCCATCGCATTGCGCTCAATGCACGGAATCTGCACCAGCCCGCCGATGGGATCGCAGGTCATGCCCAGGTTGTGCTCCATGGCAATCTCCGCCGCGTGCTCCACCTGTCCATTCGTCCCGCCCAGCGCCGCCGTCAGCCCGCCCGCGGCCATCGAGCAGGCCACGCCGACCTCGCCCTGGCAACCCACCTCCGCGCCGCTGATTGAAGCATTCTCCTTGTACAGAATCCCGATCGCCGCCGACGTCAGAAAGAAGCGCACCAGCCCTTCATGGTCCGCCCCGGGCGCGAAGCGTTCGTAGTAGTGCGCCACCGCCGGAACCACACCCGCCGCGCCGTTGGTCGGCGCGGTCACCACCCGCCCCCCGGCAGCATTCTCCTCGTTCACCGCCATCGCCCACACCGTCACCCAGTCCAGCGGGGCCAGCGGATCGCCGCGCAGCCCGTCCGCATCCTTCTCGCGCAACCGTTCCGCCAGCCGGTGCGCGCGCCGCCGCACGTTCAGGCCGCCGGGCAAAATCCCTTCCGTCGCAATGCCGCGCTCAACGCAACCCTGCATTACGCGCCAGATGTGGTCGATGCCCGCGCGCACCACCTCGACAGGCGCTACCGCCGCATCGCGATCCACCAGAGCGCACTCATTCTCCAGCATCAGTTGGCCGATTGAAATCTCGTTGGCATCGGCCGCGGCCAGCAATTCGGCGGCGCTATGAAAGGGGAAGGGAATGGCGGCCTGCGGCTTCTCGGCGGTCATCGGCCTTCCCGTCGCACTGTCCTCGGTGATGAATCCACCGCCAATGGAAAAGAAGGTGCGCTCATCCAACATCGCGCCCGCCCCGTCGTACGCCTTGAGCCGTAGTCCGTTGGGATGCTGCGTCGCGGCGCCGGGAGGATACATCGTCGCGCTTTCAAATATTAGGTCGCGCGCTTCCTGAAATTCAATCCTCCGCACGCCGGCCAACTCAATCCGCCCCGCCGAGCGAATCGCGGCAACGGTCGATTCAATGACCGCAGGATCGATCGCGGCAGGCTCATTGCCGGCCAGACCCAGCAGTACGGCGCGGTCCGTTGCGTGTCCCAGTCCGGTCAGTGCCAGTGATCCGTAAAGCTCGGCCCGCACCCGTTCGACACGTTCAAGCACGCCGCGCGGCGCAAGCCCGCGCGCAAACCGGCACGCCGCGCGCATCGGCCCCATGGTATGCGAACTCGACGGGCCGACACCGATCTTGTAAAGGTCGAAAAGACTCGTAGTCACGGATGAATTGTAGAACAGTGGTCAGTGAACGATCATTGCCAGCGGTCAGCAGAGGCGCGTGCCTCCTGCGAGAAGTGCGATGGCGAGGCTCGGGCGGGCTGAGGGGCTGGCGCGAAGCGGCCGACGACTGAAAACTGACCGCTGACAACTGACGTTCTTTGATCGGTGCCTATCATTCGAGATAATCTATTGGAATGCAACGACTTGAATCACCTTTGCTGCCAACAGCTCGATGCGCGTTTCCAGCTCCGCCATGTCTCCATATTCTCAGGGTCTGATCCTGTTGGGGCCAGTTCCAACACAGACATTCACGAGTTGGGGCCAGTTCCAACACAGACATTCACGAGCAACCGCAGATTTGACCGCAATTGACGCAGGCATACTCCACGTAGAATTGAGCACGGTTGTAGTGGGCGTTTTGCGGTGCACTGCATAGCACCCATCATGCGGAGGGCGCGATCATGCAGAGTGCTAGCGTCAACGCACTACGCGGCAGTTGTTCCGATTACCGGCTCTGGAACATGGATTGCGGAAGTGACAGGGACGGCTGCTGACGGACCTGGGTTCCTGAGCAGAATTGCGAGTCCCCGCGCACCGTCCATCCGGCTCTCCACCAGAAGCGCATGAGCCCGCCCGAGAAACTCCGGGTGATGGTCGAAGTGCTTGGATGCAGCCTGCACTGTATGCACGATGTGCTCAGTAGAAAATCTCTCACGATGGAAGCCGGCCACTCCAATCATCAGTCCCCTAATCAAGGTAATCTGGGCCGTCAGCATTGCAAACTCACTCATCATTGAGGGCGACGCGCCTTTTCTCATTCCGTCGCGGCCAAAGGGAAATTGGCAGCGGAAGATGGTGTTGATCACATAGTTTTCCAGAATGTGCGGATGCCTGGCGAAGAATGGCGCGAAGTAGCGGTCATGCGCCAGCGAGTACTGGGCGGTGAGTGACCGCAACGTGGCGTCGGGGCTGTTGCCGATTCCCGTCGTGAAAGCATGAATGCACTCGCCGAAGCGGCGCCCAACATTGGACAGATAAAGCATCAACCCCGCCAGGCGCAGCACGACATCCATTTGGGCCTCGCCGTCTGTGGGCAGCGTTTCCATGCCGCCGCGAAGAGTTCCCGCAGCGACTGTGGCCTGGAATTCGATGAGAAACCCGGGAACGCTTTGTTTGAGTTCTCCAGCAACAATGGCATCGAGCCGCCGGCAAAAAACTCCCAGCAGAAAGAGTCTTTGCCACAGCGGATAAGCGCGATTCTGGATGAGTTCGAGCGCCGTAGTCCGAATGTCCAAGAACCAGGATTGAATCGGATTGGATCTTTCGCCGTCATCGATTTCTTTGACATTTGCGCCACGATTTCCAACCTTGCCCAACAGCGCCGGTTGCAGCAGGACCAAGCGCGCCGCTTCTGGGCAGGAGAGCGCCAACGCTTTCTCTTCAACGCCACCGATGGAGCTGACAATGCGAGGATAGGTTCCGCAGGAGTGGGGAAGAAGCGCTTCACCGCCTTCTTGCTGGATGCGGCAAAGGTGGTCTGCGGAAAGCAGGGGGCATTGGTTGGACGCAGTCATCTGGATCTTGGCGAAGAGTCCTGGTCCGAAACCGTCTGAACTCAAAGCGCTCTCCGGGGCGCGCAGAATGCTGGCATCAATGAGCGTACGGAGCGGGCCGGCCGGAAAGTCCTGGTACTTCTCATACGTCACTTGATCGATAGGCACGCTCCAGCCCTGGCAGCAGGTGTCTTCACAATCAGCGCCGATGCAACGGAAACTCTCGGCGTATGTGGGGCGGATCAGTTTGGAATTGGACAAACGGCGCTCCTGTCAGTGGCTCGACCCGCCCTGCGCTTTGGCCTGGAATTAGAAACACCCAAGATGAATGCACGCGGTGCGCCAATCAGGGCCATCGAAGCTCGGTCTGTGCTGCAATCGCCGGTCGTCCACCGCCCATATCGACGTTGATTCTGCTGTATTTACGACGCGAAACATACCACACCTTTTTAATTTCCAGATGTATTCAGAAATTCTCATGAGTATCGAGAATTAGAAAGCCCTCATAATCGCGGCCCTATCCAACAAACTGGGGAAGTGTGCATTTTGCGCCGCATTCTTAAGAGCCACCAATTCCGCTCTGGTGGCGGCCAGCCGTTGGGCTTTCAGCGGCAGGCAGTTGAGATTTCGATCGCCGCGTCCCGGGGGCGGTAATGCTCTGATTTTGCCGTTGACCGCCAGTTCCGGCTGTATTCCGGCATTTGCCGTGACCGGCAACGCCAAAACAGCCATCGCCATGGCAGATACATCGATAAAGCATCTCATCATCAATTGGAGATCTTTTGGTTGAAAGCCGTTTGCCAAATGGCTTCACGCCAGTCGCACTGTGCCGGAAACGAGCCACCCGGCTTGCTCAGCACCTAAGTCGCCATCCGCTACAGCGGTTCCACAATTGCTGTACCCAGAAGCCACAGCTCTCTAGCGCCTTTTTCATCAAGAAAAAGACACCTTCGCAGCGCCACAAAGGGCATGTGAATTGTGGAACCGCTTTAGAGAAGCACTCCGCACTGGGAACAGAATTTTGCCCCACCTGCCAGCGTTGCGCCGCACTCATGGCAGAAAAGGGCGGTTGCGGTGATGGACAATAGCGTCTCTTCCGCCACCGCGATAGCTTCTTCGTCGAGCTTGGACTGCTTGAGGAGCCCCCAGGTCTGCGTCACCAGCACCGGCCAGAAGGCCAACATGGAGACTGCTGCGGAGATGCCCTGCGACTCCAGCAAACCGATGCCCGCCTCAACCCGCGTGGTGGAGCCGATGGTTTCGATGCGGATGCGCAGTGCAACCTTCATGCCGACGACGGCGCGGAAAGTACCGCCCTTATGAATGCCGATCTCCCAACGCTGCGGGCCGGTCTGCTCGCCGCTGACCTCATAGTCCAGGTCGGCAAAGTGCTTCGTCACCGCTTCCGCCACCGGCATCAGATCGGCCACCGCGACGGGCAAGGTTTTGCAGGCTTTGAGGATACTCATGGAACTCCCGCAGTGCCGGGATGACGGCTACAATTACAATGAATGCCCTGTCACGACAACAGCGACACGGCAACGGCGACGAGCCCTGTCATCATGCCGATTACGGCGCCGAAGATGGCGGCGTTGATGCAGTTACTCGCGAATTCGCGCACAACGGGCTCAGCATCTTCTGAGTTTGGAATCAAAGGTTGAAAAACAGTCTACACCATCGTTTTGCCGCACCCCTGGCAGAACCGCCAATCCTCCTTGACGATCTTCCCACACTGAGGACACCGCCGTGCCGTCGCTTCGGCCTTCAGCTTCTTGAGCAGGCCGGCAAACTCTTCGCCCCGCGTCCACTCTAGAATCTCGTGCGTGCGTACCGCCGTGAATGGATGATTCTGCTGCATCACGGCCATGCCTTGCAGAACCCTGTCCCATAGAGACTCATTCAACTTCCAATACTCGGCGCCCTGTTGTGCATAGAGCGCCACATCGACATCATGGGTGAGGGAGCGCGGGCCGCCCGCAAGACGAATCATGGTCTGCACAATGGAATCTGAATTACCCGCCACCAGCGCGGCGGCCCGGTCGGCGGAAAGTTCGCTGCGGCGGTCCCAGTAGAGCAGCGCCAGCTTCACCGGCGTTGCCGCCGCGGCCAGAGGCCCCCAGATGGACTCGCCAATGCTGGTCACCAGATCCGCCATGGTGTGGTAGAGAACATGGCGGCAGAGCACATGTCCGCACTCGTGTGCCAGCACTGCGTGCAACTCCGCCTCCTCCGTGTATTCGATCAGCCCCGAGGTCACGGTGATGGCGACCTTGCTGTCGCCGTAGGTGTAGGCGTTGGGGGAGGGGTCCATCTCCAAATAGAGCTGCGGTTCCTCGATGCCCAGCTTTTGGCAAATGGGCGGCAGCAAGTTGTAGATGCGCGGCAACTGCTGTGGGCCAAGCCGGATCTTCTGTGCCAGGTTGACGCCGAGAAGATACTCTTCGTTGAAGATCTTCATGAACGCCTTCAGACAAGGCGTAAAGAGCGGAATCGCCTTTAAGGCATCAAGCGCGGCCTTGTCGGCAGGATGGATGAATTCACCAGGTGCAATGCTCATCAAGTTCTACCTCAGTGCATGGAGCGGCTAGCTGAAGCGATTCTTCCAGCCCTCACCTCATCGATGGCGCAGGAAAAGCCGTCATCACTGAGAGCCAGCATTCACTCTTGGAAATCGTTGCCTCTATTCTAGTCGAGGAATTCTCGTGAGACCGGTTCACTCTTGTGCAGAGAAGCCAGGCAAGCAAACAGCCGTTTCCAATTTCGCAGAGAAATGTGACTCGGGTCACATCTGCGCCATCATGCGGGAATATTCTTCTTATGGGGCTCCAACCCGCTGTATAGTGGAAGGTTCCTTGATTAAATCAAATTCCTGTGGGAGGACACGCGAGTGCCTACTTCAGCCAGCCCGTTGACGCGGTCCGATTCTCTATCTTGCGCTCGACCTCAGCTCTCTGAAAGGGAATGGGACAAGCTAATCAATTGCATTTTGGCAGGCGGAGTAGTGCCCGTGATTGGACAGGAGCTGCTCGTCTCCCAGCAGGATGGGCGAGAGGAACTCCTCTATGATGTGTGGGGTCGAGTCCTTGCGGAGCAAGCTAGCCTCGCGCTTTCGGAGCAGGATGGGACTCCGGCCCTATATCAAGTCACCAGTCAACTGCTGCAGACACAGAACAGAAGCGAAGTTGCCATGGATGTCGACGACGTAATCCGGCGGCAGCCCTGGCCGATTCCTGACAGCTTGCGGAAACTTGCCCAGATTTCCAGCTTCTCCTTATATGTGACGACCACCATCGACCATCTGTTAAGCAGAGCGCTGGACGAGATTCGCAATGGGCGCAAGGACCGTCAGAGCGACATTGGCTTCGCAGTTCACGCCGATAAGGAACATAACGATCTTCCTGAAGATTTTGCGAACCAGTCCTCCCCGACGGTGTTTCATGTGTTTGGGGTAACGAGTCCCTTCCCTGACGCCTTCGCCAAGACCGAAGACGATCTGATCGACTTCAGCGCGTCGCTGCTGGACGGCCAATACGCGCCGGACCGATTCTACGACTATCTACAGAACAAGACGATTCTTTTATTGGGGTGCAGTTTCCCGGATTGGCTGGGCCGGTTCTTCATTCGCGCGCTCAATGCCAACCGGGCCGAGCAAACCATCAACATCTACTATGTGAGCGGAAAGCGGGAAGAAGGATTGGAGAGCTACCTTCGCCGGAAACGAGCCAAGGTCCTGGCGCCCAACTCTCCGGCCGCTTTTATTGACGAGCTCCACCGGCGCTGGCAACTGCGCCAGACTGAAAGCCCGGCGCAGCGATCCGAAGCGAATTCCGGAACTTCAGAACCAGCGCCAATCAAGCGTGGTGCGGTGTTCCTCAGTTATGCCAACGAAGATCGGGAAGCAGTGCGGCGAATTCGACACCAGTTGGAAGCTGCAAGAATCGACACATGGATGGACGAAAGCGGTCTGGAACCAGGTGTGCAGTTCCAACAAGTCATCCGGGAGAGTATCGGGGACGCGTCCTGTTTCATCGCATTCATATCCAAGTCTCTCGATGGGCAGGAAAAACGATTCCTCTGGAAAGAGTGGAAGTGGGCTGAAGAGGAGAATCTGAACTGGCGGAAAGGACAGCGCTTCCTTCAAGCGGTAGCTATCGACGACACACCTTCCGGGGCATCGTTCGTCGATTCCCCTTATAGCGAACTGCATTGGACGAGATTGCAGGATGGGCTTCTGCCCAGCGAATTCGTCCAGATTTTGAGCCAGGGTGTCCGGTCCTTTCGGAGGTCAAGATGATCTCTGAAGATCGGGAGTTGTCGACCGGGGAAGTATCGGCATCGTCGCTCGCCAATCCATGGCTTGGGTTAGCCTCCTATACGGAGAGTGATTCGGCAATGTTTTTCGGCCGCGAGCGGGAAACGGCCGAGTTGCTGCGCTTGATCGACCGCGAAGCTCTCACCGTGGTTTTCGGGCGGTCGGGCTTGGGTAAGACATCTCTATTG
>Ga0302319_10008277_pt1 | contig 20269 bp, 11 predicted proteins | sample Bog_T0_2_FD_203319 | JGI IMG/M metagenome (GOLD analysis project Ga0302319, IMG submission 203319) | Peat permafrost microbial communities from Stordalen Mire near Abisko, Sweden - Bog_T0_2 | ecosystem: Environmental > Terrestrial > Soil > Wetlands > Peat | place: Sweden: Abisko, Stordalen Mire... | reverse complement strand
GGAACCGCGTTCTCCTGTTTGCCGTGCCAGATCTCTAAAGCAGGCTCTTGAATTGCTCGGCCGAAGGAGAACGACAACTCCCAGGGAAGGCGCGACTTGTAACGGATGTTCATCGAATTCAGACGGGCCGAGGCTAGCTCGCCTGGTTGACCGCCTGACAGGAAGACAACCCCCGGAACGGCGGCTGGGACCGAGCGCAGCAGGCAGACGACGGTGGCATCGGCCACTTCCTTCACCGACTGCTGTCGCGGACATGCGACGCCGGGAAGCACCATATTGGGCTTCAGGATCATTCCCTCCAGCTTCACACGTTGCGAGTAGAGTTCCCTGAAGACGGCGCGCAGAACCCTCTCCGTTACCTCGGAGCACATATCTAGAGTGTGCCCTCCTTCCATCAGGACTTCCGGCTCGACGACCGGGACAAGGCCTGCCTCCTGGCACAATGCCGCATAACGTGCGAGCGCGTGTGCGTTGGCCTCCATGCAGCCTCGGCTTGGAGTTCCATCGCCGATAACGAAGACTGCTCGCCACTTCGCGAAGCGTGCGCCCATCTGTGCGTACTCCGTCAGCCGTACGCGCAGACCGTCCAAACCTTCTGTGACCCTCTCGCCTGGGAAAGCCGCCATCTCCTTAGCTCCGAGGTCAACCTTGATGCCGGGAATGATTCCGTTTGCCGTGAGAGCCTTGGCAAACGGAGTGCCGTCATCCTTTTTCTGCCGGATCGTCTCGTCGTAGAGGATTACACCGCTGATCGACTCGCTAAGACCAGGCGTGTTGACAATCAACTCCCGATATCTTCGGTGTGCCTCAGCGGTCTGGGGAATGCCCCATTTGGCAAACCGCTGATTGCAGGTGCCTGTGCTTTCGTCGATTGCCAGTAGGCCTTTGCCATCGGCGACCATCATCTTGGCGGTTGCTTCAAGAGTGTGCATGTTCACTTTGCGGCGCTCCATTTCCAGTTGCGGATCTCCGGCATGTCCTCGCCGTGGGCATCGATGTAATGTTTGTGCTCAATGAGTTTGTCCTGCATCTGTTGTTTCAGATAGTCGCCTTTAGAGCCCAGATTTGGCACACGATCAACCACGTCCATAACCAGGTGGAAACGGTCCAGGTCGTTCTGCACGCGCATGTCGAAGGGCGTTGTGATCGTTCCTTCTTCCTTGTAGCCGCGCACATGCAGGTTGCGGTTGGTGCGTGCATAGGTGAGCCGATGGATGAGCCAGGGATACCCGTGGAAGCCAAAGATGATGTGTTTGTCTTTCGTGAAGAGCGAGTCATAGTCCCGTTCTGTCAGGCCGTGGGGATGCTCGGTACTGGGCTGTAGCTTCATGAGATCGACGACATTGACGACGCGGATCTTTAGCGCAGGCAGATGTTCTCTAAGTATCGAAACAGCAGCGAGAATCTCCAGCGTAGGCGTGTCTCCGCAGCAGGCCATCACCACGTCCGGCTCGTTCTCCTGATCGTTGCTGGCCCATTGCCAGATGCCAACTCCCTCCGTGCAATGCACGACTGCCTGGTCCATCGTCAGCCACTGTGGCAGTGCATGTTTGCCAGCGACCACCACGTTGACATAGTTCCGGCTGCGCAGGCAGTGATCGAAGACAGACAAGAGACAGTTGGCATCGGCCGGAAGGTAACAGCGCACAATGTCGGCCTTCTTGTTGATGACATGGTCGAGGAAGCCAGGGTCCTGGTGGGTGAATCCGTTATGATCCTGTTGCCAGACATGGGAGGCCAGTAGATAGTTCAGCGACGAAATGTCACGCCGCCAAGGCAGTTCGCTGCAGACCTTAAGCCACTTCGCATGTTGGCTGAACATGGAGTCGACGATGCGTATGAACGCCTCGTAGCTGTTGAACAGGCCATGCCTGCCCGTGAGCAGATAGCCCTCCAGCCAACCTTCGCACTGGTTCTCACTGAGCATGGAATCCAACACCCGGCCCTCCGGTGCGAGGAACTCGTCATTGCCGTATTCACGCGCATCCCATTGGCGGTTGGTGACCTCAAAGACAGCCTGTAGGAGGTTCGAGACCGTCTCATCCGGGCCGAACACGCGAAAGTTTCGTTGGTCCTGATTCAGCTTGGCGACATCCCGCAAGAAAGCCCCCAGCACCAACGTGTCCTCAACCTCCACAGCTCCCGGTGAATGCACGGTGACCGCGTGGTCGTGAAAATCCGGCATGCAAAGATCACGAAGCAGAATGCCGCCATTGGCATGTGGGTTGGCTCCCATCCGTCGCTCGCCCTTCGGTGCCAACTCCTGTAGCTCTGCAAGCAGCCGGCCATGTTTATCGAAAAGCTCTTCGGCCTTATAGCTCTTCATCCAGTCTTCCAGCAGTTTTACGTGCGCAGGATGCTGCGGATCAACGAGAAGCGGAACCTGATGCGCACGAAACGTCCCCTCAATCTGTAACCCATCGACGACCTTCGGACCCGTCCAGCCTTTAGGCGATTTAAGGACGATCATTGGCCAGCGCGGCCGGGTCGTATCGTTGCCGGTGCGCGCGTTACTTTGAAAGCGATGGATATCCTCGATGGCCTTATCGACGGTGGCGGCCATCAGCTCATGCATGGCCTCCGGCTCATCGCCTTCGACGAAGTAAGGAGTCCAACCGCATCCTCTCAAGAATTGATCCAGCTCCTCATGCTCAATACGAGCCAGCACCGTGGGATTGCTGATCTTGTAGCCGTTGAGGTGCAGGATCGGCAACACGGCCCCATCGGTCCTAGGGTCGAGAAACTTATTGGACTGCCATGAGGTAGCAAGCGATGCCGTCTCTGCTTCTCCGTCGCCAATCACGCAGGCGACGATCAGGTCCGGATTGTCGAATGCTGCGCCGAAGGCATGGCTGAGCGAGTAACCTAACTCGCCGCCCTCGTGAATCGACCCAGGAGTCGTCGGGGCGACGTGACTTGAGATGCCGCCAGGAAACGAGAACTGTTTGAAAAGTTTCTGCAGGCCGGCTTCATCCTGAGTGACGTTCGGATAGAACTCGCTCCAGGTGCCTTCGAGATACACGTTGCCGACGATGGCTGGTCCACCGTGTCCGGGGCCGGCGACGTAGAACATATTCAAGTCGTACTTTTTGATGGCTCTGTTCAGATGCACGTAGATAAAGTTCTGTCCTGGCGTCGTTCCCCAATGCGAGACGACCAATGGCTTGACGTGTTCTAGCTTCAACGGCTCTTTCAGAAGCGGGTTGTCATAGAGGTAAATCTGTCCTACCGAAACATAATTGGCTGCCCGCCAGTAGGCGTTCATGCGGCGAAGCATGTCGGGAGTCAGCGTCGTGCCGCCCTCTAGCGACTCTTCATTTGCGATCACGGCGGGCGTTTCATGGAGCAAGTCCTCGGTCGTCAATAGGTCGGTTGGCATGTTGGATCTCCTCTTAGAACTGGTGATATGGCTAGGTAGCGTCGCTTGTCTGTAATCCAAGCGAAGTAAGCTTGGCGCGGGTCGATGCATGATCGACGTGAAGTATGCTTCGCATCCCCAAACGTTCCGCAATCTGCACGAACATCGCGGTATTGTCGATAAACACAGCGCACTCCGGGGCCGTCTGGGCAAGGTCAAGGGCGAGCCGAAAGATCTGAATGTCGGGCTTGCGCATTCCTACGAAACAGGAAGAGATGAAGGTATCCACGAGCCGGTCGAGCCCAAAGGTGCGTGTGCGGTAGGCGTTGACCTCGCGCGACTCATTGCTGATGACGACAACTTTTATGCCGTGTTGCGCCTTCAGTTGGGCAACGAGCTCCAGCATCTTTGGATACGGTCTCGATTGAGAAAACATGAAGTCCCGAAACTGGTTCCGGGTAAATGGACGCTTCTCAAAAAAGACTACCCAACCCAGGTATTCCTCGAAGGAGAGTTTGCCTTCCTCGTGGGTCTCGAAGACGAGACGGTGACGCTCATCCATCTCCGTCCAATTCAGCTTGAAGTGCTTGGCGGCACGTTTGCGTGCAAGGTGGTCCCAACCGTTGGTGAGCAATACCCCGCCTACATCAACAAACAACGTCGTAATTGGGAGAGACTTTTTCACCCTTCCGCGATCAGCCAAATCTGCTTTGTGAAGAGCGAGTGAGATTAGTAGTCATATTGTTCGGCGCTTCCACCGCGTTCAGCCAGGTCGACTGTGAGCGATCCACTCGTTTATCCGCCAAGGTTCCTGTTTCAGAAAAAGTCGTTTCGAGATGTCCAGTCTCCCCAACTTATGGGCAACGCAGTTCTCCCTAAGTTCGCTTGCGGTTCTTCGGCAGCGTACATGTACTGGAGTAGTGATAGAGTAAGCGCCGCTGGAGCCTGTATGGCGAAAAAGTATTTGCTGGGTAAATTTCCTTTATCGTTTTGGCCGGACGCCCCGACTACAAATGAAGTGCTCTAACGTTCAACTATCCCACATGACGGAAGGGTTATCTGGTCAATACTGAGCATGAAGCAAACGTTGGGGCGCAGATAGTTACAGAGAATTCGTCCAACGAGGCGGTCTGAGGTCTGGGAACTTGCTGTTTTGACCGAGGCATTCCTGGATTAGTGCAAATCGCCGAGTCGCTCATCGAGTATTGAATGGTTCTCTCCAAGGGGCCCGGTGAGTTGGGTCACTTCAGACGCCACGCATGAACGATGACACTGTTCATGAAGGGGGCACCCGGCAGAGGGCAAGATCGAAGATATCTCCGCCGCGAAGATTTTGTATCGGCCCTTCAGGGCTCTTCATCGATGTGGACGCCGTAACCCAGGCCTTCGGCCTGGGCTGGTATAGATCGGGCCTCCGGCCTGAAAAGCACACATCTTGATGATGTGCAGATGTCCGATGTGTCGGGCCTACAGCCCTTGCTCTCTCTGTTGCACCTTGCCCTAGGCCTTACCCACCCCAGCGGACAAAGAACGTCCGCCGGGGACCCCGGTGCGGGCTGGGTTTGTATAGAACGGGCCTACGGCCCTCAGAGCTGCGGCGGGCGGTTGGCCCATTCATCTTGGGCGGACGAAGATGGCGCGGTCCGTGAGCACCTGCACCCACCCATGTCGCGATAGAGATGTTCCATGGATGGGGCACTCTGCAAAGAGGAGGGCAAACGCAGATTCCCTGCGGGAATGACAAGCAAGAAAAGCAAGAGCAGGTGCAAATGCAGGTCTCTCCACTGCGGCCCTGCGGCCTCCGGTCGAGATGACACATTCTGCGGGTAAAGCTGCGGGTCTCTCCACTGCGCGTGACGATGAAGCCGTCACGCTCCGGTCGAGATGACACATCTTTGGTGATACGGCCCGTTCGAGATGACACATAGGTGGTGGTTACACCTTTTGTATCCGCTGCACTTCGCGGACGCCGGGGACTTTGCGGAGGTTCTGGACGAGGCGGGTGAGGTGGCGAAGGTCCACGGTCTCAATCACAAAGTCCACGTGGACCAGGCCGTCGACCGGGGGCGCCGTGGAGACTGAGCGGATGTTGGTGCCGTCCTCGGAGATGATGGCGGTGAACTCCTTCAACAGGCCGGTGCGGTCGTCGCAGACCACGATCAGACGGACGGGATAGGTGGCGGCCTTGGGCGTAGACCCCGAGACGTCTTCAGGGGACGCGGCCCACTCGACGTCGATGCGTCGGTCGGCCTCATAGAGCAGGTTCTGCACGTTGGGGCAACTGCGGGCGTGAACGGCTACGCCCTTGCCGCGGGTGACGTAGCCGATAATCTCCTCGCCGCGAATGGGGTTGCAACATCGCGCTCGATAGACCAGCAGGTCGTCCTGGCCTTCGACCTGGAGGGACTCAGAACCCTTGCCGAAGAAGACGCGCTTGACGGCCTCCGACATGTGGCTGAGCGTGTTGCCGACGGTACCCGGTGGGGTCTTCTCCGGCTCGACCGGAAGGGTGCTGCCGGGCTCCAGTTTGTTGAGCACTTGGCGGGCGGAGAACTTGCCGAAGCCGATGCCGGCGAGCAGGTCCGGCTCCGCGGCGAGACCGTACTCCGCGGCGATGCGGTCAAAGTCGGCGGTCTTGTACTTGTCCAGCGAGACCTTGTACTTGCGGGCCTCGCGCTCCAGGAGCTTGTGGCCGATCTCGATGGCGCGGGTGCGCTGGTTCTCGTTGAGCCAGTGCTTAATCTTGTTGCGCGCGCGGCTGCTCTTGGTAAAGCTCAGCCAGTCGCGGGAGGGTGAGTGGCCGGCCTGGGTCGTAATCTCCACCACATCGCCGTTGCGCAGCTTGTGGCGCAGCGGGACGATGCGGTTGTTCACCTTGGCGGCGGTGGTGGTGTGACCGATGTCCGTGTGGATGGCGTAGGCGAAGTCAATCGGACTGGCGTCCTTGGGCAGGACGATGACCTTGCCTTTGGGGGTGAAGGTGTAGACCTCCTCCGGGTACATGTCCATCTTGAGTGTGGACATGAACTCGTTGGGGTCGCTCATCTCGCGCTGCCATTCGAGCATCTGGCGGATCCAGGCGAGGCGCTGCTCGTCCTTGGCGCTGACGTTGTCCGAGGCCTTGTACTTCCAGTGCGCGGCGATGCCTTCTTCGGCGACGCGGTGCATGTCTTCGGTGCGGATCTGGACCTCAAACTGGTGGCCGCCTTCGGCGATGAGCGTGGTATGCAGCGACTGGTAGAGATTGGGCCGCGGCATGGCGATGAAGTCCTTGAATCGGCCGGGGACCGGACGCCAGGTGCTGTGCAGCAGGCCCAGCACGGCGTAGCAGTCCTGTTCCGTCTCCGTGATGACGCGGATGGCGAAGAGATCGAAGACCTGGTCGACGGGGATGCTGTGGGCGATGAGCTTCTGCTGGATGGAATAGAGGCGCTTGATGCGCGACTCGACGCGGGCCTTGACGCCGGAATCCTGGAGCTTGGACTCCAGCAGGTGAACGATGCGGTGCAGGAAGGCTTCGCCTTCGCCGCGCAGGCTGTCGACCTCAGCCGTGAGCTGGGTGTACTGGAAGGGGTCCGTGTAGCGGAAGGCCAGGTCTTCGAGCTCGCCGCGCACCTTGCCCATGCCGAGGCGGTGGGCGAGCGGGGCGTAGACCTCCAGGGTCTCGCGGGCGATGCGCTGCTGCTTGTCCGGGCGCAGGTGTTCGAGCGTGCGCATGTTGTGCAGGCGGTCCGCGAGCTTGATGATGACCACACGCACGTCCGTGACCATGGCCAAGAGCATCTTGCGGATGTTTTCGGCCTGGTGGTCTTCGCGGTTGGCGAATTTAATCCTGTCCAGCTTGGTGACGCCCTCCACGATGTGGGCTACCTGCTCACCGAAGCGTTTGGAGATGTCAGCTGCGGTGACGTCGGTGTCTTCCACGGCGTCATGGAGCAGGCCGGCGGCGATAGCCGTGGAGTCCATCTTGAGCTCTGCAAGGACCTGCGAGACCGCCAACGGATGGCTGACGTAGGGCTCGCCGGAGGCACGCTTCTGGCCCTCGTGGTGCTGGAGGCAGAAGGCCCAGGCGGAGCGGATGAGGTCGAGGTCGTCGCCGGGGCGGTTGGTGCGAACGGTATCCAGCAGGCGTTCGAAGCGCGCTTCAAGGCCGGCGGCTTCAGGAGACAGTGGTACAGCACGAGGGGGCGGAGCGGCGGAGGACGCTGCTTCGAGGTCCATACCGGCTTCGCTGGTTGCTGACGCGAGAGTTTGCATCACGCCGGGCTTGGTGGTCCCCGGCGGCGCGGTTGCCATAGTTCATTATACGGTGGTGAAAAGAACCGCCAAGGAAGCCGGCGGTCGGGTGCTGCGGAGACTACTTCAGCAGGCCGGGGGTAGGCCGCAGACCGTTATGCGTCCAGCGCTGGAGCTCGTCGAAGGCGGAGCCGATTTGCTGATTGGTGAGATTGCAGTGGCCGTCGCGGTCGACGTACTGCTGGACGAGATTCTGCGCCGCTCCGGCGGACTCCACGATGTGGTTGTAGAGCGCCACGGACCAGACTGGGACGATGGGGTCGTAGACGGTATGAACGGCGAGCATGGGGCGGCCGAGGTGGCCGCTGGGCGTGTAATAGCGGGTGAGGTAGGCGCGGGCCTGCGGCGATGCAGCGTAGCGGCGCACCTTATCATTCAGTTCGTAGTCGGCTGCGGAGCTGGAGGGGTTCGCACCGGTATAGACAAAGTTGCGATTGTCAAAGGGATTGCCGCCGGAGCGGCGCTGCATATCGCCTACGACGTAGGTGAAGTAGCTGATGTCATGGGCCACATCTGCATCCGTGTGCAGGGCCATCAGCCCACGTAAGGCGGCGGCGGCGGGAGGGTTGGCGTGCAGAGCGGCCAGCAGCTTGTCCTGCTGGGCAGGCGAGTCGTCGAAGAAGGGTGGCGTGGCGAGCAGCGGCGGCAACATGTCAGGGAAGTAGTGGTCGAAGGCCGCGCGCAGAGCGAAGCGACGCTCGAAGGACTCCGAGGTGGGACCGACCGAGCCGCAGACGTCGAGGCCTCCGAGGTAGGGTTTGGGATTGAGTTCGAGGGTGATGGAGACCAGCAGGCCGCCCATGGACAAGCCCACGGCGTAGGTGTCCTGCGGCGCATCGTAGGCCTTGGCGAAGTAGCGGCGCAACGTCTCGGTCTCCGGAAAGGCCTGCTGCAGCGCCCATCCGGTCTGGGAGTAGGCGCTCTGCGCAATCGCGAAGTGGCGGTCGAGAAAGACCTGCTGCTGGTCGATGACACGGTCGGCGATATTGAATGAGGTGGGGTGTTCCGCATAGCCGTGATAGAAGATGACCAGCGAGTGGTTCCAGCCTTCCGGCACGTCAATGCGGTAGGGTGTGCCGTTGAGCAGGCCGACTTCCGTGGTGCCTGTGGGAGAGTGCACCACGTGCGGAGCCTGCGGCTTGTCCGTGGCGGCAGCGAGGCGGGCGGCGGACGGCCCCGGTAGGAACGACAGCAGGACGGCGGCTGCGGCAGCACGGTGGTGGGAGAAGATGGTCATGGCGAGTGGCTTGATTCTATCCCGGATGCGATGCGCTGGTATGGGTGCTGGGGCGGGGATGATTAGAATAGACCTTCACAGCTAGCCCAATATCGCATCTCGAAAAGAGTCCAACCTGGTGAATCTCTCTGTTCCTTCTCTGCTTCGTGCCATGGTCGCGCTGGCTGTGCTGTGCGCGGGAGCGATGGCGCAGTCCAGCCAGGGGGCGTATGCACGCGACTCCAGCCAACCGGTCGACACGTTTTATACCAGCAAGATTCAACGCTACACGACCGACCCTTCGTTTCTGTCTCCGCTGGTGGCGACGCTGCCGGCGTCCAAGACGGTGCCGACGCCGGAGAAGGTGCTGGGCGACGTGGCCGGCGCGCCGGACATGCTGCCTTACGCCGAGGATGTGCATCGCTACTTCCGTATGCTGGCCGAGAGTACGCCGCGGGTACGGGTGTTCTCGATCGGCAAGTCGGAGGAGGGCCGCGAGATGATCGCCGCGGCCATTGCGGACGAGGGTCTGCTGAAGCAAGCCGAGGAGAACAAGCAGAGGTTGGCACAGCTCGCTGATCCCCGCTCCATTGGCCTGGATGATGCGAAGGCGCAGGCGCTGATGGACGCATCGTATCCGGTGTATTACATCACCGGCACCATCCACTCCACGGAGACCGGCGCGCCTACTGCGCTGATGGAGCTTGCCTACCGGCTGGCCGTGGACGACTCGCCATATATCCAGTACATCCGCTCGCACATGATCGTGCTGATCACGCCGGTGGTGGAGGTGGACGGCCGCGACCGCATGGTGGACATCTACAAGTGGCACAGGGTCCATCCCGGCGAGCAGTGGCCGAAGCTCGCTTATTGGGGCCACTACGTGGCGCATGACAATAACCGCGACGCCATGGCCATGACTCTGAACCTGAGCAATAACGTGCTTGGAGCGTACCTGGACTGGCATGCGCAGGTGCTGCACGACCTGCATGAGTCTGTACCGTTTCTGTACGACAACACGGTGGGTGACGGGCCATACAACGCATGGATCGACCCGACGCTGGTGGATGAGTGGCAGGAGCTGGGCTGGAATAATGTGGCACAGATGCAGAAGTTCGGTATGCCGGGGGTCTTTACGCATGGAGACTTCGATACCTGGAGCCCGGGCTATCTTATGTTTCTGGCGGCGATGCACAACGGCATCAGCCGGCTGTATGAGACCTTCGGCAACGGTGGAGCGGACACGGAGAAGCGCATCCTTCAGCCGGAAGAATACTCGCGCACCTGGTACCGGCAGAATCCACCGTTGCCGGTGGTGACGTGGTCGCAGCGCGACAACAACAACTACGAAGAGACCGCGCTGCTGTCGACGCTCTCATACTTCGCACAGAACTCGCACCACTTTCTGGAGAACTTCTATGCCAAGAGCAAGCGGTCAGTGCAGAAGCCGAACAGCGAGGGGCCGGCTGCCTATGTGCTGCCGTTGGACAGTGCTGAGACCAACCGCCAGATACAACTTCTGGAGGTGCTGCAGCGGCAGCACGTGGAGTTGAGCCGACTGACCGAGGCGGTGAGTACCACGTTGCCGGCGGCGAAGGCGGGACAGAAGCCTACGGCTGTGACGCTGCCTGCGGGAAGTTTTGTGGTGCGGCTGGACCAGCCCTACTCGCGCGTGGCGGATGCATTGCTGGACCGCCAGTACTGGGCCCCTGACGATCCGCAGAAGCATCCCTATGACGATACCGGCTGGTCGTTCAGTGAGCTGTTCTATGTGAAGGTGCTGCGCCTGACGGACACGGGCGTTCTGGACGCGAAGATGTCGCGCATCGAAGACATCTCCACGCTGGCTGGACATCTCTCCGGGGCGGGGACGGTGGTGGCCATCGCGAATACGGGGCAGGTCTCGCTGTTGCCCTTGCTATACAAGTTGAAGGACGCGCAGGTGACCATCGCGGAGAAGCCGTTTGAAGCAGAGGGCAAACATTTTGAAGCCGGCTCACTGCTGATTACGGGGGTCGCTGAGTCGGCGCTGACGGCGGTGCTGAAGGCGCTGGCGCTGGATGGAACGCGGCTGGCCGCTACGCCTGGAGTGGCCGCGCACGTTGCTCCGCGACCGCGCATCGTCGTGATGCACTCCTGGCAGTCGACGCAGACGGAGGGATGGTGGCGCTACGCCCTGGACCACGCAGGCATACCGTACCAGTACATCAGTACGCAGACGGCGGCGGCGCAGGCTGATCTGCGGAGCAAGTATGACGTGATTGTCTTCGCACCGATCGGCCATGCAACCGCCGACGAGGTGTTGAACGGCACACCGCTCTACGGCAACCCGCTGCCGTGGCAGAAGACCACGCTCACGCCGAACCTGGGCCGTCTGGACACGACGGCCGACATGCGTCCAGGGCTGGGCTATGAGGGTTTGCAGCACCTGCGCAGGTTCGTCTCCCAGGGCGGCCTTCTGATTACCTGCGAAGATACCGCAGAGTTCGCCATCGACATGGGTCTGGCACCCGGCGTTTCCGTGGCACCGCGCAGGGACGCACGCGTGGTGGGCTCAGTGTTGAACACCGTGTTTGTCGCTCCGAACCATCCGGTGGCGTGGGGCTTCGCAGGAGCGCCGCTACCGGTGATGAGCGCCGACGGTCTGGCGTTTAATGTCAGCAACACACTGGGCCGCGCCGGCAGCCGCATGTTGACGGACCCCTACACGCAACGTCCCACCGGGCGCGGTAGCCTGGATGACAATGATGTGGTGCAGGGGCGGAAGCCGGCTGCGCCGGAGGTGCTGCCCAAGCCGCATCCGTGGGAGGCCCGGCCGCTGGATGAGGACCAGATGCGCAACAATCCGCGGGTGATTCCCGCACCGTTTCGGCCGGAGGTCATTCTGCGCTTCTCTGATGCCAAGACCCTGCTGCTCTCCGGTCTGCTGGACAAAGCGGAGCCGATTGCGGAGCGTGCCATCGTGGTGGATGCCCATCTCGGGAGCGGCAACGTTCTGTTGTTTGCCAACAATCCGATCTACAGGGGTGAGACAGTGGGCAGCTATCCGCTGGTGTTGAACGCAATCATGAACTACCAGTATCTGGAGCGCGAACCGGCCGCTGCGCAGGTGCCCGCGGTGAATCCGGCACCAGCTTCCCATCCGGCGCTGGAGGGGAAGTGACCAGAGACGTTCTTCTTCAGGTATAAAGCCATTTTGCCAATGGTGTAGAGCCTTAGCACCCTGCAAAAGCTACAGGTCTCTCCACTACGCAGGACGATAGTGCCGTCCTGCTCCGGTCGAGATGACAAAGTTTCTCTCTACGCCAGCAGAAGATCTGCTTTAGCTATCGAAGAGGAAAACGCCCATGGAACCATTCTCTCTGGACTACACCCAAAGGGAAAATGCTCTATCCGGCGTAGCTCCGAACCCATTCAATGATGCTGCGGACGGCGATGCCGGTGGGACCCTTGGATTGCCAGGGTTTGGTGTCGTCGAGCCATGCGGTTCCTGCGATGTCGAGGTGTATCCAGGGCGTGTCGCCGGCGAACTCTTTGAGGAACATGGCGGCAGTGATGGCACCGCCGTAGCGGGAGCCGCCGGTGTTCATAATGTCGGCGATCTGGCTTTTGATCTGTTCGCGATAGTCGTCGGTGCATGGCAGCTGCCAGAACTTCTCGCCGGAGGTGGAGAGCGCGTTCAGAAACCGCTGCGTGGCATCCTGGTCATTAGAGAAGAGGCCTGCGTTGAGCAGTCCAAGCGCCACGCCGATGGCACCGGTGAGCGTTGCGGCGTCTATGAGGTGTGTGGCCCCGAGGGTCTTGGCGTAATGCAGGCCGTCGGCGAGCACAAGCCGGCCTTCAGCGTCCGTATTCATGATTTCGATGGTCTTGCCGGACATGGCGGTGATGACGTCGCCAGGCTTGAAGGCCCTGCCGTCGGGCATGTTCTCGCAGGAGCAGATGATGGCCAGCACGCGGACGGCGGGCTTAAGTTGGGCGATGGCCCGCATGGCGCCGATCATGGCGGCGGCACCGGCCATGTCGTACTTCATCTTGTCCATGTCAGCGGCGGGTTTGATGGAGATGCCGCCAGTGTCAAAGGTGATGCCCTTGCCGACGAGTGCGATGAGCGGCGCGCCCTCCGTGGGTGGCGTGTCCGGCTCGTAGCGGAGAACGATGAGGGCTGGCGGCGCGGGGGAGCCCTGTGTGACGGCAGCGAAGGCGCCCATCTTGAGCTCGAGAATCCTGTCGATGGAGTGCACTTCGCAGGTGAGGCCAACATCGGCACACATAGCGGCGGTGCGGCGACCGAGTTCCGTGGGGGTGAGGATGTTGCCGGGTTCGTTGACCAGCGAGCGGGCGAAGTTCTGGCTGTGGCCGATCATGATGCCTTCGTCCAGGCCGGCCTGCATCTCGGCTTCGGACATTTTGTCGGCTTCGATATGGAGGACCGTAGCGGTGTGGATACTTTGATCTTTGCGGTCGCTGCGGTAGAAGTCAATGTCGAAGTCGGCGATGAGAGCGCCTTCAGCGATGGCGCGGGCGGTGAGGTTGCAAGGCAGCGAGTCCATGTGCTCGTCGGAGAGGGCCTTGTCTTCAGGGAAGGCGATGGCGAGGTCAGGGAGGCTGCAGGCGCGGGCGAAACGAACCACAACGCCCGCGGCTTTGCGCACTTCATCAATGCTCAGCATGGAGGCGCGGCCCATGCCGATGACCAAAAGGCGCTGCGCGGTGATGTCCGCAGGGGAATGAAGCAGCAGCGTCTCGCCGAGCTTGGCCTTGAACTCGCCGGAAGCCAGCCAGGGCGCGGCGGCGTTGGCCAGCGCGTCCGAGGTGGTGAGCAGCGCCGGCGATGGCGCATGGTCGTCGCCAGTGGCAATGTCCACGGCAAATACCGCGAGCAGAGGCGCAGCGAACGCAGCGGAGTCCTGGAATTGAATCTTGAGGTTCACAGCTCTATGGTAGCCCGACGAGCGGGCTGCGAGGAGAAAGAAGACAAATACGGGTCTCTCCACTGCGCAGGACGATGAAACTGTCCTGCTCCGGTCGAGATGACACATCTTTGTCCGGCACGGGTTAGCGGCGCTGGCTGCGGGCGATGGCCGCTTTGGCTTCTTTATCGCCTTCGCGTTTGCGCTCGGTCTCACGCTTGTCCCAGTCCTGCTTGCCTTTGGCAAGGGCGAGTTCACACTTCACGCGGCCATGTTTGAAGTAGAGCTTGACGGGAATGAGGGTGTATCCCTTCTGCGAGGTCAGGGCCTTGAGCTTTTCGATTTCGCGCCTGTGGAGCAGGAGTTTGCGGGTGCGCAGGGAGTCGTGGTTCATGATGTTGCCGTGGGAGAAGGGGCCGATGTGGGCGTTGAGCAGGAAGCATTCGCCGTCTTTGAGCAGACCGTAGGCGTCCCTGAGGTTGGCCTTGCCCTCGCGGATGGATTTGACTTCTGTCCCGCGCAAGGCGACTCCGCACTCGAAGCGGTCGGAGAGGAAGTAGTTGAAGCTGGCGGAGCGGTTGAAGGCGGCGTCACGCTGGCCGGAGGCCACGGGGTCGCGGTCCTTCGGTTTGGCCGAGGGCTTGGGTGGGGCGGGCGTGGTCGGGTTAGAGAGAGAGCGTGGCATGGAGTCCTAAAGTGGGAAGGTCTGCCCGCGTGGCGGGCCGAAAGAACTGCCGAAGTTTAGCGGCGGGTAAGACCAAAGCAAAGGCCAACCGTCCAACCGGCTGAGGCGTGGGTTTCGCTCGAGCGGCGCAGACAAACCCTCAGAGACCAGATGCTAGCAGAGAAGATGGTGGCGGGACAGCACAGCGCCACCATGGAAGCAGCCAGGCAGTAGACTTTGGAGCGGAGAGACCTGTGCAGCGAATGATACTATCCAGACAGCCCGACCACCCGCTCGAAACCGCCGCAGACGCAGTTCGGGAGCCCGTTTCGACGCGTTCCGGGGCCCATGCGCGGCGGGGATTCGAGCCCGGCGTCCGAGGCGATTGGGAGCAGGACGGACGCATGCAGGAGAGACGGATCGGCCGGGGCATCCCGCACTGGATCATGGAACGGAAGAGCGGCTCGGGAGTGGCGGCGGCACGCTGGACGCTGGTGTTGCTCGGCTTTGTGGGCATGACGGCGTCGGTGGCCCATGCGCAATCTGCCGGTGCGTGGAGCAAGCGCGGAGCGAACGCTGAGGCCCGCGAGGACTATGACGCGGCCTTTGAGGACTATCGGCAGGCGCACCTGAAGAAGCCAAAGGACCTGCGCTACAAGACGCATTATGAGCGGATGCGCTTTGAGGCCGCGAACCTGCATGTGGACCGTGGTCGCGTGCTGCGCCAGTCCGGGGACGCGGGCGGAGCGGTGAATGAGTTTGCGCGTGCGTTACAGATCGATCCCGGCAACCAGGTAGCCGCGCAGGAGTTGCAGGTGACGGAGAAGCCGGCCACTGGGCCGGAGGGGTCCGCTTCCACGGGAGTGACACCAGGCAAGACGCTGGTGCCGGGTGTCGACGAGCAGACGCCGTACCAGGAGAAGGTGCAGCGGGACATCGCCTCGATGGGCGCGCCGGTGGTATTGCAGCCGGTCTCCAACGACCCCATCTCGCTGTCCATGGTGGAGGACACCAAGGTGGTCTATCAGGCCATCGGCAAGGCGGCGGGATTGAATGTGATCTTTGACCCCGAGTACACGTCCAAGCGGATTCCGGTGAATCTGACCAACGTCTCGCTCAACGATGCGCTGCGGATTGTGGGTACGTTGAGCGGAACCTTCTGGAAGCCCGTGACGAGCAACACGATCTTCGTTGCCCAGAACAACGTTACCAAGCGCAGAGACCTGGACGATCTGGCGGTCCAGACGTTCTACCTAACCAATGCATCGCAGCAGGCCGACGCGAATGAGATTCTGGTGGCGTTGCGCAACCTGCTGGACCCGAGCGTGAAGATCTACCTGGTGGCCACGCAGAACGCCATTGTGATGCGCGCGACTACCGATGAGCTGATTCTGGCCGAGAAACTGATCAACGACCTGGACCGTGTGCGTCCTGAGGTGGTGGTAGACGTGGCCGTGCTGGAGGTAAGCCGCGACAAGATACGCAACCTTGGCATTACGCTGCCGACCAGCTTTGGCCTGACACCGCAGGCCAGCAACGCCAACGCCAGCACCACGAGTAATACGACCGGGACAACCACGACGACCACCACGAACTCGGCAACGACGACTTCCGGCATCACGCTGAACACGCTGGGCAACATCAACGCGACGAACTTCGCGGTGTCGGTCTCGGGCGGGACGGTGAACGCGTTGCTGTCGGATTCGGACACGCGCATCCTGCAGAACCCGCGCATCCGCGCGACCGATGGGCAGAATGCGACGCTGAAGATCGGTTCGAAGATTCCTGTCGCGACTGGGTCGTACTCGGCCGGCGCGGCGATTACGACTGCCTCGCTGGGCGTGCAGACGCAGTTCACGTATCTCGACGTGGGTGTGAACATTGATATGACGCCAACGGTGCATTACGACCGCGAGATCAGCCTGAAGATGAAGATCGAGATCTCGTCTCAGAACGGCTCGGTGACGATCTCGGGTGTGACGGAGCCGATCATCTCGCAACGGGTGGTCAGCCAGGTGATCCAGCTCAAGGATGGTGAGCCGTCCATCCTGGCGGGGCTGATTCAGCGTCAGGACACCAAGTCAGTGAACGGCACGCCGGGACTGGGTGAGCTGCCGCTGCTGAAGTACTTCTTCAGCAGCCAGAACAAAGAGCAGCAGTCCGATGAGATCGTCTTCCTGCTGATTCCGCACATCGTCCGCGAGTCGCTGCTGACCGACCAGAACACACGCGCCATCTATACCGGAACGGGGCAGTCGATCGACCTGATTCACCGCGATCTGCCGGTGGCTGGGGCGGCGCCGGAGAGCGGTGCAGTGGCCGGGATGTCGCCCAACGTGACGGCGCAGCCGACGTCCGCTGCCAATGCGGCGAACGCGATGCTGGGCAAGATCGCATCGGACTCGCGCCCGATGACGCCGGGAACGGTGACCGCGACCAATGTGCCAGCTACGCCGAACGTCGCGGCCGGGCCGCCGATTACGCTGACCGTAGTTCCCACGGCGGCCAATCAGCAAGTGGGTGCGACCTTCCAGGTAGCGGTGATGGCGGCCAACGCGCAGGACCTGTTCAGCGTCCCGATGCAGATGCAGTTCGACCCCAAGCTGCTGGCGCTGGTGAACGTGGACGCCGGCGACATGCTGGGGCGCGACGGGCAGGCGGTGGCGCTGGTACATCGGGATGAGGGCAATGGAGCGGTGACTATCTCGACCTCGCGTCCTCCCGGCGCCAAGGGTGTGGACGGCCAGGGCACGATCTGCACGCTGACGTTCAAGGCGTTGGCGCCGGGCGATGCCGCGCTGTCGCTGGTGCGCATCAGCGCCAAGAACAGCCAGCAGGTGACGCTGCCCGCGGTCGGAACGCAGGCCGTGGTGCATGTGAAGTAAGGCAGGGAGATGCAGGGAAAAGCAGGGACTAGGGATTAGGGATCAGGATGAGCCAAGGCGTGACACAGTGGATTCAATCCGTCAGGGCAAGGCAGCAGCGGGGCGAGGACGGTGTGACGCTGACCGAGCTGATTATCGTGATTGCGATCCTGTCCATCCTGGCGATGGCGGCGGTTCCAGCGGTGAAGTTCGAGGTAAAGCGCATCAAGGAACGCGAGTTGCGGGCCGATCTGTGGCAGATACGCAAGGCCATTGACGCCTACAAAGATGTGGCCGATATGGGCGGCATCCAGACCAAGGCAGACTCCAACAACTATCCGCCTGACCTGCAGACTCTGGTGGACGGCGTGGATGTGAAGGACAAACGGATGCGGTTTCTGCGGTCGATCCCGGTGGATCCGATGACCGGCAATGCAGACTGGGGATTGCGCTCCAATCAGGATGAGCCGGACTCAGACAGCTTTGGCGGTCAGAACGTCTACGATGTGTACAGCAAGAGCGAGGGAACGGCGCTGGATGGGACAAAGTACAGCACGTGGTGAGTGAAGCAGGGATTAGAGGTCAGGGGCTAGGGATCAGGTTTGAAGCGATGATGAGAGTTTCTCCAACACGGGACGCAAGGAGCAGACGTGAGCGCGGGTTCACACTGGTGGAGCTGATGATCGTGATGGCGATCATCATGATCCTGTCAGCGATTGCGGTGCCCATCTTTGCCCGCCAGGTGCAGCGCGCCAAGGAGGCGGTGCTGCGGGAAGACCTACACACCCTGCGGACGGCCATTGACAGCTATACCGTGGACAAGGAGAAGGCTCCGCAGGGGCTGGACGACCTAGTGCAGGCAGGCTACCTGAAGACGGTTCCCGTGGACCCGATGACCAGCCGCAGTGACACCTGGATGACCAGCGAGTCCGACACGCTGACCGACATCAACGAGACGCAGGGCGGCATCGACGATGTTCACTCCGGGTCGCAGGGCGTGGCCAGCGATGGATCGACGTACAACACGTGGTGAAGGCGGGTTGGAGGAGGTGACGGAAAAGCAGATCCCTTCGGCTTCGCTCAGGGCAGGCTCTTCGACTCCGCGCTTCGCCCTATGCTCTGAATGACAATTTGACGCGGCCAAATGCGCGATTCGGGGTGAACCCAATTTGCGCGGGAAACCGTCTACAATCACATACGAGAGCTGTGCCTGTACGGGCCAACGGCTCTCCCGGGAGTCACCCCATGCGAATCCTTCCCCTCGCCCTTTTGCTCACAACCTCCGGAACGATGGCCCTGGGCCAACAGCCGGCGTCTACGCCCGCTGCCAGCCCAACGACAGCCGGCAGCACTGCGCCTGCGGCGAGCCAGACTCCGGCCAGCGGCCAGACGCCTGCTGCGACCCCGAATCCTGATACCACGACTGCGGATACCAAGCCTGCGGACGCCAAGAGCCCGGACGCGGCCCCCGCGGACGGCCGCAAGGTGCTGTCGGTGAAGGGCGATCCAGCGCCGGCCAGCGACCGGGCGGACTCGATTCCGTCGCCGGGTGAGGAGCTGGACCCGCACATCAAGAAGGGCAGCGAAGAGGATGTGGACGCGGTGGGGCAGCGCAACATCGGCGGTCGCGGGATGGGGAACTGGTACTCCACCAACTGGGAGATCGGGACAGGCAAGCAGTACTCCATGGAGATTGAGAAGAGCTCGCACCTGGTGACCGATCCGGTGGTGGTGGAGTATGTGAACCGTGTGGGGCAGAACCTGGTGAAGAACTCCGACGCGAAGGTGCCGTTTACGATCAAGGTGCTGGACACGGACGAGATCAACGCGATGGCGCTGCCGGGCGGGTTCTTCTATGTGAACTCCGGGCTGATTCTGGCGTGCGACAGTGAGGACGAACTGGCCGGCGTGATGGCGCATGAGATTGCCCACGTGGCTGCGCACCACGCCGCACGCGAGATGACCAAGATGAACTACATGCAGATCGGCTCAATTCCGCTGATGATCTTTACGCAGGGGACATGGGTCGGCTACGGCATCTATGAGGCCAGTCAACTGGCCGTGCCGCTGACCTTCCTGCAGTTCAGCCGCGAGTATGAGGCGGAGGCCGACTATCTGGGCATCCAGTATGCGTACCGCGCGGGCTACGATCCGCAGGGCATGGTCTCGATCTTTGAGAAGCTGGACGCGCTGGAGAAGCACAAGCCGGGCGCGCTGAGCAAGGCGTTCAGCGATCATCCCGCGACGCCGGACCGCATCGGCCATGTGGAGGACGAGATTGCCACCATTCTGCCGGCGCGGGCGGACTACCTGGTGACGACCTCGGAGTTTGACCAGGTGAAGGCGCGGCTGGCACGCATTCAGAACAAGCGCGGCATCCAGGACAAGAAGGGCGGCAACAAGCCGACGCTGCGCCGAACCAGCGGCACCAACAACGACCCGAACTCGACGCAGACCAGCAGCTCGGACGATAAGCCGACGCTGGGACGACGCGACTAGGCACCCCCACCCCCGGTCTTTCCCACCTGAATCTTTAGAATCATGGGTTTAGGAGGTGACTCCGTGGCCAAAGTATTGATTGCAGAGATTTTACGGGCAAAATACTGATTCTGCTGGGGTTCGGCGGTGTTTGCAGTCGTGTCGAGTTCCGAGTTTTGAGTCAGCCAGTCTTGAGCAGAAACAGCGAAGCTGCAAGCGGCGGGGTGTGCCGGTTGCAGCTTCGCTCTTTCTGTCAAAACCTTACTTGTTAATTGTAGCGAGTGGCGCGGTAATTAATTACCGCGTGGGAAGATTTTTTATTTGTCTTATTTTCAATGGTTTAGGAGATTTTCTCGACTTTTGGGGGCTTGACAAGATTTGGAGCTACCGGCGTCCGTGAGATCGAAATTGGATGCAAATGGGCTTCTTGAGGTGCCTTTCGCGACGCACAACTGTCTCCGCGCGGCAGGGGCGCTAGAC
>Ga0302319_10008275_pt1 | contig 20272 bp, 13 predicted proteins | sample Bog_T0_2_FD_203319 | JGI IMG/M metagenome (GOLD analysis project Ga0302319, IMG submission 203319) | Peat permafrost microbial communities from Stordalen Mire near Abisko, Sweden - Bog_T0_2 | ecosystem: Environmental > Terrestrial > Soil > Wetlands > Peat | place: Sweden: Abisko, Stordalen Mire... | reverse complement strand
TCTCAGCATAACTCTGTTCGAGAAAACCCCCATTTTACAGGCACTTCAGCCAACTGACTCCGAAAGTAATTTATACGACTCCACCAACCAGTTGATTTTGTTCGACTTCTAACCGGACAGTAGTGATGCACGACCGTCGAGACTTAGATCGCGATTTTTCTAGCTATTTAAACAACTGGGGGCCTGTTGAAAAACGGCTGGGGATCTCTTGAAACAATCAACGGAAAACAGGTACCAAGCTGCCATTAATCGGGCAGTGAAAACAATCGCACATTGCTCTTGTTCTCAGATCGCGATTCTGGTCTCGATGGCGTCGTAGTCGGCGCGCACGCCTTTGCCCGAGTTATCCAGAAGCCCTGCACCCGCCAAGGCCTTCACATCGGCATGGACATTGCTGTAATCGCGGCTGAGCGCCTTGGCCAAAGCACGGATGCTGGTCACGTTGTGACGGCGCACGTAACGCAACAACTCCATCCGTTTGCCAGTCAGAACGCGAGCCAGCGTATCCCAGCTTTCAAAGGCCAGATGGCGTTCATGGAAGCTCTTTCCGCGCTTGGCGCGATGCCACGCGTCGATGAACCGGCGCGAAGACTCGTCCTCCATTGCGCCGCCAACAGTGAATTTCACATCGCTCATTGGTTTCCTCGCAATCTCCTCACATCTCGCCAGAAATCTGCTAACAGCCGCTCGACGGTGCTGAACCGATAGGCTGTCTCAACGCCCTGAAAATGCCGATGGTCGCCTTTGCCTCGCTCATTGTCGTAACCAACCTCCCGAACGCCAGGACGGCCATAAAAAAGCGAATACTTCAGGCCGTGGCTCGATGGTGGAACCGGCGACTTGACGCGCCAGAGCACCATTTCCGCGATTGCGCCATCGTCGTAATCAATGCGCTGATGAAAGAGCAGTTCGGCCTTCATCGATCGTCCACTATGGTAGTATACACCATACGGTCTTGCATACCATAATTGCTTGAGTATACACTCATGCCGACCTCAGTCTTGCGCCGGGCAAATGCTGCTCTTTCTAATTCTCCTGGACCTTCATCACCAGGCAAGTCACCGTCTGCTCGCCGGCCACCAGCATCTGATGCGGCAAGCCCGCCGGCACGTGTGCCACATCGCCCGCCCGCAACTCCTGCCGCACACCGCCCTCCACCGAGGTCCCGCGCGTCTCGCCCGGCTTCGTCAATCGAGCGCCCGCCACAGTGCCGCCGGTCACCAGCGTGGCCCGACCCTCCAGAATGAAAAACACATCGGCAAAATTTTCATGCACCTCGGCCTCGCCGTCGCGACTGCGAAACGAGAGCATGGCGCAGTGCCGCGGATACTCCTTCAGCGTCTCGCCGGCCGAGCCGTCTCCTTGCCTGGCCAGCTTGTGCAGATACGCCGCCCGCTCCAATAAAACGGCTGAAGTCCAGTGATCCAGATGCAACGCAGGTTTCTTTCCTCCCGGCCGCGCACTAGCTGCCGGCGGCGCAATGTCCTTCTCCGCCGGAAGCAATTCCTTGAGAATTTGGTTTTTGATCTTGTCCATAACGTCTCCTAGTCTACGCCCGGCGCGGCTCAGCTCAACCCGGCCAGTTTCCGCGCCCTTTGAAAAATCTCCAACAGCATGGGCTTCGTCAATTTCCCAGTGTTGGTGTTTTGCTGCGAGGGATGATAGCTGGCCAGCACCGTCACGCCATTCGGCAAAGTAAACTCCGCGCCATGCGCGAAAGTCATTCCGGAGCGCGAAGTGATCTGACCCGTCCGCCGCGCATGGGCCAGAAAACCGTCGAAGGCGATCTTGCCCAGGCAGACCACCACGCGCAGATTCTTGAGCAGGCCGATCTCCTCGTCAAGAAACGGAGCGCAGTTGCGCTGTTCATCGGGCGAGGGCTTGTTGGCCGGAGGAGCGCAGCGGACCAGAGAGCTGATCCACAAATCGGTGAGCTTCATGCCGTCGTCGCGGCTCACGGCCAGGGATTGCGAGGCAAACCCCGCCTCATGCAGCACAGGGTAGAAAAAATATCCCGAGCCGTCGCCGGTAAACATTCTTCCCGTCCGATTGGAGCCGTGCGCGCCCGGCGCCAACCCCAGCGCCAGCACACGCGCCCGCGGGTCGCCGAAGGAAGGCACGGGCTTGCCCCAGTACTCGCAACCGGCATAGGCGCGGCGACGCACCCGCGCCACCTCGGCAGAGTACGCGCGCAGCCGCTTGCAGCGACTGCAGGCAATGATACGGGAACTCAAATCTTCCAGCGAAGAGCGGGCAGCAGCCATGCTCAGATTCTAGGTCATCGCCTGTGCTATATTTTTACTGGCCTTTCAAGGAATGCAGGAGCAAGTCAGCGATGCCCGCACCGGCAAATCCCGAATTTTTGCGCCGCGCCATCGCGCTAGCCACGGAAAATGTGGTCAGCGGCGCGGGCGGACCGTTTGGCGCCGTGATTGTGCGAGACGGCCGCATCGTGGGCGAGGGCGTAAATACGGTGACCGCCGCGCACGATCCCACGGCGCACGGCGAAGTGAATGCCATTCGCGCGGCATCGAAGGCTCTGGGAAACTTCTCGCTGGCGGGCTGCGAACTCTACACCAGTTGCGAGCCATGCCCCATGTGCCTGGCCGCGGCTTACTGGGCGCGCATTGACGCTATCTACTATGGCGCCTGCGCCGCCGATGCGGCCCGCGCCGGCTTTGACGACGCTTTTCTCTACGATGAGCTGCGCAAAGATCAGTCCGCGCGCACTCTCCCCGCCACGCAACTGCTGGGCGACGAAGCCTGGTCGAGTTTTTCCGCCTGGATCGCCTCGGAAAAAAAGGTGAAGTACTGAGAGATTCTTAAAACAAAATCCGCAGTTCGGGAATCAGGTTGTGGTTGTAGGTATGAAATCTCGAAGTGGCAATCTGCATCCCCACGCCCGGCACAAAAATCGCGTGCGTCGGCTTCCAGCCTTTGCGCCGCACCACGTAGAAACCAGCCGGGGTCACGAAGTTCTCCACCGTGCCATCCTGCGGGCCGCCGAAATTAAAGATAGCGTTATCCTCCACGTCCAGCCACAACTTCGTCCCCAACAGCACTTGCGCCGTCGTGTTCCAGTCGATTGCGCGCCCTTGCTGCGCAATCTTGCCGGTGGGCAGTGTGCCACCCAGCGTCGCTTGCACGTTGAAGCGTCCCCACTCGCGCCCCGCGGCCAGTAACGGACTCCAGTAATCGGTGGCCACGCCGTTCTTGTGACTGCCGGTGGCCGCGTTCCAGGTCAGCTTTCCGGTCAATTCATAATTGCCGTGTGCCGCGTTGCCGCTGACTATGCGGTACTTTCCCTCCACCTGCGTATCGCCAAAGCCGTCCTTCGCCGTGGCGGAGTTGTTCTGCACGTAGGGCGGCGCAATCAGGTTGAGCTGCACGCGGTCGCCCAGCAGCAGCCCCAGCGTGTGGTAGTTGCCGTAATTCGTTGTCCGCGAGCCCGATGATGTGGTTGAGTTCGAGAAGGAGAAGCGCACCGCCTGCGCCAGCCGCGCGTCGGTCTGGATCAGAGGAGCCATCCACGTCGGCTGCAAGGCGGTCATCCGCTCATTGCGCGACCATAACCGCTCGGTGAACGATCGCTGCGCCCATGCCGCGCACCCGCCGGAAAAATATGCCGCCAGCCCCACAAATATAAATTGTCGAAGAATTCTCACCAGGTCTCATTCATATATAGATGGATTCACTCTTTTTTCTGGTGATTTCCATCACTTGCGATGCAATGCTTCTGGTGGCATAACTTTGCGAAACATAAGTGCCATGATCTCCGTGTCCAATGATTCTTCCGGCACATGGGGCTGCCCTAAATTGGAGCAGGCCCATCAGACGCCCCGGCGAATCAGTATTCATATTGCGCGGCATAAGCCATCGGGTATAGGCTGAACCATCACCAAGATGTTCGCACCTGGGGTGCGTTGAAAATGTCTCTTAAGATTGCTTTATTGCCCTTATTTCTGCTTGCGCTTGCACCAGTTGCTTTGGCAGACGGCGTCGTCCTCTACAACACCATCCCCGGTACTCTGCCCGTCAATCTCCCTTCTGAAGGATACGAAGCGGCTTCCATTAGTGAGTTAGGAAACCTGATCCAATTTGCGGGGAATGATTCCGCCTACACGCTCACCAGCGCCACCATCGTCCTAAGCGACTGGGCTCCGGAGTCCGATTGGACTTCTGCGATCAACGGCACGACTATCACCTCCACCGGCTTCTATATCCCGCTTACGCTGAATCTGTACACTGTTGGCGCCAGCAACGGGGTGGGAGCGCTCCTCGAAACCGTCACCGACAATGCCTTCATCCCCTGGCGTCCTGCCGCCACCAGCACATGTGGAAGTAACTATCTGGGCTCCGATGGCGTCTGCCACGGCGGATCGCTCTCCACCGTGACCTTCGATCTCGGCGACCTCCTCACTTCCAGCGAAATCCTCTACGGCCTTTCGTTCAACACCGAATACTCCGGCTATGACCCCACCGGCGTAGCCGGGCCGTACAATAGTTTGAATTTTGCGCTCTCCACAACGCCGCCCTCCGTGGGAAGCAATCCTCTTTTCAACACCGCATACGTTGCTGCCGACGGCGGCACATTGGGCCAGAGCACGGGGTGGGACCCCTACAGCGGCGCCGTCGAGTTCGATGCGGAATCAGGTTCCACGGCGGATTCCGGTTTAACGGAGGCTCCAGAGCCATCTTCTCTGTTTTTGCTGGGCACGGGATTGCTTGGCCTGGCTGCGCTCCTCTATCCGAGGCTCAGACTCACCCGCGCGGCCCTCCCGTTGACGAAGCCATGAAGCACTCCAGCGAGCGTTTTAGCGTAATTTTTCGCCAATAAACCTCTCTTCCGGCGTACAGCCTTTTTCACGCGTAATGTCACTCTTGAAATCAAAGCTCCCGCCATTACTAAAGGAATCCCGTTGGTGCAATATCCACCGCCCCCAGCACGATAAAATAAGGCCAGCCGGATGATAAAAACCTCTCCAACGGTTGACCGCACGTCCGCCCGCACCGCGCGGGAGACGAAGCCGCGCACGAAAGTCGGTCAGGCTCCCATCATTGAGGTCCGGAATCTGGAAAAGACTTACACCACCGCACGCGGCGCGCTCACCCTCTTTCAGGGCCTCAGCCTCGATGTCCAGGCTGGCGAGATGGTGGCCATTGTGGGCCAGTCGGGCGCGGGCAAGAGCACGCTGCTGCATATTCTGGGCGCTCTGGATGCGCCCACAGCCGGAACGGTCACCTGCGCCTCGGTCAACGTGGCCCTGCTCTCGCCGCAGGAGGCCGCGGCCTTTCGCAATCGCGAGATCGGCTACGTCTGGCAGTTTCATTACCTGCTGCCGGAGTTCACCGCTCTGGAAAACGTAGCCATGCCGCTACTGGCGCGCGGCGTCGGCAAGCGGGAAGCGCTGGACACGGCAGCCAACTGGCTCCGCGAGGTGGACCTGGAAGATCGCGGCGGCCATCGGCCAGGAGAGTTGAGCGGCGGCGAGCAGCAGCGCGTGGCGCTGGCTCGCGCGCTGGTCAATAACCCCCGGCTGCTCTTGGCCGACGAGCCCACCGGCGATCTGGACGAGGCTACCGCCAACCGCGTCTTCGATCTGATCGAGCGGCTGCACAAAAGCCACGGCCTTACCTCGATTTTGGTGACGCACAACATGGACCTGGCCGCGCGCTCCACGCGCGTCTTGCGGCTGGAAGCAGGAAGATTGGCCAGTGGGCGGTTGACAGCGCCCGCAGTGTATACTCCTCAAACGGAACCCAGCACAGGAAAGAGTTAGCGAAAAATGCGCCGTTTCGGGCGTAAGCAGAGTCTAATCTTAGAAAGCGGCAAGTTGCAGCACGTTTACACAAGTTTGAGCAAGCCGAGGTAAGTTGGAACAAGGGAGGTCCTGATGTTCGAACGCTATACGGAGAAAGCACGGCGCGTGATCTTTTTCGCGAGGTATGAGGCCAGCCAGTTCGGCTCGCCCTATATCGAAACCGAGCACCTGCTGCTCGGCCTGCTGCGCGAAGACAAGGCGTTGACCAACCGCTTCCTGCGCTCACATGCCTCGGTGGATTCGATTCGCAAGCAGATTGAGGCGCACACCACCATTCGCGAAAAGGTCTCGACCTCTGTGGACCTGCCGCTCTCGAACGAGTGCAAGCGCGTGCTGGCCTATGCCTCCGAGGAAGCCGAGCGGTTGGGCCATAAGCACATCGGGACTGAACATTTATTGCTCGGCCTGCTGCGCGAGGAAAAGTGCTTTGCCTCGGAGATTTTGATGGAGCGCGGCTTGAAGCTGGCGCAGATTCGCGAAGAGCTGGGCCGCGTTACCCAGGAAAAAGTCCAGCCGCAACAGCGCCAGCGCGAGAACAGCCTGCTCAGCGAGTTCAGCCGCGACCTCACACAAGCGGCCTCGGAAGGCCAGCTTGATCCCCTCGTGGGCCGAGATGCTGAACTGGAGCGCGTAGTGCAGATTCTCTGCCGCCGCACCAAGAATAATCCCGTTCTCATCGGCGAGCCCGGCGTGGGCAAGACGGCCATCGTCGAAGGCCTCGCGCAGCGCATTGCCGACGGCGTGGTGCCCTCGTTCCTCGCCGACAAGCGCATTCTGGGATTGGATTTATCGCTCATCGTTGCCGGAACCAAGTACCGCGGACAGTTCGAGGAGCGCCTCAAGAACATCATGAAAGAGCTGATGGAAAACCAGAACTCCATCGTCTTCATCGACGAGCTGCACACCCTGGTCGGCGCGGGCTCCGCCGAGGGCTCGCTGGACGCGGCCAACATTCTCAAGCCCGCGCTCAGCCGCGGAGAAATCCAGTGCATCGGCGCCACCACGCCCGCCGAGTTCCGCAAATCCATCGAGAAGGACCGCTCCCTGGAGCGCCGCTTCCAGGCCGTCAAGGTGCCGCCGCCCAACGAGGCCGACGCCATCAAGATCATCCACGGCATCAAGGACCGCTACGAAAAATTCCACGCCGTCAGCTACACCGACGCCGCCGTAGAGTTTGCTGTCTCCCACTCCAATCGCTACATCCCCGACCGCTTTCTGCCCGACAAGGCTATCGACCTCATCGACGAAGCCGGCGCGCGCGTCAAGCTCCGCCAGACCTCTCTCCCCGAGGAGATTACCGAAGTCCAGAAGCGCATCAAGTTCATCGTGCATCGCATGGATTCGGCCATTGCCAATCACGAATTCGAGAAGGCCCGCTTCTACTCCGACGAGGAGCGCAAAGAGCGCGATACCCTGCGCACCATGCGCGACAAGTATCACCTCGATGACACGGCCAGCGGCATCGTCGCCCGCGAGGACATTGAGGACGTGGTCAGCCGCTGGACCGGCGTGCCCATCACCAGCATCAAGGAAGAAGAGACGCAAAAGCTGTTACGCGTCGAAGAAGAGCTGCACAAGCGCATCATCTCGCAGGAAAAGGCCATCAGCGCCCTCGCCCGCGCCATTCGCCGCTCGCGCGCTGGTTTGAAGTCGCCCAACCGGCCCATTGGAAGTTTCCTCTTCCTTGGCCCCACCGGCGTGGGCAAAACCGAGATGGCCCGCACGCTGGCCAACTTTTTATTCGGCTCCGACAAGGCGCTCATCCGCTTCGATATGTCGGAGTTCATGGAGAAGCACTCCGTCTCCAAGCTCATCGGCTCGCCTCCGGGCTACGTGGGCTACGAGGAGGGCGGCCAGCTGACCGAGCGCGTCAAGCGGTCACCTTATTCGGTGATCCTACTCGACGAAATCGAGAAGGCCCATCCCGATGTTTTCAACATTCTGTTGCAGGTCTTCGAGGACGGCCAGTTGACCGACGGCCTGGGCAACACCGTCGATTTCAAGAACACCATCATCATCATGACCTCGAACATCGGCGCGCGCCACCTGCAAAAGAAGCAGGGCCTGGGCTTTGCCAGCGACCGCGACGAGATCGTCAGCGACAAGGTCGAGGAGCTGGTCAAGAGCGAGGTCAAGAAGACCTTCAACCCCGAGTTCCTCAACCGTCTTGACGAGATCATCATCTTCCAGGCGCTCTCTGACGCCGACCTGATTCAGATTGTCGAGCTGATGGTTCAGCAGCTCAACGCCAATCTGGCGCAGAAGTCCATTACGATTTCGGTCACCGAGGAAGCCAAGAAGTGGATTCTCGATAAAACTCTCGGAGACCGCAGCTACGGAGCTCGCCCGCTGCGCCGCGCCCTGCAACGCTACGTCGAGGACCCCTTGAGCGAAGCCATGATCGCCGGCCAGATCACTGCGCGCCCAGCTTTCCTCGAGGTTTACCTGGAAGTAGGCCAGCTCTTCTATCGCCCCATCACCGACGACGAGAATGCCAGCGAAGAAAAACCCGCCGGCGTGCTGCTGTTCAGCAACTAGATTATTTTTCAAGATGGCGAAGAGTGCGGCGTGGACCAGGAGGTCCACGCTGCAGCCGGCCGGGAGGCCGGCGCTACAGGTTCGCGACCCATCGGCACTGTATAAGCAATCGGAAATCGACTCTACACAAACAGGCAAAATGCTATAACGCCGCTCAATCGGGCCAGGCGCGGATCGGCATGGATGCGATAAACTAAGCGGGGCGTAGAAGCCAGGAGAGAAGCCGATTGAACCCGGCGTCGCTCGATTCAGACACGCACCCCAGAGATTCTTTAGAAGTATGATTTCAAGCCAGAGCACCGCCGTTACCAGAGGGAAGCTGAGGATGACAAGAGAGCGGCTTGATGGCTTGTATCTTCTCCTGATAGGGGGCGCCGTTTTTTCTCTGCTGAGCGTGGTCCTGCTGAACGCCGTTCATACGCCGCTGGCAGATTTCAGATCACTTTACTTTCCTACGCTATCTCTCATCCAGCATCATGACCCGTACATGCAAAGCGAGGTACTGCGCATATATCGAGCAGAGGGAGGAGACCGCCTATTGGATGCGGCGGAAGCGCGCCAGATTGCGACGCTATTTGAATACCCGCCAACCGTATTTTCTTTGACTGTCCCCTTTGCGATGCTGCCGTGGGCGCCAGCATACATACTTTGGACAACGCTCACCATAGCAAGCTTCATCTTTGCCTCGTTTCTGATATGGAATCTCGGAGCGGATTATGCGCCAATCCTCTCTGGGGCCCTGATTGGCTTCCTTCTTGCAAATAGCGAAATCCTGGTAGATACAGGCAATTCTGCTGGAATTGCAATCAGCCTCTGCGCGGTGGCCGTCTGGTGCTTTCTTCGGGAGCGGTTTATCCTGGCTGGCATTTTCTGTCTTGCAGTTAGCCTCGCAGTCAAGCCGCAATGTGCGGGTCCGGTCTGGCTTTACTTCTTATTGGCGGGTGGAGTTTTCCGCAAACGCGCACTGCAAACCCTCCTTGTAACGATTGCCGTGAGCCTGCCGGGAATCCTATGGGTTTGGGCAGTAGCGCCGCACTGGATGCAGGAACTACACTCCAATATCCAGGCGTATTCGGTACACGGCGGATTAGGCGACCCTCGAGTTGCAGCAATAGGTCCCGAAGGCATCATCGACCTGCAATCGGTCATCAGCATTTTCCGGGACGACCCTCGCCTCTACAATCCGGCCAGCTATCTTGTATGTGCGCCGCTTCTGCTGGTATGGGCGTTCGTCACTTTGCGATCTTGCTCCTCGCCGGCGAGAACCCGGCTGGCGTTGGCGGCAATCGCGGCTCTTTCCATGCTGCCTGTCTATCATCGTCAATATGACGCCAAGCTTCTGCTGCTCACGGTTCCCGCCTGCGCCATGCTGTGGGCCGAGGGCGGGCGCATCGGGCGGCTCGCACTGCTGGTGAGTACCGCAGGGCTCGTGGTGACAGGAGATCTGCCGTGGGTGGCTGTCATCGGTTTCATTCGCAACCTGCACCTGCCCCCGACGGGAGTGTCCTGGCAAATAATGATTGCCTTACTGGCACTTCCAGCCCCGCTAACCTTGCTGGTTATGGGCATTTTTTATCTACGGGCTTACGTACGCCGCGTTCGCCATTCCGCCGATCGAGAGGTCGAGTGTGGCGTTGCTGGAAGTTGATGCATTCCGGCCTCCGCTGATTTTGCTATGCAATGGCGCAAATTCTCTTGCATCCGGTTTGCAATTCCCGTGCCGTTTCGTTATGATTCTATTAACTGTCCAGGGGAAATCCCTGGGCCGTCAATAGCACCACGGTTTCTGGATCCGTTCGATGGCGCTTGTGGTTGAAGAGGCGCATCCGGGTTCCCCGGCATAAGGGGCTGGCAGAGGCGGTGGGAGACGAGGGATGAATGGCGAAATCCAGCAAAAACATTACGAAGGCGCGTGCGGCCGTGGTCAAGCCCGTGTATCCGCTGCCCGAGGCGGTTGGCCTGCTGAAGCAGGTGAAGTACGCCAAGTTTGACGAGACTGTCGATCTGACGCTGCGGCTCGGCGTGGACACGCGCCATGCCGACCAGATGGTCCGTGGGACGGTGGTGTTGCCGCATGGGCTGGGCAAGACCAAGACGGTGGCCGTGATTGCCTCCGGGGACCGCCAGAAGGAAGCCAAGGACGCTGGGGCGGACTTTGTGGGCGGCGAGGAGATGGTGGAGAAGATCCAGAAGGAAAACTGGACCGCCTTCGACGCGCTGATTGCCACGCCGGACATGATGAAGGTGGTGGGCAGGTTGGGCAAGGTGCTGGGACCGAAGGGTCTGATGCCCAATCCCAAGACCGGAACCGTGACCATGGACGTGGCCGCGGCTGTGAAAGAAATCAAGGCCGGCAAGGTGGAGTTCAGGGCCGACAAGACCAGCCTGGTGCATGTGCCGGTGGGCAAGCTGAGCTTTGAGCCGCAGAAGCTGATCGACAACGTGACCACGGTAATTGGGGCGATTGTGCGCTCCAAGCCTTCTGCGGCCAAGGGCAAGTACATCAAGAGCACTACGCTGAGCTCGACGATGGGTCCCGGAGTGCGGCTGGATTCGACGGTTGCCGACGCGGCGGGAAAGCACTAAACAGTTGTCAGTGATCAGTGGTCAGTTTGTGCCGAGGGTTGACTGGCTTTATGCCCGGCCTGAAAAGTTCGGGAACAGAATTTGAGCAGAACGCCCAGATGAGGGCGAGCGATAAGGGGTTGGTGCAGGGGATAAGGGTTCGGGTGGTATGAGTAACTGACCACTGATTACTGACCACTGACCACTGACCACTGTCGGAGCGGAGCGACGAGATGGCGATTTCAAGGGCGAAGAAGACGGAGAAGGTTCAGTTGCTGGCTAAGGAGCTGGAAGGCTCGACGACGGCGATTATCGGCACATTTTCCAAGCTGACGGTGGCCAAGGACTTTCAACTGCGCAAGGTGATTCGCGAGGCGGGCGGCAAGTATCGCGTGGTGAAGAACAAGCTGGCGGCCGTATCCGGCAAGGGCACCGAAGTGGAAGCCGCGTTGCAGGGGCTCAAGGGTGTGAACTCGGTGGCGTTTACCTCGGGCGACCCGGTGGCGCTGGCCAAGGTTTTTGCCAAGTGGGCGAGCGAGAACGCGGCGGAGTTTCAGTTCAAGCTGGGCATTGTGGATGGCAAGCTGCTGACGGTGGCCGAAATCAAGGCCCTGGCGACGATGCCGGGCAAGGAAGAGCTGTTCTCGAAGTTGCTGTTCCTGATCAATGCGCCGGCTCAAAGGCTGGCGACGGTGATCAACGCGGCGGGCCACGACCTGGCGGTGGTTCTGGGCCAGGGTGTGGAGAAGGAAAAGTTTGCGTCGGCGGCTTAAAAGCCGCCAGCTTCTAGCTCCTAGCTTCTAGCTTTTTGCAGAAGTTGAGGCTGCTGGTTCCCTCGGGAAAGAGCTAGAGGCTAAAAGCTAGCAGCTAATGGCTGCTTTTTAAGAGTTTTGGCTGGGAAGCAGGCGGAAGGGGCGCGGGTCTGGCGCATCGGAAACTTTCTGTTTGGGTTCGCGGCCGGGAACAACAATTTCAAACGATTGTGAATGGAGAAGAAAATGGCGGATTTGGCACAGTTGGAAGAGCAAATCGTAGCACTGAGCCTGCTGGAAGCGGCGGCTCTGGTGAAGAAGCTGGAAGAGCGGCTTGGAGTTTCGGCGGCAGCGGCGGCGCCGGTAGCGGCGGCGGCCGGTGGCGGCGCTGCGGCTCCGGCTGTGGAAGAGCAGACGGAGTTCCAGGTGATTCTAAAGGACTTCGGCGCGAACAAGATCAGCACCATCAAGGCGGTGCGCGAGGTTACGTCGCTGGGTCTGAAGGAAGCCAAGGACCTGGTTGATGGGGCCCCCAAGGCGATCAAGGAAAGCGCGACCAAGGACGAAGCCGAGGCGATCCGGAAGAAGTTCGAAGGCATCGCGACAATCGAAATCAAGTAGGCACGAACAGGCAGCCTGGCCTCGCGGCTGGGCTGCTTGCCAGTCAGGCAGGGATGCGCTACAATAGTCGTTGCGCGTCTTTTCGGCAAATTCCGTTTATTTCAGGGGATGGCGCTGGTTTGGCTGGCGCGTTTTTTGTGGTTGTGGATGGGCACGCAAGCGTCCGCAGGCGGGGGCAGAGCCAAGCTCTCGACGGCGAGGTTCGCTATGTAGTTAAGTGCCTTAGGGTCAGCGGTTTACTTAGGTGGCAGTCGGAGCACCGTTGACGGGTTGAGTAGCTGGCGAGCGAGCGGCAGAAGCGAGCTTTGGGATCGGCGAGAGCAGCACAAGAGAATTCGGTTGGGGGCACGGGCGATGAGCCGCGCTCGTAAGGCATTGTGCCTTGCGGGCTATTTGTGTGTTCCGGCCGGGGCAGAGTGATTTTTTGAAGGAATCTCTGCCCAGGGCGTACCAGGATTGTAAACAGGTTCAATTTTTGCGTTGGCCTCCCCAGTTGAGGGCAGTCTAGCGCACTTCCCGGATGTGCGGCAATGCCCACGACGCGTTTTTGACCGATTTTTCATGGGAGATGCATGGCCCAGGAGGATTCCCCAGTGTGTATGCGGCCTGGCTGCAAGTTGTAACTGGGGAGCTTGCGGGGGCGGGGACTGGAGACGAGCGGCTAGCCAGTCTGTTTTTATTGATTTTCTTACCGTAATTAGCGGGCGCCGAAGAGACACAGGCGCTGGCCCGGCCCAAATTCGGCGCCGGAGCGACGAGTCTCAGGAGTGAACATGCCGAACGAGAAGCGCGCGATACGCAGCCGACTCGATTTTTCCAAGATTCCCACAGCAACCCAGATACCCAACCTGATTGAAGTGCAGCGGCGCTCCTATGAGCGATTCCTGCAGATGGACAAGCTGCCCAACGAGCGCGACGACGCGGGTTTGCAGTCGGTGTTTGTGTCGGTATTTCCGATTTCGGACTTTCGCGGCATCTCGCAATTGGATTTTGTAGATTTTTCGATTGGCAACTGGGAGTGCAAGTGCGGCCACTTGAAGGGGCTGCATCACCTGAGGACGGCCTGCGTGCATTGCGGGGCGATGGTGATTACGGATCCGTTTAATCCCGGGGACGTGCTTTGCCAGAAGTGCGGCACATACAACAAGAACATGCCCGACTTCTGCAACAAGTGCGGCGACCCGGTGAGCCTGCAGTTGAAGTACGACCAGCAGGAGTGCGAGGAGCGGGGGATGACCTTCTCGGCGCCTCTCAAAGTAACCGTCCGGCTGACGATTTACGACAAAGACCCGGAGACGGGCAACAAGTCGGTTCGCGACATCAAGGAGCAGGAGGTGTTTTTCGGCGATATTCCGCTGATGACGCCCAACGGCACCTTCATCGTGAACGGCACGGAGAGAGTGATCGTCTCGCAGTTGCACCGGTCGCCCGGCGTGTTTTTTGAGACGGCCAACAACCGCACCTACTTTCTGGGCAAGATCATTCCTTACCGCGGCTCGTGGGTGGAGTTTGAGTACGACCAGAAGAATACGCTCTATGTTCGGATCGACCGCAAGCGCAAATTCCTGGGGACGATTTTTCTGCGGGCGCTGGGGCTGCGTTCGGACGAAGAGATACTCAAGACTTTTTACACGGTGGACCGGGTGCACATTGCCGACGGCAAGCTGCACTGGGCAGTTTCAGAGGAAGGTCACGGCTCGACCCACCTGGTGGGAGCCAAGCCGGCGCATGGGATTGTGCATAACGGCGTGGAACTGGCGTTTGCCGGGCGCAAGATCACGCCGCACTCGTTGAAGGCGCTGCGTGCGGCGGCCATCGACCGGATCGAGGTGGAGTCGGCCGAGTTGGACGGGGCGCATACCGCGGCCGACGTGGTGGACCTGAACACCGGCGAAGTAGTGGTGGAGGCCAACGTCGAGCTGACGGCGGACCGTCTGCATAAAATTTTATCCAGCGGCGCGGCTGTCTTCGAGGTGTTCTTTCCGGAGCGCGACGATGTGGGCAACATCATCGCCAACACGCTGAAGCGCGACGCCATCAAGAAACCAGAGGAAGCGCTGATCGAAATTTACCGCAAGCTGCGGCCGGGCGACCCGCCCACGCTGGATACGGCGACGGCGCTGTTTGAAGGCATGTTCTTCGATCCCCGCAAATACGATTTTTCGCGCGTGGGGCGGTTGAAGTTCAACATCAAGCTGTACGAGAGCCAGGACGCCAGCAAGCTGAACCATCGCACGCTGACGCCGGAGGATTTTTACGCGACCATCCGCTACCTGCTCAAGCTGCGCAAGAACATCGGCATGGTGGACGACATCGATCACCTGGGAAACCGCCGCGTAAGAGCGGTGGGCGAACTGATGGAGAATCAGTTCCGCATCGGCCTGGTGCGCATGGAGCGGGCCATCAAGGAAAAGATGAGCGTGTATCAGGAGCTTACGACGGCCATGCCGCACGACCTGATCAACGCCAAGCCGGTAATGGCGGCGATTCGCGAGTTCTTCGGCTCGTCACAGCTTTCGCAATTCATGGATCAGACCAATCCGCTCTCGGAGATCACGCACAAGCGGCGCTTGTCGGCGCTTGGACCGGGCGGATTGAGCCGCGAGCGCGCGGGCTTTGAAGTGCGCGACGTGCATCCTACGCACTACGGGCGCATTTGCCCGATTGAAACGCCGGAAGGTCCGAACATCGGCCTGATCAGCTCGCTGAGCTGCTTTGCGCGCATCAACGAATACGGATTCATTGAGTCGCCGTATCGCCGCGTAAAGGACTCGCGGATTCTGGACTTCGTGGAGATTGCCAACGCCGGCGACAGCGGACTGAGGGTGGGCGACCACATCGAGAAGGACGAGGCAGCGCGGTTGAACGCGGGGCTGAAGAAGGCGGGCAAGCGGCAGATCGATCACATCCCGTTCAGCTTCTATCTCTCGGCATGGGAAGAGGACAAGCACACCATCGCGCAGGCCAACATCGACTTCGATGAAAATGGGCTGATCACCGAGGACCTGGTGAACGCGCGGCGCATGGGGAATTTTGTGCTGGTGAACCGGACCGAGGTGGACTACATCGACGTCTCGCCAAAGCAACTGGTTTCCGTGGCCGCGAGCCTTGTTCCGTTTTTGGAGCACGACGACGCCAACCGCGCGCTGATGGGCGCCAACATGCAGAGGCAGTCTGTTCCTTTGCTGGTGGCCGAGGCTCCGCTGGTGGGCACGGGGATGGAAGGCGTGACGGCGCGCGATTCGGGCGCGGTGATTCTGGCCAAGCGCAATGGCATTGTGGATTCGGTGGACTCGCAGCGCATCATTGTGCGCGTGGAGGGCGAGCATCATCCGACGCAGCTTTCGCGCGAGGTGGGTTCCGACATCTACACGCTGATCAAGTTCAAGCGGTCGAACCAGAATACCTGCATCAATCAGAAGCCTGTTGTTCGCGAGGGCGACCGCGTGATCAAGGGGCAGGTGATTGCCGACGGACCGTGCACGGAGCGCGGCGAGCTGGCGCTGGGACGTAACGTGCTGGTGGGCTTCATGCCCTGGCGCGGCTACAACTTCGAGGACGCGATTCTGATCTCGGAAAAACTGGTGCGGGAGGATTATTACACCTCGGTGCACATCGAGGAGTTCGAGATCGAAGCGCGCGACACCAAGCTGGGCCCCGAGGAAATCACGCGCGATATTCCCAACGTGAGCGAGCACGCGTTGCGTGACCTGGACGAGAGCGGCGTAATCCGCATCGGCGCCCAGATCAAGCATGGCGACATCCTGGTGGGCAAGGTGACGCCCAAGGGCGAGACACAGCTTACGCCGGAAGAGAAGCTGTTGCGGGCCATCTTCGGCGAGAAGGCCGGCGATGTGCGCGACGCTTCGCTGACGTGTCCTCCGGGCATTGAGGGCACCATCGTTGATGTGCGCATCTTCAGTCGCAAGGGGCAGGACAAGGATGAGCGGGCCAGGCAGATCGAAGGCGAGTACATCTCCAAGCTGGAAAAGAACCTGGGCGACGAGATTCGCATTCTGACCGATGAGCGCCTGAAGCGGTTGGACGGAATTCTGGGCGGCAAGGAAGTGCTGGCCGATCTGCACGACGAGCGGACCAACAAGCGCCTGCTGACCAAGGCGGCGATTCTGGATCGCGAAACCATCGAGCGCATTTCCACTAAGAATTTGAAGCGCATCCGCTACGCCGACAAGGACCCACGGGTCAACGAGCAGATCGACGAGATCGAGGAGATGACCTCGCGGCAGATTGAAGTGCTGCGCAAGATTACCAACGAAAAAGTTGCCAAGCTGCAGAAGGGCGATGAGCTGCCTCCGGGCGTAATCAAGCTGGTGAAGGCTTATGTGGCCATGAAGCGCAAGCTCTCGGTGGGCGACAAGATGGCCGGCCGCCACGGCAACAAGGGCGTGATCGCGCGCATTCTTCCCGAGGAGGATATGCCGTATCTTCCCGATGGAACGCCGGTGGAGATTGTGCTGAATCCGCTGGGCGTGCCTTCGCGCATGAACGTGGGCCAGATTCTGGAAACGCATTTGGGCTGGGCCGCGCATGTGCTGGGCAAGAAGATTGCCGATCTGATACGCGCCAACACCGACGCCAATTACACGCGCGAACTGATGAAGAAGGAGTTCGCCGGAACCGCTGCGCTGCGCCAGTTGCTGGAGTTGGACGACGAGATGCTGCTGCGCGTGGGAGCGGGGATGGAACGCGGCATCTGGTTCGGGACAGCGGTCTTCGACGGCGCGCGGGAAAGCGAGATCAAGGCGCTCCTGGCTTCGGCCGGGCTGCCTTCCTCGGGCAAGACGGCGCTGTTCGACGGCATGACGGGCGAGCAGTTCGAGCAGCCGGTGACGGTGGGCTACATCTACATGCTGAAACTTTCGCACTTAGTTGACGACAAGATTCACGCGCGGTCGATTGGACCGTACTCGCTGATTACGCAACAGCCGCTGGGCGGCAAGGCGCAGTTTGGCGGGCAGCGATTCGGCGAGATGGAAGTGTGGGCGCTGGAAGCTTATGGCGCGGCTTACATTCTGCAGGAATTGCTGACGGCGAAGTCGGACGATGTCTATGGCCGAACCAAGATTTACGAGGCCATTGTGAAGGGCGAGGCGGCGATTGAGCCGGGCGTGCCGGAGTCGTTCAACGTGCTGATTCGCGAGTTGCAGTCGCTGTGCCTGGACGTGGAGTTGATCAAGCGCGCGGATCTGATTAAGAAGTTGCCCGCGCCGGAAGTGGCGGCGGTCGCCGATTAGTGATCAGTGGTCAGTGAACAGTGATCAGTCAACTGCGACTAGCAGCATAGAGTTTGAAGTGAACAGTGGATGGTGTAAGAAAACTGACCACTGACCACTGTTCACTGACCACTGTACTCAGGGTTCTTCTTGAAAGCGGTAAACGCCGCTTCCCGGGAAGGAAGAGCTCTTCAGGAATCCCGGGAAAAACCGCGGCAGGCGCCGATGAGGCCCGCCAAGGAGGGTTGCCTTGTTCCGTTCGAACCCATTTGAACTTTCAGGTCCAATTACCGATTTTGACGCAATCCGCATCATGCTGGCATCGCCGGAGAAGATCCGCAGCTGGTCGCATGGCGAGGTTACCAAGCCGGAGACGATCAACTACCGCACCTTCAAGCCGGAGCGCGACGGCCTTTTCTGCGCGCGCATCTTTGGGCCGGTGACGGACTGGGAGTGCCTGTGCGGCAAGTACAAGCGCATGAAGCACCGCGGCGTGATCTGCGACAAGTGCGGCGTGGAAGTGACGGTGAGCAAGGTGCGCCGCGAGCGCATGGGGCACATCGAGCTGGCTTCGCCGTGTTCGCACGTGTGGTTCTTCAAGGGGCTGCCTTCGCGCATCGGTCACCTGCTGGACATTTCTCTTCGCGATCTGGAAGCCATTCTCTATTTTGAATCCTATGTGGTGGTCGATCCGGGCGACGCTCCGGTGAAGGAACGCGAGATCATCAAGGACGAGGTCAAGTACCGCGAGCTGGATGCGCAGTTCCGCCCCTCGGGCTTCAAGGCGATGATGGGCGCCGAGGCCATCAAGGAACTGCTCAAGCGGGTCAACATCGAAGAGCTGGGCCTGGAGCTGCGCGAAAGAATGAAGACGGAAACGTCGGCGCAGAAGAAGCTGAAGTATGCCAAGCGCCTGAAGGTGGTGGAGGCTTTCCGCAAAAGCGATAACAAGCCGCACTGGATGATTCTGGATGTGTTGCCGGTAATTCCTCCAGAGCTGCGGCCGCTGGTGCCGCTGGATGGCGGCCGCTTTGCCACCTCCGATTTGAATGATCTTTATCGCCGCGTGATCAACCGCAACAACCGGTTGAAGAAGCTGATGGACCTTCATGCTCCGGAAGTGATTGTGCGCAACGAGAAGCGCATGTTGCAGGAGGCGGTGGACGCGCTGTTTGACAACGGCCGCCGCGGCCGCATTCTGAGGGGCGCGAACAACCGCCCGCTGAAGTCGCTTTCCGACACGCTGAAAGGCAAGCAGGGACGCTTCCGGCAGAATTTATTGGGCAAGCGCGTGGATTACTCGGGCCGCTCGGTGATCGTGGTGGGCCCGGAGTTGAAGCTGCACCAGTGCGGATTGCCCAAGAAGATGGCGCTCGAACTCTTCAAGCCGTTCATCTATCATCGCCTGGAACAGACGGGCCACTGTACCACCATCAAGCAGGCCAAAGAGATGGTGGAGATGCAGGAGCCGGTGGTGTGGGACATTCTGGAAGAGGTGATCAAGGACCACCCAGTGCTGCTGAACCGCGCGCCGACGCTTCACCGCCTGGGCATTCAGGCCTTTGAGCCGGTACTGGTGGAGGGCAAGGCGATCAAGATTCATCCGCTGGTGTGCACGGCGTTCAACGCGGACTTTGACGGCGATCAGATGGCGGTGCATATTCCGCTGTCGCCGGAGGCGCAGATTGAGGCTAGCGTTTTGATGCTGGCCACGCACAACATTCTTTCGCCGGCCTCGGGCCAGCCGATCACCGTGCCCTCGCAGGACATGGTGCTGGGCTTGTACTACCTGACCAAGGCCAAGAAGAACGCCAAGGGCGAGGGCCGCGTCTTCGCCAATACGGAAGAGATCCTGATGGCGCTGGAAGCCAAGGAAGTGGAGACGCTGTCGCCTATCCGGTTGCGCTACACCGGCAAGGTGCTGGACCTGACCACGGCCTATGACGACCAGGACCTGACGCACATTGAGCCGGTGGATTTCAACAAGCAGTACATTTCGACGACGGTGGGCCGCGTAATTCTGAACGACGCGCTGCCGGAGGGGATGCCGTACATCAACGGCCTGCTGAAGAAAAAGGGCATCGGGCAACTCGTAAATTACTGTAACCAGAATCTGGGCCTGGAAGTAACGGTGGGGATGCTGGACCGCATCAAGGACCTGGGCTTCCATTACGCCACGCGCTCGGGGCTTTCCGTGGGCCTGGACGACATGGTCATCCCGGCGTCGAAGTACACCGTGGTCCACGACGCCGATCTGAAGGTGATCGAGGTCCAGAAGCAGTACATGGACGGCGCCATCACCAACGGCGAGCGCTCCAACAAGGTGATTCAGATGTGGTCGGCGGTGACCGAGAAGGTGGCCGACGAGATGTTCAACAACATGAAGCGCGCGGACGAAGAGGGAGCCATGAACCCGATCTACATCATGGCCGACTCGGGCGCGCGCGGATCGAAGCAGCAGATTCGTCAGCTTTCAGGAATGCGCGGATTGATGGCCAAGCCGTCAGGAGAAGTGATTGAGACGCCCATCACGGCGAACTTCCGCGAAGGGCTGACGGTGCTGGAATACTTCATTTCGACGCACGGCGCGCGTAAGGGATTGGCCGACACGGCGTTGAAGACGGCCGATTCCGGCTACCTGACGCGGCGGCTGGTGGACGTAGCCCAGGACGTGATTGTGACGGAGTACGACTGCGGCACGGTCGAGGGAATTTACGTGGGCTCGATCGTCGAGTCGGGC
>Ga0302319_10008270_pt1 | contig 20280 bp, 21 predicted proteins | sample Bog_T0_2_FD_203319 | JGI IMG/M metagenome (GOLD analysis project Ga0302319, IMG submission 203319) | Peat permafrost microbial communities from Stordalen Mire near Abisko, Sweden - Bog_T0_2 | ecosystem: Environmental > Terrestrial > Soil > Wetlands > Peat | place: Sweden: Abisko, Stordalen Mire... | reverse complement strand
GCTTTGAGCCCGAACCAATCGCCGCCGAACACCGCGTCCAGATGCGCGTGCGGCAGGTGGAACCGCAGGGCATGCCGGCCCGCGTCATTCCCGTTGGAATTCGCTGAATTTTCGCTCATTTTGGGCCGCCTTCCGCCATCGCACGCCAAAGGTCGTACGCATAGATACATGACATGACATTTACTCCCGCGCCCGGATCGGCGCCGCCCGATCTTCCGTGTTTCGCGTCTTTAGGGTGAATTAACGCAGGGGCGCGATAAAGATCGCATCGTCAGAAATTAGCGCGGCGTCGCCATGTCCGATGTTCGTCACGAATTACACTTCTATCGTTCGTTCTGGAAGTTGCTGTTCTACTTCCTGTTGGTCTTGGTTCTCGCCGTCGGATGCGCCCTGGCGGCGTTCGTCGAATTCGAACTCGACGGCTCACATACCCGCGCCTTCTGGCTGATGCTCGCTGGCGCCGCGTTCTTCGGCCTGGGCGTACTCGTCATGTTGCGCGACCTCGTCTTTGGCGGACGCCACGCGGTGATTTTGCGGCTCTCCGGCCTGACCGACGAGCGCGAAAGCCGCAGCGAGATTCCCTGGTCGCTCGTCGACTCCGTCTATGAAGTCAAAGCAGCGCGAGCCGCGAAGTTCATCGGTTTACGCTTGCGAACGCCGGCCAGCGCCGAGGAGGGCGGTGCGTCCAACGACCTCGTCTCGCGCAGCGTTCGGATGTGGCGCGGCGCGGGCGATGTCGTCATTGCATCCTCGCGCCTGAACGTGAGTCACGCCGACCTGCTCGAACACATCACCAATTTCTGGAAGGCCGGTCAGAGCTATTCGTCGCCGACCTCGTCGCGCCCGACGACGGCGCGCGCGTTGGGGCAGTTTGGCCGCCGCGCCCGAGCCTGATTGGCTCGCGGGTCTCACAACGTCCTTGCTATCAGCAGTTTCATGATCTCGTTGGTCCCGCCATAGATCCGCTGCACGCGGCTGTCGCGGAACATCCGGCCGATCGGGTATTCGTTCATGAAGCCGTAGCCGCCGAACAACTGCAAACACGTATCGACGATCTTGTTTTCCAGATCGCTGATCCAGTATTTGGCCATTGACGCGGTGGCGGCGTCGAGCTTGCCTTCCAGATGCAGGCCGATCAACCGGTCGACGAACACCCGTCCAACCGTCGCCTCCGTCTTGCATTCCGCGAGTTTGAACTGAGTGTTCTGGAAATCGAGGATGCGCTGGCCGAACGCCTTGCGCTGTTTGACGTAATCGATGGTGAGTTCGAGCGCGCGTAAAATCGTCGCCATGCCCTGCACGGCGATGTTGAGCCGTTCCTGTGGCAATTGTTGCATGAGCTGCACGAAGCCCTTGCCCTCTTCGGCGCCGATCAGATTGGCGGTGGGCACGCTCACTTCGTTGAAGAACAATTCCGACGTGTCCTGGGCGTCGAGCCCGACCTTGTCGAGATTGCGGCCTCGCGCGAAACCTTCGGCGTCGTCGGTCTCGACGACGATGAGCGAAGTGCCCCTGGCGCCCGCGCTCTTGTCGGTCTTGGCGACGACGACGACGAGATTGGCGGTCTGGCCGTTGGTGATGAAGGTCTTCTGGCCAGAGATCACATAGCGATTGCCGTCCTTGCGCGCCTCCGTGCGCACACCTTGCAAGTCGGAGCCGGCGCCCGGTTCGGTCATCGCAATGGCGCCGACGAGTTCGCCGCTCGCCATGCGCGGCAGCCATTTGCGCTTCTGCTCTTCGGAGCCGTAATGCAGGATATAGGGGGCGACGATGGCGTTGTGCAGCGAGGCGCCGAAACCGTCGACGCCCTTCAACTGGATCTGCTCCATGAACACGGCTTCGTGGCGATAGTCGCCGCCGGCGCCGCCGTATTCCTCCGGGATCATCAGACACAGCAGGCCGGCCGCGCCCGCCTCGTTCCACATGGCGCGTTCGACGATGCCGTCATGGCGCCATTTGGCGGCGCGCGCCTCGGGCGCGTGATCGGCGAAGAATTTTCCCACCATGTCCTCGAACTGCGCGACGCTCTCCTCACGCATGAAATCGGGACGTTGGATGTCGAGTGCGGACATGCGTTTCCTCCTCGTTTTACCGACTTATTCCGAAATCACAGTCCGAGGGCGGAGAAATCCGGCCCCAGCGGCGTGATCCCGTTCGGGTTCAGCTTCGCAATTGAATAATAGCCGTGTTTGATGTGGTCGACGCTCACCGTCTCGCGCACGCCGGGCCACGCCAACATCCGCTTCAGATGCGCGGTGAGCGCGGGATAGTCGGCGATGCGGCGCAGATTGCATTTGAACAGGCCGTGATAGGCGGCGTCGAAGCGGATCAACGTGACGAACAGCCTTATGTCGGTCTCGACCGGCGTGGCGCCAAACAGGAATTGCTTGCCGGCGAGCCGCGCCTCGAGACGGTCGAGGGCGCCAAATACGTCGCGGAACGCTTCCTCATAAGCGGCCTGGGTGATCGCGAAGCCGGCGCGATAGACGCCGTTGTTGAGCGCGGGATAGATCGCGTCGTTGAGCGCGTCGATCTCGGCGCGAAGGGGCTCGGGATAGAGGTCGATATCGCCCTTCGCCAGCGCGCCGAAGCCCGAGTTGAACATACGCACGATGTCGGCCGACTCGTTGTTGACGATGGTTCGGCGCTTCGTGTCCCAGAGGACCGGCACGGTCGCGCGTCCGGTGAAATGCGGATCGGCGCGGGTGTAGATTTCGTGCATGTAGGCGGCGTCATTGAGCGTATCGCGATTCGCCCCGGGATAGTCGCCGAAGCGCCAGCCTTGCGCGGTGAGCACGGGCTCGACGATCGAGACGGAGACGGCCGCTTCGAGACCCTTCAACTTGCGGGCGATCAGCGCGCGCGACGCCCAGGGGCAGATCAGCGCCGCATAGAGGTGATAACGTCCGGACTCCGCGGCAAAGCCGCCTTCGCCGCCAGGTCCCGCCGATCCGTCGGGGGTCACCCAATTGCGGAAACTCGACGCCTGCCGGACGAAACCGCCGTTGGCGTCGCTCGCCTGGACCGGCTGCCAATCCGCGGTCCATTTGCCTTCAACCAACATTGCGCCGCTCCCGCGCGCCGTCGTGGCGCCCGAGCGACTCTATCGGAGCTTCGACGTTTTCCCAAATCGTAAGACAAAGCGCGCGGATAAGCCAAATTTCGACGCAATATTCCCGAGCGTATCCCCGAGTCGATCGCGCGGGCCTATTGGAAAGAGCGGGCCCGCGCGGTCGTACTAACTCACATCTTGTGAATGTGGTGGTGATGATGATGGTGATGGTGATGGTGGTGGTGGTGGTGATGCATTTCCTCAGCCTGGGCGGCGAGAGGAGCGGAGGCGACTCCGAGGACGAGAGCGGCGGCGATGAGAAGCTTCTTGATCATGGGCGTGAGCCTTGTCGTTGGATCGAGCCCATTCGTGAGGGCGATTTCAATTTGCCCGAGGGCGAATGAACTGAACATGAACCGCGACGTTAACGCTTGTGACGCTTTCGTGGGGCGCGCCGCGCCCGGTCATATCAGGCGTCGGACGAGGATATTGTACGTCGAGCCTTCTTGACGTGACTCGACGAGTTCGGCGCCGGCTTCGCGACAGAAATCGGCGAAGTCGCTCAGCGACAGCGGATCGGTCGAGAGGACTCGCAACGCGCCGCCGATCGCGACGTGTTTGAGCGCCTTGTGGGCGCGCAGGATCGGCAACGGGCACTTGAGGCCCCGGGCGTCGAGAAGGGTTTCGGCCATGTCGCTCTTCCCGGAGATCTCCGCCATCCGGGAAGACCCTTTCGCATGGGCGGGCGCGTTTGTCGAAAGCTCCGGGGGAATGGCCTCCCCGCTGCGTGGCCCGGCGAAATGACGACTCGCCAGCGGCGCCCTGCGCCGGATCGTCGCCGTTCCCGCGGACATCTTTGGCAAGTCAAGAATTGACCGGGCCCGAGATCCGACGGGCAACGCGCTGCGCGAACTTGCTTCGTAACCGGCGCGAGCGCAGAACGGGCCGCGCCGCGCGAGGCAGTTTCGGAGAGGATCGGATGACGCGAAAGGTTCCAGGACACGCTCGTGCGCCGGTCAAGCCGGGCCAGCCGCCCGCGGCGCGCGACGCGCGACGCGCCAACGAGGGCGAGAGCCGCCCTCAGCCGCGCCGCGAGCCGCGCGGCGACGGCGGCGACGTCGTGCGCATCTATGGGTTTCATTCGGTTCTCGCGGCGCTTCAGGCCCCGCGCCGCAAGTTGATCCGGCTTTATGCGACGGAGGCCGCGCGCGAGCGTCTGGCCGCCGAGATCGCCGCGCGCGACGTCGAGTTGCGAATCGCAACGGCGGAGGAAATCGCGCAGCGCCTGCCGCGCGACGCGGTGCATCAGGGCGTATTGCTGGAAGCGCGGCCGATGGAGCCGATCGACGTCTCGGAGCTGCCGGCGCGCGGCCTCGTGCTGGCGCTCGACCAGATCACCGATCCGCACAATGTCGGCGCGATTCTGCGCACCGCCGCCGCCTTCGCCGTCGACGGCCTCGTCGTCACCGAGCGGCATTCGCCCGAATTCACCGGCGCGCTCGCCAAGGCCGCCTCGGGCGGCCTGGAGCATGTGCCGCTGTGCATGGTGACCAACCTCGCGCGCGCGCTCGACGAACTCGGCGATCTCGGCTATTTCCGCGTCGGGCTGGATTCGGAGGCGCCGGCCTCGCTTGGCGATCTCGCGCTCACACGACCGCTGGCCCTGGTGCTCGGCGCCGAGGACAAGGGGCTGCGGCGACTGACGCGCGAGCGCTGCGACGCGATGGCGCGGCTCGATCTGCCCGGCGCGATCAAGAGCCTCAACGTTTCCAACGCCGCCGCGATCACGCTGGCGATCGCTCACGCCAAGATCGGCGGCCCAGTGGTTACTTGAGACCCGGAATATCGCGCGCGTAGCTCAGATCGAAGGTCTTGTTGAGCAAGGGGTCGAGCTTCGTCCCCTCGGAAGCGTCGAACACTTTGCCGCGATTGGCGGGATTGGCCGCGACCGGCGGGGTCGTCGGCGCGGCCGGCGTCGCATCCGGCTTCGAGGAGCCGTCGTCGAACGTGACCACGGCCGGCGCGTCGTTGACGCCGGTGACCACGGCGCCGATCTCGTCGAGCGCCTTGGCCGGCCCGGCCGCCTCCTCGCGCTTGCGCAGGACATCGGCGAACTTCTCGAGTTTGCGCTGCGCCGCCTTGGACTTGGTGTCGGGCTTCGCCGCAGCCGGTTGCGCTGCGGGGTCGATCGCTCCGAACACTTTGGGATCGATCGGCGCGATCTCGCTGCGCTTGGGCGTCGGGGTCGGGCTGGGCGCCGGGGTCGGCGCGGCGTCGGGAGCGAGACGGTCCTTCGCGTCTTGTTCGATCTGCCGCCAATGCGCGACATTCTTCGCATGCTGATCCAACGTCTCGGCGAAGGCGTGACCGCCCGTGCCGTCGGCGACGAAATACAAGTCTTTGCCGCGGCTCGGATTCGCCGCCGCTTCGAGCGCCGCTTTGCCGGGATTGCAGATCGGCCCCGGCGGCAGACCGTCGATGTTATAGGTGTTGTAAGGCGTGGGCGTATTGAGTTCGATTTTGGTGATGGGGTGGCCGAGCGTGCCTTTGCCAAACACCAGACCGTAGACGATCGTCGGGTCCGACTGCAGCTTGATATGTTTCTGCAAGCGGTTGACGAACACGCCGGCGACGCGCGCCCGCTCGTCCGCCTTGCCGGTTTCTTTTTCGACCAGCGAGGCCAGCGTCACCAGTTCGCCCGGCGACTTGATCGGCAAATCTTGGGCATGGCGCGCCCATACGTCGTCGACGAGCTTCTGCTGCGCTTTGGCCATTTGCGCGAGCAGAGCCAGACGGGTTTCGCCGCGCGGAACCAGATAGGTGTCGGGCATCAGCGAGCCCTCGCGCGGCGATTCCTTCACCTCGCCCACCAGCACGTCGCTGTCCCTCAGGCGCTGCACGATCTGGTCGCTGGTCAGGCCCTCCGGGATCGGGATCTTGTGCAGAACGACTTTGCCCGAGAGCAGCAATCGCTCGACGTCGCGCAAACTGGCATGGGCTCTGAACGCGTATTCGCCGCGCTTCAGGGCGGCGCGGGTCCCGTCGAACACCGTCATCGCCGAAAACATCAATCCGCTGTCGATGATTCCGGCGCGCTCGAGTTGTTCGGCGATCGGGCCGCCGTCGTCCTCGCGCGCGATGACGACGGTTTTGTCTTCGGCGAGCGGACCTGCGCGCTGCGCCTCGAGGAAGGCGGCGACGAAAATCGCCAGACCGATGAAGGCGCCCACGAGGACGAGCGACAGCAACGCGCTGAGCGTCGACAAGCCCGAGCGTCGCCGGCGTTTGGCGAGCGGCGACGGCGGCGTATCGCCTTGCGCCGGCGCCGGCGGCTTGCGCCGGCGGCCGAACAGGCTCGCTTTCGCCGGCTTTCCTTCGCCGGGAGGATTCGGGTTGTCGCTCATGACGGACCGCCGACGCTCGACTGGGACAGGACGTTCGTTCGCTTCATTCTAACACCCAATAGGGCGAAAAAACGAGCGACCGTCGTCTCCGCGCCGTCAAGCGGCGCGGCGGAAGATCAACGACGCGTTGGTGCCGCCAAATCCGAACGAGTTCGACAGCGCGATATTGATTTGTCGCTCGCGCGCCTTGTGCGGAGCGAGATCGATCGCCGTTTCTACGGAAGGATTGTCGAGATTGAGCGTCGGCGGCGCGATATTGTCGCGGATCGCCAGGATCGAGAAGATCGCTTCCACCGCGCCGGCGGCGCCGAGCAGATGCCCGACCGACGACTTGGTCGACGACATCGTCACCTTCGATGCGGAAGCGCCGAGCAGCCGCTCGACCGCGCGCAATTCGATCTCGTCGCCGAGCGGCGTCGAAGTGCCGTGGGCGTTGACGTAGTCGATGTCGGCCGCCGTGATCCCGGCGCGCTTCAGAGCCGCCGACATCGAACGGAACGCGCCGTCGCCGTCGGGCGAGGGCGCGGTGATGTGGTAGGCGTCGCCCGACATGCCGTAGCCGACCACTTCGGCGTAGATCCTCGCGCCGCGAGCCTTGGCGTGCTCGTATTCTTCCAGCACCACGCAGCCCGCGCCTTCGCCCATCACGAAACCGTCGCGATCCCGGTCATAGGGCCGCGAACCACGCTTGGGCTCGTCGTTGAACTTGGTCGACAGCGCCTTGCAGGCGGCGAAACCGGCCAGCGACAACCGGCACACCGCCGATTCGGCGCCGCCCGCGACCATCACATTGGCGTCGCCCAGCGCAATCAGTCGCGACGCGTCGCCGATCGCATGAGCGCCCGTCGAGCAGGCGGTCACCACGGCGTGGTTGGGACCCTTCAACTTGTGCTGGATCGACACATAGCCGCTGGCGAGATTGATGAGTCGGCCGGGGATGAAGAACGGCGAGACGCGGCGCGGGCCTTTTTCGTGCAAGATGACGGCCGTTTCGGCGATGCCTTCGAGGCCGCCGATGCCGGAGCCGATCAGCACGCCCGACTCGATCTCTTCCTCGTAGGTCTTGGGCGCCCAATTGGCGTCGCGAAGCGCCTGAGTCGCCGCAGCGATGGCGTAGATGATGAAAGCGTCGACGCGGCGCTGCTCCTTCGGCTCCATCCAATCGTCGGGATTGAAGGCGTCCGGCGCGGAGCCGCGCGGAATTTGTGCGGCGATCTGGCAGGGCAGATCGTCGACCTTGAAACTCTCGACCCTCGCGGCGGCGTTCTCGCCCGCCAGCAAACGGCGCCAAGTCGGCTCGACGCCGCTGGCGAGCGGCGAGACCATGCCGAGTCCGGTGACAACGACTCGCTTCATAGCAAACCCCAATCGGTAACCTCAGATTATTCGCGGCGCCGGGAGCGGCGCCCACGACGTTGTGCCAACGCGACAAGGGCCGGACGAACGCCGGCCCTCTGCGTCAACTGGCCCTCGAACGCCCCAGAGCGTCCGTCGCAGACCCAGCCGACCGCGCTCACTTCTTTTCGGCGGTCGCCTTGTCGAGGTAACGCACCGCGTCGCCGACCGTGGCGATCGTCTCGGCCTGATCGTCCGGAATCTCGACGCCGAATTCCTCTTCGAACGCCATCACCAGCTCAACCGTGTCGAGCGAGTCCGCGCCCAGGTCATCGATGAAGTTGGCGTTCTCGACGACCTTGGCTTCGTCGACGCCGAGGTGTTCGACGACAATCTTCTTTACGCGCTCAGCGACATCGCTCATTTCATTCATTCCCTCATGCGGCCCGGCGCATCGTCCGGCCTGATTGATTTCACGCACATCCGCGCGCCCGGCGCCGGCGGAATTTACGCCGACGTTTCCGACTTGCGAACGAATTTCTGGCGACGCCTGCCCCTTCTTTCAGCCCCGAGCGAGCCGGCCCCCCGGAAACGCCGCCTTTTTCCCGGCGGCGAAGCCGCTCGATAGCATATCTCTCCGGGCAAGGCGAGGGGCGCGCGAAGGCGCCGCGCAATTCGCCATAACCCCTTTAGATCATAGCCATTCCGCCGTTGACGTGCAGCGTTTGGCCGGTGACGTAGCCCGCCTCCGCACTAGCCAAATAGACGACTGCCGCGCCGATATCGGCGCCCGAGCCGAGCTTTCCGACGGGAACATTGGCCAGGATCGCCTCGCGCTGCTTGTCGTTGAGCGCATCCGTCATCGGGCTGGCGATGAAGCCCGGCGCGATGCAATTGACCGTGATGCCGCGGGTCGCGACTTCCGCCGCAAGCGCTTTCGACATGCCGATCATGCCCGCCTTCGCCGCCGCGTAATTGCCCTGGCCGGGATTGCCGGTGACGCCGACGATCGAGGTGATCCCGACGATGCGGCCGTAGCGGCGCTTCATCATTCCGCGCAGCGAGGCGCGGGAGAGCCGGAACGCCGCGGTGAGGTTGACCGCGATCACCTGCTCCCATTCGGCGTCCTTCATGCGCATGAACAGATTGTCGCGGGTGACGCCGGCGTTGTTGACGAGAATGTCGAGCGACCCCAACGCCTTCTCGGCGGCGGGAACGAGCGCTTCGACCGCCGCCGCGTCCGAGAGGTCGCAGGGCAGCACGAACGTGCGGTCCCCGAGTTCGGCAGCGACCGCCTCCAGCGCCTCGCGGCGGGTGCCCGACAGCGCAACCGTCGCGCCCTGGGCGTGGAGCGCGCGGGCGATGGCGCCGCCGAGGCCGCCCGACGCGCCCGTCACCAGCGCGGTTTTGCCTGTGAGTTCGAACATGGGGAAACTCCGTTGGGCAGTAGGCAGATGGGCAGCAGGCATTAGGCAATCGCTGCCTCGGGCCTACTGCCTACTGCCTACTCCCTACTGCCTAACCCTGATATGCCTCGACGTCCGCCGGCGTCCCGACGCTCGTCGCCGTGACGCCGTCAGCGATGCGCTTGACGAGGCCGGCCAGCACCTTGCCGGCGCCGATTTCGACAAACCGCGTCACCCCCTCCCCCGCCATCAGCTCGACGCTGTCGCGCCAACGCACCGTGCCGGTCACCTGATCGACGAGGCTCTGTTTGATCGCTTCCGGATCGGTGAGCGGCCGGGCGGAGAAATTGGCCACCAGCGGCGCCTGCGGCGCTACGACGCGGACGGCGGCCAGCGCCTCGCGCATGGCCTCGGCGGCCGGGCGCATCAGCGCGCAATGGAAGGGCGCGGATACGGGCAGCGGCAGCGCGCGCTTGGCGCCCTTCGCCTTGGCCAATTCCATCGCCTTCTCGACCGCCGCCTTGGCGCCGGAAATGGCCACCTGCCCGCCGCCGTTGTCGTTGGCGGCCTCGCAGACGGCGCCGGTCGCCTTCGCCGCCGCCGCGGCGATTTCGACGACCGCGGCGAAGTCCAGCCCCAGGATCGCCGCCATCGCGCCGACGCCGACCGGAACCGCCCTCTGCATCGCCTGCCCGCGAAGGCGCAGCAGCCGCGCCGTGTCCTCGAGGGTCAGCGCCCCGGCGGCGCAGAGGGCCGAATATTCGCCCAGCGAATGCCCGGCGACGAAGGCCGCATCGCGCGCGACGTCGAGGCCCTTCACGGTCTCCAGCGCCCTGAGCGCCGCCAGACTGGTCGCCATCAGCGCCGGCTGCGCATTGGCGGTGAGGGTCAATTCCGCCTCCGGACCCTCGAAAATCAACCGGCTCAAGGACTCGCCGAGCGCGGCGTCGACGCGGTCGAACACTTCGCGCGAGGCCGGGAACGCCTCCGCCAGCGCCTTGCCCATGCCGACCGTCTGCGAGCCCTGGCCGGGAAACACCAACGCCGTGGTCATCGCCTGCCCCTTTGTGAAGCGTTTATGAAAACGCGCGCGTAAGACACTCGCGCGGACGCCATGTCAAGCTCGCTTGTATATTTTCCAGGCGCCGCGTGGCCTTTGTTAACCATATTGTTATTGATCGTACTCATATATTCTGTACGATAGAATTATTCCATAGCGGAGGGTGATTCGAGGAGATCGACGTCAGCTGCGATTGTCGCCCCAACGGACGGACTTTGAGCCTGCCGAAGGCTTCAAACAGTCCTCCGTCGATGGTTTCGACTTAGAGATAAGGAACTTCGATACATTTGAGATTCGACTTTCTCGGGCGAAGCGGAAAGAGCTGTATTCGAGATTGCGGTCAGCAACTCGAACCCGAGTTGGCGGGGAAATGGAAACGCGACGACGCAGACGCCGTTCGTATTGAACAAATTTCGCGATGAATGCGGGACATAAAAACGCCTTTCGGGAGGGATGCAATTCTTCCGTCAAGGCCTGGAACGAGCGAGGGCGATGTGACGAATCCCAACTCGGACGATAATCTCACTCCGGCCGGCGCTGGCGCCGGCCTCGATGATCTGTTGTCGTCTGGAGACGACGGCCTGGCGAGCGGATCGAGCGTCTTCACGCCGGTGAGCTTTGCGCAAGTCTTTCCCACCGCCCCGATAATCTCGGACGCTGCGCCGAGCGCTTCGTATGGCTCCGTCGTCGGCGGGACATTTGGCCAGAACCAGTCGCCCTACACGACTGTCACGGTCAAGACCGGCGACGTCACCTTCAACCTCGAATTCACCAAAGCGGACAATCCCACCGCCAATTTCGAGACTGACGTCGAGAACGCCGCCAAGATCCTGTCCAGCGCGATCTACGAAAATATCACGCTGAATATCGTCGTCGGTTACGGCGAAGAGGGTGGAACTACGTTGACCGGCGGAAGCGCGGAAGGCGGGCCCAGCAGCGGCAACTTCTTCAGCTATTCGACCGTCAGAGCCGACCTGCTGGCGAACAAGTCCCCCGGCGACACCAATTTTTCCGCGCTGCCGACGGGAACGACGATCGGCGGCCAATCGAGCGTCATCGTCTGGAACGCGGAACAGAAGGCGTTGGGCCTGATGTCGGCGACCGCGACCGGGGACGACGGCATCGTCGGCTTCGCGACCGATATCCCCGATTCCGAAATGGTAGGCGTGGCGCTGCATGAGATCACCCATTCGATGGGGCGCGCGCCCGATAGCACCCCCGACATTTTCGAGTTCACCCGATTTTCGGCGCCCGGCGCCTATGTGTTCGACGACAATATCCCGGGACCGGCTTCCTATTTCTCGGTCGACGGCGGGAATACCACCCTGGCCGTCTACGGCCAGGATTCCGATCCGAGCGACTTCGCCAACCCCAATGTCGGCACGCCGCAGAGCAACCTCAGTCCGAACGATCCGTTCAATCAATATTACAGCAGTTCTACGACCCAGACGCTGACCTCGTTGGACCTCACCCAACTCGACGTTCTCGGCTTCGACACCAGCCCTCCCTGCTTTGCCCGGGGAACCGGCATTCGAACGGAGAGCGGCGACGTTCCCGTCGAGAGCTTGCGCGTCGGCGACGTCGTGGTCACCGAGTCGGGCCAAAAGCGTCCAATCTCCTGGATCGGCCATCGCGGGGTGGACTGCGCGAACCATCCGGACCCGCTGGCGGTCTTGCCGGTGCGCATCCTGGCCGGCGCGATCGCGCGGGGGCGGCCGGCGCGCGATCTCGTCGTCTCGCCCGACCATAGCCTCTACCTCGATGGCGTGCTGGCGCGCGCGCATAAACTCGTCAATGGCTCGACGATCCGCCGCGAGCGGCCAGCCAGCGTCGAATATTGGCACGTCGAACTGGATACGCACGATATTCTGGTCGCGGAAGGGCAACCGGCCGAAAGCTATCTCGACTGCGGCAATCGGTCGGCCTTTGCCGAGCACGAAGGGCCGATCGACATGCATCCGCGGTTCGCGCCCGCGCCGGAGGCCGAACATCTGTGGCGCGAGCGCGCCTGCGCCCCCCGCGGCGACGAGGTCGAGGCGATTGGAAAGATATGGGCGGCCCTCCAGGTTCGCGCGCGCGAACTCGGCGCGGCGACGACCGCCGATCCCGGCCTCCGCCTCGTCGCCGATGGGGAGATGCTGACGCCCGTCGCCGTCGAGAACCGCCGCTTCCGCTTCGATATCCCCGAGGGCGTGGTGACGCTGCGGCTGCTCAGCCGCGCCGACGTTCCCGCCGATCTCGCCGAACTCGAAAATCCCGATCGCCGAAGGTTGGGTGTGCGCGTCAGCGGGCTCGAAGTCGACGGCGCGACGGTCGACGCCGGGCATCCCGCGTTCCTCAGCGGCTGGAATGAGGTCGAGATCGAGCGCGACTTCGCATCGCGCTGGACGAACGGCGACGCGGCGCTGCCGCTGGGCCGCCGGATCGAGTTTCAGATCGACACGCTGCCGAAATATACGCTGCCGTTGCGGCGCGTCGAGGCCGCAGGGGCGGTGCGCGCCGCCGCCGGTTCTATCTGATCCTCACGCCCGCGGCGCGGCCGTTGCGCCAGACGACTTCCGCCTCGCCGAGCACGCGGGTCGGCTCGATCTGCAACTGGAACCGGTCCGGCAGGGGCTGGCCGGTGACGGTGGCGATTTTGGCGCCGGTCTCCGAAATATCGATGATTCGGCAGTCGATGGCGGGCATCACGCCGCCCGGATCGGCCCAGACATGGGCGCCGCTCTGACGTCGGGTGGCTATCCGCCGATCACTGGCTTTCGTGCCGTCGAAATCTTCACTCAAGGCGAAACTCCCCGAAACCCGCTACGCTCCCTCGGCGTCCGACCATCGCAGAAGAACTTCAAAACTCGTTTTCGCCAATCGTTAGAATTTTCACGAAAGCGCTTGGGCGCCGCGGATGCTAGTTTATGCCCCCCAAGCGCCGGCCGATTCGGCGCGCATCTGAGCCGAGGTGAATGGTGACGGCGGCGCCCGGGAAGAGCTGCGGCGAATGCAGCCTGTGTTGCAGCGTGCTCGAAATCGACGAACTGAAAAAGCCGGCCGGACCGCCCTGCCCGAGTTGCCGGCGCGACGGCGGTTGCGAAGTCTACGCGACCCGCCCGCAAGTCTGTCGCGATTTCGAATGCGAATGGCTTACCGACCGCGCGCTGCCGCGCCCCTTCCGCCCGGACCGGATCGGAACGCTGTTCATGGAAGCCCACGACGCCGACGAATACCGCGCCGTCACGGCGCCGGAGCGGCCCTACGCCTGGCGTCAACCCCGCGTGTTCGCGCATCTGGTGGCGATGGCCAAGAGCGGGCGCACCGTGGTCGCCAAAGCCGGCCTCAGTTCCTGGCGCATTTTCGCGTCGGGAGAATGGGGGCCGACTACCTAGGCAACCTGATCAATTTTGAGGCTTCTTGCACAAATATCAGTCAGAATCGACCTTCGTCGGCCCGTTCCCACATGCTAAAGCATGGCGTCGGATAAAGAGCGGTGCTATGGACCGCAACTTGCAAGCATTGGGCGGAACAGGACCGAAGGCCGGGGGGCCATGCGCGCCGCCGGAGCTCACGAAGGAGATATGAGAGCGCCATGAAGAAGATCGAGGCGATCATCAAGCCGTTCAAGCTCGACGAGGTCAAGGAAGCGCTGCAGGAGGCCGGAATCCAAGGCATCACGGTGCTGGAGGCCAAGGGATTCGGGCGCCAGAAGGGCCACACCGAGCTTTATCGCGGCGCCGAATATGTCGTCGACTTCCTGCCCAAGGTGAAGATCGAAGTCGTCGTCGCCGACGAGAACCTCAACGCCGCCGTGGACGCGATCCGCAAGGCCGCCCAGACCGGCCGCATCGGCGATGGCAAGATATTTGTATCGACGATCGACGAGGCCATCCGCATCCGCACCGGGGAGACCGGAGCGGACGCGGTCTGACACGCGCTGATCCCGATTTTACGAACTTCCCGTGGCGTACGAGCCGTGGGCAGAAGGTCTAACCGTACCTGATAGTGAGGAAGGGTAAAACATGACGAAGACCGCCCAGGATGTCCTAAAGGCGATCAAGGAGAATGACGTAAAGTACGTCGATTTGCGCTTCACCGACCCGCGCGGCAAGTGGCAGCACGTTACCTTCGATCAGACCCTCATTGACGAAGACGCTTTCGCCGACGGACTGATGTTCGACGGCTCCTCGATCGCCGGCTGGAAGGCGATCAACGAATCCGACATGACGCTGATGATGGACCCGACGTCCGCGTTCATCGATCCGTTCTTTGCCGCTTCGACGTTGGTCATCAACTGCGACATTCTCGAGCCGGCCACCGGAGAGCCCTACAACCGCGACCCGCGCGGCATCGCCAAGAAGGCCGAAGCCTTCCTGAAGTCGACCGGCATCGGCGACACCGCCTTCTTCGGCCCCGAGGCCGAGTTCTTCGTGTTCGACGACGTCCGCTTCAGCGCCGAACCCTACAACACCGGCTTCCAACTCGACCACCTCGAGCTGCCCACCAACTCCGACACGCCCTATGAAGGCGGCAACCTCGGCCACCGCATCCGCACCAAGGGCGGCTACTTCCCGGTCCCCCCGCAGGATTCGGCGCAGGACATGCGCGGCGAAATGCTGGCGGCGATGGCGGCGATGGGCGCGGTCGTCGAAAAGCATCACCACGAAGTCGCCTCGGCGCAGCACGAACTCGGTCTCAAGTTCGGTCCGCTGACCCAGATGGCCGACCATCTGCAGATCTATAAGTACGCCATCCATCAGGTCGCGCAGAGCTACGGCAAGACCGCGACCTTCATGCCGAAGCCGATTTTCGGCGACAACGGCTCGGGCATGCACGTTCACCAGTCGATCTGGAAGGACGGCAAGCCGGTCATGGCGGGCAACCTCTACGCCGACCTCAGCCAGGAATGCCTCTGGTACATCGGCGGCATCATCAAGCACGCCAAGGCGCTCAACGGCTTCACCAACCCGTCGACCAATTCCTACAAGCGTCTGGTCCCCGGCTACGAAGCCCCGGTGCTGCTCGCCTATTCGGCGCGCAACCGCTCGGCCTCCTGCCGCATTCCGTGGACGTCCAACCCGAAGGCCAAGCGCGTCGAAGTGCGCTTCCCCGACCCGACGGCGAACCCCTATCTCGCGTTCGCGGCGATGCTGATGGCTGGCCTCGACGGCATCATCAACAAGATCGATCCGGGCTCGGCGATGGACAAGGACCTCTACGATCTCCCGCCGAAGGAGCTCGCCAAGATCCCGACCGTCTGCGGGTCGTTGCGCGAAGCGCTGGAAAACCTCGACAAGGACCGCGCGTTCCTCAAGGCCGGCGACGTATTCAACGACGACTTCATCGACGCCTACATCGAACTGAAGATGGCTGACGTGCACCGCACCGAAATGACGCCGCATCCGGTCGAGTTCGAGATGTACTACTCGTACTGAGGACCAATAACTCGGGGTGTGAAAGGGCGGCCGGAAGGCCGCCCTTTTTCGTTCGGGAACCGGGGGAACAGACGCGACTTCGCGGCCTTTGGCGAGCGCGCGCCTCACCCTGCCGGAGCCCGAACTTCGCCGCGAATCGAGTTCATGCTCTAGATCAAAGACAACGAAAGCTCGAAGCGGCACGTTGCCGGAGGGGCGGATTCGGCGTCTCGCGAAGGAGCGTTTGGTGTCGAACTTCAGGGATTTCGTTGTTCGCTCGGCGCTAGCCGCCTGTGTTCTCGGCGCGGGGATCGACCCGGGTCTCGCCGCCGACGAAAGCCACGGCGAGCAGCTCGCGCGGCGCTGGTGCGCCTCGTGCCACGTCGTCGCCGACGATCAGACGCGCGGGACGGACAACGTGCCGACCTTCGCCGCCATCGCCAAAAGGCCGAATCTCAACGCCGACGAAATCGCGCGATTCCTGCGCAATCCCCACCCTGTCATGCCGGATATGGATCTGTCGGTGCCGGAATCGTCCGACCTTGCGGCCTATATCGCGAGCCTGGCGAAATAGCTGCAAGGGAACGGGGACGCGGGGATCACGGCGGAGGCGTCCGTCGCCCGCAGCGGCGATGTGAACTTTGTGCTCATAGTTGCACCTAATGTTCTCACTTTCGTACTATTTAGGAGACATATGTCGCCCCGCGTTGCGGGCGATTCGAGATGCGGCGCAAACCCATCCCATCGCCCGCGAAGGCAAGCCGTTGTTAACGGCCAGGGGATACAGTCCTGAGTTGCAGCCGAACGAGATCACAACTTAACGCGGCGTCGGGCGCGCCCGACACAAAGGCCGCAGGCTCGCCGGCTCAGGCAAGAGCGGAGCGTAAATATGACCATTTCCAATTCGTCCCTCCCCGAACGCGACGGGGAACGAGAACCCTCGCTGGCCGAACTCTATTTTCGCCTCGCGACGTTGCGCGAAAACCTGCGTCGGGCGCGCGAGCGCTATGGGCTTCCTGTGATAATCGTCGCTGAAGAGTTGAAGGGCTGATCGGGCCGGTTCCGATCAGGCCGCGACGAGCCCCTTCATCGGCGCCACCCCCGCTGTATCCGGAAACACCGCGCGCGCCAGCGCCTCGTTCGCCAGCCCCAGGTGATCGGCGAGCACGCCTTTCAGCACCGAGCGCAAATCGGTCGTCGGCTTGAGGTCGCGGCCCTCGTAGAGATCGGCGCTCTTCAGCCCCGGCCAGTCGGCGACGACGCGTCCGCCGGCGACGGCGCCGCCGGCGAGAAAAGCGACCGTCCCCGTGCCGTGATCGGTTCCCGCCGTGCCGTTGATATGAACGGTGCGGCCGAATTCGGTGACGGCGACGACGACCGTGTCTTTCCAGCGAGCCCCGAGCTCGCTCTCGAAGGCCGCGAACAGGCCGTCGAGGCCGCCCAGCCCCTGCGCCAGCCGTCCCGCGCCGCCGCCCTCGGCGGCGTGCGTATCCCAGCCGTCGATGCTCAGCGCGCCAATGCGCGGGCCATCGTCGGCGGCCATCAGCCGCGCCGCGCCGGTCGCGGCTTTCTTCACCTGCGCGGCGATGTCGCCGCCGGGTTTCAGCGCGTCCATGCCCGAACGATTGGCCATCCGATCGGCCTCCAACCCCGCTTGCAGCGACTTCCCGAGCGCGGGGTCCTGGTGCGCGTAGAGGTCCAGCAGCCGCGCGACCAGATCGTCGGCGGGCGGCGTGAGGCCGGACGGCGCCCAGCCGAGGATCGGAGCCGGGCCGCGCATCACCAACGGCGCCGTCGTTCCCACCGCCAGCGCGCCATGCGCGATCGCCGGCTGCCCCTTGGGCAGGGCGGCGACGGCGCGATTGAGCCAGCCGCTATCGATACGGCCCGGCGCGAGCTGGCCGCTTTCCAGCACGTCCTGGCCGTCGAAATGCGAACGCTCGCGATAATTGGTCGCCGCCGCATGCACGACCAGCGCCTGTTTGGCCTGATAGAGCCGGCCGAAATTGCCCATCGCCGGATGAAGGCCGAAGAACCCGTCGAGCTTCAGCGCCGCGCGGTCGCCGTCGGGGCGAAGGGCGAGTTCCTGATGCAGGTTGAAATAATCGGGATCGCCGAGCGGCGCGACCGCGGTGAGTCCGTCGAGCGCGCCGCGCAGGATGACGACGACGAGCCGGGAATCGCGCGCCCCCGCCGCGCTCGCTCCGCGCGGGATCGAGGCGGAGGCGAACATCGCGGACAGGCCGATTGCGAATTGGCGACGGTCGATAGGCCGAAGCGGGTTCATCGTCACCTCCTCTGGAATTCCGGCGCCATCAGCGCCAGCGCATAGGCTTGTTCGGCGGTTTCGGCGCGCAGCACCGCCTCGCGCGTCGTTGGCGAAACGTCGGCCCCCAGCGCGTCGTCGACGAGATCGGGCGGGCGCGGTCCGTTCTTGACGCCGCGAGCGAATTGCGCAGCGAGTTCGAGCCGCATCTTCGCGCCTTCGGGCGAGCCCCAGGTCGACGACACGTCGCTGAAACCGTTCGGCCCGGCCGGCTCCCACAGCGGCATGCCGAGCAGATTGAGGGCGTTGAGCGCCGCGCCGGCGTCGCCGGGATCGCGCGCGAAGGCGCGGAACGCTGCGACCGTCAGCTCCCACGGATTGCGCAGTTTTGTCCGCGGCGCGGCCCAGGCGAGCGGGTCTTCGATCAGCGCCGTCGCCAGCAGCCGCAGATTGCCGTCGGTATCTTGAAACACCTGCGTCAGATGGTCCACCAGCGCCGGCGGAGGAACGTCGGCGACGAAATGGCGGGCGAATTTGAACGCGACGTGGCGCGCCGTCGCCGGCTCACGCGCGAGATCGACCAGCGCGGCCTCGCCCTGCGCGACGCCTTCCTGCACATAGAGCCGATCGCGCAGCGCCACCGCCAGCGGTTCGTGAGCGCGCGGGTTGAAGGCGAACGTCCCCGGAGGCCCCAGACGACCGTCGCGGCCGGCGAAAGTCCAGCCGGTGAGAATATAGGCGAGCTGGGTGACGTCGCCCTGAGTATAGCCCGAGCCGACGCCCATCGTGTGCAGTTCGAGGATCTCGCGCGCCAGATTCTCGTTGAGGCCCTTGCCCTGGTTGTGGCCGGCCACCGAGTTCGGCCCGATCGACTGCGCGTTGTCGAGGAAATTGAGCATCGCCGGATGCTTTTCGACCGCCAGCAGCATATCGGCGAATCGTCCGGTCACGTGCGGGCGGATGGCTTCGCGTTCGAAAGCGCCCGCGGCGGCGCGGCCGATCTCGCTCTTGGCGACGGACACGCAAAAGTGATTGGACCAGAAGGCGACGAGTCTTTCGACAAAACCAAACTCCACGCCGCAGGCGCGGCGAAATCTCAGCGCCGCTTCGGCGCGAAACGCCTTCTGTATCGGCGAGGGCGTCATGGCGGTCGTGTTGGCGGCGGGCGCGTCGGCGCGGGGAAACATCAACGCGGCGACGCCGGGCTCCGGCATCGCCAGGCTCGACAGTCGCGTGAGGTCGGCGGCGTCCCGTTCGGCTTTTCGCTGTTCTTGAAAGGCGAAGAGATCGGCAAGGATTTCCGGCGTCGGGCCGAGAGCGGGGTCCTCGAGGCGGCCCGCCGCGGGCGCGTTCAATTCGCCGATCAGCGCCTCCCGCGGATCGCCCTTGCGGGCGCCGTCGCCGGGGCGAGCGCCCAGGCCGAAGCGGGAGAAAGCGAGAGACCACGGTACGGGATCGAGCAAGATGTCGGCGCCTCGAAGCTTGGGAGCGTCGAGCATATGGCTATTCAATCTGAGCGCAGTGTGAATGCATTGCGGCGGAATTGGTTCTTTTCGGCGCGGACGCGGCCTGCGCCGGGTAGCGCCGCCGCGCGAATTCAATATACTCGCGGGACTTAGAGAATCCGGTCCGCGGAGCCCATGAGCCAAACCCGTCAGATATTGATTGTCGACGACGACAAGGACTTGCGCGAGGCGCTGGGCGAGCAAGTGGCGCTGCTGCCCGAGTTCACCGTCGCGCAAGCGTCGACCGCCGCCGACGCGCTGCGCGCGATTTCCGAATCGCCGCCCGACCTCGTCATCATGGATGTCGGCCTGCCCGATCTCGACGGCCGCGAGGCGGTCAAACAATTGCGCGCCGACGGCTTCAAGCGGCCGATCATCATGTTGACCGGGCGCGATTCCGACGCCGACACGGTGATCGGCCTGGAAGCCGGCGCCAACGACTATGTCGTCAAACCGTTCCGCTTCGCCGTGCTGCTGGCGCGGATTCGCGTGCAGATGCGCCAGCACGAAGCCAGCGAAGAGGCGGAATTCCTGATTGGACCCTATACGTTCCGCCCGTCTATGAAAGTGCTGATCGACGCCAAGGGGGGCAAGCTCAAGCTCACCGAAAAGGAGGCGGCGATCCTGCGCTACCTGCATCGCGCCAACGGCGAACCGGCCGCGCGCGAGACCCTGCTGCGCGAGGTCTGGGGCTACAACGCCAACGTCAGCACGCACACGCTGGAGACCCACATCTACCGTTTGCGGCAGAAGATCGAAGTCGACCCCGCCGACGCCCGGCTGCTGGTGACGGATGGCGGCGGCTACAAGCTGCTGACCTGAGGAGCGGCGGCGTCCACGCCGCCGACTTTTG
>Ga0302319_10008269_pt1 | contig 20280 bp, 14 predicted proteins | sample Bog_T0_2_FD_203319 | JGI IMG/M metagenome (GOLD analysis project Ga0302319, IMG submission 203319) | Peat permafrost microbial communities from Stordalen Mire near Abisko, Sweden - Bog_T0_2 | ecosystem: Environmental > Terrestrial > Soil > Wetlands > Peat | place: Sweden: Abisko, Stordalen Mire... | reverse complement strand
AACCGACGACGTGTTCATCGGTGTGGGAGTCCTTGCCAACAATGGACAACGTGCGCATGTCGATTCCCGCGCGCTGAAGTTCCTTGACCGCTTCCTCTGCTCCGGTATGCGTGGCATAGACTGCTACCACCGCGTTCAATTCAGACATTTTCGATCTCCTTTGGGCATTTGCGCTCGCTTCGTGAACCTGGCAATGACCATCCCTGCGCGGTCGCTGCGCAGAAACACAGGCATTTTGGAGTGCACGCACATTGCCAACCTGTCCTTGCGAGGAAAACCATTCTGCCTGGCCGATTTCCGATCGGGGGATGGTCGCTCCATCCGGCTCACAGCGCTGGATTTGTTGACAGTGCAGTTCCCGCAGGTAGCACCCCGTAGGGGGAGGCTGCGTACCATTGCAGGTCATAAGACGCGGGATGGTTAACATACATGCGAAGAAGTCCCCATCGTGTTCCATACCGCGGAGAAGAGCGCTGACGGTTTGTTGAAGGACCGGGGATTGCTCCCTCCGCTAAATCTAACTGCATGACGCAAGGCAACTTCTGCACTTGCCAGGGTAAGACCTGCACCTTTGCAGCCACCTCGCGCCTCAGGCAGCCACAACGGTTCTGGGGAGTTGCCGAAGCCTTCCACAGGACCTCTTTGACTGCGCTTGTGGCATTGCCCTTGGCCGGGGTCTGGAGGGGGACAGTGGCGCTAGCGTAGTGCCTGCTGGCCGCACTTCAGCGCCGTTCGAGTCCGCCAGTCGTGGGATTAGCTGTGCGCGGCTGGCTTGGCACATTCCTCGGCCAGCTTGAGATCCTTGGACAGAATCGGGATCATCCGGCTGGCGTAGGCCCTCACCGCGGCATCCTTTGCGTGAGCCGTTTCCTGTTTGAAGGTGGCGATGGTCAGCAGGCCGGAAGCAATTTCGTCTCTGGTGTATTGGCGGCCAAAGGCGGAGCCCTTCAGGTGGGCCAGTTGTTGAATGGCCCTGTCTTTGGCGGCATCAATTCCCTTCGGAATCGACACGCCGGACTTGATGGCAAGTTCCGAGAGCTGCGCGTAGGATGCGGTGCGGTCTTGAACCAGCGTCTTTGCTAAACCTTTCACATCCGCGCGCTGCGCTGGGGTTTCAGCCATCTGCGCTTCGTGAGCCGCGGTCATATCGGCTTTCGCGGCCAGGATCAGGAACTGCTTATCGGGACCACTCAACGATGCGGCAAACACAATAGTGGCCGAGGCGATCAGCATGAGGCCACCAGCGACCGGGCGAATTGGTCTTATCTGCGTACTTGGGCTCTCCTGTTCCTTGTTCTTGAGCCGGATGTGCGTTGGTGCAATCGATATGCGCCTTGCATGTCGCCAGATCCGGGCCGTATCGCAAGGGCGCTCGTTCATGACCAGCAAGATCGCCCGCATCCTCCAGGAGGACTACATCGGGCGGCTGCAGTAGCAAGGGCCGGAAGACAGCTATGACCTGCTTTCGGATCGCGAGCGGGAGGTCCTGCAGATGATTGCCGAGGGGCGCGCCAACAAGGAGATCGCCAGCCTGCTTTTCATCGCCCCGACCACGGTCGAGACTCACCGCGCACACATCTTGCGGAAGCTGAACATCCACAGCGTTCCCGAGCGTATTCTCTATGCAGTGCGCAAGGGCATCGCCTCTTGAGGCCCTCACGCAGCCCTGGACCTATCCGGGCATATGCATCCACTTCGCCACGTCGCCGCGACGTTCGGGGATGAACTCGACGGACACGCTCTTGTTCACGTCCCGCGATAGTTCTTGTAGTCCAATGGTATGGTCGCCGGACTCGATCACGGTTTTCGCGGTGACCACCATGTCGAAGAGAACTCCATCCGGGGCCTTGACCACGACCAGTTTCTCAGTGGGTTCGACCATAGTGATCCTGCCGGAGAGGGTTGCTGCAGCACGAGTTCCGCCGCCGATTCCTGCTTGTCCGGTGGGTACCCGAAACGTCAATTTCTCGACAGGGTGACCATTCCTCACCGCCACTTTCGGCACACCGGGGCCGCGAGTACGCTTCCATGTGGTGCACCAGCTTGACGAAAAACTCGGCCGGGTTGGCGACCCGCATGTAGAAGCTGCAGGCCTCTAAAGACCTTTCATGGTACGGTCTCCTCTTTTTGCGAGCACCTGTCCGTCCCGCCGGTAAGACCTTTGGCCGCTCCCTGATCTCTACTGGTCTGGGGTCACAAGCACTTGTCCGGCGCGCAGGCTTCGAAGGAAGAGTTCCATACCAGCCGGAGCGCCCGGATAAGAGAGGTCTCCGTCGCCTGCGGCACGGGGAATAAACGTAGCCCTCGTTTTTGCATGGAGTCCCAGAGATGCGAAGCTGAGTGGAGATGGCTGTCTCCTGGCAAGATCGGTTCCATCGCATCATCTCGGACCCGTCTCACCTTGCCCTCTCTCCTGATCGGCGCTCTGGTCGGATCGGTGATCGTGGCGTTTCTGGCTTGCACCGACTGGATGCACGCGCTGCTGTTCAGTAAGGCCATGCCGGTCTGGATGCGGCCGCTGATACCCGCCGTCGCCGCGCTGATCGCCGGCTATCTGCTGTTGCGTGTCTTCCCCGACGCGCGCGGCAGCGGCATTCCGCAGACCAAAGCCGCCCTTGTTGCCGGTGGTGGTTACATCAGCCTAAGGACTGCTATCGGCAAATTCTTCTGCTGCTCCTTGTCCCTCGGCGGCGGTGTTGCCTTGGGCCGTGAGGGACCATCGGTGCAAATCGGCGCTGGGGTCGCGTCGTTCCTGGCGCGCAGGGCCGGACTCGAAAAACACGAGGTGCAGGCGCTGGTTCCGATAGGCGCGGCGGCGGCGCTGGCGGCTGCCTTCAACACGCCCATGGCTGCGGTGCTGTTCACCTTGGAGGAATTGCTGGGCGACCTGAACGCGCGGGTGCTGGGCTCAGTCGTAATTGGCGCGGCAACTTCGTGGATGGTGCTGCACCTGTTTCTCGGCGACGCGCCGCTGTTCCGCGTGCCACCCTACAGCCTCGTGCATCCCTCCGAGTTCCTCTTCTATGCCCTGCTCGGCGTTGCCGGGGGCTGCGTGTCGGTACTCTTCTCTTCGTCGCTGCTGTGGCTGAGACTAAAGTTCCGGCGTCTGCCGAAGTGGACGCTGGCTTTTCAGCCGGCGACGGGCGGGCTCGCGGCCGGCGTGCTGGCGCTCTACAGTGCGGAAGTGCTTGGCGCCGGTTACGCCGCTGTGGAACTCGCTCTACACGGTCAACTCAGTGGCACAGCGATGTTCATTCTGTTGATTCTGAAACTCGCGGCAACCGTGGCTTGCTACAGTTCCGGCAATGCCGGCGGCATCTTCGGCCCCAGCTTGTTTCTAGGAGCGATGCTGGGCGGAGGCTTCGGTTCCCTGCTACACGGCTGGCTGCCGGCCACCACTGCGCCAGCGGGCGCTTACGCTCTGGTCGGGATGGGCACCACGTTTGCGGGTATTATTCGCAGTCCCATAACGTCGGTGGTGATGATCTTCGAGCTGACCCGGGACTACAACATCATCGTGCCGCTTATGATCTCAAATCTTGTGGCGTTCGTGGTGGCGCGGGCATTCAGTCACACGCCTATCTATGAGGCGCTTGCCACTCAGGACGGCGTGCACCTGCCCCACGCCAAAGGGCAGCGCCCCGAGCCGGACCTGCTGGTGGGCGATGCGATGCGCAGCCCGGCCGTTCTGCTCCGCCGCTCTACATCAATCGCCGTCGCGCGCCAGTTGGTGCCCGAAGGTGATTGCCTCATCGGTGAAAACGGAACTCTGCTCGGTATAGTGCTTGGCGCCGATCTCGACGATGCGTTGCACAAGGGCGCTGGTGGGGCGGCAGTGGCGAGCATCATTCGGCGCCAGGTGCTTAGTAAGCCGCCACATCTGCACCCCGACGAGTCCGCCGACATTGTGCTGCACCGTCTGGGCCAATGCAACCTCAGCGTATTGCCTGTGGTTGACAGACGCGACATTACCCGGGTCCTGGGCGAGGTGACGCTAGAGGACTTACTGGAGGCGTATCGCAACGCTTCTGCGTGAATGCCCCGCCAGCAGTGCGCTTTGGGGAGACTGACCGGAATGAGTTGCAGTCGCTCGTGTCGGCACAGATCGGATTACGGCGTATGCGGATACTGCGCCAGTGGTTGGTGAACAGCGTTATCGGTGAATCGATGCCTGACGTCTGGGACCTTGGCCTCAATCACAGGTCCATCGCGGCTCCATCGGGCTACGGGCAGCCGCTTCAATTCGCAGGGCGCTTGGCGAACGGCGAACGGGTCAGGCTGAAGTGAGCAACTGGCAATTCGGGCGCTGGGGAATTGGACGGTCCACCAGCGCCCGCTGCGCTGCTCTGTGGGAGCTACTGGCTGATTGCGACTCCGTTGAAGCTGGCAATGCCCAACGTCTCGGACGTGGCCGCCAGCGTCAGGCCTCCGTACGCATCGATCGAGAAGACGGCCACGTGCCCGCCGCTACTGTCGGACGCCGTATAGATAACCGCCAGCCAATTGCCGTCCGGCGACACGCTCAGGTCGGTCGGCACCCCTGGCACGGGAACGGATTTGTAGAAGACGCCGCCCTGGTCGTCACTAAAGAAGATCGAGACGGCCTGGCCCGGCGAGTTTCCGGCGTACCAGACGCTTCCCGCGCCCTTGGCCAGCCAGCACGGCGCGTTGCTCGGGTAGGCCGGCTGCGGCCCCAGCACCGGGTAGACATCGCCAGTCTTGTCCACCAGCGCGAAGCTGTCCGCGCTGTGGGCCGGGTTGAAGCCCATGATGTCGCCCCAGAAGGCCGCGCCCAGCGGAGTGTTGTTGGCGTCGCTGGGCAGGGTGACCGCGACTTTCGTCCCGGCCAGCGCGCCGCCCGCGGTTAGCGCCAGTTGCTGCACCGTTCCCGATTTCATGGTGATGCCGGCCCACGTCTTTCCGACGACGATCTGGCCGACCGAGCTGTCGCTCAGCGCAACCTTGGTCCCGTCCAACGTCCCCGACGGCCAGGTGTGGCTCTCGGCGCAGTTCGCGCCCGCGACGTACAGGTGCCAGCCCTTCAACGCCACCGACACCGGCCCCGTGCACCCCGGCGCCAGGTTGATCGTCTTGCCGGTATTGATCGAATCGCCGTGCCGCACCAGCTCGGTGACAGTGTTCGAACCGTAGTTCGCCACCGCGCCTGTCTGGTCGTCGAATTGCACAATCCCTGCGTTGCCGCCCGCGCCGCCGTTGCCGCCGGTCGGCAGCATCGTCGCCACCGACAGCGCCGGCGTACCCGTCGTCGTCAATCGGAACACCACTACGTGGTTGCCACTCGGGTCGTTGGTGCTGGTCAGCACAAACGTGTCCTTTCCCCAATCCACGGCCGGCGCGGACGTCGCCGCTACAAACATCAGCGCCAGCATTCCGCCGGCCAGGTTAGCTTGCATTTTCAAGTGAATCTCCTATTCGCTGCGATTTTGGGGCTCGTGGCCCGCAACGGTATATGCGCAATGGCGGCCGGTCTATTCCCGAAACCGTACGAAAAGGAATGCGATCTATCCGGGTCCCCGCCGACCGCTTACAGCGCGAATCGCCGTACCACCGGCGCCAAAGCGATAGGTCCGGCTCACGACGTCGATCATGAGGTGTTTCATTTCGACGTCATTAAATCGTGACAGCTTTGGACATGGGATATCCCCGTAGGGGCTGCTCACATGGACATCGGAGAAGTCGCCCGACGCGGAATCCGGGGAGATGCCCGCGTGGAGATCCTCGCCTCGTCTGCGGGTCGGCGAGAATCGCTTGTGCAAGTGCGATCGTGCTCATCCCGCAGTGATTGTCTGGTGCTTCGGAGCCACAAGCCCTGACGCTGCGGACGCCGGCGTACCGAGGCGGGCCGCCCCGGCGCCGCCTCACGGCTCGACGCGCACGGGGACGGAAAGCTCGTAGCCCGCGCGTTCCAACTCCTCCGTGGTCCGGATCGCCGCGCCATTGATCGTAATGTTCTTGAAGACGATCGACTCGACGTGCTGGCCGCGCACCTGGCCCGGCTTGGTGGGCTTGTAAAAGGTGCAATTCTCGAAGTGGAAGCGCGAGACGGGGTTGTCGCCGCCATCGATGTAGATGTGTCCACCGTCGTTCTCGAAGCTGCAGTTGACGAACTGGAAATCGTCCAAAGGCGCGTCTTTACTGGGTTTGGAACCGGAGGAGTAGCCGCGCCCGGTGAAGTAGGCCGGCGTCATCTGAATCCAAACGGCGAACTTATTGTGGTTGGAGATGAAGTGGACATCCTCAAAGCGCAGGTGCGAGACGGCGGGCGCGCCGCCGTAGCCGATGGCAAGGCCGGCGGTGTAGGTGTAGTTGACAAAGCCCTTCACGACAATGTCCTCGATGCCGCGGGGCTCACCCGTGCGCGGATCGTTGCCGCGATACATTGCCCAGGTGTCGTCCATCGACATGGCGAAGCCGTTCTCAATCAGGATGTGGCTGCTCGCGCTGAAGTCGTAGTCGTCGTCGTGGTACTGCTGCTTGCGGTTGACGATCTTGATATGGTGCGTCGAGAAATTCTCGCTGCCGAAGACGTTCACGGTCCAGTAGGCGCAGCGCAACAGCAGCAGATCCTCAAAGGAGATGTTGCGGCTGTTGCGGACCACATAGCCGCGGATGCCGGTGCCGTGGGGATCGATCACTTTGCCGTCGGCGTCGCGCGCCTTACCATCCGAGGTATCGGGCTGGAAGTCGTGCCAGAGTACCGGGTAGCCATTCATGTCGATGGCGCCGCGCCCGGCAAGGCCCGCGTTCTCGACGTTGTCGAAGACGATCAGCGCGCGCAGTGGGCGGCCGCCTGGCGGTGACTGCGGCGAAACATAATCCGTGCTCTTGGTGGAACCGCGCAGTACGGCGCCCGCGTCCACGTAGAGCTTGACGTTGCTCTGCATCATCACCGTGCCGGTAAGGTAGATGCCGGGTGGAAAGAAGAGCACACCGCCGCCGGGCCGCGCGCTGACGTCCCGCAACGCCTGGTTGATCTTGGCCGTCTCGATCGTCTTGCCAGTGTTGTCCACCTTGTAATCCTGGATGTTGACCACGTTCGCGTCTCCGAGGTGCGGCGGCGCCTTCTCCGGCGGCTCGGCGAACAGGATCAGCCCGACGCTATAGAACATCGCCTCGTCGTTGAAAAAGAGGACCAGATAGCGCGGCTGGTCGAGATCGAAGCTGACCGTATTCCCGTGGATCTCCGGCTGGATGCCGTAGGCCAGCGGTCGGATGTGGCAGGTCACCACCTTGCGCTCGCTGACGAGCATAGTGACCGTGACGTGCACCTTGCCGGTCATGCCAAAACTCGCGTAGTCCATCCAGTTGAACTGGTCGTAGGTCAGGAAGTTGTGCACGAATAGCGGCTGGCCATTCACCGTAACCTTGTAGGACTGGCTCGGCACCGCACCCGGATAAGGCGGATACGGCGTGACCCCGGCTACGGCCGCCATCGACGCCAACAGCAGCGTGAACCCCAGCGCGTGCCGGAATAATCTGGTCGCCACGGTATCGTCCTCCGATCTTCATCGATCGCCAGCGGGTGCGCGCGGGGCGCTTACTCGTAGCGGTAGACCGTCACGCGCATCACAAAGTTCTGGCGCACGCTCAGGATCTCGCCTTGCCCCGTGTCGTCGCCGCCAAGCTGCCGCACCACGCGCCATTTGCCATCGACGAACTTGCCCTGCTGAATGTCGCCGAGTCCGGTGACTGCCGGCCCTGGCGTCGCCGGCGTGAAGCCGATGCGCACTCCGCCACCGACTGCGCCGAAGTAGTACTCGTCCGGCCCGGTGGCAATCAGGATCACTGTGGCCTGCGCATTGGACCCACTCGCCTGCGCGGGCCACGGAGCCCCGCCCGGCTCCGGAGCGATCGGCACGCGGCTGCCGACGTAGGTGACCTCCAGCGTCTGGCCGCCGAGCTTCACCTTCATCGGCTCGTCGCCCTGGAAGACCCGCACGGCGGTGATCGTCTCCTTGCCTTGATGCGCGGCGATCATCGGAGCGAGCTGCGCCACCACGCGATACGCCGCGGCGAGATCCGTCTCCGGTCCCACCCCGCGCTCGATGAAGAAAGGCGAGAAGCCGATGGCGTTGAACTTGCCGAAGGCCGCGAGGACGTTGTGGGGGTTCGCGCTCGTCTCGGGGATGAAGAGCGGGTTGCCGTTGCGCACGAACCTCGCGGCCACTTCGTCGAACTGCTCCACATACAGGTCCGGCGCGAGCAGGTCGATCGCGGGCGCCGCGGCGCGCCAGATGTCGTGCACCTGCGGTAGCGGGCCGCCGCTCGGATACGTTCCCGGCCAGGCGTGGTTGGGCTGCTGCAGCCACGCGTTGACGAACATCGGAATGTCGTATTCCTTCTTGCCTTCCGACACCACCTTGCCCACAAAGCGCGCGTAGTTCCACGCCATGAAGATCTCGTCCACCGGCCAATGGAGCTTGCGCCACGCCGTCTCGTGCTCCTCCGCGCTCATCGGCGGGCTCTTGGTCTGGATGGGCATCTCGACGCTCTCCGGCAACCCCGGTCCGAAGACCTCCTCCCACGTGCCCGCGCTCTTAAAACCCTGCGCGGCCCACAGCTCTCTTAGCTCCGGCGCGAGCGTGTCTTTGTGCTTTTGCAGATAGTCCATCAGCTCCTTCGGCACGGCTCCGGCAAACGCCGCATTCGCCGCGGCCGAGCGGTCGCGCGAGTCCCTTAGCACGCCCACTTCGTTCTCCACCTGCATCATCACCACCGTGTGCTGCTGGCCGTCGACCTCTTTGATATGCCGCATCAGCGCCCGGTAGGCCCGTGCATCGGCGTCCCGCGTGGCGTCGCCGAAGGTGCTCAGCAGCTCCATACTCTTCCCGTTGCGCAGTTGAATGCGCGGGTACTTCCTGAAGTCGCGCTTCACCCAGATCGGGGCGTAGCTCGACAGGCCGTTCTTCCAGCTGCCGAACCAGAGGAAGACGAGCTTCAGGTGATTGTGCCGCGCCTCGTTGATCAGGCCGTCCACCAGCGCGAATTCGTATTTGCCCTCGGTGGGCTCCATCTGCGCCCACGAGATAGCCGCCAGCACGCAGTTCAGCTCGCCCGAGACGAGCTTCGCCCAAAGCGGCTGCATGTTCTCAAGGCTCGTCGCCGTATTGTTGCCCAACTCGCCCGTCAGCGCGAGAAACGGCTTGCCATCGACGATCAACTGCGTCGCGGTGCCCTGTTTCTTGAGGTGCGGGGCAGTGGAAACTGCCTGCCCGAAGCACTGCGTCGCGAGCGACGCCGCACAAGCGGCGAGCCATATCAGTCCGGTTCTCGATCTCATCGCACTTTCCCCTCGAGTCACTTTCCCCGCCGCATCCGCATCGCGACACTTGCGGCCTCCGCACGAATGCCCAAATGCATCGAGGCAGTCCCTGCACGCAGTTGAGCACCTATGGAAGGTTGGTCGAGACAGTCATATCACAAATCATCTTCGGCGACAGCCTGCGCCCGCTGCGCGGCGCAAAACCACTTCCACGGTAGACTCCGCGTCGGGCTGCAGATAGTATGTGTTCTGGCCGGACATGATCGACACTTGAGATCTGCTCCCGGCCGCTGCCTATAGGTACCCACCGATGAAACTGACTTCCGCCGCCCTGGCCGCAATTGTGTCGGCGTGCATCGTCGCGCCGCTCTCCGCGCAGGTAAAAGAGCGCCCGATTCCGCGCGTGGTGAAGAAGGACGGCCGTTTCGCGCTGCTGGTGGACGATGCCCCGTTTCTTATGCTGGGGGCGCAGTCGCACAACTCCAGCGCCTGGCCGGCGACGCTCGCCAAGGTCTGGCCCGCCATGGAGTACCTGCACGTCAACACGCTCGAGACGCCGGTGTACTGGGAGCAGTTCGAGCCCCAGCCGGGCTACTACGACTACACGCTGATCGACGCGCTGCTCGCCGGCGCGCGGCAGCACAATCTGCGCCTGGTGCTGCTGTGGTTCGGCACCTGGAAGAACGGCAGCCAGCACTACATGCCGGAGTGGATGAAGCTCGACACCGTGCGCTACCCGCACCTGGTGGATAAGAACGGGCGCGCCGTGGACTCGCCGTCGCCGCACGCCGAGGCCTCGCTCGAGGCGGACAAGAAGGCGTTCGCGGCCTTCATGCGCCATCTCAAGGCCGCCGACCCGCAGCGCACGGTAATCATGGTGCAGGTGGAGAATGAGCCCGGCACGTGGGGCAGCGTGCGCGACTACTCGCCCACAGCGCAGAAGCTCTTTGCCGCGCCGGTGCCGGAGGACGTGCTCAAGGCCATGCAGGTGCACTCCGCTACAGCGTCTCCCAATTGGCAGGAGGCCTTTGGCGCGGAGGCCGAGGTCTGCTTCCACGCCTGGGCGGTAGCGAAGTACGTCGGTGCGGTCGCCGCCGCCGGCAAGGCCGTCTACCCGCTGCCGATGTACGCCAACGCGGCGCTGCGCGATCCGCTCAAACCCGGCGCCCCGGGCAGCTACGAGAGCGGCGGCCCCACCGACAACGTGCTTCCGATCTGGAAGGTCGCCGCGCCCGTGCTCGATGCGCTTGCTCCGGACGACTATGAGCGCGACGACGCGGCGTACCTGAAGATATTCGAACTCTATCGCCGCGACGACAATCCGCTGTTCGTCCCCGAGACGGGCGGCGCCGGCAAGTCGCACTACCTCTTCAGGGCGCTCGGCCTCGGCGCCATCGGATTCGCGCCATTCGGCCTGGACTACACCGGCGCGCCGGTTGCCTCGGATGCCGCCAAGTCCCGTGAGGAGTTTCTCGCTCCCTGGGCGCTGAACAACCGCCTGCTCGTCCCCATGCAGCGCGACATCGCGCGCCTCAATTTCGAGGGCAAGCTTCAGGCGGTAGCTGAAGTACAAGGAAGAACCGCGGAGACCCTGAAGTTCGGATCATGGGATGCGCTCGTGTCGTACGGATCGTCGGGCCGCGGACCCGCGGCCGGGAATTCCAGCCCGATGGGCCGCGCCCTGGTGGCTCAATTGAAGGACAACCAGTTCCTCGTCACCGGGTTTTTCTGCCGCGTCGATTTCCGCCCCGCCGGCACCGAGCAGCAACGCAAGTCCCAGCAGATCGTGGCCGGGACCGGCCAGAACCCGTCGGCCCTGATTGACGGCCAGTGGCAGCACCGGCAGTTCCTACGTGTTGAACAGGGGGTCTACGAAAACGGAACGTTCAAATTCCAGCGCATCTGGAACGGCGACGAAACCGACTGGGGCCTCAGGCTTGGCGCGGACCCGGTGGTACTGCGCGTCTCGCTGGCCACCTACTGATACACGCCGCGGCCACCCAACCGACATGCGCTGAGATTGGTCCAAGGAGGTTGAGGGATCAGGCGATGCTCGGTTTTCTGACGCAGATCCGAAATCCTCCCTCCGGTTAACACCCCGGAGAGTCCGTCTCCCCCCGAAATTCTCAGATTTCTTTACGTAAGAGTGTTCGGTTTGGGGAGCCACTTCTAAGTCCTTTATTTTCAACACAACTCCTAGAGAACACGCCAGATAGGCCGTCCTGTCGCGCCACTTGTGTGCGTCCTGTTTTCGAAAAAGATTCCCCAAGGATCCCCAAGGATACCCGTGGTTCCCCAACCATCCGTTTTCAAAGTCACACGAAATCCACACGACTCGTGTGCGCGCGCCGGCGCGAAAATATTTTCAGGATTGCCGCCTCCTGCGCCGTCCTTCTTCTTTCTGAACAGACAGCTTGATCGTCCCGCGCGCCGGAGTGATGAATTGTCGTGCAGGGAGACACCAGGATGGAGCAGACCACGGCAGACAGGATCCAGAAGCTCACGGACAAAGCGATGGCGAAGATCGGTACCAAGTACACGATCACGCTCCAGGACGGCGCCACGCGCCGGATCACGGAGCCAGTTTACGTCACAGCAGAGGATGGCGACTTCCGGGTCTACGTCATTCCGGCACAGCAGCGCACACGCAGGATGTGGGGAGCACCTCCGGGTCACCTTCTACACCATGGAGTCTGGCAGCTGGAAGCGTTGCAGCAAGGACGCCTTCGTGACGAAGATGGACGCCGAGGCCTGGGCCTAGGCTGCGTGAGACCAGAGACCGGCACCGGGCTCTTCCTGTCTTTACCGAACGGTCGCCGTCTGTGCCACGCTCGCCACAGGCACGTTGTCGCGCTTGGCTTGAGCAGTTGCGCGCTCCTTAGCGGACGTGAAAGGTGGTAGTTGGTGCGGCCAAGTCCTGGTGGTAGACCGATTCGTCAACGATTGGGATTACAGCTGGCCGCGGGAGGATACGCGCATAGGGACTCAACGCGGTTCCAAGAGCTGCTGATCGGTGCCCTGAACGACCACCCCTGTGTCCCCACCGAGGGCTGGGAATGCAAGGCGCAATTCGACGTCCGCGTCGACAACAGAACACAGATTCCAGATCTTATCTTCTATCAGCTATCAGCGAACAGCGCTTCCAGCGGTCCCAGCAAGTGAGGTCGCACGCCGTTTTTCCGAGATCGCCGCTCGGGGGCAACGCGAGCAACGTCCATTGAGACGCGGTGTCGCTTGCGGTGACCCACAGCACAATCAGCGGCGTCGGACCGATCGAATCGGCCCTGCCTGCACCGCATAAGGCGCGCTCTGCCTCCCCGCGCAACTCACCACCACCTGCACCGGTCCCGCGGCCAGACCCGGCGGTGCCAGAACGGAGATCCGCACTGGGCTGATGTAATACACATGCGCCGGCTCGCCGTTCATCGTCACGCTGACTCCGTCCAGCGCATTCGGCATCGTCCCGGCCACAGAGTCGGAACTGGTCCAGGTCCGCGCGTCTCCGAAAGGCGAAAGGCCGGCCCCCTTGATCGCCACCACTGAATTCGGTGCGATTGTTGGCGCACCCGTATCTTCGATCTCCACGGCGGTGATCCACGGCGCAATGAGGGGCGGGGTATCGATGGACAGCGTCGCGTCTTCGCTGGTCACCGTTCCCAGAGCGTTCGAGACCTGCACCGTGAACACCGCTCCGTTGTCGCCGAAGCTCGCCGTGGGCGTCGTATACGAAGCGCCGTTCGCGCCCGAGATCGGCGCGCCGTTGCGCAGCCATTGATGCGAAAGCGGCGGCGAGCCCTCTCCTACAACGGCGAACGATGCTGGTTGGCCTGCGGTGACCGCTGCCGGAATCGGTTGCACCTCAATCGAAGCGGCCACGGTGGTGCTTGAAATCCGTGGCGGCGCGGGTGAAGCACAGCCCGCAAAACTGCAGCCCACCTGGACGCTGCCGTTCATTTCTGTCGCGCCCGGCGCTGTCGCGCTATTGTTCGATGTCTGGCAGGAAGTCGTCATCAGTACCTGCAAAACCGGCGCCAGCACCAGGTTGTCCTGGACCGAAGTAGTCCCACACGGAATCACGGCCGCCAGCTCAATATTGGCGTTCGGCCCCACGTCCGGAATCGAATTGTTGTGGATGAAGTTGTTGAATGGGGTTGTGATTCCGGAAGAGGAGCCATGCAGGAATATGTTGGAGTACAGGTTGTTCCAGATGACGTTTTGGTCCACCTCGAAACCGTTGGCGTCCTCGTCGAGGTAGATGCCGTTGCGCGTGTACATCCCGGGAAACTGGATCGGCGTGTTCGTGTCGTGCACCCAGTTGTGGTGAATTCGCGTCCCAGTCACATTCGCTTCGCCCGAATAGATCGCCCCTCCGTCCAGTCCCAGCATCATCGCGTTCCACAGGTTGTTGTAGCCGATGTCATTGTCGTCCGGATTCACCGGGAAAGAATAAATCGTAATTAGGTACCGCCCACTGGTGCGCAGAGTGTTGTTGCGAACCGTATGCAGAGTGCCGAAAAGGCTGATCCCGCCTCCGCCTTGGTGCCCGGCGTAACCGGTGTTCATGATCAGGTTATTCGTCACCGTGTTCCCGCTGCCCTGCAGAGAAACACCGTTGCCCGCGCTCCAGTTGAGCGTACTATTGCGCAGAACATTGCCAGAGCCGTTCAGCACAATTCCGGAATCCGTTACATGCGTATACCAGTAGCCGGTTGGGTTCGAAGCGGACACCGCGGGCATGTCCGTGAAGTGCGAGACATACAGCCCGTTAATGCCATCGATCATGTTGTTCGCGCTTGCGGATGACATGTTAATGCCGCACGCGAACAAGGCGATGTTCTGGATGGTGACATTCGAGCGGCCGCTGAGATCGAAGCACCACCGGCGCCGTTTCGCGCGCACATCGAGCGTGGACGGGTCTATGCCGCCCGGTGCCCAGAAATAGAGGTACGACGTGCCGGTGTCATAGAACCACTCGCCCTGTGCGTCCAACGCGATCAACGAGCGGTAAAGGTAATATCGGCCTCCGGCCTGCGGAAGAAGGTAAGGTGGGTAATCGGCGTCATCGAGCGTGATCGTCAGTTGACCGGACGCAGACGCTTTCACCGTCGCCGTCTGCGGCGACCACGGATCCTGTCCGCTGAGGAAATGGATCTTTGCTCCGGTCCAGTCTCCCGCTGCCAATTGGCTGTCGACCAGTTGCGTATCGCTGGTCCCGGCCTGCGCTGTCGCCCAGTTTACGTGGAACAGATCGTTACCATTGGGCCATCGGGCCTCCGTCATCATCTGGTGGCCCACGAAGATCTGGTTCGCATCATCGGATGCCAGCGCAGCCGCGGCGCGGTAGATCGCTCCCTGGTAAGCAGCCCATCCCGTGACCGGATCGCTGCCGTCGACTGTGACCGGCTCGTCGTTAAATGCCGCAATCACCACGCCTGAATTCGGAGTCACAGACTCCCGATAAGTCCCCGCTCTTACGAAGCACGCCGAACCGCCGTAGACCGATCCCGCGCATTTCTGAATCGTCTGGTAGGGCTGCGCCAGAGTACCGGGATTTGCGTCGCTGCCGGATGCCGAGACGTATTTCGTGGTCGGTGCGGGGAACACCGCCATCGTGAAAGCCCACGACCCTGTCGCACCGCTTGAATCCGTCGCCGTAAGCGTGAATTGAAACTGTCCTGTCTGCGTCGGTGTGCCGGAAATCACCCCACTAGAGGAAAGACCCAATCCTGGTGGCAGGTAGTTGTTTGCCGCGACGGTCCACGTAAGCACGCCTGTTCCTCCCGCCGCAGTAAGGTCCTGCGCATAAGCACTCCCTACGCTTCCGAAAGGCAGCGAAGACGAACCGTTCAGCATGAGGGGGGAAACCGTCAGCGTGAACTCACGCAGGCCGGCATTCGTTGCGTTGCTCTGGTCCGTCGCGCTGATCATGAATGAATACGTGCCGAGCGTGGTGAGCACGCCACCGATCTGCCCGGAAGAACTCAGAGTCAGGCCGGGCGGCAACGTTCCCGAGACCAGCGTCCAGTTCAGTCCGGACGCGCAGCAGGCGTAGAGATACACGTTATACGACGAGCCAACTGACCACACGCCGAGATTGTTCGATGTGCCGATCGCAACTCCCCCTGGCCCGCTGATCGAGTAATAGAACGTCTGTTGCACCGAGCGACCTGCGGAATCGCTGAAGTTCAGCGATGTGACGAAGTTACCGTTCTCCTGTGGCGTCCCGCTAACAAATAGCTTCTTCGCATCCAGGGCCAGGCCGAGCGGCAGCAAAGTGCCCGCCAGAGCGGCCGTGTAAGTGCTGCTGCCACCGAGAACACGAAACGTTTGGGAGTATGCAGTGCCCATGCTGCCGTTGGTCAGAGCGGAGTTGTAATCGAACGCCAGTGGTGAGACGCGGAGCACGAAAGGCACAGTGCTCGCGGCGCCCACCGCGTCGGTTACCGTCAGCAGGATGCTGTAGTTTCCCGCTGCGGTTGGATCGCCCCACAGTTCGAAATCCCCGGGCACGACATATGCGGTTGTGACGCCGCTGCCGTACCGGATTGCCATCCCCTCGGGAAGGCCCTTCGCCGACCACGTGTACGGAGGCACGCCGCCGCTGGCGTATCCGTTTTTGGAACACGACATGCCAATTGTGCAGTCGTCAAACGTCCCGTTCCCGTAAAGTGCCACCGACGGAAACTGAGTGCCGCCGAGGACCGGAATGACCATCTGTTTCGAATAGGAGATGCCGGTGCTGTCCATTGCTGTCAGAGAAAAGGTCGTTCGGCCGAAGTTCGCGGTCACCGTGCCGGAGATCACGCCGGCAGAGGACAGGCTAAGCCCGGATGGCAGCGCGCTGGCGCTGAATGTGTAGGGCGGTTTACCGCCCGTGGCGGCCAAAGTATAGCTGTAGGGCTGGCCCGTGGACGCGTTGGGCAACTGGCCGGGCGATGTGATTCGCGCCGCGTAGACGGTCATGCTGGCGCCGCGGTACTCGGTATCCGTGCCGTCGGTGTACATCACGGTCCAGCTATAGCTGCCTGCGGTGGAGGGCGTGCCGCTGTAAAGACCGGACGAACTCAGCGAAATGCCTGAGGGGATGGCGCCGTTGCTGATCGTGAAACTCACCGGGCCCGCGTTTTGAACAGGCGTCAGTTGCAGGGCCTGGATCGGAACCCCGGCAAACGCGTCGGGGAATTCGATTTCCATCAGCAGCAGGCCGGAGATCTTCATCGTCGCGGCCTGTGTCACGGACTGGCCGCCGCTCGTCGCCTGCAAGGTAAAGCTGTACGATCCGGGCGTAGTGGCCACGCCGATGATCCCCGCGGTGGTGCCTGGCGGGAAAAAAGCCGGCACGTCGGTCCGCAACGCCAGCCCCGGTGGCAGCGACCCGTTGACGATGGACCACGTGTACCCGCCACTGCCGCCCATAGCGGTCAGAGCCTGGTTGATGGTGCCCACCGACCAGCAGCAGTAGGCCGGACCAGAGGTGATCTTCACTTGGGCAAAAGCAGGCAGCGAAATCAGCGCGCACAAGACGATCTTCTTCCCCGCTGACAAGAAAAGCATGGGGTGTGATGGTAGCACGAGGCGAGATCTCGATTCAACTGATTCTGGTGGATTTGTCAACGCAAAGTAGAAATGTCTCCCTGCTGGCAAAGTAACGTCCCCTCTTGCCTGGGCCTCTGCGAAGTGCGTGTTACTCTGCCGATACCAACGAAGCGGAGACGGGCTCTGCTGGCGAGCAACCCGATCAAGGAATAACCGGCCGGAACTCATCTGCGGACGATGAGACGGAGCATGGTCCTCCCGACACGTTCTGCTACCTGGGCTCGGGGCCGACCAACGGGAAGCGGCACAGCCCCACCCCAGGGTTGGTTTTGACTTTGAAACCACATCGGAGCAGATAGCTTCCGCCATGCCTCGCAAACGCATGCTGGGCGCCTCAGCATTGTTCGTTGCAGCGGGACGGGAGGGGCGGGAAATGGATCGTCGCAAATTCTCCTTGGCGAGAGAATACCCCGGCTTACCAGTCGGTCGTGCGGAGAGTTTCCCGGTACAGGCAGAACTTTGCCTTCGCGCCACAGGCCTCGGCTATGCGAGACCAGAGCCCGGCACCGGCGCCGGGCACTTCCTGTCTTTACTGAACCTGAATTCCGAAGCTGATTTTCCGCTGATGCCTTCAGACCGTATAGAACGGGAGGATGGAGACATGTTCTGCGGACAAATCCGTCCCGCGCGAAGTTGACACCCTGCTGAGTGGTAAGCGTGTGGTTTTGCGCGAGACTTCACGCGCGGTTACGCCGTTTGGAGGCGTAGCCGTCTTCATTGCCTACCTACGCAAGATCGAGTGGATTGGTACGGTGCGCAAATACATGCCGGTGCACTGGCGCTCGCCCAATCAGATCGATCCGGCAGTGACCCTCACCGCCTTCCTGCTGGCCGTGCTGACCGGCGCCAAGCGCTTCGCGCAGGCCAATTGGTTACGCGGCGATGAAGCCCTGCGGAAGCTCTTGGGCCTGAAACGCTTTCCCACCGACGACACGATCCGCAATCTGTTCAAGCAGTTTTCCATGGGCCACGTGCAGCGCTTCTTCACTCCGCTGGCGGAGTGGCAGATGGAACGTTTGCCACGGCGCGAGGATGGCTACACGCTCGACTTGGACTCGATGATCTTCGAGCGTTACGGTCAGCAGGAGGGCGTGCTGAAGGGCTACAACCCGCGCAAACACGGGCGTCCGAGCCATCACCCGCTACTGGCCGTGTTGAGTGAAGTGCATTTCCTGCTCCACGGCTGGCTCCGCAGCGGCAACTGCGGCGACAGCCGGGGAGCGAAGGAGTTTCTCGAAGAGGCCCTGGCGCTGTGGGGACAACGCCAGAAGGTTCGTTTGGTACGCGCCGACTCCGGCTTCTTCGACGACCGGCTGCTCAGCTTTTTGGAAGAGCGCCGGCTGCCCTACATTGTAGTCGCGCGGCTTACCCAGTGGACCAAGCGCGAGGCCCAGCGCGTCGTCGAGTGGAGGCCGCTCGACGCCAACTTCGCCGTGGGCGAGTTCCGCTTGCGGCTGTTTAGCTGGCAACGCGCGCGCCGCTTCGTCGTCGTTCGCGAACGCTTGCGCGAGAAGCGCCCCAGCCTGGGACGCAAGCTGATCGACGTGCCGGGCTACACCTTCCGCATCTTCGTCACCAATCGCGACGACGCGCCCGAGCAGATCTGGCGCGACTATAATCGCCGCGCCGACATGGAGAATCGCATCGCGGAACTGAAACACGACCTCTGTGCGGACTGCTTCTGCATGAAACAGTTCTACGCCACCGAAGCAGCTTTTCGCACCATACTCTTGCTCTTCAACCTGCTCTCTGAGTTTCAGCGCGCCACCGGACTGGGCGGTTACCGCGAGCCAGGCACGATCCGTACGCAGGTGCTCGTCTGCGGCGCCATCCTCGGCCGCGCTGGCCGTCGACTGGTGCTATTCATGGGCAAAAGTTGGGGCGGTCTTGACACCCGCATCCCCTTGCTCGATAACCTCTTGCACTGGCAGATTCCAACTTCGCCGAAGTTGGATCAGGCACTGCGAACCTGAACCCAAACCCGGTGCCGAAACAACACTCCCAGCAGGTGCTATCGCGACGATCTGCTATCAACTTCGGAATTCAGGCTGAACGGTCGTCGTCTGCGCCACGATCGCCACAGACGCATCGGTGTGCGCGGCTGGCACCGTTGCTTTAGCCTTCTCGCGTTGCGCTTTGTCGGCCGCGCGCTGGAGATCGACACTCACCAGCGCTTTGCGCTTGGCCTCCATCCGGATGTGGCTGTAGCGGCTGAGCATCTGCCTGCTCACGTGGCCGGCAATTTCCATGATCGTCTCGTCGCCGGCGCCGGACTCCGCAAGCTCCGTGATCAGCGTGTGCCGGTTGTCGTGCCAGCGGCCACTGACGCCGGCCTTGCGCCGGACCATGGCCCAGGCGGTCTTGAGCGATGTGATCGCGACGGCGGGATTGCTCGGAAACCGCCCGCCACCCGGGAAGATGAACCACTCCGGCCGTGTCTGGCCGAACTGCTGCACGTACCAGCGCGAGTGCTCGAGCAGCGCGTCCAGGAGCGTCCCGTTGAGCGGAATGGTGCGGCCGGTGCCGGCCGCCGTCTTCGACTCGCCCACTGTGAGGAATTTCTTTTCAAGGTCGATCTGGTTCCAGGTCATGAGCCGGATTTCGGCGTCGCGCATGCCACAGTTCAGAGCGACCACCAACGCCGGGTAGATGCACGGAGAGCCGCCCTGTTTCGCGCCCCGTGGCGCCCGTTCGCCTCGTGCGTGGCGCAGGCATGCTTCGCGCGCAGCCAGCGTCGAGGAGCGCGCTACAGCCAGCATGCGCGCCTGTTCATCTCCTTCGAAGGGTTTGCCCGGCGACGGCGGTAGCTTAAGTTTCAGGCTCTTTGTGCGTTTCAGCACACCGCGAATTGCATCGCCTTGGTTGCCACACAACCGCAGCAGTAGCCCAACCTCTTCGTTGACGCTCTTGGGCGCAGCCTCTTCTTTGAGCCGATCGTGCTGGTAACGCTTCACAACGGCCGGCGTGACCTGCAGGAGCATCAGGGTGCCAAGCAGCCGCTTCAGATGGCCCAGCGCGTACTTCGCGAACGTCACCGCTTTGTGCTTCGCCTTGTAATCCTCGAAGTACGCGTTGGCAGCGACGGCGATCGTCTGACGCTCGTACTCGCGCTCCTCTTGCTGCAGCACGCCCTGGTGGCCCTCCAGGATAAGCCGCCGCGCGGCGGACTCGACTTCCAGCGCATCCTTTTCGCGCGTCTTACGCGTCGATTTGCTGAAGCGGTGGCCATTCAGTTCGAAGTTGTAATAGTAGATCCCGTTGACCGTGAAAAGACTCATTGCCCCGACACTTTACCTCGCGTCTGCTCCAGATCTGTAGCGCGTTTTTCCAGCCACTCGAGGCCGAATGCAGCGACGGGATGGGAGATCTGTGGAAGCTCCTGATCGAACGTCAGGAGCACT